>JAESGY010000027.1_pt1 | contig 170353 bp, 154 predicted proteins | sample 9269841 | NCBI WGS metagenome assembly JAESGY01 (sample SAMN17022865, study PRJNA683097) | algae metagenome | isolation source: Spirirestis rafaelensis WJT71-NPBG6 and co-occurring heterotrophs from... | place: USA: Pinto Wells, Joshua Tree National Park, Colorado Desert, CA | collected...
CCACACGCACGCGCAGGTCGAGAGAGTAGCTCTGGGTCATGATCCACCTCCTGGCCTCAGAAGGGAATCACTTCTGCGTCCCGGAGGGAAGCCTTCGAATCCGCGTTCTTGTCCGATGCTCTAGGCTTCTGACATTCGACGACCATGAAAGCTGTCGCAGTTCAGGCGTGCAATCCTGAACGGTTGCTCATTCAGGAACGTGGTTCAACTCGCATCTCGGCATCAGCCCTCGGCCTCAGCGTCACCTTCATGATGGGTGCGGGCATTGTGTCTGCTTTCGGCCGCAGACGAGAGGCCTTCAGCATCACGGCCAGAATGGCGAGCGCCTCCATCTGGGCGAAGGCGCTGCCGATGCATATCCGCGGACCTGCGCCGAAAGGCATGTAGGCGCAACGATGCCGCCCCTTCGCCTGCTCCGGCGCGAAGCGCTCGGGGTCGAACCGCTCAGGCTGCTCCCAGATTGCCGCATGGTGATGCACGGCATGAATGGGAATGACGATCACGGCACCTTCCGGAACCATGAACCCTCTGAGCGGAAAGGCACGCGTTGCCGTTCTGGTGATGATCGGAGCCGGCGGATAGAGCCTCATGGCCTCCGAGAACACCTGCCGTGTATAGACCAGCTCGGAAACATGTTCCGGGCGGACGGGACCATTGCCGGTGACCGCATCGATTTCCGAGAGCACCCTTGCCTCGTGCTCCGGATGATGCGCCAGAAGGAGAAGCGTCCGGGCCAGCCCAAGGGCCGTGGTCTCGTGTCCCGCCGTGATAAAGGTCAGAAGATTGTCGGCGATCTCCTCATCCGCCATCGTGCGGCCGGTCTCGGGGTCGCATGCTGCGAGAAGCAACGCGACCAGATCCTCACGTGCCTCCCCGCTGCGGCGGCGCTCGGCGATCATGCTGGTGATGGCGGCGCGAAGATAGGTTGTCGCAGCCCTCGCCCGACTGCGCCCTGGGTACGGAACCCAATCGGGAACGTTGAGGATGCTCAGCGCGAAGATCCAGCCGGTCGGCTTCAGGTAGTCCGTGATACCCCGCTCCACCCGGACCACGTCGATCCCTCCGGGACCCGACATCATGGTCTCCACGATGATGTCGAAAGTCGTTCGCATCATCTCATGGCCGATCCTGACCGTCGCACTGGGGCCGGCGGCGAGCCAACGGTTACGCGTGCGCTCCGCCGCCGAGATCATCGCAGGAATCAACCCGACGAGCTTCTCATGCCGGAAGGCCGGCGCCACGGACTGGCGCTGCCAGCGCCAATGGGCACCGTCCGCCGTCAAAAGGCCTTGACCCAGAGCCGGCCCGAGGGCACGCCGCACGTCCTCTCCCTTCGACAGGGCATCGGCATTGCGAACCAGGGCCTCTTGAATAAGGGCCGGGTCGAGAAGGAAAATCCTCTCTCGGCTGGCCACCCGTGAGTAGACGAGCGGCTCCCGATAGACCTCCGGAGGCAGTGCCTGAAGCGGATCCCGAACCAGGGCAGGCACAACAGAAAGCGGAGAGCGGCGGCTGACCGCGATGCCGGGGCTCTGCTCCGACAGCACGGGAAGGGCATTCATGGTCATGCAATTCCTTTTCGAGACGACTCACGCACACCTTGATATGCCGGTGACGAACATGGGTTATACGGCCCCGGAAGGCGCCAAGAGACAGAACGCAGAAACACGGTTTTGGATCTGGCGAACATCATCTGGCGACCCATTTGATCAACCGATGTTTCTGGAACCTACAACCTCTCCCTGATATCGCGGAGCTCTTGCTGACTATGAATACCAAACGGCCGGAAGGCCCCTTTCGCATCGGGCGCTCGGAGACAGGGCTCGGGCTCTTCGCGACGGATGTCATCGAGAAGGGAAGCTTCATCATCGAATATGTGGGTCCGCGGATTACGAGCGAAGAGGTCGAGAGGCGGCGGAACACGCGCTACCTGTTCGAGATCAACAGCCGCTGGACCATTGATGGCGCGCCGCGCTGGAACACCGCACGCTACATCAACCACTCATGCCGCCCGAACGCTCAGGCAACGATCTCGCGCGGCAAGATCCGCATCAAGGCCATCAAGCGCATCAAGGCCGGTGACGAGATCACGTATAATTACGGAAAGAACTATTTCGAGACCTTCATCAAGCCGCATGGCTGCCGGTGCCGCTCATGCCAGAAGAAGCGTGAAAAGGAAGCTGCCGGTTAGGGTCGGCATTCATGGGTTTGGGGCTTGAGGAGACAGCCTCTCGTGCAAAATGGATAGCGCTAGGCGACAGGGCTTAAAGGAGCAGCGTCGCGTCAGTACCCTCAATCACCCGCAGCACTTCCTCATCCAGAAAAAGACGTATGTTCACTGTCTCGGAACAAGGCCATCGAGCAGGAAGTCGAGGCCTTTCCTGAAAGCGCCGTTCCAATCGTTGTCCAGCAGCAGACGAGAACGCTCAATCGTCGGGTAGTGTTCGCTGAGAGTTGAAAGGCGCTGCTGCGCTGTGGCCCTGTCGTCATCTGAGACGTCGAAGCTCGCCCGGGTGATCGTAGCGCCGATCACATAGTTCCAGAGCGACCATATGGCGACGTTCAGATCAGCGTCCGCGACACCGGCTCTGGACAAGGTCTTGCTCAGCAGTTCCAGCCGGCCGAGGATGTTTGGACCGAGGGCCCGGCGGGGCAACAGCGATGCCGACCAGGGATGGCGCAGCATGCAGGTGCGCCAGTCCTCGAGCATATGAACGATATCCCCGCGCCAGTCTTGAGACTCATCTGTTAGCGGCAGCCCGCGATATGCGAGCACCGAGTCGAGCGCCAGGTCGAACACCTGCTCTTTGTTGTCCACGTGCCAGTACAGGCTCATCGCACCTGAGCCGAGGCTGCCAGCCAGCTGACGCATCTTCAGCCCATCGACTCCATGAGCGTCCAGCAGTTCGACCGCAGTTGCCACGATCCGCTCCAGAGAGAGAGGCGGTTCGTTGCGCGGTTCCTGCGCGGATTCAGGCGACACGCCTGTCCGTTGAGATCGTTTTCCCCGAGGCCCCTTAAGTTTGGCTGTCATCCATATTCCTCGCCGATCGAAGCGCTTGACTCGTACGATGTACGATGCGACTAGTCGTACATCGTACGAGTCGATCATAAGAGCGGTGCCTCAAAGGTCAATCCTGCAAGCCGCGGGCGTCCTTCGCTCGCGCTCATCCGGGCCAGGAGAACATCGTGTCACGTGCAATCAAGCATCAGCTCATTGGAGGGTTCATCATCATGACCATGGGAGTTTCCACGGCGACGTCAGCGAATGAGAACGATCTCAAGCTGACCATCGTCAATCCACAGAACCTCTATGACCCGACGCCGAACGGTTACAGCACGGCGGTGATCGTGCCCAGCGGAGCGAGGGTAGCCTATATTTCAGGCCAGGGCGGCCAGGACAGCACGGGCGGCCTGTCGCCCGACTTCGCGGTCCAGGTCGAGCAGGCCTACGCCAATTTGCGCGCCGCCATCGAAGTGCTCGGTGCAAGGCCGGACCAGGTCGCCAAGCTCACGATTTACGTGGTCGATCATGACATGTCCAAGCTTGAGGTGCTGACCAGAAACGTCAAGGCGATGTTCGGCAAGGCACTGCCAGCGCAGACTCTGGTTCCCGTTCCCAAGCTCGCCATCGACCCCATGCTCTTCGAGGTCGAAGCCGTCGTCGTCCTGGAATAGCGGCAGCGCGAGCTTGCCAAAGGCGCACGACCTTAGGTCATGCGAGGTTCAACTCACCTTGAACGCGGAGACCGTGCGCTTGGCTCCAAGCTCGTAAAGCCGTGCGAGGTGCGCCACGACCTCGCCTGTGAAGCGGGCATCAGCCGGCAGATCATCTCCAAAGATCTCGCGGATGGCGAACAGGCCGCGAGCGAGATTCTCGGCTGACGGCCCTGCCCTGTCCGCCACCTCCCGCAACCGCGGCGCCATAGGATCGCGAACGTCGATCGCCGCACCCTTCTCATCGGTGCCGGTCACATAGCGCATCCAGGCCGCAACCCCGAGCGACAACCGCCCGATCGGCGCGCCGCTGCTCAGGCGGTCGCGGATCGTGCCGAGAAGGCGTTGCGGAAGCTTCTGCGATCCATCCATGGCAATCTGCCAGGTACGGTGCTTCAGGGCTGGGTTCTTAAACCGCTCGATCAGAGCGCTTTTGTAGGATTCCAGATTGGCGCCCGGCGGCATATGCAGCGTCGGGGTGACCTCCTCGTCCATGAGGCCTCGGATCAGCCGGACGAAAGCCTCATCGGCCATGGTATCGGCCACGGTCTCGTAGCCGGCGAGATAACCAAGATAGGCGAGCGTCGAGTGGCTCCCGTTGAGCAGCCGGAGCTTCATGTGCTCGTAGGGCTCGACATCGCTCACGAACTCGGCCCCTGCGGTTTCCCAGGCGGGGCGCCCCTGCGGGAAGCGGTCTTCGATCACCCATTGCGTGAAAGGTTCGGTAACGACCGGCCATGCATCTGCAACGCCGAGGACTCCGGCAATCCGTTCACGATCCTGATCGCTCGTGGCCGGCACGATCCGGTCAACCATGGTCGAGGGGCAGGAGACCTCGTCCGCAACAAACCGGCCAAGTTCCGGATCGACCAGCTCGGCAAAGCGGGTGAGAACGCTCTTCACGGTGCGGCCATTGGAGGGAAGGTTGTCGCAGGTGAGCACGGTGAAAGGCGGCACGCCGTTCATGCGACGGCGGCGCAGGGCTTCGACGATGAAGCCCGGGGCGGATTTCGGGTTCATCGAATAAGCGAGATCATGCACGATATCGGGATGGGCCTCGTTTAAGGCACCAGTCGCCGGATCGTGGCAATAGCCCTTCTCGGTGACGGTCAGGGTCACGATCCTCGTCTGAGGATCGGCCATCACGTCGAGAAGATCCTCAATCTCCCGAGGAGCGACGATGACGCGGCTGATTGAGCCAACGACCCGGAGCGCTTCGCTCTCTTGCGAGCGTACGGACAGGGTATAGAGCCCGTCCTGCGGCTGCAGCGCACCGTAAGTATCTGGGCTTCGCAGGCTCGCGGCCACGATGCCCCAGTGCGGATCCTGCGCCAGAACATCGTCCGTGTAGACGGCTTGGTGCGCCCGGTGGAACGCACCCACACCGAGGTGAACTATGCCTGTCCTGACATCCCTACGGTCATAGGCAGGACGTTGAACCCTCCCAGGCAGGTCCGCCAGGGCGTCGTCGTTCAGGCGATCTGACATTGGATCCTCAATGCGCCGGCTGCTGCTTTGCACGGGTGACGATCTGCGTCGGGTTGACGAAGCGCAGAGCGATGATGAGCCAGATCAAGGTCGTGACCATGTAGATCACCGCCATGGCGTCGATGGACTGCACCGCGCGAACGCCGGCTGCGAAGACGGCGTAGTAGAGCGCCACCACGAGGGTCTGGCTGGTCGGGCCTGCCACGAGGAAGGTCAGCTCGAACATGGCGATGGTGCGCACCAGAACCAGCAGCAGCGCCGCCAGAATGCCAGGCAGGAGCAGCGGCAGGAGCACATAGATGAACAGCTTGAAGGTGTTCGCCCCGAACACGCGGGCCGCAGCCTCCACCTTCGGGTCGATCTGCTCGATGAACGGGATCATGACGAGGATCACGAACGGCACGGTCGGCACGAGATTGGCCGCAACGACACCCCAGAAGGTACCCGCAAGGCCTGTCTGATAGAGCACGGTCGCCAGCGGGATGCCGAAGGTCATCGGAGGAATCAGGAGCGGCAGCAGGAAGAGCAGCACGAGAAGCCGCTTACCCGGGAAGTCACGGCGGGCCAGCGCATAGGCGGCGGTAACGCCCAGCGCGCCGGAGATGAAGACTACGGCGCCGATCACCTGGAAGGTGACGATCAATACGTCCCAGAGCTGAAACTCGCTCCAGGCGGAGGTGTACCAGCGCGTCGTCCAGCCGGCCGGCAGCCATGTGCCGAGCCAGCGGGTGGCGAACGAGCTCGTCACCACGGTGGCGATCATGGCAAGGAGGTTGAGGATGAAGAAGCCGACGGTGGCCCACACGGCTGCGGCCCAGAGCTTGGCTCCGATGGTGGTGTCGCGGATCATCGGCTTACCCTTTCGCCCCGGAAGCAGGACCGCGGTAGAACAGCCCGCGCGAGGCAAGCACCGCAACGACGATGCCGAGCTGGACGAAGCCCATGATCATCGCAATCGCAGAGCCCATGGAATAATCGTATTCCTCGAAAGCCGCCTGCGCGGCCGCAATCGAGATGACGCGGGTCGGCCCCGCCGGCTCGCCGAGCAGCACCGCTGAGGGGAACACCGAGAAGGCCTGCACGAAGGAGAGGCAGAACGTGATGGCAAGCCCCGGCATCAGCAGCGGCAGATAGACATGGCGGAACCGCTGCCACGCGCTGGCCCCGAGAGTCGCGGCAGCCTGCTCAAGGGCCGGATCAATGCCCGTCACATAGGACAGTGTGAGCAGGAAGGTGAACGGAAAACCCGTGATCACGAGCGAGGCGAAGACGCCCCAGTAATTGTGAACGAGCTTCAAGGGCTGGGAGATCAGCGCGAAGGTCATCAAAGTGCGGTTGAACCAGCCCTGAGGGCCGAGATAGTTCAACAGGCCTTCCGCCACCAGCACCGTGCCGAGGGTGATGGGCAGAACGAGGAGTGTCGTCAGAAGGCGCTGATTGCGCATGAGACGCACGCGAAACGCGATCGGGATCGCCAGCAGCAGATTGACGAGAGTGACGGGGATCGCGAGCCAAAGCGTCTTGGCGATCGTCTCGTAGAGAAACGGATCTGAGAAGAAGCGCCGGTAATTGGCAAGCCAGTCGCCGCCGGCCTTGGGCTCGAAGGAAAGAACGAAGCCGAAGGCGAAGGGATAGACGAACAGCAGCAGGCTGAAGATGGCGGCGGGGATGACGAGGAGCGTCACCGCGTCGAAACCACGAGCCGCCAGCCGCTGGCGCAGACTCGGCCCGTGTTCGACGGCAGGCGCGTGTGCAACGGCTTCCATTACTGCCTCCCTTGGACAGGCTCCGCGAAGACGAGAATGCGCTCGTCCTCCGTCCGCAGGTGGATCCTGGACCCCAGCTCCACAGGCACGTGAGAGCGGAACACGAAATCGAGCCCGCCGGCCGAATGGGCGGTGCCGACGAATTCACGGCCGCGGTATTCGATGGTGTCGACGGTTGCGGCGATTGCATTCGGTCCGGCCTCGCCGACCTCAAGATCATCGGACCGGATGGCGGCATATGCCGTCGAGCCGACGGAAACCCGCTCGCGGGCGACGCCGCTGATCCGGGCGCCCTCCACGTCCAGGACAGTGCGGTCGCCCTCGATGGCGACGACCTTTCCTTTCAGCTTGTTGCGAAAACCCATGAAGTCAGCCACGTCGAAGTGGGCTGGCGCCTCATAGAGCTCCTTCGGCGCGCCGACCTGGCGCACCACGCCGTCGCGCAGCACGACGATCCGGTCCGCGAGCGACAGGGCCTCGTCCTGATCGTGGGTCACGTAGATGGTCGTCGCCCCAAGCTCGTTGTGGATGCGCCGGATCTCCGCCCGCATTTCGAGGCGCAGCTTGGCATCGAGGTTGGAGAGCGGCTCGTCCATCAGCACCAGGGGCGGCTCGATGACGATGGCGCGGGCAATCGCCACGCGCTGCTGCTGACCGCCGGAAAGCTGACCCGGCAGCTTGTTTTCCTGTCCCTGGAGACGGACGAGGTTCAGGGCCTCGTCGACCTTGCGGTCGATCTCGGCCTTCGGCCTCCCGCGCATCTTCAGGCCGAAGCCGATGTTCTGGCGGACGTTGAGATGTGGGAAGAGCGCGTAGTTCTGGAATACCATGCCGAACCCGCGCTCCTCGGGGCGCAGGGTGTCGACCCGGTTCTTGTCGAGCCAGATCGCTCCGCCGGTCACAGGAAGAAGACCCGCGATGCAGTTCAATGTCGTCGACTTCCCGCACCCTGAGGGTCCGAGCAGGGCGATGAACTCGCCCCGTCGGATAGTGAGGGAGACGTCGCGCAAGGCATTGAGTGCCCCGAAATCGCGGCTCACACGATCGAGCCGGACTTCGTCAAACTGGGAAAGGGCTATGGTCATCGCGGGTCCTTGGTTTCGATTTACTTGCGCTTGCCGCCGGCGACCTGCTCGTCCCACATGCGGAAGGCGACGACCATCTGCTCGGGCTGAAGCGGCAATTCGATCGGGTTTTCGGCGATCCACTTCTCGTATTCGGGACGGCCGAATTCCTTGATGGCGGCCTGGCTCTCAGGCGGCGCCATGTCGAGGGTCACGCCCTTCACAGCCGGACCCGGATAGAAGTAGCCTTCATCGTAGGTGTAGGCCTGCTGCTCCTTGGTGAGCAGGAAGTTCATGAGGTCGAGGAGCACCGCGACTTTCTCGTTCGACAGCCCCTTGGGAACGCACATGTAGTGAGCATCCGCCACCCAATGGAAGCCCTTGAGAGCCGCCACCTTGGCCTCCTTCGGCACGACGCCGAGGACACGCGGGTTGATGTCCCAGCCGGTGGTCGACACGGTCATGTCGCGGGAGCCTTCGCCAAGCTCCTTCATCACGGCGCCGGTGCCGGAGGGATAGTACTCGATGTTCTGCCCCAGCTCCTTCAGATAGGCCCAGGTCTTGTCCCAGCCCTTGGCAGGATCCTGCGGGTTGTTGTCGCCCAGGATATAGGGAAGGCCCATGATGAAGGTGCGGCCCGGACCGGAATTGGCAGGGCGCGCATAGAGGAAGCGTCCTGGATTGGCCTTGGTGTAGGCGAGCAGTTCCTCGGCTGTGGTCGGAACGGTCTTGACCTTGTCAGGCATGTACTCGAGCAGCGGACCGGACGGGTAATATGTCACGACCACGCCCTGCCCTTTGGCGAGCCCCTGCATCTTCGCCGCGGCGGGAAGATAAATGTCGTCGAGTTTCGGCAATGCGTTGGAATGACTTCCGATCAGATCGACCCAGAGCTTCTGCTCAATGCCTGCGGAGAGAGCATCGGTACCGGTGAGCACGAGATCGATGTCGACGCGACCCGCATCCTGCTGCGCCTTGATCTTGCCGGCGAGTTCAGGAGCGGTTGCCTTGGTGAAGGAGATGCGCGAGACCAAGTTCGGCTTCGTCTTGCGGTAGTTCTCGATGGCTTTCTGCGTCAGCGCGAGATTGCCGGCGACATCGATGATGTTGAGCGTGACCGGGCTCGTCGGCAGAGTGGCCTGGGCAAAGCCCGAACCGCCGAAAGCGGCAACGCCTGCGGCGCCGGCGACACCGCCGACGAAAGTCCGCCTGTTGATCAGGTTCGTCATGTTCTTCCTCCCGTTCTGTGCGACATGGCTCTTTTCTCCATGTCCCGTGTCACAGCTTGTAGGCCTCTTTTGCGAGGCGATAGGCGAGATCGTAAGCCACCTCGTGGGCTTCATCCTCATCGAGGCGATGCGTCGCCACGAGATTGGCGAGATAGGCACAGTCGACCCGGCGGGCCACATCGTGTCGGGCCGGGATGGAGAGATAAGCCCGAGTGTCATCGTTGAAGCCGACCGTATTGTAAAAGCCTGCGGTCTCCGTGGTGAGCTCACGGAAGCGGCGCATCCCCTCGGGCGCATCGAAGAACCACCAGGCCGGTCCCAGCTTCAAGGCCGGGTAGTGCCCGGCGAGCGGCGCCAGTTCGCGGGAATAGCTCGTCTCATCAAGGGTGAAGACGATGACCGTCAGGTTCGGCTCGTTACCGAAGCGGTCGAGAAGCGGTTTGAGCGCGCGAACGTAATCAGTCTGCGAGGGAATATCGGCGCCCATGTCGCGGCCGAAGCGACGAAACAGAGCCTCGTTGTGATTGCGGAAGGAGCCGGGATGGATCTGCAGGACCATGCCGTCTTCGACGCTCATGGCCGCCATCTCGGTCAGCATCTGCGCACGGAACAGCTCCCCATCCTCAGGGCTCGCGCTCTCGGTCGAGACGCGGCGGAATAGCGCCTCCGCATCCGCTTGCGAGAGATTGGCCGTCTGGGCGGTTGGGTGACCATGATCGGTGGAGGTCGCGCCGTACTCCCGGAAGAACGCACGTCGTTTGCGATGCGCCTCCAGATAACCACTCCATGTGGAGGTGTCGCATCCCGTGATCTCGCCGAAGCGGGCGAGATTCTGCCGGAAGCACTCGAACTCGGGGTCCACGACCGGATCAGGGCGATAGGCGGTGACCACTCTGCCCTTCCAGCCAGATTGCCGAAGGGTCTCGTGATGTTTCAGAGAATCGAGAGGGCTTTCGGTGGTGGCGATTGCTTCGATCCGAAAACGCTCGAAGAGCGCGCGCGGCAGAAACTCTGGCGTGCGCAGGGCTTCGTCGATCCGGTCATAATAAGCATCTGCGTTCGCAGATGTGAGACGCTCCGTAAAGCCGAACAGCGTCGCGAAAGTGTGGTCGAGCCACGCGCGCGTCGGCGTGCCGCGAAAGAAATGATAGTGGGCGGCGAAGCGGCGCCAGATCGTACGCGGATCGCGCTCGACGGCACTGCCATCCTTCAATGGAATGCCTAGATCCTCGAGGCGCACGCCCTGGCTGTAGAGCATGCGGAAGATGTAATGGTCGGGGATGACGAACAGCGTTGCAGGATCGGGGAACGGCTCGTTCTCCGCATACCAGCGCGGATCAGTGTGCCCGTGCGGGGAGATAATGGGCAGATCCCTGATCTCCACATAAAGCCTGCGCGCCACCTCGCGGGCAGCGGGCTCTACCGGAAAAAGCCGGTCCGGATGGATCAGCATAGCGTTCTCCCTTGGAGCGTCTGGCAAGTCATTTGCGGTGACTTTCAAGCGCCTCATTGCCGCTGACCATAAGACGATCCAGAACCGTTTGCAATGGTCTACTAGTATGGTAGTGTGCCACTTATGAATGAGAGAAGCGCCCTTGCAAAGCTCGATGTCAGCCGTGAACCCATGGCCCGGCAGGTTACGCGCGCCTTGCGCCAAGCCATCGTCAGCATGCGGATTGCTCCCGGTGAGATGCTGTCGGAGCAGGATCTCGCGCAGCGATTCGGCGTCAGTCGCTCACCCGTTCGGGAGGCCCTGATCAAGCTGAGCGAGGCAGGATTAGTGCGGGTTCTGCCCCAGCGCGGCACTCAGGTGGTCAAAATCTCAAGGGCTGCCGTAGAAGATGCCCGCTTCATCCGCCAGGCAGTCGAATGTGCAGTCGTGCGCGAGGCCGCCCTCAAGGCCACACCCGTACTCCTCGCCGAATTGAATGCCAGCCTGACCCGACAACGGCGAGCCCAGCGCGCCACCTCGTCGGATGACTTCATGGCTCTCGACGAAGAATTTCATCGCCTTCTGGCCGAAGCCGCCGGCAGACCGGCAGCCTGGCGCATGATCGAGGATGTGAAGCCTCAGATGGACCGGGTACGGTATCTCGACGTGAAGCAGGCCACGCCGCGCCATACCATTGTGGCCCAGCACGCGCTGATCGTCGATGCCATCAAGGCTTCCGACCCTGTCGCAGCGGACAAGGCGATGCATCAGCACTTAAGTGAAATTCTCCGCTCGCTCCCGGAACTTGCTGCGCAGTACCCTGACCTGTTCGAACCGGAACACGACGCTGTGGCACAGGCGCTCAGTGCGTGAGATCGGCAAAGACACAATCGACTCAAATCTGAAGAGGTAATCCCATGGAACAAGCTTGGCGCTGGTTCGGCCCTGAAGACGTCATCAAGCTGTCCCATGTCTGCCAGACCGGCGCGACCGGGATTGTGACGGCCCTGCACCACATTCCGTATGGCGTCGTCTGGAGCATCGACGAGATCGAGAAGCGCAAGGCGCTCATCGCGGCCGATCCTTCCCTCGGCCTGCGCTGGAGCGTGGTCGAGAGCCTGCCGATCCATGAGAACATCAAGATCGGTGAGGGCGACCTGACGCCCCTGTTCGACAATTACCGGCAGTCGCTGCGCAATCTGGCCCAGTGCGGCATCACCACGATCTGCTACAACTTCATGCCGGTGGTGGACTGGACCCGCACCGAACTCGCCTATCCTCTCCCCGGCGGCGGCACGGCCCTGCGCTTCAACGCGCACGAATTCGCCGCCTTCGACTGCTTCATGCTGCAGCGCCCCGGTGCAGAAGCGGATCATTTGCCTGAAGTGCTGACGAAGGCAAAGGACTGGTACGACCGCTCGTCGGAGGCGGACCGGCGCCAGCTTCTGTCGAACATCATGGCCGGGCTGCCGGGCGCCTATGACCGCTACGACATCCCTGGCCTGCGCGTGATGCTCGACCGCTATCGGAACATCGACGCCAACGCGCTCCGTGAGAACCTTGCCCGCTTCCTGCGCGAGGTGATCCCGACGGCCGAAGAAGTCGGCATCCGCATGTGCATCCATCCCGATGATCCGCCGCGCCCGCTCATGGGGCTCCCCCGCATCGTGTCCAATGCGGAGGACATCGGGTTCATCCTCGGGGCAGTCGACTCGCCAGCAAATGGGCTTACCCTCTGCAGCGGCTCTCTTGGAGCCAATCCCGTCAACGATGTTCCGGCCATCGCCAAGCGGTTCGCCAATCGCATCTGGTTCGCCCATTTGCGCAACGTAGCCAAGGAACAGGATGGCTCCTTCATGGAAGCGGATCATCTCGGCGGCGATACCGACATGGTGGCTCTGGTGACGGTGCTGCTGGAGGAGCAGAAGCGCCGCAAGGATGCCGGAGACGCGCATTGGCGCATCCCCATGCGTCCCGACCACGGCCACGAGCTTCTGGACGATGTGGGCAAACCGACCCACCCGGGCTATCCCGCCATCGGCCGCTTGCGCGGCCTTGCCGAGCTTCGCGGCGTGATGACAGCCGTCTCGGCCCTGCGCAACCTGCCGCTCTGAGGATCGAGGGAGGCCCTATCCGAGCAGATTGCGTATTGTGCGCATGAACACGCGGGTCCCGATGGGGATCAGGTCATCGGGAAAATCGTAATCCGGATTGTGCAGACTAGGGTGCTTCTCGCCGGCACCGAGGAAGAACATGGCTGCGGGTGCCTTCTGGCCGAAGCGGCCGAAATCTTCCGAGGCGCGGATCGGCAGGTCGCCCCGGTCATAGGGCACCCCCTCAGCTTCAAGCGCCTCGCGCAGATGCGCGACCGCCTCCGGAGCATTCTCGCAATGGTGGAAGATGTCGTCATAGGACACTTCCACGCTCAGCCCCTGTTCACGGGCAGCGCTCAGCACCAGCTGCTCGGCGCTTGCACAGAGTTCCTCCATTCCAGCATCGGTGAGCGTCCGCAGGGTGGCCCAGATTTCCCCATGGGCCGGCGCCACACCGAAGGCCGGTTCGCCGATCCTGGAATGGGTCACCGTCACCATGGAGAATCCTTCCTCCAACGGTCCACCCTTACCAAGGGCCGTGAGCTGGGGCATCAGCTGGGCAACCACGTTCACGGGTGAGAGGCCGGTCTCGGGCATGGAGGCGTGAGCGGTCTTGCCGGTGAGCACGATCCGCATGCCCCTCGATGCGCAGTTGACTGGACCCTCGGTGAGCGCCACCTGACCGAAGGGCAGACCCGGCACGTTGTGCAGGGCGAAGGCGAAGTCCGGGGCAATCTGGCGGAAGCGCGGGTCGGCCACGACGGCTGCCGCGCCGGAACCATCCTCTTCCGCCGGCTGGAACATCAGGATGGCACGCCCTCGTTGCGGGCGCTGGCGGCCCAGCTCCCGCGCTAAGCCTGCGAGAATGGCCATGTGGCCGTCATGCCCGCACAGATGACCTTTGCCCGGTGTGGCTGAGCGGTGCGGCGCATCGGAGATCTCCTGGATCGGCAGCCCATCGAGTTCGGCGCGCACCATCACGGTCGGCCCCGGTTCACGGCCCTCGTAGACTGCCGCAATACCATGGCCCCCAAGATCCGTAAGGGTCCAGTCGGGATGGGTTTCCTTGAGAAAGGCCTGAACCTCACGGGCGGTTTGCTCCTCCTGCCTGGAGAGCTCCGGCATGCGGTGCAGCTTGCGCCGAAAGGCCACCAGCTCGACCATGTCTTGGTTGGTCAGGACCATCGCTCACCTCCAGTGCCCGCAGTTCGGGAACCAAGCTGCTGGACTCACGCTATTAAGCTTGCTTCGGCACAGGTTTATGGCGGGAGTCCAGGGCATGATCAACCGAAACGACAGCAACTCTGAAGGATGAGAGTTCACTTCGCCCTTGATTGCTGCACCGCGTCTATGCCGCTAAGTTGCCCGCAACTGCTTAAAGGCTTCGCGATCTCATGAACCTGTTCGTTTTCGGCCTCGGCTACACCGCGCTCCAATTCATTCGCCTTCAGGGTCATCGCTTCACCACTATCGGTGGCACTGTCCGCTCCGTAGAGAAAGCGAAGGCGCTGGAGGCAGAGGGAATTCAAGCGCTCCGCTTCGATGGGAAGAGCTTCGATCCATCCATTCTCCAGCATCTTGACCAGACTGAAGCTCTCCTGATCTCCGCCGCGCCGGCAGAAGGGCGAGATCCGGTCCTGGAGCAGTTTTCCGAGGCGATTGCCGCAGCCCCTCGCCTGCGCTGGGTCGGTTATCTGTCCACAGTCGGTGTCTATGGCGATGCTGGCGGCGCCTGGGTCGACGAGGAGACGCCACCCAATCCGGCATCAGCCCGCGCAAGCCAGAGGATTGAGGCCGAGCGGCAATGGTTCGAACTCGGTACTAGCGCTCCGTTTGCAGTGCAGATCTTTCGGCTCGCAGGCATCTATGGTCCCGGTCGAAACGCTCTGCTGAAGGTTGCGGACGGCACCGCCAAACGCATCGTCAAGCCTGAACAGGTTTTCAATCGGATCCACACAGAGGATATCGCCCAGGTTCTAATGGCGTCCATCGAGAAGCCAGGCCGGAACGCCATCTACAACGTGGCGGACGATGAGCCCGGACCGCCTCAGAATGTGATCGCCTATGCCGCGGAGCTTCTTGGCAAGGAACCTCCACCTGAGATCCCTTTCGAAGAAGCCGATCAGACGCCCATGGCTCGCGCCTTCTACGAAGACAACAAGCGCGTTCGCAACACGCGGATCAAGTCGGAGCTTGGCGTGAGGCTCCGGTACCCGACGTATCGGGCCGGGCTGCTGGGGCTTCTCCAAGCAGGTGAAGCGCCATCGGTGGTGAAACCTTAGGCAGATCGCGAAGGCTCTCCCTGAGCGTAACCATTGCCTCGGATGATCCGCTGATCACCAAAGCAGCAGCTTCGACTAACGAACCATCATCGAACCACTTGCAAATTGGTTCGGTATCGGGATAGCCTTGTTTCGTTGAGGCCTCCACAGGCGCAACAAGACGTCGCGGCTGCTGATCCAGCAGCAATATTGGTTCACAGGGAGCTGGATTTTTCATGTCCAACCCGGATCCTTCAGCGGACAGTTCCAACTTCGCTCTTGGGCGGTTGCGGGCTCTCCTGGACGACAATTCCTTCGAGGGGGAGCAGCGGCTCCCGCCTGAGCGGGTGCTGGCAGCCCAGATCGGGATCGGGCGCCGCGCCCTGCGGCGAGCCCTTGAAGTGCTGGAGGCGGAAGGCCGGATCTGGCGACATCAGGGCAAGGGAACCTTCGTAGGTCCTCGACCGGCCCATACGCCAACCAACCTTGAGGAACTGTCGAAGCGCACGCATCCGCTCGAGGTCATGGACGTGCGCCTGGAGATTGAGCCGGCCCTCGCCCGGTTGGCGGCCATGCGGGCCACGAACGGTGACATCGAGCGCCTTCTGCGCCTGGCCGAGAAGACAGCGTCCTCCTCGGATGCGGACGGTCGTGAACTCTGGGACAGCGCCCTGCACCGGACCATCGCAGAGGCGGCTGGCAACTCCCTGCTTCTTGCAATTTTCGACATGGTCGACCGCATCCGCCAGGACACCGCATGGAGGCTCCTGCGGGAGCGGGCCCGCTCCGGTGAGCGTCAGCAGATCTATGTCGAGCAGCACCGCCGGGTCATCGCCGCCATTGCTCAGCGTGAAGCGCATGCAGCCGAGCACGCCATGCGCGAGCATCTCGAACTCGTGCGCGAAGGCCTACTCAGGGTCATGACCAGACCCCTGCCCGACCGCATGGATGGACAGATCCAGGAAACACCCGTGACAGCAAACACCAAAAAAGAGATACGCCATGGGACGTGAGGCCCTCCGACAATCAGGCGCAGAGGTTCATCAGATCGGCAATGCCACAGTCACCTCTGAACCGCCGCTTCTCAACGTTCAAGGGCTGTCCATCCGTTTCGATGGCGCTCCGAAGGGCGTCAACGTGGTCGACGACGTCAGCTTCTCAGTACGCAAGGGCAAGACCCTCTGCATCGTCGGCGAATCCGGCTGCGGCAAGAGCGTGACATCGCTGGCTCTTATGGGTCTGCTCCCAACCCCTCCGGCGAGGATCGTCGCGGGCTCGGCCACCTTCGACGGGCAAGACCTGCTGACGCTGACCGAGCGTGAACGGGCGGATCTGCGCGGCGACCGCATGGCCATGATCTTCCAGGAGCCGATGACCTCCCTGAACCCGGCCTTCACCATCGGCGACCAGATTGCCGAGGGTATCGTCCGGCACCGCAAGGTCTCCAAGGCCGAGGCCATGGATAAAGCCCTTGATATGCTCAGGAAGGTGCGCATCCCTGCACCGGAAAAGCGTTTGCGCGCCTATCCACATGAGATGTCCGGCGGCATGCGTCAACGCGTGATGATCGCGATGGCGCTCGCCAACGATCCGGAACTCCTGATTGCCGACGAGCCGACCACCGCCCTCGACGTGACGATCCAGGCGCAGATCCTTGCCCTCATCCAGCGCCTGCAGGAGGAGACCGGCACGGCCATGATCCTCATCACGCACGATCTCGGCGTCGTGGCCGAGGTCGCCGACGAGGTGGCCGTGATGTATGCCGGGCATGTGGTCGAAAGCGGACCGGTCGAGGCCATCTTCGAGGACCCGCAGCACCCTTACACGATCGGCCTCATGGGGTCTGTCCCATCGCTCGGCCGCCGGCAGGGACGCCTCGCGACAATCCGTGGCACCGTGCCTCCTGCGGAGCTGATGCCGAAAGGCTGCCGCTTCACGCCGCGCTGCCCCTTCTCCGACGCCCGGTGCGGCAATGAACTGCCGCCGCTCGGCGAGATCCGACCCGGCCACCTTGCCCGGTGCTGGTATGCACCTCTCGAACAAAAGCGTGGAGCAGCCGCATGAGCGTGATGGCCCCCACCAGCGACGTCATCCTTGAAGGGGTGGACCTCAAGAAGCACTTCGGCAGTGGAGGCCTGCTGTCCTCGCCGACAGTTGTCCGTGCAGTCGATGGCGTGTCCCTCGACATCCGACGTGGCGAGACCTTCGCCATCGTTGGCGAGTCCGGCTGCGGCAAGTCCACCCTCGGCCGCCTGCTCCTCCGTCTGATCGAGCCGACCGCCGGCGACGTGCGCTATGAGGGTGGCTCCATCCTGAAGCTCAGCAAGAGCGAGCTGCGCCGCTTACGTCGCGAGCTTCAGATCATTTTCCAGGATCCTTATGCCTCGCTCAACCCGCGGATGAATGTCGGCGACATCATCGCGGAGCCGATCTGGCTTCATAACCTGGCCAGCGGTTCCGATAAGCGCGAGCGCGTTGCGGATCTGATGCGCACGGTTGGCCTCCTGCCCACCCATACGGATCGCTACCCGCACGAGTTCTCCGGCGGGCAACGTCAGCGCATCGGCATTGCCCGAGCGCTCGCGGGAGATCCGAAGCTGATTGTGGGCGACGAGCCGGTTTCGGCCCTCGACGTGTCGATCCAGGCGCAGATCATCAACCTGCTTGAGGACCTGAAGGATCGCTTCGGCCTCACCCTCGTCATCGTGGCGCATGACCTCGCCGTGATCCGGCACATGAGCGACCGGGTCGCCGTCATGTACCTGGGCGAGATCATGGAGTTGTCGGAGACGGACGCGCTCTTCGACAATCCCCTGCATCCCTACACCCAGGCATTGCTGGCCGCGATCCCGATTCCAAGCCCGGCAAGCCGGCAGCCGAAGGCACTCCTGCAAGGCGACGTGCCGAGCCCGGCCGCCCCGCCGTCGGGATGCCGCTTTCATACTCGCTGCCCACACGCGCGACCTGTCTGCAAGGAGCAGCACCCCGCTCTTGAGGCAGCGCCCGATGGGCGACGTGTAGCCTGCCATTTCTGGCGCGAAATCCAGGGAGCGGGGGCTGGTTCCATCAGCGCCCCGCCCCCGAGCGCGGCGCTCGCCAAGCGCCTGGCGCTCTACCAAACTTGGCGTGAACGGCAGGATAAGCCCGTCGCGACGAGCCCCTGAAAGAAGAATGATCCAGAGGATTATCGGAGGACGACACAAATGAAGAAAAGACTGCTCCTAGCCATGGCTGCCGGGCTCCTTGTGAGCACCGCCGCCTCCGCGCAGACCCTGCGCATCGGCCTTAACGAAGACCCGGACGTGCTCGATCCCCATCGCGCCCGCACCTTCGTCGGCCGCATCGTGTTCACGTCCCTGTGCAACAAGCTGGTCGATATTACGCCGGACCTGAAGTTCACCCCGGAACTCGCCACCGAGTGGCAATGGGGCGATGACGGCAAGTCGCTGACCTTCAGGCTGCGCCCTGGCGTCAAGTTCCACGACGGCGAGCCTCTCAATGCCGCTGCCGTGAAGGCCAACATCGAGCGCGCCCGCACCCTGCCGGACTCGCTCCGCAAGAGCGAACTCACGTCTGTCGACAATGTCGAGGCCGTCGATGACCTCACCGTGAAGGTCAACCTCTCCCGTGCCGATGCGACCCTGCTGTCGCAGCTTTCCGACCGTGCCGGCATGATCATGTCGCCGAAGGCACTGGCTTCCGCCGATTTCGGACAGAAGCCGGTTTGCTCGGGTCCATACAAGTTCGTCGAGCGCGTGCAGAACGACCGCATCGTGCTTGAGAAGTTCACCGACCATTGGGACGCCAAGAACTTCAACTTCGAGCGTATCGTGTTCCAGCCCATTCCGGACACGACCGTGCGCCTCGCCAACCTGCGCTCCGGCAACCTCGATCTCATCGAGCGCCTTGCCCCCAGCGACGTTCCGGCAGCCAAGGGCGACCCCAACCTGGTCTTCGCACCTGTCTCCGGCATCGGCTACCAGGGCCTGACCATCAACACCAACAACGGCGAGCGCGCCAAGGGCCCGCTCGGCAAGGACAAGCGCGTCCGGCAGGCTTTTGAGCTCTCCATCGACCGCAACGTCATCAACGAGGTTGTGGGTGCAGGCATCTTCCCGCCGGCCGGCCAGCCCTTCCCGCAGGCAAGCCCCTATAACAATCCGAAGTTCGGGCCCACCACTCGCAACGTCGCCAAGGCGAAGCAGCTTCTGAAGGAAGCCGGGGTCGACCGGGTGAAGTTCGAGCTCACCTTCGGCACCAGCACCACGACCCAGCAGATCGCCGAGATCATCCAGGCCATGGCGGCCGAGACCGGGTTCGACATCACGCTGCGTCCAACCGAGTTTGCGGCCATGCAGAAGGAGGCCCAGGCGGGCAACTTCGACGTGAACGTGATCGGCTGGTCGGGCCGCGTGGATCCCGACGGGAACATCCACCCCTTCGTGACCTGCAAGGGCGCCCTGAATGACGGCAAGTACTGCAACGAGCAGGTCGACAAGCTCCTGAACGACGCCCGCATCATCAATGACGAGGCCAAGCGCAAGCAGCTTTACGATCAGGCTCAGGAGATCCTGAAGCAGGATCTGCCGATCATCTACACCTATTACCAGCCGTGGCCCTTCGTTCACACGAAGAAGGTGCAGAACTTCAAGCCCTACCCGGACGGCATGATCCGTCTGAAGGGCGTCAAGTTCGCCTCCTGATCGATTGAAACCTGCGTGCCCGGTCTTCTTGATCGGGCACGCCCCTTCCCTTCTCTGATGCGGGTTGCTTAGGCTGATGCTGCGCTACATCGGACGACGAATACTGATAGCCATCCCGACGCTGATCATCGTGTCGCTGCTGGTCTTCGCCCTGCAGAAGCTCCTGCCTGGCGATCCGGTCCTCACCATGGCGGGAGAGGAGCGCGACCCGCAGGTTCTGGAATACCTGCGCCAGAAGTACCGCCTGGACGATCCGATCCCGGTTCAATACTTCGCCTGGATCGGCTCGGCCCTGACGGGAAATCTGGGCATATCGCTGCGCACCGACATCCCGGTCCTCGACCTCATCATGAGCAAGCTCCCGGTCACCCTTGAGCTCGCCATCATGGCCATGATCGTGGCGCTGGCCATCGGCATCCCCGCCGGGATCATTTCGGCGGTGAAGAAGGGAACAACCGTCGACTACGCCGCTAATGTGATCGCGCTGTCGGGCCTGTCGATCCCGAACTTCTGGCTCGGCATCATGCTCATCATGCTGATCTCGGTGCGCTGGCAGCTCCTGCCCGCTTCCGGGTATGTGCCGCCGACAGAGGATTTGTGGCTCAACATCAAGACCATGATCATGCCGGCTTTCGTGCTCGGCACGGGCCTTGCCGCGAGCCTCATGCGGCATACCCGAAGCGCCATGCTCGGCGTCATGCGATCCGACTATATTCGTACTGCGCGCGCTAAGGGCCTCCTGTCGCGGAAGGTCATTCTGAAGCACGCTCTGCGCAATGCGCTTATTCCTATCGTGACGCTTTCCACCCTGCTCTTCGGCGAACTTCTCGCGGGTGCGGTGCTCACGGAACAGATTTTCACCATCCCTGGCTTCGGCAAGCTCATCGTGGACGCCGTCTTCAACCGTGACTATGCCGTGGTGCAGGGCGTGGTTCTCTGCACGGCCGTCGGGTTCATCTTCATGAACCTCGTGGCGGACGTCCTTTATGTTCTCGTCAATCCCCGCCTGAGGCACTCCGCATGACCGCTACAGCCATTGTTGCCGATGAGGTCGCCCTGCCGAAAAAACGCAGCCGGGTGCTCTCGAAATTTCTGAAGAACAAGAGCGCCGTCGTCGGCGGAGCCATCGTGTTGTTCTTCATCCTGGCTGCCCTCGTTGGCCCCTATCTCGCGCCCTACGACCCGATCAAGCCGAGCTTCACGAGCATCCGCAAGGCACCATCGGCGCTGTTCTGGTTCGGCACCGACGAACTCGGCCGCGACATGCTCTCCCGCATGCTCTGGGGCGCGCGAGCTTCCATCATGGCCGGCGTGATCTCAGTCTTCATCGCCATCGTGCTCGGCGTGCCTTTCGGCCTCATCGCCGGCTATTTCGGCGGCTGGATCGATGCCACTATCTCGCGGGCAACGGATGCCATGCTGGCGATCCCGTTCCTGATCTTCGCCATCGCGCTCGCGGCCTTCCTCGGCCCCAGCCTCACCAATGCGATGATCGCCATCGGCTTGTCGGCCATGCCGATCTTCATCCGCCTCACCCGCGGGCAGGTGCTGACGGTGAAAGCCGAGGATTATGTGGAGGGCGCGCGAGCCATCGGGCTTCCCGACTTCTGGATCATGGCGCGCTACGTTCTTCCCAACGTGCTGCCGCCGATCCTGGTCCAGGGCACGCTGACCATTGCCACGGCCATCATTGCGGAGGCGAGCCTCTCCTTCCTGGGCTTGGGCCAGCAGCCGCCCAACCCCTCCTGGGGCTCCATGCTCAACACGGCCAAGAACTTCATGGATCAGGCGCCCTGGATGTCGATCTTCCCAGGCTCCGCGATCTTCCTGATCGTGCTCGGCTTCAATCTTCTCGGCGACGGACTGCGCGACGCGCTCGATCCCCGCGAACAGTAAAAACTCGAAACATCGGATAAGAGACATGTTTACGACACGGCCCGAGATCCTCGGCACCTTCGGCATCGTCACCTCAACCCATTGGCTGGCGTCTGCTGCCGGTATGGCGATGCTGGAAAAGGGCGGCAACGCCTTCGACGCCTGCGTCGCCTCAGCCTTCGTGCTCCAGGTGGTCGAGCCGCACCTCGTCGGCCCATCCGGCGAGGTGCCGGCCGTGTTCTACTCCGCCAAGACCAAGAAGGTCGAAGTGCTCTGCGGCCAAGGCGCGGCGCCGAGTGGCGCCACCATCGAGCACTACAAGCGCGAGGGCCTCAAGCTCATTCCCGGAAACGGCATGCTCGCCACTGTCGTGCCTGGTGCCTTCGATGCCTGGATGCTGCTGCTGCGCGATCACGGTCTTCTCTCGCTCCGGGAGGTGCTGGAGCCCGCTATCTACTATGCCGAGCAGGGACATCCGCTGCTGCCGCGCGTGGCCGACACCATCAAGGGCCTGAAGGAGTTCTTCGAGACCGAGTGGCCGACCTCGGCTGCCGTGTTCCTGCCGGGTGGTGAGGTTCCGAAGCCTCGTCAGCTCTTCCGCAACCCGCAGCTCGCCGATACCTGGAAGCGCATCATCCGCGAAGCGGAAGCCAAGGGAAGCGACCGCGAGGCGCAGATCGAGGGCGCGCGCAGTGCCTTCTATAAAGGCTTCGTGGCCGAGGCCATCGATGCCTTCGTGCGAAAGTCGGAGGTGATGGACCAGAGCGGCTCACGGCATCGCGGCGTGCTCACCGCCGACGATATGGCGAAGTGGCAGGCGTCGTACGATGCGCCGCAGACCTACGAGTACCACAACTACCGGGTCAACAAGATCAGGCCCTGGGGCCAGGGTCCCGTCTTCCTGCAAACCCTGGCGCTGCTGAAAGGCTTCGATCTGGCTGCAATGGGCCCGACCAGCGGACAATTCGTCCATACGGTGACTGAGGCCATGAAGCTCGCCTTTGCCGACCGCGAGGCCTATTATGGAGATCCGGACTTCATCGATGTGCCGATCCAGACGCTGCTGTCCGACGCTTACAACGACGAGCGTCGCAAGCTCATTACCGACAAGGCGTCTCTGGAGCTGCGCCCTGGCCGCGTTGAGGGTTACGAGGCCCAGGTCGAGCGCACCCTGAAGGCGCTGCGCGAACTCTCGACCACCGACAAGAAGGTTTCCGGCGGCGAACCGACGCTGGCCTCCATGCGCTCGGCCCGGCGCGGCGACACGGTGCATATCGACGTGGTTGACCGCTTCGGCAACATGATCGCCGCCATGCCGTCCGGCGGCTGGCTGCAATCCTCACCGGTTATTCCGGAGCTCGGCTTCATGCTCAACTCCCGGGCCCAGATGTTCTGGCTGGAAGAGAACCTGCCCGCGAGCCTCGCACCGGGCAAGCGCCCGCGCACGACGCTCACACCAACCCTCGCGGAGAAGGACGGCGAGCCCTACATGGTGTTCGGCTCCCCTGGCGGCGACCAGCAGGAGCAGTGGCAGATGCTTCTCTTCCTGCGCCATGCCCATCACGGGCTCAATCTGCAGGAATCCATCGACCTGCCGATGTCGCACACGGCGCATTTCCCGTCGTCCTTTTATCCGCGCGAGCAGAAGCCCGGCCACCTCATGGCTGAGGAGACCTACGGCGCGGAGGTTCTCGACGATCTCCGCTCCCGCGGTCACGAGGTGGAAATCGCGCCCGCCTGGACGGTCGGACGCCTCGTGGCAGCAAGCCGCGACAAGGACGGCCTGCTGCACGGCGCCGCCACGCCGCGCCTCATGCAGGCCTACGCGGTCGGACGCTGAGGAGTTCTGATCATGACTTGGTCGATTATCGCGAAGGATCCGGAAACAGGCTCGTTCGGAGTTGCCGTCACCACCAAGTTCTTCGCCGTGGGGGCGCTTTGTCCCCATGGCGCGGCGAAGGTTGGGGCTCTTGCCACGCAGGCGCTCGTCAATCCGCTCTACGCCACAGATGGCACGCGATTTCTGGCAGAAGGGCGCAGCGCCGAGGAGATCGTGGCGGTTCTCACCGCACAAGATCCCGGACGCGAGTCCCGCCAGCTTCACGTGATCGACCGGGACGGCCGCACCGCGGCTCATACGGGCCGTGAATGCGTCGACTGGTGCGGGCATCTGACGGATGAGGGTGTATCGGTGGCCGGCAACATGCTGGCCGGACCTGCCGTGATCGGCGCAACCCTTGAGACCTACAAGCGTCGTATGGATCTTCCGCTCGCCGACCGGCTTCTGGCCACCCTCGATGCGGGACAGGCCGAGGGGGGCGACAAGCGCGGCAAGCAATCGGCTGCCCTCAAGATCTGGCGCGACGAGCCCTACCCGATGCTCGACCTGCGGGTCGACGATCATCCCGAACCGCTGGACGAGCTGCGCCGCCTCTATGGGGTCGCCCACGAACGCTTTCTGGCCTTCATGGATGCCATGGCGACCCGCTCCAATCCTGGCGGGGTCACGGATCGTTCCTGGATCGACCAGAGGGCACGCGAGTACCAGGAGCGGTTTGCCAGAACTGCGCCTTAGATCGCTTCTGCAACACTCTCACTTGCCGTAGGGTCGAAAAGATCCTACGGCCGTTCTGCTTACCGACGGTGGACCTTCCGATGTTCGGCATACCTCTCTTCGACCTGGCCTGGCTCGTGGTGGCGCTTCTAGCGGCCGGGGCGATCACTGGCCTGCTCGCAGGCGTGTTCGGCGTCGGCGGCGGTGCGGTTGCCGTGCCGATCCTCTACGAATTATTCCGCATCCTGGAGGTGCCGGAGGATGTGCGCATGCCGCTCTGCGTCGGCACGTCGCTTGCCATCATCATCCCGACTTCAATCCGATCGTTCAACGCTCACAAGGCCAAAGGCGCAGTCGACATGACGATCCTGCGCGTCTGGGCCCTGCCTGTGGTGCTCGGCGTAGTTATTGGCAGCATCATTGCCCGCTACGCTCCCGCCGACTTGTTCAAGGCGGTCTTCGTGGTTGTGGCGGGCATCTCGGCCATTCGTCTGCTCTTCGGCAAGGACACTTGGCGCTTCGGACTCGACATGCCGGCAAAGCCCATCATGATAGCCTATGGCTGGCTCATCGGTATTCTCTCGGCCCTGATGGGCATCGGCGGCGGCCAGCTCTCCAACCTGTTCATGACCTTCTACAACCGCCCGATCCATCAAGCCGTGGCGACTTCGTCCGGCCTCGGCATTCTCATCTCGATCCCCGGCGCAATCGGCTATGTCTATGCCGGCTGGCCGCACATGGCCGACTACCCCAACGTCGTCGCCTTCCAACTGCCGCTGGCGCTCGGCTATGTGTCGCTCCTGGGCTTCGTGCTGTTCATTCCTACCAGCACGTGGATGGCACCCGTGGGCGCCCGCCTCGCACACCGCCTCTCCAAACGCCGGCTTGAGGTGGCGTTCGGCATCTTCCTGCTGCTCGTCTGCGCCCGCTTCGCTGCAAGCCTCCTCACTTGAGCCATGCGCAGTCTCCAATCTGTCATGCCGGATAGGAGGTTGCACGATGACTGAAGCTACGGCAGGCCCTCTGCACGCCTTCCTTGCCGGCGTAGGGCGGGATGATCGCGGGCGGCTTGCCGCCGATGTGCTCGGCTTCTCCGATCAGGAGCTGGAGGCCGTTCACGACTACATTCAGTGGCTGTTTCCTCTGCCCACCCGCAGTGCGGCGCAGCCGCACGCCCCCGTTCTGACGCCGGTCGAGATCGATGCGATCAGAGCCGATCCGCGTGCTGTCGAGACCCTCGAGGCGGGAACCGAGCGTATGCTGCGCTTCTACCGAAATACGCGCTGGTGGCTGACCTCGTACGATCATAATCACCTGCGCATCACCCGAATTCTGCACAGTCTGCGGCTGCTCGTCGGTCCTGATGAGGCCAAGGCCTCCTATGATGCAATCCTCGCATTGAACGAGGGGGCTGGAGCCCCCGTCAACACCCGCAGCCTGCATTATTGGGCAGAGGCTGCGGGCTGTGCCGGCTCTTGAGCGGCGGATTGCCTAGGAAGCGTACTTGTTCTGCAGATAGGCGAGATACGGTTCCGGATCGAGGCGGCGGCCAGTTTCGCGCTCCAACAGCTCGTCGCGCATGAAGCGGCGCCCATGCTGCCAGATGCGGGTGCGGAGTTCCTCAGCCAGAACGCTGTACTCACCCGCTTCGATGGATGCATCGAGAGACGTAATCTGCTTCCGTAGGGTTTCCATGACCTGCGCACCCATGACATTGCCGATGGTGTAGGTCGGGAACGAGGCGATATAGCCCGTTGACCAGTGGACATCCTGCAGCACGCCCTTGGCATCGTTCGGAACAGTCAGATCCAGATCGCGCTTGATGGCGGCGTTCCAGGCTCCAGGGAGATCGGAGACCGGGAGCGATCCGTCCATCAGCGCGCATTCGATATCGACGCGCAGCATGATGTGGAAATCGTAAGTCAGCTCATCCGCCTCGACGCGGATGAAACCCGGCTCCACGCGCGTGACGGCGCGATAGAACTCCTCGGCGCTCACATCGCCGAGCTGCTCCGGGAAGTGCCGCTGCAAGTCCGGGAAGTGCCGCTCCCAGAACGTGCGGCTGCGGACGATGTGGTTCTCCCAGAGGCGAGACTGGGACTCGTGAGCTCCGAAGCTGGTGCCGCCGACTGCGTAAAGCCCCACGAGATCTGTCGCCAGGGTCGTGCGGGTATAGGCCGGATCGACACCCTGCTCATAGAGCCCATGACCGACCTCGTGAGCCGTGCCAAACATGGAGGCCGGGAGATAATTGCGGTTATAGCGGGTGGTGATCCGCACGTCGTTGCGCGTGAACGAGACCTCGAAGGGATGTACCGTGGTGTCGAGACGCCCGCGCTGGAGATCGTAACCAAGCTTCTCGGCGAGGCTCAGGCCGAAGGCCCGCTGCCCCTCCTCGGGGAAGTCGCGGAACAGGAAATCGGATCGCGGCTGCGGCCCGGAGCGGGCAGCGTCGAGGATCGGCAGCAATCCACCACGCAGCTTCGAGAAAAGCGCCTTGAGGCCCGCTGCCGTTTCACCGGGCTCGTAGATCGACACCATGGCGTCATAGGGATGCTCGGACCAGCCGATGCAATCGGCATAGGCCCGCGACAGCTCGACGGTCTTGGCGAGATGGGGCTCGTAGATCGAGAACTCGCTCTTCGACCGCGCCTCGATCCAGGCCGATTGCGAGACGGTGCGAAGAGCCGCCCGTTCCTGGATCAGGGATGCCGGCACCCTGCGGTGGTGCTCAACGGCATGCCGCGTCTGCTCGACCATGCGCCGCTCGGCCGCGTCCGCAGACAACCCTTCGAGAGCCCGCTCGGCCTTTTCAAGCGCCCTTTCGGTCTCGGATGCGAGAAGAAGGTCGCGTGCAATGCGGGTCAGGGTCGCGATCTGATGGCCGCGGGTTTCCGCACCACCGGCCGGCATCATCGTCCGCGAGTCCCATGTGAGCAGGGAGGTGGCGTTCAGCACGTCATTGACGGCGGCAATGCGCTCCTGGAGCGCCGCAAAGGAGGCTTGCTGGGTCATTTCGCTCTCTGATGTTAGTCCGTACCGCAGGTGTTGAGATGACAGGCGGAGAAGCGGCCGGGCGCGATGGCGGCCAGTGGCGGAGCCTCCCGCTTGCAGCGTGGACCGGCGAAGGGGCAGCGGGGGTGGAAGTGACATCCGCTCGGCGGATGGAGCGGGGACGGGATTTCGCCCGCGATGGGGCGGAAGTTCTTTCGGCCCACACCCACCCTGGGAACGCTTTCGAAGAGAGCTCGGGTGTAGGGATGGTTCGGCTGGGCATAAAGCTCAGCCGTTGGCGCCAATTCGACGATGCGGCCGAGATACATGATCGCGACCCGATCGGAAACGTGGCGCACCACGCCGAGATCATGGCTGATGAAGATGCCTGTGAGGTCGAGATCCCGGCGCAGATCCATGAACAGGTTGAGAACCTGAGCCTGGATCGAAACATCCAGAGAGGCCACTGGCTCGTCGAGAACAAGGAGATCCGGCTTCATGGCAAGCGCACGCGCAATGGCGATGCGCTGCCGCTGACCGCCAGAGAACTGGTGCGGAAAGCGCCTGCGATAGCTCGGATCAAGGCCCACGCGCGCGAGCATATCGGCCACATAGGAATCCGCTTCCCGGCCTTTGACGATGTTGTGCGCGACCGGCCCCTCGGCCACAGTGTCGCCGATTCTGATGCGCGGATTGAGGCTCGCAAAGGGATCCTGGTGGATCATCTGAACGCGCGTCGTCAGCTTCTGCGTGCGCCGCCCCTGCTCTTTGGCCACGGGCGCATTGCCGAACAGGATCTTGCCGTCGCTAGGGGTATAGATTCCGGCGATCATCCGCCCGAGCGTCGACTTTCCGCAGCCGGATTCGCCGACAAGGCCAACCACTTCGCCTTTGCCAACGCTGAGACTGACGTCCGTCACCGCCCGCACGATCTCGGTCGATCGGCCAGCGCCGAAGAGACCCGCGATCCGCTCGCCAAGATTGGGGTGCTTTACGAAGCGCTTCGATACGTGGTCGATGTCAAGGAGAGCGGCTGGCATGAAACGGGCTCGATCGGATAATGACAGAGGGCGGTGCGTCCGTCCTCGAAATGCTGGACAGGCGGAGTGGTGGTGCAGGCAGGCCCTGCCTTGGCGCACCGAGGCGCGAAGGCGCAGCCTTGCGGGAGATTGGCAAGCGACGGGGTCGATCCGGGAACCTGCGGCAGCTTTGTGCCAGGCTCGTGCTCGGCCGGCACGGAAGCCAACAGGCCTGCCGTGTAGGGATGGCGCGGCGATGCGATGACATCCGCAGCCGGGCCGCTTTCGACCACGCGTCCTGCGTACATGACGCAGATGTCGTCGGCGAGGCTCGACACCACAGCGAGGTCGTGTGTGACCCAGACGAAGGCGGTTCCGGTCTCGTCCGCGAGGCGCCGGACTTCGGCGAGGATCTGTCCCTGGATGGAGACGTCGAGCGCCGTGGTCGGCTCATCGGCGATGATGACCGCCGGGCTGTGCAGGAGCGCGATCGCAATGGCCACACGCTGGCGCATGCCGCCTGAAAGCTGATGCGGATAAGCCTCAAGGCGCTCATCCGGGCTCGGAATGCCGACCTTGGCCAGAGCATCGCGTGCCTTGGCTCGGGCAGCCTTGCGAGAGACCCTGGCGTGCGCCCGCACGGCCGCAATCATCTGCGTGCCGATCTTGAGAACCGGATTCAGCGTCATCATAGGGTCCTGGAAGACCATGGCGACCTGAGCGCCACGGACCTGACGCATGGCATCGCCCTTGAGTCGGGTGATGTCCTTGCCGTTCAGGAGGACCTCGCCGCCTGCGATCTTGCCGGGCGGCTCGATCAAGCCGAGGATCGAATAGCCCGTGACGCTCTTGCCGGAACCGGACTCGCCGACAAGGCCGAGAATGCGACCGCGGCCAACCTCGAAGCTGACCCCATCGACCGCCTTCAGAACGCCGGCTCGGGTCTGAAACTGTGTCTGGAGATTGTTGACGCGAAGAACAGTATCGCTCATCGGCTGTTCCTCGGATTCAGAACGCTGCGAACCTGGTCGCCCACGAGGTTGATGGCAACGACGGTCAGCATCAGGGCAATGCCCGGGTAGATCGAGATCCAATAGCGGCCCGACAGCAGAAACTGGAAGCCGTTGGAGATCAGTGAACCAAGCGAGGGCTGAGTGATCGGCAGGCCCAATCCCAGGAAGGACAGCGTCGCTTCGAGCGCAATGGAATTCGCCACCTGCACGGTCGCCACGACGATCAGGGGCGGCAGCGCGTTGGGAAGCAGATGGCGGAACAGCACGTGGCGCGCCGGAAGCGGGGTCGAGAGCGCGGCCTCAATATAGTCCTTGCGCCGCTCGGCGCTCGCCGCACCGTGGGTGGTGCGGGCGAAGTAGGCATATTGCGCAGCGACCAGAGCGGCAACGAGCTGCATGAGTCCCTGCCCCAGCAACGCGACGAGAACCAGCGCCAGAAGAATTGCCGGAAGAGAGAGCTGAAGGTCGATGACACGCATGATAATGGCCTCGACACGGCCGCCATAATAAGCCGCGATGAGCCCAACTGTGGTTCCCAGGATCAGGGCCAGGGTGCCGGCCATGAAGCCGACGATCAGGCTTGTGCGCAATCCGTAGAGAATGGCGGAAAAGATGTCCCGGCCGGCGGCATCGGTGCCGAGCCAGTGGACATAACCGCCGGAGCCGGTCTCGCCGGGCTCAAGCCGCGCATCGAACAGGTCGAGAGCTTCCTGGTTGTACGGGTCCTGCGGAGCCACGAAAGGCGCAAGGACCGCCATGAGAACCACGACGACCACCACGATCAGGGCAGCAACGGCCACAGGGCTCTGCCGGAAGTCGGACCAGAAGTTCGAGAACCGGCTCCAGGTCGTCTCGGCAGGCAGAGTGAGTGCGGGAGAACTGCTCATGACGCGGCCTTTACGCGAATGCGCGGATCGAGCTGGCCGTAGATGAGATCGACCACGAGATTGATCATGACGAAGAGGAACACCACGAGGATGAGATAAGCGACCATCACGGGGCGGTCGAGCACTGTGATGGAATCGATGATCAGCTTGCCCATACCGGGCCAGTTGAAGACCGTTTCCGTCACCACAGCGAAGGCAAGGGTCGAACCGAGTTCAAGGCCGAAAACCGTCACAATCGGGATCGAGATGTTCTTCAGCACGTGGAGGCCGACCACCTTGCCCTCGGAGAGGCCTTGAGCACGGGCAAAGCGCACGTAGTCGGAACTCATCACCTCGACGGTGCCGGCACGCGTCAGGCGAATGAGGAGGCCGAGCTTGAACAGTGCAAGATTCAGCGCTGGCAGGAGGATGTGGCTCCACCCTTCCAGCGAGGTGATCGACAGGTTCATGCCGAGCACTTCCGTCGTCGGCCCACGTCCACCGGAGGGCAGCCAGCCGAGTTCGACGGCGAATACCATGATGAGCAGCAGCCCGACCCAGAAGCTCGGCACGCTGAAGCCGAGAACCGAGAAGCCCATGATGGCCTTGGCGGAGAGCGAATCCGGCTTGTACCCGGCCCACAGGCCGAGTGGGATGCCAAGGCAGGTGGCGATCAGCATCGCCGTCAGCGCGAGTTCCAGCGTCGCCGGCAAGCGCGACAGGATCAGATTGAGCACCGGCAGCCGGTAGATGAAGGACTCGCCCAGATCCCCATGGAGCATGTTGTTCATGAAAATGAAGTACTGCTCGAAAAGGGGGCGATCGAAGCCGTAGCGCTGGATCAGCGCCTCGCGAAGCGCCTGATCGGATGCCGGATCGATCATCACGTCGATTGGATTGCCGATGGCATAGACGCCCAGGAACACGATGATCGACATGGCGATCACGACCATGAGTGCCTGCAGGACGCGTTGAATGAGAAAACCGATCATACTGTCTCGTGACTGGACTTGAACCTGGGAAGACAGGCGACTGTCGCCCGGCACTCCACGAACATCACCAATGAAAAAGCCGGAGGGAAAGAGCTTTCCCTCCGGAAGAGATCAGCCGGATCTCTCCGGCTGACTTTGTCAGTATCAGCTCTTCGGCTTGATCTCGTAGGCCAGGGTCTCCTGATCAACCCGAGACGGGATGGTCAGCATGCCCTTCTTGGCGGCCCAGACCGTCTGAATCTGTACGGTTGGGATCAGGGCGCGGTCATTCATGGAGATTTCCGTCACCTTCTCGAAGAGAGCGCGGCGCTTTGCATCGTCCATGGTGCGCGCGCCTTCCTGCAACAGCTTGTCCACCTCTGGGTTGGAGTAGCCCTGCTTGTTGAAGGCCCCGAGACCAACCTGCGGGTCTGCCGTGTGCACGAGCGAGCCATAGGTGTAGCTGGCCTCACCGGTCAGCGTGCCCCAGCCGCTCATCCAGAGGGAGAACTCACCCTTCTGCTGAGCCGGGAAGAACACGGTGCCGTTGAGGGCATTGGCGTTCACCTTCAGGCCAGCGCGAGCCCACATCTGCGACAGCGCCTCGCACACAGCCGCATCGCCCGGGAGGCGATTGTTGGTGCAGTGGAAGTCGATCTCGAAGCCCTTCGGGTAACCCGCATCGGCAAGAAGCTGCTTCGCCTTCGCCAGATCATACGGACGCTCCGGCAGGTTCTTGTTGCCGCCGAAGAAGCTGGCAGGCATCAGCTGGTTGGCCGGGCGTCCCAGCCCCTCCAGCACGACGCGCACGAGCGTCTTGCGGTCGATGGCGAGATCCATGGCCTCTCGGACCTTGGGGTCGCGCAGCGGGTTGGCATCGATCTCCTTGCCGTCGACCTTGACCTTCTTCGGCAGGGTCTCCTTCACGTTGGGCGTGAGGTTCAGGAAGTAGACCGAGTCGGCCACGAAGGTGTCGACCGACTTGTCCTTCTGCATCGCGGCGTAGTCGGTGGCCGGCACATAATTGACGAGGTCCACCTGGCCGGATTTCATCGCCGCCATGCGGGCCGGATCGCTCGGGATCTCCTTGCGAACAACCTTCGGCCAGGGCTGCTTGCCACCCCAATAGTTGTCGTTGCGCTCAAGGACGAGATCACCCTTCGGCTCCCAGGACACGAACTTGTACGGACCGGTGCCAATGGCAGCCTTGCCCGAGTTGAACTGCTCGTTACGAGCCTCCATGCCGACGTTCTTCGACACGACGAAGAGGCGGATGAAGTCGTTCGGCAGGGTCGGGGCCGGAGCCTTGGTCTTCACGTGCAGGGTGTACTTGTCGGCGACCTTCGTCTCCGCAACCTGCTTCGTGTAGATGGTCATGCTCATCGGGCCGGTCACGACCGGAATACGGTCGATGGAGAACTTCACGTCCTCGGCGGTAAGCTCCGATCCGTCGTGAAATTTCACGCCCTCACGGATCTTGAACTCCCAAGTCGTGTCGTCGATCGGCTTCCACGAGGTCGCAAGACCGGGCTTCAGGCCCAGGTTCTCGTCGGACATGACGACCGTATCAAAGATATGACGCAGCGCCTCTGCCTGACTGCCCAGGGTCGACCAATGCGGGTCGATGGAATCCGGACCGGCACGCAGGCCCATGGTGAGAGTCTGCGCCGATACACCGCCGCTGAGAACAGTGCCAAGGACGAGAGCCGCTGCGAGTGTTCCACCCAGCTTGAAGTTTTGTTTCAATTCACTTCCCCTCTTGCTAAGACCCTGGCTTTTCGTCCAAGGTGTTCTTATCGATTAGAACGGTAGGCCCTCCGAACAAGAAAAGTCAACAGCACCTTGCCTAAAGTCCAACCAGTACCTGACGCTTATGAGGGCAGCCGTTATAGTGACACGGAACAGACCCCCGATGAGCGCATCCTCGCCAATCTCGCCGGGGCGCTCGACCGCACGCTTCCGGTCCCGCTTGGTACGCAGCTGCGTGGGTTGATCGAGTTCGGGATCGCCCTGGGCGAACTGCCTACCGGCCAACGCCTGCCCTCCGTTCGCGAACTGGCGGAGCGGGCCGGGATCGCTCACATGACTGTAGCGACGGTCTACAGGGAACTGCGCGAGACAGGCCTCATCGAAGCCAAACCAGGGGCTGGCACCTATGTGGGGGATGGGCATTACAGCGACGGCCTGCGCTCCCATGCAATCCGCAAGATTCAACGCCGAGTCGAGATGCTCTTCAACGAGGCAGAACAGCTGGGTCTCGCCCCGTCCGTGGTATCGTCGCTCGTGAATGCCCGCGCTGCACGCGGCCCGACGCCGACGCGCCCGCTGCGGCTGGTCATGGTGGGCAACTTCATTGAGACGACCCAGCAATACGCCAACCGCATTCAGGACCATCTTGGCTCTGACGATACCATCGCCGTCACGACAGTGGATGCCCTGCATGCAGGGGAGGCCTTTCCCCTGCCCTGCGACATCTGCGTGACGCTGGCGCATCGCCGCGGCGAGGTCGAACATCTCGTGCCAAGCGGCATCCCGGTCGTCGGCTTGAGCTTCATCCCCGCTGAGGAGACGCGGGCTCAACTCGCGATGCTGGATCCCATGGCGCGGGTCGGACTCGTGTCAGTCTTTCCCGAATTTGCCGCTTTGATGAAGCCCGGTGTCCTGCGGTTTGCACCCCATGTGTCGACGGTCGATGTCCGGTTGATCACGGCTCCCGATCTCGCAGCATTTCTGACCCAGATCGATGTGGCGATCTACGCCAGCGGCGCCGAAGCGACTGTGAGGAGGCTCCTGCCACCTGATCGACAGGCTTTGGAATTCCGCTATGTGCCGGACCCGCATGCGATCCGCGCCACGCTGCTGCCCGTGATCGAGCGCCTGCGCTCGTCTATCGTGTCCCAAGAGGAAGTGCCTTCATGAAAATCAGTGAGATGAACTGGCTTCAGGTGGAAGAGTACCTGAAGACGGATGATCGCGCCGTTGTCCCGCTGGGCTGCACAGAACAGCACGCCTACCTGAGCCTTTCCGTCGACAGCATCCTGGCCGAGCGTGTTGCCGTTGAGGCCGCTGCACCGACTGGCGTCCCGGTATTCCCGGTTCAGGCTTACGGAATCACACCCTATTTCATGGCCTATCCCGGCACGGTTTCGCTGAAGGCCGACACCTACCTGCGGATCATCACCGATATTCTCGATTCCTTGAAGCGCACGGGCTTTCGGCGCATCCTTTTTGTCAACGGGCATGGCGGCAATACGCCGGGCCATACGGCAGCCATTGAATGGATGGGCGAGAATCCCGAATGCCGCGTGAAGTTCCACAACTGGTGGAACGCTCCGCGCACTTTCGAGAAGGTGAAGGAGATCGATCCGGTCGCCTCACACGCCTCCTGGATGGAGAACTTCCCCTGGACACGCCTGCCCGGCATCGAGCAGCCATCGCATCAGAAGCCCATGGTCGATCTGGAGCGGATGCGGACCTTCGGCCCAGAAGGCGTACGTGAAATCCTGCAGGACGGCAATTTCGGCGGTTATTTTCAACGGTCCGACGAGGACATGAACGCAATCTGGTCGGTGGCTATCGACGAGACCCGCGCCCTGATCGAGAACTGGTGATGAACGAGAACACGATCCTGATCTGGGGCGCCGGCGCCATCGGCGGCACCCTCGGGGCTTATCTCGCCCGTGCTGGCGAAGATGTGCTGCTCGTCGACATCGTCGAGCCGCATGTGGAATCGATGAAGCGCAACGGCCTGTTGATCGAAGGCCCTGTGGAAACCTTCCGCCAACCCGTGAAAGCTGCCTTGCCCAGCGAGGTGACCGGGAAGTTCAAGCGCATCATTCTCGCAGTCAAGGCTCATCACACCCGCGATGCGGTGCGCGCCCTGAAGCCGCATCTGGCGGAGGACGGCACCGTGCTCTCCGCCCAGAACGGGTTGAACGAGATCATCATTGCCGAAGAGATCGGCGCCGATCGCACAATCGGGTGCTTCGTCAACTTCGGCGCCGACTGGCTTGAGCCCGGCCGGATCCTATTCGGTAACCGCGCCGCCGTTGCAGTCGGCGGACTGGATGAGCAGGCGACCGAGCCGGTACACGACTATCACCGCCTGCTCTCGATCTTCGAGCCCAAGGCCGTGCTCACCGACAACATCTGGGGCTATCTCTGGGGCAAGCTCGGATATGGCTCCCTGCTCTTCGCAACTGCGCTGACGAATGCCTCCATGTCGGAAAATCTGGCGTCGGAGCGTCACTTTCCGGTCTATCACCGACTGGGCCAGGAAGTGATGGCGGTGGCGAAAGCGCGTGGCGTGGAGCCCTTGGGCTTCAACGGCTTCGATCCCGACGCCTTCATGCCGGGAGCAGACGAGTCCGCCGCACGACGTTCTGTCGCTGACATGGCGGAGTTCAACCGGCACACGGCGAAGACCCATTCCGGCATCTGGCGTGATCTCGCGGTGCGCAAGCGCAAGACTGAGGTCGATGCGCAGATTGCCATCATCGGCGCCCTCGGCAAGGAGGCCGGCATCCCCACGCCTGCCATCAACAAGCTGGTTGCCCTAATCCACGACATCGAAGATGGCCGCCGCGGACAATCCTGGTCCACCCTCGACGAGATGCTCAACCTATGAAACTCGACTTCACCAACCGCCGCGTTGCCGTTACTGGGGCCGCACAGGGCATCGGGTGCAGCATCGTCCAGTCTCTTGCGGCCGAGGGCGCTCATGTTTGGGCCCTCGATCTAGATGAAGCCGGTCTGCGGGTAGCGGCCGAGGCCGGCGCCAAGGCAACCCGGACCCTCGACCTCGCGGATCGCGCTGCAGTTGCCAGCGTCTTCGCCGACATGGCCGAGACGCTCGGCGGGATCGACATTCTCGTCAACTGCGCTGGGGGCGTTCGGGGCCAAGTGGCAAGGCCCATCGAGGAGGTGAGCGAGCAAGACTGGCTGGTTCTGTTCGAAGCCAATGTGCATGGCGCATTCTGGTGCTCGCAGGCGGCGGCTCCCCATATGAAGCGTGGGCAGTTTGGGCGCATCGTGAACATCTCGTCCGGAGCTGGACTGCGCCCGAGCCTCACCGGCATTCAAGCCTACACGGCCTCCAAGCATGCGCTCGTTGGTCTGACCAAGCAGCTCAGCTTCGAACTCGGCCCCTTTGGGATCACCGTGAACAGCGTGGCACCCGGTTTCGTGCTCTCGAATCCTGCCACACAGCGTCAGTGGGAGAGCTACGGCCCGGAAGGTCAGGCGCGCCTCGTGGAGAGCATTCACACGCGCCGCCTGGGATATCCGCAGGATATTGCCAATGCCGTGATGTTTCTGGCCTCCGATGCCGGAGCCTGGATCTCGGGCCAGATCATCTCGGTGGATGGCGGACGCTCCTGAATTATTGCAGACCTTTGAATTACGTCAGACAAGGAATTGAGGGCACTATGGACGATATGAGCAGCCAGCCCTGGGCGTGGGATGAGCAAACCTGGCGCAGCAAGGTGGATCATGTGCGCGCTGGCCGCTCGTTGAAGCCCACCCGGTGGAAGAACGGCGCCCGCTGCGCCGTTGCTCTTTCGTTCGACTCCGATCATGAGACGAACGAGTTGCGCGATGGCGGAAAATCCATCGGTCGCATGTCCCAGGGCCAGTACGGCAACCGCCAGGGTGTCCCACGCATCCTGAACGCCCTTGCCAAATACGATGCCAAGGCGACGTTCTTCGTCCCTGCCGTCGCCGCTCTGCTTTACGAAGACGAGCAGCGTCGGGTCGTGGCGGAGGGTCACGAGATCGGCATTCATGGCTGGATCCACGAACTCAACAGCCAGCTCCCATATGAGATCGAACGCGACTTGATGTTCCGTGCGGCTGATACCCTGGAAAAGATCACAGGCGCCCGCCCGGTCGGCCTGCGTACGCCCTCCTGGGACTTCAGCCCCAGCACGTTGCGGATTGAGCGCGAACTCGGTCTGCTATACGACTCTTCGCTCATGGCCGACGATGACCCTTACGAGCTGCTCGAACAAGGCGAGCCGACAGGCATTGTGGAGCTGCCGGTGGAGTGGATTCGCGACGACGCGGTCTACTTCAATATGCACCGGTTCAACGGCCTTCGCCCACACACACCGCCGACCGCCGTATACGACATCTTCTTCCGGGAGTTCGAGCGGGCCTATGAGGAAGGCGGTCTGTTCCTGTTGACCATGCATCCTCACGTGACCGGTTACCGCTCGCGCATCTGGATCCTGGAAAAGCTCCTGGAGGAAGTCACCCGGCGCTCTGACGTATGGGTGGCGACCCATGCGGAGATTGCTGCTTTCGTGAAGGAGCAAGGCCTCTGATGCAACGCCCTGCCCGCGCGCGCGATGTTGGCCTTGCCTGCGGCACCCTGCCGACGGGCGAGTTGAACAGCATTGCGGACGTGCCGGGTGTTCGTGTCGGCCATAGCACTCTCGTGCACGGAGAGATCCGCACTGGGGTGACAGCTGTCGTCCCCCATAGCGGCAACCTTTATCGCGAGAAGCCTGTGGCGGCCGTTGAGGTGCTCAACGGCTTTGGAAAGAGCGCCGGCCTCGTGCAGGTGGAGGAGCTGGGCACAATCGAGACCCCAATCCTTCTAACCAACACCCTCTCGGTCGGCACCTGCTGCACGGCCCTGGTGCGCCATGCGATTGAGCACAACCCGGATATCGGCCGGGAGACCGCCACGGTGAATCCGGTCGTGTTCGAGTGCAATGACGGTTACCTGAATGATATTCAGGCTCTCGCCGTGACCGAGGAGGATGCGCGCGCCGCTCTGGCGAATGCCTCCTCTCGGTTCGACGTCGGCTCCGTGGGTGCGGGCTGCGGCATGAGCACCTTCGGCTTCAAGGGCGGCATCGGCACATCATCCCGGCGCATTCAGTTCGACGACCAAAGTTTTCACCTCGGCGTGCTCGTTCTTTCCAATTTCGGACGGGCGGGCGATCTGCGCCTTCCAGACGGCAGGGTCATCGCTCCACCTGAAATTCGGACGGAGCGGCGTGACGCGGAGAAAGGCTCGATCATCATCATCGCGGCCACGGACATCCCACTGAGCGACCGGCAACTCGGGCGCGTCATCCGTCGCTCCGGTGTCGGCCTCGCGCGTCTCGGATCCTTCTGGGGTCACGGCAGCGGCGACATCGCGCTGGGCTTCACGACGGCTAACCTTCTCTCGCACGACGAGAAGGCGGCTCTGGTCGATATCCGCATCCTGAACGAGAATCGCATCGACCTACTCTTCGAGGCGATTGCGGATGCCACGCAGGAGGCGGTTCTCGATGCTCTCGTTGCCGCCGGCTCCATGACTGGCCGCGACGGACATCACCGTACAGCTCTGACTGACGCTCTTTAACCCTTTTCATAGGACGCCTGACCTCATGACCAGCAGCACTCCATCCGGCAACGACTTTGCCCTGGCCGTCCATGGTGGCGCGGGCACGATCCTGCGCAGCAAGATGACACCCGAGCGAGAGGCCGCCTATCATGCCGGACTGCGCTGCGCCCTCGAAGCTGGGCGCGTCATGCTCGCCGATGGCGGAAGCGCGCTCGATGCAGCCACCGCCGCGGTGATGGCTCTCGAGGACGAGCCGCTCTTCAATGCCGGACGAGGCGCGGTCTATACGTCTGCCGGCAAGCATGAGATGGACGCGGCCGTCATGGACGGGCGCGACCGCTCCGCCGGTGCTGTTGCCGGGATCTGCGGACCACGCAACCCGGTTCTCGCCGCCCGGGCCGTGATGGAGCATTCCGGCCACGTGCTGCTCATCGGCGAAAGCGCCCTGGACTTCTGCCGCCGGCAGGGTCTGACCTTCGAGGAGCCCTCCTACTTCTACACTGAGCAACGGTGGCAGGCCCTGCAGGAGACGCTTGCCATGCGCCAGAGCGGGGCGGACGACCAGGACGAGTCGCGCAAGCACGGCACGGTGGGCGCAGTGGCCCGCGACCGGCACGGCAATCTTGCGGCGGCCACGTCCACCGGCGGCATGACGGCGAAAGCGCCTGGACGCGTGGGCGACAGTCCCGTGATCGGCGCCGGAACCTGGGCAGACAACGAGACCTGCGCTGTGTCGGCCACTGGTCATGGTGAGATCTTCATCCGCTATGCAGCGGCCCACGAGATTGCCTCACGCATGCGCTTTGCTGGCCAGACCTTGGATGAGGCATCGCGTGCCGTCGTGGTTGATATGCTCGCCCCGGCAGGCGGTTCGGGCGGCATCATTGCCGTGGACCGCGCCGGCAACCTCTCCCTGCCCTTCAACTGCTCCGGCATGTATCGGGGGATCGTCAGAGCGGACGGCAGGCTCCTCACCGGGATCTATGACGAACCCCTTGTCGACTTCCAAAAGAACTAAATTCGCTGAAAATCGAACCTAAGAACCCGGTTCACGGCCGTTGATACAGCCCTATATGCACCTCCCGATCCGTCCGAGCAGAGGAGACCGCGCATGCCACTGAACGACAACCCTGTCTGGTTCATTACAGGTTGCTCCACCGGGTTCGGGCGGGAGCTCGCCCAGATTGTGCTGCGCCGGGGGTGGCGTGCAGTGGTGACGGCTCGCGATGTCGGCCGGGTGCAGGATCTAACCCAGGGACATGAGGATAACGCCCTCGCCTTGTCTCTCGACGTCAACAAAGCTGATCAGATCGCCACTGCCGTGAAAGCGGCCGAGGACCGCTTCGGATCTATTGACGTGCTGGTGAACAATGCCGGCTACGGCTACCAGTCCTCGATCGAGGAAGGCGACGACGCCGAGATTCGCGCCCAATTCGACACCAATGTCTTCGGCCTTGCGGCCATGACCCGTGCCGTGTTGCCCGGCATGCGGGCCCGCCGCCGCGGGCACATCGTCAACATCTCCTCCCAGGCAGGCTTCATCGGCTTCGCGGGATCCGGCTACTACGCGGCAACCAAGCATGCGGTCGAGGGCCTGTCGGACTCGCTCTCCAGGGAGGTGGCTCCGCTCGGGATTAGTGTAACCTGCGTCGAGCCTGGCCCATTCCGCACCGATTGGGCAGGTCGGTCCCTGCAGCAGCGGCGTCCGATGATTGCCGATTATCAGAGCACTGTCGGAGCTAGGCTTGAGGCAACTGCCAACATCAGCGGAAAGCAACCCGGCGACCCCGTCCGGGCCGTGGAGGCGATAATCAAGGCAGTCGAGGCGGAGAACCCGCCCAAGCATCTGGTGCTGGGCTCCATCGCTCTCGAAGGAGTGCGGAACAAGCTAACGGAAACCCTGGCGGAGATCGAAGCCTGGGCCGAAACGAGCCGGGGCGCAGATTACCCCGAGAGCGAGCGCTAGACGGAGTTTGCGCCCCCGGCAGGATGGCGGCTATCATGGGGTCGTCCTTACCCCTGTGAGGGGCGCCTCCATATTCCAATAATCCTGAAGGGAGCCCACTGGCCATGAGCCTTGAATCCGTTCGCGCATTTCTCGCTCAGAACGCACCGGATATCGAGATCATCGAAATGGAAACCAGCACCGCCACTGTCGCGCAGGCGGCGGAAGCTCATGGCGTCGGGCCGGAGAAGATCGCCAAGACCCTATCCCTGAGGGTGGGCGGGAAAAGCTTCCTCGTGGTCACGAGCGGCACCGCGCGGCTCGACAACAAGAAGGTGAAGGCGACCTTTGGCGGCAAGGCGTCGATGCTGGATGCAGAGCAGGTCCAGGCGCTGACCGGACATCCCGTTGGTGGCGTCTGCCCCTTCGGCTTGGCAACGCCCCTGCCCGTCTATTGCGACATCTCGCTGAAGGCTTTCGATGAGGTTGTCCCGGCTGCAGGATCCATCCACACGGCCGTGCGCATCAACCCGCAGCACATGGCGGATCTTGTCGGCGCCGACTGGGTGGATGTTTGCCAGTAACCTGGATCAAAAAACCCGGCATCGGGGATGATGCCGGGTTTCACAGAAGATGCTGAGGGTCAGCGCGCTTTAAGAGCAGTATCGGGGAAATCGCTGAACAACCCGTCGATGCCGAGAGCATAGAACGCTTTGTACTCGGCCGCCGGGTCGCCCTTGAAGGTCGAGGCCAGACGCTTAGGCTCGTTGCGGAAGGTCCACGTAAAGACCTGGAGGCCAGCGGCGTGAGCGTCCTTCACGACATTCGAGGGTGATGCAAGAACACGGTCCTGCTCGTCGGCCTTTCCGTCGCCGTTCAGGTCGTCCGCCTTGCCGTCGTTGTTCTGGTCAACTTGCTTGGTCGGGAGGATGTAGGGCTTCCACGGCGACAGAATGTCAGCGTAGGATTTGACCTCGGCCAGACCTTCCTTCGTCAGAAGGTCCTTGTAGGTTCGCTTATCGCCGACTACAACGAAGTCATAAGGTTGGGCATAGGGCGCGCTGAGGACGATATTACCGTCCTTGTCCACGTCCTCGGCATCCAGCAGCTGCGCCAGCTTCACGTCGATCCGTGTATTCAGATACTTCAGGTTCGCTACCTCGAAGCTCTGAATGACCACAGGGGCGGATGCGTCGGCCCAGCCGGCCTCCTTCAGAACGTTGACCAGCCGATCTTCTATCGGAAGACCCAGCGCGGCATGGAAGGTCGAGTGCTTGGTTTCCGGAGCGATGCCGACGGCCTTCCCTCTTGCGGCACCTTCCTTCTTGGCGAGGTCGATCACCTCCTGCAAGGTCGGGACCTGGAACTGGCCGTTCTTCGACTGATCGCGATCCGCCATGGCCTGCTTGGCGCGAAGCTGCTTGATCTCGGCAAGGGTGAAGTCGCTGGCGAACCAATCACCCGTATCCACGCCATCGACCTTGCGGGTCGTCTTGCGGGACGCGAATTCAGGTCTGTTCGCCACATCGGTCGTGCCGCTCAGCATCGGCTCGTGGCGTGCAATCAGCACGCCGTCTTTCGTCACGACGAGATCGGGCTCGATGTAGTCCGCCCCCATATCGATGGCCATCTTGTAGGCCTCGAGGGTATGTTCGGGCAGATAGCCACTGGCCCCCCGATGGGCGACTACGACGGTCGGCGCGCCGGTCAATGTCTTTTCCTGAGCCAGAGATGATCCGATCATCGCAGGCAGAATGGCAGTCACGGATCCGAGCAGTGCAAGATAGTTCATGGTCTCTCCTCCTGGACAGGTCTCTAGCGACGCTTCTGTGACGCCGTGATGACCATCCCATCGCTGCAACTATTACAACCGATATTTTATGCAACAAGCGCTGGTTCAGCTATCCGATGGAAAGGTTGACCTGACGAACTCCCATGCGGCGACGAGATGGCGGCGCATGGCCTCCTCCGCATTGTCGGGATCGCGGGCAAGGATCGCTTCGAAGACGGCCTCGTGTCCGGCGCAGTTCATCTGATCGATACCGGCACCGCGTTTCATCGAACGCCAATGTTGAGTTAACCATTCAACATAGGCCTTATGAATGGCCGGGTAGATTGGATTTCTAGGAATCCGATAGAGCACAGCGTGAAACGCAGCGTCCGTCTCATCGAACAGGGCGGAATTGCCGATCGCCTCTCGGTTGGAATCGAGCGCCGCCCGGAGATCGTCGAGGTCGTCGCGCCGCGCGTGCTTCGCAGCCCAGCGCGCCAGCGCTGTCTCCATGAATATCCGGGTCTCGAAGAGATTCCAGACACCCTTCCGATCGATCATGAGATGGCCGACGAGATTACCGACCTTGTCGACGGCAATCTCGTAATTGGGCTTCCGGACGATAGGACGATGTCCGAGGCGCGTTTCAACGAGGCCGCGATTGGCGAGTGAGACAATCGCCTCCCGCACGGCTGCCCGGCTCACGCCATAGCGCTGCATCAGGTCGCGTTCGGCCGGAAGGCGCTCGCCCTCTTGCAGACCGCCTGTTTCGATCATCCGCACCAGTTCGGCTGCCACTGCATCCGACCGCCGCGCTCCTGCCCCCATCGCCGCGCGGCCATGCAGCTTGTCGCTCTGGTCCATGCTCCCCTCGTGCTTGTCATTCAGCTCTTGGCGCGACTTCAGCGCCAGACAAAGCTGACCTGCAGGCAAGTGAGCGTAGCATATGGTCTGACCAAAATCCATCGGCCCGCGACTGAAGCGCCTAACATCCGCCTGAATCAGCCAGCAAAAAACGCAACATCGCAACCGATGGGCAAGATATAATGGGCCTTGACAGCTCACGACTGTCTGACCATCCTGATTTCGGTCGAACCAAATAGATCAGAGACTGACGTTTGGTTTGACATTGCTCCGCTTGAGCAAACAGGGAGAGAGACTGGTGACGCCATTGCAAGGCACCCCGCTGTCGAACTCTAACCCGCAGCTCCCTATGAGGGGATCTGATGAGGGGCGGCCATGACCAGTTCGACTCAGGTTGGCCGCCACGAGGCTGTGACTCACTATCGGATGTATATCGACGGAACTTGGACCGAAGGTCGGTCGACAGGACGATCCGAAGTTGAGAACCCCGCCAACGAAGTTGTCTTTGCCTCCGTTCCGGCTGGAACAGCCGAGGACGCGATTGATGCCTTGGAGGCAGCGCGCCGCGCACAGCCGGCATGGGCTGCTCTTCCGCCCATCATTCGCGCCGGCTACGTGTCCGATCTTGCGGCAGCGGTGAAACGCGACAAGGCGCATCTCGCCCGCATCGTGGTGCTGGAGCAGGGCAAGCCCCTGAACCAGGCCGAAGGCGAGATCGATGCCGTCATCACCTTTCTGACCTTCGCGGCTGAAAGTGCACGTCGTATTGAGGGCGATATCCTGCCGTCCGACTTCCAGAATGAGGAAGTCTGGATCCGGCGGGTGCCCTTTGGTGTGGTGGTCGGCTTGACGGCCTGGAACTACCCGGCAGCCTTGGCGGCGCGCAAGATCGGCCCTGCCCTCGTAGCCGGCAACACCATGGTGGTGAAGGGACACGAATCTACGCCTCTATCGGCGCTTGAGATCGCTCGCCTCGCACACGAAGTCGGAATTCCGAAAGGTGTGCTAAACGTAGTGACGGGAGATGGACGCACGGTGGGTGACGCCCTGGTGCGCTCGCCGATCAGTGCCATGATCACCATGACAGGCAGCGTCCGCGCCGGGCGGGAGATCTATGCGGCCGGCGCGCATGAGCTGAAGGTCGTACGCCTTGAACTCGGCGGCAAGGCACCCTTCATCGTGCTCGATGATGCGGATATCGAAGCAGCCGTAGAGGCTGCTATCGTCTCCCGCTTTACCAATTGCGGGCAGATCTGCACCTGCAACGAACGCATGTACCTGCACCGCGACATTGCGGAGCCATTCCTCGACAAATTCGTGACCCGCGTGAAGCAGATGCGGCTCGCTGATCCCATGACCAACCCCGATATGGGACCGAAGGTGAACCGCCCGGAGGTCGACAAGGTCGAGGAGATTGTGAACGACGCCATCGCGGCTGGCGCCGAGGTTCTCGCAGGTGGGCGTCGACTGACGGAGGGAGACTTCTCCCGCGGTCACTGGTTCGAGCCCACAGTGCTGCGGGTCGATACCAACAAGGCTTCGGTTATGCAGCGGGAGATCTTCGGCCCGGTGGCGCCGGTCATGACGGTCGACAGTTTCGAACAGGCGCTCAGTTTCGCCAATGACAGCAGCTATGGCCTGTCAGCCTATGTCTACACGAACGATCTGCGCCGGGTGATGCGCCTCTCGCGGGAGCTCTCCTTTGGCGAGCTCTATGTGAACCGCCCGTGCGGCGAGCTGGTTCAGGGCTTCCATAGTGGCTGGAAACACTCGGGCCTAGGCGGCGAGGACGGCAAATACGGTTTCGACGGATATCTGCGGAAGCAGACGACTTACGTCCGTTGGTGACCACCCGCAGCCACAAAGGGCTGCGGCAATAGTTCAAGAACCCCGACAATGGGGCATCAAAAAACCTGATGGAGGAAGATGATGCTGAGAAGGACTTTCCTTACCCTCGCGACGGGTGTTGCTGCCATCGGCTTGGGACTTGGCGGCGTGTCCGCGCAGGAATTGCCCAAGCTGAAGCAGAAAGAAAAGTACAAGGTTGGCTTCGCCCAGACCGAGTCGAACAACCCGTGGCGCATCGCGCAGACGGAGAGCATGAAGGCCGAAGCCGCCAAGCTCGGACATCAGCTTGTCTACACGGATGCGGCCGGCTCCGCGGCCAAGCAGGTGGCCGACGTCAACTCGATGATCGCTCAAGGCGTCGATCTGATCTTCCTGGCCCCCCGCGAGGAGAAGCCCCTGATCCCGGCCGTTATGGCCGCCAAGCGCGCCGGCATCCCGGTCGTTCTGCTCGACCGCAACGTGGACCAGAGCCTCGCAAAGGCAGGCCGCGATTACGTGACCTTCATCGGCTCGGACTTCGTGGACGAAGGCAAGCGCGCGGCTGAGGCGCTCACCAAGGCCATGAACGGCAATGCCAAGATCATCCAGCTTGAGGGCACCACGGGCTCCTCGCCGGCCAACGATCGTCGCAAGGGTTTTGAGGATTACATCAAGGCTCATTCAGGCATGAAGGTCGTCGCATCGCAATCCGGCGACTTCGCCCGCGATAAGGGCCGGCAGGTGGCCGAGACGCTGCTTCAGGCTCACCCGGATGCAACGGCCATCTATGCCCACAACGACGAGATGGCCATCGGTGCGATCGCGGCCCTTGAAGCGGCCGGCAAGAAGCCCGGCAAAGACGTGATCGTCGTCTCGATCGATGGCACCCGTGATGCGCTGCAGGCCATTATCGACGGCAAGATGCTCGCCACCGTGGAGTGCAATCCGAAGTTCGGACCCAAGGCGTTCGAGACCCTTGCTCGCTACGCCAAGGGCGAGCAGATCGAACCATGGGTCGTTAACACCGATCGGTTCTTCGATAAGTCGAACGCGGCCCAGCTCATCGCGGACGCTTACTGATCTCCAAAGGCGCTGCCCGTTAAGCCGGGCAGCGCCTTTCTTATCTGGCTGAACCCATGAACGGAGCTTCCATGGCGCCGCTTCTTTCCATGCATGGCATCGACAAGCGCTTCGCCGGCATACCGGCTCTGCGCTCGGCCGAGCTCGTGGTGGAGAAGGGCGAGGTTCATGCATTGATCGGCCAGAACGGCGCCGGCAAATCCACGATGATCAAGATCCTGACCGGCTACTACCGGAAGGATGCCGGCGAGATCCTGTTCGACGGTAAGCCGGTGGAGTTCTCCTCACCACAGGAAGCGCAGCGCTCCGGCATCAGCACGATCTACCAGGAGATCAACCTCGTACCCTATCGTTCCGTGACGGAGAACATCTGTCTCGGTCGTGAGAAGCGCCGCTTCGGTCTCCTCGACTGGTCGGCCATGCACGACGAAGCGCGCACCCTCCTCGCCCGGTTCAAGATCGACGTCGACGTGCGCCGCCCGCTTATGGCTTATCCGACTGCCGTGCAACAGATGGTTGCCATCGCCCGCGCCATCGGTTTTGAGGCCAAGCTGGTCATCATGGACGAGCCGACATCCTCCCTGGACGAGCGCGAGGTTGAGGTGCTGTTCGGCGTGATCCGCCAGCTCAGGGAGACTGGCGTTTCGGTGATCTTCGTGAGCCATAAGCTCGACGAGCTCTATGCCGTGTGCGACCGGGTCACCATCATGCGCGATGGCCGCACGGTGCAGGTGGCCCCGATGACCGAACTCTCCCGGCTCGATCTCGTCACGTCCATGCTTGGACGCGAGCTGTCGCAGGTTCTGCACGAGGGCCGTGACACGCACGATGCAGGCGAGACGCGTGAACCCGTGCTGAAGGTCCGGAACCTCGCTGTCGGCCGCAAGGTCAGCGATGTGAGCTTCGACGTCAGGGCTGGCGAAATCGTGGGTCTTGCCGGCCTGCTTGGGGCAGGCCGAACGGAGTCCGTACGGGCCGTGTTCGGAGCCGACAGGTCGGATAAGGGCACGATTGGCTTCGCAGGACGCGAGAATGCCATCGCGGCACCCTCGGATGCCATCCAGGCCGGCATGGGCTTTTGCTCGGAGGATCGAAAGCTCGAAGGTATCATCCCCGACATGTCCGTGCGCGAGAACCTGACACTCGCGCTCATGCCGCAACTGGCCCGGCGCGGCATCGTGGATGAGGCTCGCAGCCGAGAGATCGTCGACCATTTCATCAAGCGTCTCGGCGTCCGCTGCGCCGGACCGGAACAGCGGATCCGCGAGCTCTCCGGCGGCAACCAGCAGAAGGTCCTGCTGGCTCGCTGGCTCTGCATGAATCCCAAGCTCCTCATTCTGGACGAACCGACACGCGGCATCGATGTCGGCGCCAAGGCCGAAATCCTCAGCCTGATCCGAGAGCTAGCAGGACAGGGCCTCGGCGTCCTGATGATCTCCTCGGAACTGGAGGAGGTCGTGGAGGCCGCCAGCCGCGTCTTTGTCCTTCGCGACGGTCGTACCGCGGCGGAGTTGACGGGCGAAGCCGTGAACGAGCAGAGTGTGATGACCGCCATGGCTCATGGGCAAGAGAACGCCCGGGAGGCTGCCCATGGCTGATACGGCGACAACCTTACCTCCGGCGCAAAGGGCGCCTCGCTTCGATCTCAGGACCATCTTGACGCGCTACGGTGCCTGGATTGCCCTGGCGCTCCTAATCTTGGTCAATCTCGCTATCACGCCGAACTTTGCCACGTGGCAGACGCTCAACGTTAACCTCACTCAGGTCTGTGCGATCGTGATCGTCGGCGTCGGGATGACACTTGTCATCGCCACGGGCGGCATTGATCTCTCGGTCGGCGCTCTTATGGCCATTGCTGGCGCGCTTGCACCTCTGATCTTTCTCGGCAAGCTCTTTCCCCTGCCCCACCCGGCCGTCGGCATTGCGCTGGCCTTTGTCGTTCCGGTTCTCGTCGCGGCGGCACTCGGGTGGTTCAATGGCTGGCTGGTGACGCGCCTGCGCATCCAGCCGATCATCGCCACCCTCGTGCTCTTCATCGCCGGGCGCGGCATTGCTCAAGTCTTTACCAACGGCAATCTGCAGGTCTTCAACCTGCCGAGCTTCCAGTTCATCGGCCTCGGGCGCGTCTTCGGCATCCCGTTTCAAGCCATCCTGATGATCATCATCGTGGCTGCAGCCGCCTGGATGCTCAGGCGGACCGTATTCGGCCGACAGATACTCGCCATTGGCGGCAATGAGAAGGCCGCCCGATTGTCCGGCATTCCCGTAGCGTCCGTAAAGCAGCGGGTCTACCTGATCAGCGGTCTTCTCTCCGGCATCGCGGGCCTGATCGTCATCGCCCGCAACTCCGCCGCAGATGCTAATCTCGTCGGCCTCGGCATGGAACTCGATGCCATCGCGGCGGTGGCGGTGGGCGGCACGCTCCTCACCGGCGGGCGGGCCACGGTCATCGGCACCCTGGTCGGAGCGCTGATCATCCAGCTCGTCCGCTATACGCTCCTGGCGAACGGTGTCCCCGATGCGGCCGCCCTTGTGGCGAAGGCCGCCATTATTGTGCTGGCCGTATGGTTGCAACGGCAGAGCCATCGCTGAGGTCGCCGATGAGCACATTTCCCCTGAAACTCTTCCAAGGGATCGGACGTTACGGGGTGCTCCTCGCCCTTGTGGCTCTGATCCTGTTCGGCTGGTTGCGCTATGAGAACTTCCTCGGCGCTTTCAACGTGCTCTCGGTGCTGCGCTACAATAGCATGTTCGCCCTGGTGGCGCTCGGGATGTGCTTCGTCATCATCACCGGCGGCATCGATCTCTCAGTGGGTTCGACGGCAGCACTCGGCAGTGTCGTGGCTGCCCTGCTCTCCCCCTACGGTGTGATACCAGGGCTTCTCGGGGGCCTAGCAGCCGGGCTGGCGGTCGGCGCCTGCAATGCCTTCATTATCACTCGACTGAATATCCTTCCCTTCATCGCCACGCTCGCGACAATGCTGGCGGCAAGCGGCTGCGCGTTGTTGCTGGCCGGCAACCAATCGGTTTCCGTATCCTATGAGACCGGCTTTGTGGAACTCGGCCAAGGTGACCTCCTGGGCTTTCCCATCCCGGCCTGGATCGCGCTCATCGCCTATCTGCTCGGCTCTCTCATTCTGAACTTCACCTCATTCGGCCGTACCGTGCTTGCAATCGGCGGCAACGAGGATGCGGCTCGTCTGATGGGGCTTCCGGCCCAGCGGGTGAAGGCGCTCGTTTATCTGGCGAGCGGCGGCCTCGCGGGCCTCGCAGGCGTGATCCTTGCGGCGCAGTTCGGCGCGGGCCAGCCGATCGAAGGCGTCGGATGGGAGCTCTTTGCCATCGCGGCCGTCGTGGTCGGCGGCACGCTGCTCACGGGCGGCGTCGGCTCCGTCGGCTCGACACTGGCAGGCGTGCTCCTCCTCGGTCTGATCTTCAACATTCTGAACTTCGAGAATGGCCTCGGCTGGATCAGCCTCTCCGCCTATTGGCAGTCGGTCGTCCGCGGCGCTTTCCTGCTGCTTGTCGTTGCCCTCCAGGCGCGGCTGAGCATGCGCGCCGAAGAGGCGGCCTGAGCGCTGGCTGCATATTGCATACTCAAGAGAGCGAAGGACACCCATGCCCCGGATCACTGCTATCGAACCCGGCTTCTACCGCATCCCGCTGCCGACCGTTCTGACCGACTCCATGCATGGCGAGATGCGCGCGTTCGAGCTCAATACGGTGCGCATCCGCGACTCCGATGGCGCCGAGGGCGTCGGCTACACCTTCACGGTCGGGCGCAACGGCGCCGCCATCGATACGATCCTCGCGCGCGAGTTGCCCGAGATCATGGATGGCGAAGAAGCCGACGAGATCGAGCGTCTCTGGCACAAGGCTTGGTGGGCGCTCCACTACGGCGGCCGCGGGGGTCCGACCGTCCTGGCGCTCTCGGCCTTTGACATGGCTCTCTGGGACCTCAAGGCCAAGCGCGCCAACCTCCCGCTCTGGAAGGCCCTTGGCGGCTTCGATCCCAAAGTGCCCTGCTATGCGGGCGGCATCGATCTCGACCTGCCCCTCGACAAGCTCCTGCGCCAGACGGACGACAACCTCGGAAAGGGCTTCCGGGCCATCAAGATGAAGGTCGGCCGCGCCAACCTGTTCGAGGATGTCGAGCGGGTAAAGGCTATGCGCGAGCATCTCGGCGCCGGCTTTCCTCTGATGGTGGATGCAAACATGAAGTGGAGCGTCGACGGCGCCATTCGTGCGGCGCGTGCACTCCACCCCTTCGACCTCACTTGGCTCGAGGAGCCGACCATCCCCGATGATCCGGCAGGCCACGCCCGCATCGTGCGGGAGGGTGGGCTGCCGATCGCAGCCGGCGAGAACCTGCGCACGCTTTGGGAATTCAAGCTCTACGTGGCCAGTGGCGCGGTCACATATCCCGAGCCGGACGTTACGAATTGCGGCGGCGTCACCCCGTTTATGAAGATCGCCCATCTGGCCGAGGCCTTCAACCTGCCGGTTACAAGCCATGGCGCCCATGACGTGACCGTTCACCTCCTGGCCGCCTGCCCGAATCGCTCCTACCTCGAAGCCCATGGCTTCGGACTCGAGCGCTACATCGCCGAGCCCTTGAGGATCCAGGATGGCTTCGCACTGGCACCGGATCGTCCCGGCCACGGCATCGCTTTCGATTGGAGCGGCCTCGATAAGATCAAAGCCTGAGGCATCGGATCTCCTCCGGCATATTTCAAGCAGGATGCAGGAATGAAAGAGCGTTTCGACTACATCGTGGTGGGCGGCGGGTCTTCCGGCTCCGTGGCGGCCGCGCGCCTCGTCAACGAAGGCAGGCGCGTTCTGCTGCTCGAAGGCGGTTACTCCCATCGTCATCCGCTCCTCGACATGCCGCCGGGTATCTTCAAGATGATCAACGGCAGCAAATACATGCGCTACCACCACACGGTGCCGCAGGAGCATCTGGACGGGCGCGTGCATGACATCCCGCAGGCCAATGTTCTGGGTGGGGGCTCTTCGGTCAACGCGCAGGTCTATATGCGCGGGAGACCATCCGACTATGATGAATGGCACGAGACGCTGCATGGAGAGAACGATTATCCCGGCTGGAGCTGGGCCGACGTTCTGCCCCACTTCCGCACCATGGAAGGCAACAACAGGTTCTACAACGAGCTGCATGGCGCCGATGGGCCGTTGCTGGTGTCGGATCCTGGCCACATCAACGACATGTCGCGCTGGTTCGTACAGGCTGTCCAAGCTCTGGGCGAGCCCTTCAGCCCCGACTTTAACGGTCCCAAGCAGCGCGGCGTCGGCTTTTACCAGTTCATGAACCGGCGCGGCCGGCGCAGCAGTGCGGCCTATGCGTTCTTGGCGCCACTCGCGGACAACCCGAACCTTGTCATCCGCCTTCAGTCGCGGGTGAGAAAGATCGAGATCGAGAACGGACGAGCCGTCGGCGTCACCTATCGCGATGCCAAGGGTGTAGACCATCAGGTCTATGCAGACGGAGAGGTGATTGTAGCGTCCGGCGCCCTCGTCACGCCTCAGCTCCTCATGCTGTCAGGCATCGGTCCGGCCGACCAGTTGCGGGAGCACGGTATTGACTGCATGGCGGACTTGCCTGGTGTCGGCGAGAACCTCATCGATCATCCGGAGGTACCGATGATCGCGAAGGCCAACGGACCTTATGGCTATTATAAGCAGGGTGTCGGTTGGCGGATGCTGCTCAACGGCATCCATTTCCGGCTGTTCGGCTCCGGCCCGATTCTCTCGGCCGGCGTCGAGGCCGGTGCCTTCGTCAACCCGACCGACCCCGAGGCGGAGCCCACGATCCAGGCCTTTTGCGTTCCCATCGTCTATTTGGACCGGGACACGCTCAACCTCGTCGAGGACACCTATGGGCTAACGATCACGACAGTCGTGGTAAAGCCGAAGTCCCGTGGCTATGTTCGTCTAAAATCGGCCGATCCGGACGACATGCCCCTCGTGTCACCCAATCTGCTGAGCCATCCCGATGACGCTCGGGCGATGATCGATGGACAACGGTTCTTCCTCCGGGCCTTCCAGACCACTCCTCTTGCTGAGCGGATCGAGCGCGTATCAATTCCTGATCCTGGCGATCTCAGCGACCAAGCGATCATGAAGCATTGCCGCCGGTTCGTGAAAACGAATTATCACCCGAGCGGGACCTGCCGAATGGGCAGGGCCAGTGATGAAATGGCCGTTCTCGACTCCAGGCTTCGGGTCCGCGGCATCGAAAATCTGAGGGTTTGCGACCTCTCGGCCATGCCCAACATCAATGCGGGCAACACGAATGCGCCCGCAATGATGCTCGGAAGCCGTTGCGCAGAACTCATCACCGGCCGTCCAACCATCAGCACCTCGCAGTTCGGACCTCGTTTGTCCGAACAGGGGGACATGAGCGTCGCGACGCTAAGCTGAGACAACAAGGACCAGGGCTACAGCGCCCCGGTCCTTGTAGCGTCACTCCTCGCGGAAAGCCTTGGCCATGTTGTCGGCGACAGGCTTTGTCAGGTAGGAGAACACGGTGCGGTAGCCGGTCTGGACCAGCCCCTCCACGGGCATTCCGGGAACCAGCTTGAGATCGCCGAGACGTGCCCGCTCGCCATCCGCGAAAGCCACACGTACAGGATAATACTGCATGCCCGAGCGCTGATCCGTCACCAGATCGGCCGCGATCATGCTGACTTTCCCCTTGAGCTCCGGCGTTGTCCGCTGGTTGAAGGCTGACAGACGCAGCACTGTATCGAGCCCTGGCCGGAGCTGGTCGATGTCCTGCGGTGAAACCTTCACCTCGATCGACAGCTCGTCCGCCTCCGGAACGACCAGCATGAGTGGCTCGCCAGCATTGATCACGCCGCCAACCGTGTGCACGATTGACTGGTGCACGACACCGTCCTGTGGGGCCCGGATGTCGATGCGCTTGAGCTGATCCTCGGCCGTGGTCTTGCGCTCGACGAGTTCCGCGACTTTGGCCTGCACCTCGCGCAGTTCCTTGGACACCTCGCTCCTGAGATCCTGGTCGATCTGGAGAACCTGGAGCGCGGTTTCGCTGATACGCCCTTTGGCTTGCGCGATGTTCGAGATGAGCTGCCCACGCTCTCCCCGCAGACGCGTCTCCTCACGCTTGAGAGATGTGACACGCGTAATCGGCACGAGGTTCTTGCGCCAGAGCTGTTCCACGCCCGTCAATTCGTCCTGGATCAGCTGGATTTCGTCACCCTTCGCCGAGGCCTGCAGCTTGAGGCCGTCGATCTGCTCCTGCAGCTGTGCGATGCGCTCCTGCAACTGCGCCTTCTGGCCTGCCCGGGCCACGCGACGATCCTGAAAAACGTTGATCTCGCCCTGGATCAGGCCTGCGAGTTCGGGATCGTTCAGACGGCTCTTGAACGCTGCCGGAAAGACTATCTGTTCCGATCCATCGCGCTCGGCTTCGAGGCGGCTCTGGCGGGCTGCCAGCTCGTCAAGGCTCTTTGATACCATCGACAGGCTCGCCCGTGACACCGTCTCGTCGAGGCGGACCACTACGTCGCCTGCCTTGACCCGGTCGCCATCGCGGGCGAGAATCTCGCCGACAACGCCACCGGTGGGGTGCTGAACCTTCTTGACGTGGCTGTCGACCACGACGGATCCCGGCGCCACCACGGCTCCGGAGAGTTCCGTCACGGCCGCCCAGCCCCCGAGACCGCCGACTAGGAAGAAGGCGGAGGAGAGGCCCACCAGAGAATAACGGCGGATGGCCGCGCGGGCACCTGTTTTGCGTTCGGACTTCATGACAACCCCCAGATTCTAGACGGCTTTCAGCGAAGTGGCGGCAGCCACCCGCGGCTCGGCGCTTTGCGGGGCCGGAACCGCACGCAACACCTTGCTCAAGACTTCTTCCTTCGGGCCGAAGCTCTGCATCCGCCCCTCGCCCATCACAAGCACCAGATCGACACCCGCAAGGGCACTCGGCCGGTGGGCGATGACCACCACGACGCCTCCTCGCGCTCGGATGCTCATGATCGCAGCCGTGAGGGCCTGCTCGCCCTCGTTGTCGAGGTTCGAGTTCGGTTCGTCGAGCACGACCAGGAAAGGATCCCCGTAGAGAGCACGGGCAAGAGCCAGGCGCTGACGCTGCCCGCCGGACAGGGCGGCGCCCGCCTCGCCCACCTGCGTTTCGTAGCCATCGGGCAGTTGCAGGATCATCTCGTGGACATTGGCGGCTTTGGCCGCGGCGATGATGGCTTCGGCCTTTGGCTCCGGATCGAAGCGCGCGATGTTCTGCGCCACGGTTCCGGCAAACAGCTCCACGTCCTGCGGCAGATAGCCGATGTGCTGTCCGAGATCCTCCGGCAGCCATTGCTCCACGGCTGCTGCGTCGAAGCGAACCTTGCCACGCCATGTCGGCCACACGCCGACGATCATGCGGGCAAGGGAGGACTTGCCGGAGGCGCTGGGACCGATGATGCCCAGACCGCTTCCAGCCCTCAGTTCGAAGGACACGTCCTGCACCGAGAACCTCTGCCCGCCAGGCGCTCCGGTGCCGGCATTCTCAACCGATAGAACGGACCGGGGCGCCGGCAGCTTCAGGGGCTCCTCCGCTCTCACATTGGCTTCAAGGAGTGTCTTAAGGCGGCGCCAGCCCTGGCGAGCACTGACGAAACCCTTCCAGTTGCCGATGGCGAGTTCGACCGGCGCCATGGCCCTCGAAGTAAGAATCGAGCTGGCAATCATGATGCCGCCCGTCGCCTGTCCGTCGATCACCAGGTAGGCACCGATTGCGAGCACCATGGACTGAAGCAGCATCCGAAGCACTTTGGACATGGCGCCGAAACCGCCAGCCACGTCCGATGCCTTCTGCTGGTGAGCGAGGTAATCGGCATTAGCATCTCCCCAGCGGACGCCGATGCGCCTGGCCATGCCCATGGCTTGGACAACTTCCGCGTTCCGGCGCGCGCCCTCGGAGATCCCGTTGCGGACGAGGGCTGCACTCACGGCTGCTTTCGATGCTCCCTTTGTCAGCACCTCCGTCAGCAGCGTGATCACCACGAGAAGCGATGCACCGCCAAGGGCCGCAAGGCCGATCCAGGGGTGGAAGGCGAAGCAGATGAACAGATAGAGCGGCATCCAGGGCAGGTCGAAGAGTGCCGACGGTCCGCCGCCGGCCAGGAAGGCCCGCAACTGGTCGAGATCGCGCAGGGGCTGCTGACCGTCACCGTCGACCTTCCCCTTGAGAGGAGCCTTGAGTTGCCCCTGGAAGATCTGCTGGCTCAGGTCCTCGTCGAGGGCTGCACCGACCCGCGCCATGATCCGGCCGCGGAGTGCGTCGAAGAGGCCCTGGAAAAGGTAGAGCACCACGATGATCACGGAAAGACCAACGAGAGTCGGGATGCTCTGGCTTGGCAGAACCCGGTCGTAGACTTCCATCATGAAGATGGAGCCCGAGAGGTAAAGCAGGTTGATCAGGCCGCTCAACACTGCGACGCCCAGGAAGGCACCGCGACAGGAGGCCATGATACTGAGACGTTTCTTGAGAGGGCTGGTCATCGACTTGTACCTTGGAAATTTTGCGTCACATGAAGTGCCTTCGAAGGCACCGGACTTGTTTGAGTAACCCCGCCGGGAGCTTTGGGGGGCATAGCTCCCGGCGAGGCCACACCGATGTCGAACCAGCGTCAGAAGATGAAGTCGCTGCTGTCGAGATCGGATTCCTTGACACCCTTGAGGACGAGGACGTCGGAGTGATGCCAGACCACGGTGCTGCTGCCGGACTGCCAGATGTACAGATCGGACATGTTGTCCACTCCGGACAGGCCTCTCACATCCACCTTGTCATGACCGGCTCGGAAGTCGGTCACCGTGTCTATGCCATCCTGTTTGCTGAACACGAAGATGTCGTCGCCTGAGCCGCCCGTCAGCCTATTGTCGCCACTACCGCCATCGAGACGATCGTCGCCGGCCCCGCCATGCAGGCGATCGTTGCCCTTCCCACCGGAGAGGTGATCGTCGCCACGTCCGCCTTCAAGCTTGTCGTTGCCGAAGTCGCCATACAGCTTGTCGTTGCCGGCCATGCCCTTGAGCGTATCGTGGCCACCTCCGCCCTTGAGGATGTTGTCTCCGCCGTTGCCGATAAGGCTGTTGTTCAGGCTGTTGCCCGTGGCGTTCAGGTCGGACGAACCGGTCAGCACGACTTTCTCGACGTGAGTTCCAGCCAGGGAGTAGGACACGCTCGCTTTGACCGTGTCGATGCCCTGATTGCGACCCTCGTGGACCCGGTCGCTGCGATCGTCAACGATGTAAGCGTCGTTGCCGCGACCACCCCACATCCTGTCGGCACCGGCACCGCCATCGAGATGATCGTGTCCGTTCCCGCCCCTGATCTGGTCGTCTGCGTCGTCTCCGACGAGCCGGTCCTGACCACGGCCGCCTGTCACCGACATGGGAGCCGGCTTGTCGACCGTGATGGACACCTTGCCTTCTGTGTATCCGCCCTGGCCATCCGAAACCATATAGGTGAAGGATGCCTCGCCGGTGAAGCCGGCTCGCGGCGTGAAGGTGATGGTTCCGTTGCTGTTGAGAACGGCCGTCCCATGCTCGTCCTCATCGACTTCTACGATCGAAAGCGTACCACCATCCAGGTCGAGATCGTTGGCGAGCAGCTGTGCTGCCGTCAGGTTGAGCACTTCTCCCTTTCTGACCGTAAAGCGGTCGTCGGTGACAACAGGCTTTTTGTTGTCGCTCGGCTGGTGGTTGTCGTCCGGATCCTCCTCGTGCTCATGGTCGTCATCGTCCCCATGTTCCCTGATGACCGGATCCTCTTCGCTCAGGTAGGTGACGGAATGGGTGGCGCTGGCCAGAGTGGTGGTCCCATTCGCATTCACCGTCTTGATATAGTCACCGGCGGTGAGCCCCGGTGCCAACTCGATCACATCCTGAGCCCGTAGCGTGCCGACGATGGTATCGTGACCGCCGTTGGACTTGAACACCACGCGGTGAGCCGACTGCAGAGAAGTGATGTCGACCGTGTCATCTCCTCCTGATCCCTCCAGTGTAATCGTGCTGGTCAGGAGACTGGTTCCGGCAAAGTTGCCGATCGGCAGGAAGGTGTCGCCTCCGCCCATGCCGTTGATGACGATCTCCTCGATGTTGTCGAGCTCGGCGACGATTGATGCGGCGTTGGTGCCGTTACGGGTGACTACGATTTCCGTATTCCCGTTGATCTGGGCCGCGGTGTTGCCCTGAACTGCCAGCCATTCGGCCCGCGAGTAGATACGGAAGGTTTCTGCAGCCGTAGAGCCTTCCAACCGGTATGTGTCGACCCCGGTTCCTCCATCGACCCGGTCCCTCCCGCCGGTGCCAGCAACCTGAACAACCAGGTCGTTGCCGGTACCCGCGGCGATCGTGTCGTTGCCGGCGCCACCGAAGACGGTGTCGTTGCCGCCGGACGCGTCAACATTCGTGCCGGTATTATTCACCAGGATGATGTTGCTGGCGTTGTTGCCGCTCAGTGTTCCCACGTTGTCGCGGGTGATTGTAGTGCGGCCAGTGTCAGTAGCGTTGGCAGTCCCAGTGCCGTCATTGACGACATAGTCGAAGGTACCGCCTGTGCCGGTGGCCTGATCGGTCACTGTCACCGAGCCAGGATTAGCAGTCAGCGAAACGCTTGCGAGACTGCTGTTGATGATGCTGGCAGAGGTGATGTCCAGAGTGTTTCCGTCAACATCCTGGTCATTTGCCAGCAGCACCCACTTCGGTATGACAATCGGCTCGGTCGTGAAGTTCGTGAAGATGAAGTCGTCCCCAGCTTCAGGCCTGTCATTCACCGCCGCCACAGTGATGGTCGTCGTAGCGACGTTGCTGTTCAGGAAGCCATCATTGACCGTTACAGCGATGGTGCGCTCACCCGCTACAGGGTTCTGGGAGCCGTTCCGATAGGACACTGCCTGGATGGCATCCTGATAGGCCGCCGTTGACGCCGTACCCGTGAGGGTGACGGTGATCGTCCCCGGCAGGGTGCTGACAATGGTCCGTGTGATTCCTGTTGGAAGCGTTCCGACGAGGAGTTCATCGCCAAGCTGCGCATTGGTCAGGACAATTCGTGCTGATGCGATCTCACCGCTGTTCTCCGCGATGCCAGGACCGTCCGCGATGGTGATCGGTGCACCTCCTTCGGTGAAGTTGCTTGCAAGGTTCACTGACGGATTTGGATCCGGCAGAGCAGGTCGTACGACAAGGTTATCGATATTGACGCCCTCGCCTGCATTCATGCTGGTCCCGACGAACTTGATCTTTGCGTCGGCACTGAATGGACCAGTCAGGGTAAAGGTGTAGCGCTGGTTCGCTCCGTCACCTCCAATAGTTGCCAGCGGCACGAAGTTGACCCCGTCGGCCGCAAAGAAGAACTGGACGTTCTCGCCCGCATCCAAGTCGTCGGGATCGGCATCGAAGCTGATCGTCACCAGTTCTGCTGTCGAGAGATTGACGCTACGCGTGATTTCGGCACCGTCGGCAACGCCGGCTGTATTGGACCCCACAAACTGCAGCTGATTGGTCGAAAACAGGTTCAAGAACCCTGTCGGCGCATCGAGCTGGATTTGCCCAGTGGTCAGTCCGCCGCTGTCATTCGCCTCGACCCAATCTGGTCCCCAAGCCGTTGCGCCGTCCGAATTACCCCAGCTCCGGTCATCGAAATCGTCCCGGTAGTCGAGATAGTCGAAGGCACGCAGCTTGATTTCCGGTGGGGAAAGAACCAGATCGCCGTCAGCGAAGCGCAACACCTCGATGTTGGACAGCCGGTCTGTGCCGTCCGAGATACGGTTGCTTCCCGTTAGCGGATCAATTCCTTCCGTCACCGTCACGTGCCGGACGGTGATGCTGCCGTCTGCATTGCTCGTGATAGCATAGTTTGCCCGAACGTCGTTGTAGACAGCGATGTCGGTATCCCCGGCTCCATCGTCCTTGACGATCTCACGGACAATCGAGAGAGAACTCGGCTTGATTTCTCCGTTGATCATGAGCGAGTTAAGCGTTTTTCCAGAGAATTCTGGCGCCTCGCCGGGAACAGGTCGTCCATCCTTGTAGTCGGCGATGGCATAAACCTTTCCACCCATGCTATCGGCCGTGTACTCCGCTCCGTTATGCACGATCTTGATGCGGACGTTCAGCCAGCGATCACCGTCGATCACGTCATCGCCGGCCCTTCCCTGCAGAATATCGCTGCCGCCGCCGCCAAGGAGGATGTTACCGTGGAACACGTTCTTCACCGTGCCCGTGCTGTCCGCCCAATATCTATCCTGGCGCAGCAGGTCCGGAGTTACGATCCGGTTCAGACCTGCAATCCGAGCAATACCTGCCTCGTCAAGTTCGTTGGACCTGAAGGTGGAGTCAGCATTGGCACCAGGAACGGGTTCCGCATTCGGGTCGCCGCGATTGTCACCTTTCAGCACGTCGTTCTTGTCCCAGCCTGAAAGAGCCTCAACCTGGTCGAAACGATTGCGGAGGATGTCCTGCTCGTCAGTGGTGAAGATGGGAGTCAGCAGATCGGCATCGGCTGCTTTGTTGCTCCCCTTATAGGTGGACCAGTCGTAGCCGAACATGCCCTCATTCCGCATGACGCTCTCGCCCTGGACCATGATATCGTCGCCGGACTCGGCGTCGAAATCGTGCTCATCCTGGCCAGCGAACATGACGTCGTGGCCGATGATGGTCGAGTTGAAGTTCAGCTCGGAGTTGTCACCGGCTGTCGTGTCGAACCCGGGTCCGGCTTCGATCCAGTCGTCACCTTCGTTACCAAGGAGGAAATCTCCGCCCTCCCCGCCCATGATGAAGTCATTGCCGGTTCCGCCGAACACCTCCTTGCCATCAGGACCGGCGACCAGATAGTCACGTCCCTCATTGCCGAAGACCAGGGCAAGGCCGCTGCCGCCATGGATCACGTCATCGCCGGCCTCACCGTGAAGCATGTCGACCTCACCAATATCCGTGCCGGAATTAGTGATGATGTCGTTGCCTTCGCCGCCGTGGATCTTATCGACGCCGTATCCTGCTTCGATGGTGTCGTCGCCACCCATGGCCCACACTGAGTCGTCGCCGCCACCAGCTACGATCTTTTCGGCATCCTTCGTGCCCTGCATGAGGACGTGATCAAGCCCGTTGTAGCGGAGATAATCGATTTTCCCGTCACCATTGGTATCGAGGCGCTCGACAAGCTTCGAAACGGCCTCAAGGTAGGGATCATCGTGTGTCGGATCAACGTACCCGAACTTGTCCTGGATCGTCTTGTCGACATACATGACATGATCCGGCACCGAGAAAATATCGCCCGGGAGGGCGTAACCCAGTTCTCCAAGATCAGTGTTGTTCAGCACCATCTTGGCGAAGGAGTTGTTCTCAAGCTCGTTCAGGAAGTTGAGGCCTTGAACGCGGGACAGGTAGTAGAAGCGATCAGCGTTCTGGAGGTTCTCGAGCTGGAGTTCGAAGATGAACGAGAACGTGGAGCCGAGCATACCGCCGAAGGCCATCTTCTTCTCGGCCATGCCGCCGACCCACAGGTCGACGTCTTCGAGACCGCCAAGCTTCTGAGCATAAGAACCCGTGCCGTTGAGGAACGCCTGACGATCTGCCTCATTGAGGCTCGGATCGCCGAACACGAGCTTCATGGCTGCGTCGCGCTTCGCCTGGACAGTGGTTGCATCCGTGATAGTCTTATGCGTGCCGTAGGCAGCGATGAAGTTCACGATCGAGGCCGGGTTCTTCAAGTTGAGCATGAAGTCCGTCCAGCTCGTATAGGCCTCGAGCTGCGTATCGCCGTTCGCCATTGCCTGAAACTCGCGACGAGCCTGGTTGAGCGGCGGTATTCCGGTGTCTCGACCACGAGCGATGTTGAGGGCTGCGAGGTCGAGCGGAATGCCGAGGAGCTTGTTCCGGAGCACGTCCGTGACGAACTCGTCGATTTCATTACCGACCTGGCTGGTCATGCCACGGACGATTGCGCCGGCAGCCGTATCATGGCTGATGCCCTCACCGCCGAATGCCAGCGGGTTCAGGAAGGCATCGAAAAGCTTCATCGGCGTGAGATTGCCTTCGTTATCGATAAGGTCCACCGTCTCGCGAAGCATCGAGTGGCCGAAGCGGTACACGACGTGGGCGAATTCGGCGAAGATCCCTGGATTGATGTCGATTGACGCGTTGAACACGAAGGCGTCGACATCCGGCTGGATCTTGCGGGCGAACTCCTCGAAGACGAGATGCTGGTACTGCATCTCGGTCGTGAAGCGTGCGGCCTGGAACAGGCGGGCACCATCCCATTTCAGAGCGTCAATGGCTTCCTGGGTGGTGGGAATTGCCGTCACATCCTCGCGGAGCCACTCGTTCAGGAAAGCCAGATCCCCAGACTCCAGGGCCTTCGCCTTCACCTGATCGACCACATGGTTGTGCTCGGAGTGGAAGACGTGGTGGACGGCCGAAAGACCGATATTCTCGTTGCCGCGGCCGTCACCCGTGATGTAGTGCGCGTCGAGCATCTCATTATCGTAGGCAGTTTGGCCGCCACGGGTATTGAAGCCGCCGCTATAGCCGACTGCTGCGTCGCCGTCTGCCTGAAGAACACCGTTTAGGAAGACAGGCGCCGCGGCATGAGCGATGTCATCCAGGAAGGCATGACCGGTCCGGATGGCACCGGCTGTGGATATCGGAGCATCAGGGTTGCCCTCCTCAATGACGTCATCGCCGCCACCGGGTTTTCCATCACCGCCAAAGGACCTCACGATCTGAGGATAGCCGTTCTGGCCGCGGATGAAATTTCCATACTCATCCATGAGGAAGAGCGGAACATTCGTCACGTCGGCATCTGTCAGCTCGATACCGAGCATCTCGCGCGCCTGATCCTTGACCTCCTTCCAGGTCGCCAATCCACGTGCGCCGGACAGCATCTTACCCGTCGCAACTGGACCATCATCGGTCATTTCATACTCGCGCATGAACAGCTGCTTGGAGGAATGTGAACTATAGGTTTGATTCTGATCCACCCAGGCCGTGGTCAGGTTTGCAGGATCGGTCGGCGCGCGGGTAAGAACCATGAAGTTCGTGTGCGGGCTGTTCGGATTGTACAGCGGATCATCCGGTTGCAGCGGGATGTAGATCGTACCGTTGCCGCCCTTGGTGACCAGGTCGAGGCCGTGGTCAAAGAATTGGCCGAAGAGGGTGAACCAGCTGTTGTAAGGAGCAGAGAGCCCTTCGTCCGGCGCAACGTTGGGAAGAACCACACTCCCATTCTCGACCTCGACGCCGTGCTTGGCCAGAACCCCGTCCAATGCGGTTTGAGCGGCAGTAGCAGCCCCATTCGCGCCGGCGCTGGCACTCTGCGCCTGAGTGAGAGCATCCTGTGCAGCTGTCAGCTGACCCTGAGCCTGTGCGGCTTGACCTGCAGCAGCTTGAGCGACCGCGCTGGAGGCTTCTGCCTTCTGCTGAAGGGTATTCGCAATGCCCTGCTTTTCAGTAAAGATGTTCTGCGCGGCTGTATTGGCCAACGTCGCATCATCGATGAGCGTCTGCTGTTGATCATCCGGAATGTCGTCGCCGGTCAGACCTTCGAGCACGGCCAAGGTGGCATCAGCGTCGGACTTGGCAGCATTCGCCTCAGCGAGAGCCAGCTGATAAGCGGCGGCATCCGCGGCTGCCTCACTCTGAGCGGCGGTAGCAGCGTTCTGAGCTGCCGTGGCTGCCGTCTGGGCTTGACTCACTGCCTGCTGAAGGGCCGGAATTGCCCCCGCGGCAGATCCAGCATTGGCCTTGGCCAGATCGAGCGCAGCCTTGGCCGCGCGGATCTCATTCAGCGCCGGCATAATGGCCGCACCTGTGACACCAGCATAGGTCAGGGCCGCATAGATGGCTGCCGGATTGTCCAAGGTCTGATCGACAATCAGGTTGGAAATGATACGCGGATCGGCATCGACGAGCGTTCCTCCCCCGAGCCCGGAGGGATCAGATGGGAGACCCATCTCCTCGTAGTTCCCGTCCGTCAGAGTAACGGCCCTGGGGGATCCCTGCCCGAATGTGATGCTGTCGCCATCATTCTCATTGCGCCAGTAAGGATTCGTGATGCGCAGGAATTCCGTGTCTGCAGCGCCCCACTCGTTGCGTCCTTCAACGATGTTGTTCCAGCTTCCATCAACAGTCCTCAGTCCGTAGGGCGAAAGTGGGCTGGAGATCGCGAGGGGGAGTACGGCAAGCTGCGCCGGCGTCGCATTCTCATAAAACGCGCGATCGGTGATGACGCTACCATTCTCATCGAGCCTGATCTGATCGAGCGGTGTGCCGTTGGAATGTGCTTCGGCGATCTTGATCTGCTTCAGCATGAACTCGAGATCGTGCTTGACGAGATTAACCATAGTTGTCCCCTCCCGTTTTGTTGCCGCAATATTGACGGCACCTGGGAACATTCTGGTCAGATTCAGGGACGGTTAACTACACGGTCTGAAGTCCTAAGAGCGGCTCCGGCACTAACGTCCGATCTTGGTCTCAAGGCACTGTCAGACCTTGGTCGGTGAACCGACTATGGTCTTATGCCAGTTGTTTCTACAGGCCGAAGCTCGGGGGCACAGGGCAGGCAGCCATCTCTTCATCAGACTATAAACCTATGAACATATTGACATATTCATCAATTCGCCCTGATCCTCTAGGAAAGGATGCGCCTCTATCCAGAGGCCATACCTCTTCGGGATGGTATTTACCCGTCCGGAAGACGGGATCTACTTTGATGAAGTCTCTTTATCTTGGCACCAGCAAGCCGGATCGGGGACGGGGGGATATCTGCCTTGTACGCTTCGAGTGACAGAAGCCTTGATTGTGCTCCGGAGGGCGCGAACACGCGTGGGAGAACAGTCTCTGGGCAATTCCTAGTCATGGCTTTTGCGGTCATGATCATCGGCATGGCCGCCATGGGAACCTTGGTGACCTGGCGGATTGAAAAGAGCGTAACGACTGTGAAAGCCGCATCGGCCGCCTTTTCAGTCAACAACTTCATCGCTCCACACGTTCAAGAACTCGCCTCAAGCGAAAAGCTCTCACCGGCGAGCATCGAAAATCTGAAGGACGCTATTGATCGCTCCGGCCTCCGCACTGAAGTGATGCTTCTCAGCATTTGGAAACAGGACGGCCTCGTCGCTTATAGCGACGAGCCCCATCTCATCGGGCAAAGATTCGCAAGGAATTCCGGTCCGCCACAAGCGTGGTCTGGAGCCGTTCAGGTGCGGTTTGAGAATGCCGGCGTACCCACTATTCAGGTTTTCGCGCCGGTTCGGGACCGCGTAACAGGGGCAGTCATCGCAGTCGTCGAGTTGCATGAGCGTGTCAGTGCTCTGGATGCTGAGCTCGTCGCTTCGAAATGGCAGATCTGGCTGGCCACTGGCTTGATAACCTTGAATATGATGGGCTGCCTGTTCGTGGTTGTGGCTCACAGCAGCCGGATTATCGACCGGCAACGCCTGGCGCTGATTGAGAGGGTGTCTCAGCTATCCGATCTCCTGCACCAAAACAGACTGCTGAAAGGCCGCATCGAGCGTGCCGCCCGCAAGGCCACCGAGGACAACGAACGTCTACTCCGCCGAATGGGCTACGATCTTCATGACGGAGTTGCCCAGTTGATCAGCCTTGCACTTCTGCGCCTTGATAAGATTAAAAGGTCACCGCAGGAGAGTGATAACCTGCATAGAATTCACAAAGCCTTGTCGGATGCTCTCAGTGACATCCGCCACATCTGCAGGGGATTGCTCCTCCCAGAGGTTCAGAGCATGACACTCCAGGAGGCGCTCCTGTTCATGATCCGCTCGCATGAGCGCAGGACGATAACATCCATCGACTACACCATTGCCGAGCTTCCAGAGCAGGCTCCTGAATTCGTAAAGATCGCGTTGTGCCGTTTCATCCAAGAGGGTTTGAACAACGCCTACAAGCATGCGGGCGGCAGGGGGCAGCGGGTCGACATTGCATGGGATGGGATCCGCATCACGGTCGAGGTCGCAGATCAAGGTCCAGGCATGTATGACGCCAAGACGGGCATGAGGGAGCCAGGGCTCGGCTTGGCAGGCCTACGGGATCGGATCGAGAGCATTGGAGGGGATGTGGTGATAACGAGCGCACCGGATGCAGGAACACGCATCAGGGCATCCCTCCCCCTCATGGCGGAGATGTGTAATGCAGCGTAAGATCCGGGTCGGAGTTGTCGACGACCATCCGCTTTACCGTGACGGAGTGATCTTCGCCCTTGAATCTGAAGCCGACATGGAAATCGTTGCTCAGGGCGAGACCGCAGGCGATGCCTACCAGATCGCCCTCGACCATTCTCCCGACGTGCTCCTGATGGACATGAATATGCCGGGCGGCGGCATCAACGCGGTTGCCAAGATCGCTCTGAGGTGCCCCTCGACGAAGACGCTCATGTTGACGGTGGTCGATGACGAAGATGAAGTGCGCAGCGTCTTGCGTAAGGGAGCCCGGGGTTACCTTTTGAAAGGAACGAGCAGTTCCGAACTGGCCACCGCCATCAGGATCGTCAGCAGGGGCCAGAGTTATGTATCTCCCAGCTTTGCGGCTCGGCTCATCATGTCGCGAGGCGCTGAGGAGAGCGAGGCGAGAGATACGACGGGAAGGTTTCCCGAACTGTCCGAGCGAGAGGTTCAGATCCTGTTGCTGATCCATCGCGGCCTCAGCAACAGGCTCATCGGTGGCGAACTAGGTCTAACCGAGAAGACGGTTAAAGGCTATGTGACAAGCATCATGGAGAAACTCCACGTTCGAAACCGAGTGGAAGCAGCTATGGTTGCTGCAGAGCGGACCGTCGTCAGAAAGCAGTGACTCTGATCCCTCTAAAATGAGCTCTAGTGTGCGATCTGCCGAGGGACCGACCCGGTTCCTGGGGTCTTGCAGAATGCAATACATTGCACGCATTTCTACCCTCCTAGCCAACGCACGCCATCTCTCTGGATTATACCTCCTTCGAGTTAATCATAAGGGGCTGTTATGACACTATTCCCGCGATTTATAGTTATTGCTAGGTATTTTAAGAATTTATTATCATACGATTATTGGCAATGCTCTTCCGCAGCATCAAAGGGCAAGTGAATATCTGCCTAAGCCATATGGGTAAATGCTATTGGAACTGGGGGGCTCCAATGAAAGAAGGCGTTCGTGTCTGCGTGGTGGACAAACACCCGCTCTTTCGTGATGGCGTGATCCTCGCGTTGAACTCTCAAGCAGATGTTGAGATCGTTGGCCACGGATCCTCGATTGAGGACGCTGTCCGCCTTGCGCAGGAGCGTATGCCGGATGTCATGGTGATCGACACCGGCACGCTCGGCCGAAGCATGGAAATCATCGAAGCAATCCTTCAGCAAGATTCCAGAATTGGCATTCTGCTTCTCGCCGACAGCGCGGAGGAGGAGCATGTCTATGGCGCCCTGAAGCGGGGTGTGCGTGGTTATATTCTGAAAGGTGCCAGCCGGGCGGAACTGCTTCAGGCGGTTCTGGTGCTGGGACAGGGACAAAGCTTCATATCACCGAGTCTTGCGGCAAAACTACTCATGCGCTCGAGCACTGGACACTATGTCGAGGTGAAAGCCAGCAGTCCGAACCTTCCACACCTGACGCCGCGTGAGCGGCAGATCCTCTCCATTCTCGTCCAGGGTCGGAGCAATAAGGAAATCGGCAATACCCTCGATCTGAGTGAAAAGACCATCAAGCACCATCTGACCAACATTCTCCAGAAGCTGCGCGTGCGCAATCGCGTCGAAGCTGCCCTCATGATGTCCAGCCACATGCCGCAGCATCAGCCTCACTCCTGAGTGGACCCGCTGATGCTGCTGGCTCGATGATGCGTTGCCCCTACCCTCACAGTTTGCATGAGGACAGCCGTTCTAGGCACATGAGCCATTTTCTGAGTTGGTCGCGTGCGCTTCTGGAAGTTAAGCTGACGGCAATCCAACTGCGCATATCGCAGCGCCATTCGGAGATCCCTTGGATCCGCAGTCCGAGGTAACCTGCATAGATCTCCCGACTTTCGTCCGACATGTACCCAGACCTTCGCCCGCTCGACGTCAGTCCGACTAGTCAGCCTCCTCAATGCCTCCCAGCATGGAGAGACTTTTCGGCCAGAAGCGGAGGGAGTGTGATGGCTTTACAACTTGATAGTGAGACCCTGCAGGACATTCTTCAACTCATCCGCACCGGACAGATCCGTGACTCCAGCGGCTATGGGAACAACGGTAGCAACCCGAATTGGGGCACGGCCGGACAGCAGTTCATCCGTTTAACCGATCCCTATTATACCGATGGCGCGACAGGCATCCGGACTACGGTGAATACGCCACGTGAGATCTCGAACATCGTTTCCAATCAGGACAACAACGGCGACGGAGCCGAGGAAAGCATGCCGAATGCGTTCGGCGGCAGCGCCTTTCTGACATTCTTCGGCCAATATTTCGATCACGGGCTCGACTTCGTGCCGAAAGGCCAGCCTGGCGTTGTGCAAATTGGCGCGGACGGCTTTCCGATCTCTGCGCCGCGAGCCAATTACGCGCCCGGCACCGGGATCGACCCTGACGGCATTCCCAATAACGGCGACGAAATTGCAGCCCAGCACATCAACATGACATCGCCTTATGTAGATCAGAATCAGGTCTACGGGTCCCATGAGCAAGTGACCGACCTTTTGCGCAAATGGGATCAGGGTCCAAACGGCCCGAAGCAGACGGCCTATATGCTCACAGGAGAGGTTGACGGTTCAGGGCGTGCCCTGCTTCCGACCCTTAATCATGTCCGCGAGAACTACCGCATCATGACGGGCGGGCAGGAGCTGACCTCTGCCGATATCTCGAACTTTGACGGCACGGGCCATTCCTTACTGCTCGACTTCATCCCGTCCTATGTCGGCAACAATCCGGCCAATGGCTATGATCTCGACAAAATGGGGAACTACTACATCACGGGTGATGGGCGGGCGAACGAGAATGTGATGCTCACGTCCATGCACACGATTTGGGCGCGCAATCACAATTTCTGGGTCGATCAGCTCAAGGCGCGCACCAACGGCACCTGGACCGAGGAGGAATACTTCCAGGCAGCGCGAATCGTTAATACCGCAGAATACCAGCGGGTGGTGTTCACCGAATTTGCCGACGCAATGGCAGGCGGTATCGATCCGGGGGAGAACGAGCACGGCTTTGATGGATACGATCCCACGGTCGATGCATCCATTTCGGCAGAGTTCGCGCATGTGGGCTACCGTTTCGGGCACTCCATGCTCAACGAGACGGTGAGCTACAAGGATGCCAATGGTCAGATGCACGACATCTCCCTGGTTCAGGCATTCCTCAGCCCGAACAAGGTCTCGGAGCTCGGCATCGACGAGCTCCTGCTGGGGGCAACCGGAGTCGCCCACCAGGCGATCGATGTGGATGTGGTCAACGCGCTCCGCAACCAGCTCGTCGGACGGCCGCTCGATCTGGCAGCCCTCAACATCTTCCGGGGACGCGATACTGGCATTGCGCCTTTCAACTCAGTACGTGAACAGCTCTACGAGAAGACCGGCATCGCAAGCCTGAGGCCTTACTCCGGTTGGGAAGACTTCCAGAAACGGAACAGCCTGACCGATGACTTCATTGACCAGCTCAAGGAGGCCTACACTGAAGGCTTTGACGCCATGGATCTGTGGGTCGGCGGGCTGGCGGAGAAGCCGACGAAGGGACAGCTCGGCTCGACCTTCGGCTATCTCTTTCTCGAGCAGCTTGACCGCCTGCAGGACGGCGACCGGTTCTATTACCTGGAAATCCTCGATGACAGCCTCTTCGAGGACAGCGGGCAGACCTTTGCCGATATCGTCATGCGGAATACCGGCATCACGGGCTTGTCCGACGTTTTCAAAGTTTCCTCAGGCGGCCAGACCAGCGGCAGCCGTGTTCCGCGCGAGGATCCGGTCCACCATACCCCGACCGATATCTCCCTCTCGAACAGATCGGTGAAGGAGAATTCTGCGGCCGGAACCATCATCGGTGCCCTTTCAGCTGTCGACGCGGATGCGGGAGATACGTTCACCTATACCCTGTCCGGGCCTTCGGCAGAGCTCTTCAAGATTGCCGGCGACAAGCTCGTGGTCGCCGAGGGAGCCAAGCTGGATTATGAAAAGGCGAAGTCCCACGATATTACCATCAAAGTGACGGACAACACCGGGCGGTCGTATTCCGAGACGGTGACGATCAATGTTCAGGATGTCGCTGAGCCAAAGCCCGAAATCCCGAAGCCGCCTCAACCCCCCAAGGATCTTCTGGTCAAAGGGACTCATGCCGATGACAATCTCTACGGCGGAGATGGTAACGACCGGCTGCATGGCGAAAAAGGGAACGACTCTCTCGACGGCAAAGCCGGTAATGACGGGATGTATGGCGGCGACGGCAACGATCTCCTTCGAGGCGGCACCGGGGCAGACCGGATGTGGGGCGGCAAAGGCAATGACACCTACGAAGTCGATAACCGCAAAGACGAGGTCATCGAGAAAGGCGGTGGAGGTATCGATACGGTCAAGGCTTCAATTTCCTATTCCTTGGGCAAGAACGTCGAGAATCTGAGCCTCACCGGATCCGGCAATCTCAACGGCAGTGGAAACGAGCTCGACAACTGCCTCACAGGGAATTCTGGCAACAACCTCCTCAAGGGTGGCAGTGGCAAGGATATTCTCAAGGGTGGGGACGGAAACGACATCCTTATGGGCGGCAAGGACGAGGATCAGATGACCGGCGGCACCGGGAAGGACATCTTCGTCTTCGAGCGATCAGGCCACGATACAGTCACTGACTTTCGTGACGGCGAGGACCGGATTGACGTCAGCCGCCTATCCGGGGTCGAAAACCTGTCTGATCTCGCCATATGGCAGGCTGGCCATGATGCCGTGATCTGGTACAAGTTAGACTTGATCCTCCTTAAGGGCGTCACCGCATCAGATCTCGGCAGCAGCGACTTCATCTTCTGATGTTCGTCCGCTGAAACAGCATGGTTCCGTCGGGAGTGCGGCCACAGGGCTCCTGACGGAATTTCCTCATCTGGAGAGATAAACTGGAGCGCATCGGTTCATCGAGGGGCTATGCGCCGCTTTTCACTCACAATACTGAGCGCGTGATGCGTTCGGGATGAGTAAAGACCTCAAAGGATTCCTCGCGTGCCACGGCCACGAGAGTAATCCCGCAACCCTCTGCGACCCTGACGGCCAAGGCAGTGGGGGCTGAGATCGCTGCAATGATCGGTGCTCCCATACAGGCTGTCTTCTGCACCATTTCCACCGACACGCGACTCGTCAGGAGCACCATGCTGGCAGAGCAGGACTCACCGGCTCTTGTGAGTGATCCGGCAAGCTTGTCGAGGGCATTGTGCCGCCCGACATCCTCACGGATGGCGATCAAACCCTGTACAGGTCGCCAGAGAGCCGCAGCATGGATGGCTCTCGCCTCCTTGTTGAGCCGCTGTGCATCGGACAAGTCCGCCATGGCGGCGGCTATTGCGCCCGGAGGCAGATGGAGAGCGCCGACAACTCTTGATGCTGGTCGTACGGCCTCAGCCAGCGACTCCACCCCGCATAATCCGCAGCCGACGGGCCCGGCCATGGCACGGCGCCTAGACTGGTAGGCGCCGCAGCAGGTTTCCCGGAGCCACATTCTGACCTCGTAACCAAGATCGTGCTCGACGATCTCCATGGAGACGAGGTCTTCCAGCTCGGCAATGATCCCTTCCGACAGACTGAAGCCGAGGGCGAAGTCCTCCAGGTCAACAGGACTGGCCATCATCACCGCGTGGGTGGAACCATTATATGTGAATGCCACCGGGGTCTCTTCCGGCAGAACTCGCTCCCCGGCGACGAACGCCCCCTTGGCCACGCTGGTCTGCGGCAGTCGGATGACTGGCTCCAGGTGAAGGCTCATTCCGGAGCCTCTGGCAATTGCTTCTGCTGGAGAGTGATGCGGATCGGGATCGATTTCGCCGCCGGCACCTTGCTCTTGTCCGCATGGTGCCAGACCGGGATCAGGGGGTTGCATTCGGGGTAATAGGCCGCGCAGCATCCTTCGGGGATCTCATACGGTGTGACCCGCAATCCTCTCACCTGACGCACGATACCGTCGTCAACAGCTGTTGTGAGGGTGACCATATCTCCCTCCTGGAGGCTCAGCCGGGCGATGTCGTTGCGGTTCATGAAGAGCACCATGCGGGTGCCCCTCACACCCCGGAATCGATCGTAATAACCATAGACCGTCGTGTTGAACTGATCGTTGGAGCGCACCGTCATGAGATTGAAGATATCGCGATCGGTCTCGGCGATCCCGAGATCGGCCTGAAGGCTCTGCGGCACGACGAAGTTCGCTTTGCCGGTCTTGGTCTTCCAGCGCCGCTCGCGCGCTGCGATCGGGCGGTGAAATCCACCGGGCTTCCACATGCGCTCGTTGAAGGCCCGGAAGTCCTCCGGATAGGTCTGCTCGATGGCATCTCGGACCCGAGCGTAGTCAGCGACCCAATCGTCCCAAGGCACTTTGGGATTGGGCGGGAGAGTTGCTTTGGCAAGTTCGGCCACGATCCGCGGCTCTGACAGCAAATCGGGGCTTGCAGGTTTCGCAATGCCCTTGGAGCCATGGATGCAGGCCGTCGAGTCCTCAACCGCCACGGCCTGGGGACCCGTCGCCTGCTCATCGATCTCAATACGTCCGAGACATGGAAGGATGTAGGTGACTTCGCCCGGAATAAGGTGATTGCGATTGAGCTTAGTCGAGATCTGCACGGATAGCCGCAAACGCGTCCAGGCCTCCTCCAGGGCTGCCGTCTCAGGCGCCGCGCGCACGAAGTTCCCGCCGAGCGCGACGAAAGCCTTCACCTCGCCCTTGATGACTCCTTCGCAGGCCTCCACCGTGGTCATGCCTTTCCAGCGTGGCGGCTCGAAGCCGTACTGCTCCTTGAGCTTATCGAGCGGCACGAGCTCGGGCTTCTCCGCGATGCCGACCGTGCGCTGGCCCTGAACGTTGGAGTGGCCGCGCACCGGGCAGATGCCGGCGCCGGGCTTGCCGATGTTGCCGCGCAGGAGCAGCAGATTAACAACCATCTGCACGTTCTCGACACCAGCCTTATGCTGCGTGAGTCCCATCCCGTAGATGCCGATGACTGCGTTCGCGCGGGCGTAAGCCGTGGCCGCGGCTTCCAGGGTCGAGCGGGAAAGGCCCGAGCGGCGTTCCAGCTCAGGCCACTGTGCCTGCCGGGCGGCTTTCGCGAATTCCTCGAAGCCATGGGTGTGCTCGGCGATGAAGGCGTGATCGAGCACCGGCTTGCCTCCGGTGGCGCGCGCCTTGTCGTCGGCCTCGATCAGGATCTTGGCCATTCCCATCAGAGCCGCGATATCGCCGCCGATCTTCACCTGATGATACTGCGACGAGATGCGGGTCTCCGATCCGGTCAGCATCTCGGTCGGCGCCTGCGGATTGGTGAAGCGCTCCAGGCCGCGCTCCTTCAGGGGATTGAAGGTGATGATGGGCACTCCGCGCTTGGAGGCTTCTTGGAGCGGATGCAGCATGCGGGGGCTGTTGGTGCCCACATTCTGGCCGAAGAACAGGATGCAATCCGTCAGCTCGAAATCGTCGAGGATTACCGTACCGACAGGAACACCAATGCTCTCGGGAAGCGCCACCGACGTGCTCTCATGGCACATGTTGGAGGAATCCGGCAGGTTGTTGGTGCCGTAGAGCCGGGCGAAGAGTGCCCACATGTAGGACGTCTCAAGCGAAGCCCGGCCTGAGGCATAGAGCACCACCTGACAAGGATCGAAGCCTTTCAGCTCTTGGCCGATCTCCTGGAAGGCTTTGTCCCAGCTGACGGGGACGTAGGTATCGGAGGCGGTGTCGTACCGCATGGGGTGAGTCAGGCGACCAGCTTCCTCGAGATCGTGGTCCGACCACGTCCGAAGCTCGGAAAGGGTGTGCGTGCCGAAGAACTCGGGTGTCACCCGTTTCGTGGTGAGTTCCCAGGCGGTGGCCTTGGCGCCGTTCTCGCAATATTCAAACGGGTGCGGGTCGGCCGGCTTGGCCCAGGCGCAGCTGACGCAGGCATAACCGTCAGGCTTGTTCTGTTTGAGCAGAATGGCGTTGCCGCTGACCAGCCGCCCTTCCTTGGCCAAGATGCTTTCGACGGAGCGGACGGAGCCCCACCCGCCTGCAGGACCTGGATAGGGCTTGATATTGGGCTCATCGCTCATCTTGGGCAGCCTCCCGCTTGCCGCCGTTGATCCGCGGCGTTCGACCTAACCTATGTAAATGATCGGGAGGCGAGCCCGTTCAAGTGGGCTCGGGCACCCCTGGTCAGGTCAGACGTCCACGGGCTGCGACGGGCAGTTCACCGACGATCTCGTTCCCGCGCACCGTCACCAAGCGATCCACCATGTTGACCACGACACACACGTGATTGGGAACGACCCGAACGATGTCGCCGACATTCGGGCGATCATTGCAGCCGGACAAATCTACGAACCCATGCTCTTCCGCAAAGCGGACAATCTTGGCCTGCGGATGCTCAAGGATGAGGCCATGACCCTCCAGCCCGCCGGTGTCACTCGTCAGGGTCTTCGATCCCGAGTCGAGGATGCCCCGCTCCGGTGACGCCCGGCTCACAACGGTGGCATAGACGGTCAGCGCACAATCCTGCAGCTGCGCGACGCCTGCTGCCAGCATCATTCGATCATTGAACACCGACGTCCCGGCCCGATGCTCGGTCACGCCCTTGATCTTGCCCAAGTTCAGGAGGTTGGGTGTCCCGCCGGATGACACGATCTGCGGCTCAAGGCCTAGACCGTGGACCCCGACCATGGCTGCATCCAGAAAAGCCTGTGTTTCGTCCATGGCGTTTTCCGGCGGGTACAGCATGAACCCGGCGAAGGACAGTCCCGGGCGCGATGCAATATCCTTAGCCAGGGCCACGGCCTCTGCGACTGTCTCGACCCCTGCCCGCTTGCGCCCGGTGTCGCACTCCACCACTACGCCCAAGTCTCGCCCGCCAATGGCGGCGGCTTCCGGCAAACCCGCCACAACGGTAGGGTTGTCGGCTGCGACGGTCACCTTTGTCCGGGACAGAAGCCTGCCGAGCCGACCGAGCTTCTCCTCGCCCAGGATGTTGTAGGCAATCAGGATGTCGTCGTGCCCGGCGTCTGCCATGACCTCTGCCTCGCCGATCTTCTGGCAGGTGATGCCGCGAGCACCGGCCTCCCGCTGCATGGATGCAATGACAGGGCTCTTGTGGGTCTTGATATGAGGCCGGTTGGCCACGCCGGCAGCTTCGCACAATGCCTGAACCCGGGCGATGTTGCGTTCAACGACGTCCAGGTCGACAACCACCGCAGGCGTTCCGAACTCACGCGCAACCCTGGCCTTGAGATCTTCGATGCTCATGATTCACCATTCCCGAAATTCTCTGGGACGATAGGTTACTGCACTGCCGTTGTCTGCCTCGCTTAAAGATGGAACCATGATTCAGTCCGAGGCATCGTTTTCATGGTGAACTTTCTTATTTTCGACTGCAGCCCCGCTTGAGAAGTCTTCACAGTGTCATAGGGTCATGCATGATCAGCGCTCCGGAAGCGGCCTGCCGGTTCGGCCCTCACCAAGTCTTTAATCATCCAGGAGGAAACGTCGTGAGAAGTGCAGCCTTGGCAACCCTGATTCTGTTTGCCATCCCCTTCCCCTCATCCGCACAGGACATGACTCACTACAATCGCATTGACCTGATCCGCCCCGATGCGCCGGCCCTCGCCAAGCATGGCGAGCACGCCATCGGCGTCCGCACGATTGAGGTGATCAACAAGAATCAGATCGACGTCCTGAAGGCAGCAGCCGGCCAGGAGCCCCCACGCTATGACCGGAAGCTCACGCTGGAGGTCTGGTACCCGGCGGAGACGGACAGCAAGCAGTCCGGCACTTATCCCGGAGTGTTCCTGCGTGATGGCAAGACCCAGGTGACGCTCCATGGAAGGGCGGTGCGCGACGCCCAGCCCAAGCGGGCTTCTGGCAGTCCTTACCCGCTGGTGATCATCAGCCACGGCTATCCGGGCAATCGCTTCCTGCTCAGCCACCTGGCAGAGAACCTTGCGACCAAAGGCTATGCGGTGGCATCCATCGACCATGCGGATTCCACCTATAACGACCAGGGCAAGTTCGGGTCGACCCTGATCAACCGGCCTCTCGACCAGGTGTTCGTGCTCAACGCGATCGATCAGCTGGCGAAGGAGAATGGTCATTTCCTGAACGGGCTGGTGGACACCTCCCGCACGGGCCTCATCGGCTATTCGATGGGCGGGTACGGTGCGGTGATCACCGCCGGGGCCGGTGTCACCAAGGAAGCCATGGCCTACGATTCGGGCGTGCCGGCCGGTATGCTGTCCTTGCACTTGGCAGGATCCGAGACCCACAAGAAGCTGCGGGACGAGCGGATCAAAGCGGTGGTCGCCATCGCCCCCTGGGGGATGCAGCGCGGCTTCTGGAATCAGGAGGGGCTCACCGGGATCACGACGCCGATCCTTTACGTCGCCGGCAGCAAGGATGACGTGTCAGGCTATGAAAAGGGTGTCCGTGCGCTCTACAGCGGCACTACCAAAGCAGACCGCTATATGCTGACCTTCGAGAACGCCAATCACAACGCCGCCGCTCCCATCCCGGCACCCGTCGAAAGCTGGCAGACAGCGGAGGGTGGAGGCTCGACGCCCTTCAACCACTACGCCGACCCGGTGTGGGATACGGTGCGCATGAACAACATCACGCAGCATTTCGTCACCGCCTTCCTGGGGCGCTACGTGAAGACGGACGCGGAACTCGGCACCTATATGGACGTGCCAGTGGAGCGTGCGAGTGAGGGTGTTTTCGCGGCCAACAAGGATGGCTCCTTCAAGCCCGAGCATACCTACTGGAAAGGCTTTGCAGCCCGAACCGCTGCAGGCCTGATCCTGGAGCGTGGCACACGAAGCGCCAACTGATCATTCCTCACGATGGAACAGGCCCGGCATCTGCCGGGCCTTTTCTGTTGGCAGATCCCCATGGGCAGACGGATCACCGAGAACTCTTCAGTCGGGTTCTGAAGGCAGGTTGGGTACTCACTCCTGGACTGTCAAACCGAGCCTGAATGCGTTAGGATTAAACAAAGAAGACTTCTCAACATCGTCTGTCGCCCAGCTGAGCCACTCCGTGGACAGGAACAATGTTGCGAGCTTTTTTCAATGCAGATTGGCCAGCAATCCGGAGATCCCTTCCCTGCCGCCATACGGGCGAAGCGAGCGGTACTGATCCTCGACGTCGTCGAATCCGTCCGTCTCGTCGAGCAGGACGAGGCGGAGTTCATTTCCCATTGGCTGACCTTCGTCGAACACGTTCGGAGCCGCATTCTTCCTGATCACAACGGCCACTTCACGAAAGGCCTGGGTGATGGGATGCTCTTGGACTTCGACGACGTCCGGTCCGCCATTTCGGCCGCCTTCTCGATCCAGCAGGAACGCAATCGGCAGAACCAGGCGCTTCCCCCAGCCCAGCAGATCATGCTCAGGATGGGCATCGAGATCAGCGACGTGATCATCGATCAGGCTGATCTCTACGGGCGTGGCGTCAGCCGGGCGGCTCGCATCCTCACTCTTGCGGGCCCTGGCGAAATCGTCATCTCGGCCAATGTGCGCGACCATCTCACGGCCGATCTCGATGCAGACATCGAGGATCTCGGTGAATGCTATCTCAAGCACATGCCACAGCCCGTACGAGCTTACCGCGTCGGGCCGCCCGGACCGCGACCCGTGATCGAGACCGGGTATGTTATGGAAGGCTTGCTTCCGACCCTGGCAGTCGTCCCCTTCACAACACGCGATCCCGAAGACGAGCATCATGTCTTGGGGGAGGTTCTTGCCGAGGAGCTTATTCAGGATCTCTCGCGCTCTCCCGAGTTGCATGTCATATCGCGCCTGTCGACAACGGTATTCCGCGGCAGGGATGCCTCTCTGACTCAGGTCAGCGCCAACCTCAACGCAAACTATGTGCTTTCAGGGTTATACCGGGTCCAGAACAGGCAAGTCATCGTGGAGGCCGAGCTTGCCGAAGCAAAATCCGGACAGGTTGCATGGGGTGCGCGTTACAAGGGCCAGCTGAGCGGCATCATCTCGGGCAAGCGGGACCTGATCGATGAGATCGCCGCCAATGTGAATGCTGCGATCATGATAAGCGAGTTGCAACGGGCTCAGTCTCAGGCTCTGCCGACCCTGAAAAGCTATACTTTGCTGCTTGCCGCCGTGGCCTTGATGCACCGTCTCTCGCCATACGACTTCAGTGAGTCATGCAGGCTTCTCGAGGCTCTGATCGAGCGGGCTCCGCGTCAGGCCATACCCCGCGCCTGGCTTGCCAAGTGGCATGTCCTGCGGGTTCAGCAGGGTTGGTCGGACGATCCGCATCAGGATGCGCAACTCGCCCTGCGCTGTACCAAGCAGGCCCTGGATGCCGATCCGCAATGCTCCCTGGCACTTGCCATCGACGGCTTCGTCCATACGAACCTTTTGAAGAAGCTCGATGTTGCGACGGAACGCTATGATCTCGCCCTCCTGAACAATCCCAACGACTCTCTCGCCTGGCTGCTCAAGGGGACACTTCACGCGTTCAAGGACGAGGGCCAGCAGGCCGTGAGCTGCACGCAGCGGGCGCGGAAGCTGTCGCCACTCGACCCTCACCGCTACTTCTACGATTCACTCGCAGCGACCGCTCACCTCGCCGCGCATCAGTTTGATCGCGCCCTGAAGCTCGCGCAGCGCTCCCTCAAGTCCAATTGCACCCACACCTCGACCTTGCGTGCGATGGCAATCGCGCAATGGCAGCTTGGTCATCATAACGACGCCCGCCGCACGGTGGGCAGGCTCATGCAGCTGGAGCCGCATCTCACCATCCGCACTTGGCGGGAGCGCTCGCCGAGTGCCGGATACAAGATTGGGGAGGAATGGGCATCCGTACTGCATCAGGCAGGAGTGCCTGAGTAGCGGCGGGCTTCGATACAGAGAGGGAGTGGACCAACGTGAGCTACTTATCAGCAGGGATTGGCCCCCTCGGCGGGGTTGGTGGGGTTGGTGGAGTTGGAGGTGTAGGCGGCGTCGGAGGCGTGGGTGGGGTTGGCGGCGTCGGGGGTGTAGGCGGCGTTGGAGGAGTGGGTGGTGTCGGAGGCGTTGGCGGTGCCAGTTATGACTCGCCACTCATAAGTGACGCCCTGATCCGCAGCCGTGACGGAGTGGTCGGGCAATGGCGCTCACCCGCGGCTGTCCCTGGCCCGCTCGACTTGGAAGATCCCGATAACCTTGATCGCTGGTCTTCCTGGGTCCGTGCCGCGATCATCGATGCAGAGATGGTGTCGCGCCTCGGTTTCACACTCGAAGATGCCACGGTGAATCCGCGTCATATGGCAGTCTGGCATCTTGAGGTTCCTGCGCCTGCCGGAGGCAATGCACCAGCGCCGGTCTACAAGCCGCTCATTTTGATGGCTCGTCCGACGGAGGCCATTTTCAAAGCGCAGCTCACCTTTGTGAACCACTATGCCGAGCTCCGTCCTGATCGGCAGACAGAGATCCTGGCGCAGATCGGCGGCGGCATGGCCTTTCTGAGCTCTATCGCTCAACTTCATCCGGACCGAACACCCCACACATTGGAGCTTCTGGCAGCTGTCCTGCGGCTTGCGCTGTACGTGCACCTGCGCATGAAGCAGGGCCTCGCATGCCGGCGCCCGCTCGAATATTCCCCACAAATCCAACCGATAATCGCCACGCCAGCCCATGGAGCGCTGCCGAGCGGGCATGCGACGGAGTCGTTCGCCGCGGCTCTTGTGCTATGGCAACTGATGAAAGCCTCCGGAAGGCCCGGATACGACAGCTCCGATTGGCGCACCCAGCTTCTTCGCCTTGCAGCCAGGATCGCCATCAACCGGACCGTCGCAGGTGTGCATTTTCCCATCGACAGTGCCGCCGGTGCAGTTCTCGGCCTGACGCTCGGCCAATACTTCGTCAACCGCTGCTCCGGCGCAGCCGGGTACAGGGCATGGCGCTTCGAAGGTGAGAAATATCCTGAAGACGGCGACTTCATCTGGCACGAACTTTACGACGTGACGAACGAGACGCTCACGTCGATGCCGGCTGCGACAGGCTACTCCGTGGAATACGCGGCCAACGATCAGGCAATCGACCCGCAGCGCCAATCCTATGTGCTCGCCTGGCTCTGGGAGAAGGCGAAGGCGGAATGGGAATGAGTACACATTCCTCCAAAGTTTGAAAGCAGGAGCGCCCCATGGCCTGGAAGCGCGTTCAACCGAAGATCGATCCCGCTTATCGATCTGTCGTCGATCCATATTCCTACTGGGCCTTGGGTCCAGGTTTGCAGGATTTTCGGCTGCCGTCGGTTGCCGAACAAAGTGTGCCGGTCCTCCTGCGTCACAAGGCACAGCAATGGGACGAGGAGGCCTGGGCGCTTTGGCGAAGCGTCGCTGAAGACCCTGACATGCCAGACCGCCCGCCTCGTGACACGCAACCCTTTGATGTCCGGTTTCTCTCTCTCACAAAAACCCTCCGGTTGATCGAAGATCGTAGATTTCAACGTTTCTTCGAGAGTCTTGAGCGCTTCACCCTCGGTCCGCCCCTGCCATCCTCTTCCGTAGTTCCCCGTGGTTATAAAGAGGATCGTTTGCCTCAACCTCCATCGCAAACGGTAACACCGGGGACAGTCATCATCGGCATCATCGATGACGGCATTCCCTTCGCGCACGAACGCTTCCGCAAACCCGACGGCACGTCCCGCGTCGAGTCCGTATGGGTGCAGCACGGCCCATCAGGCAACATGCCCATCGGTTTTGATAACGGTTTCCAGATCGCCAAGGCGGACATTGACAACCTTCTCGCAACCTGCCGGCAGGGAGATTTCATTGACGAGGACGAGATCTACCGCCGTGCCGGGGTTGCCGACTTCACTCTCGACGGTCGCAAAAGCCTGGCATGGCGCGCCTCTCATGGCGCTCATGTGATGGACCTTGCCTGCGGCTGGGATCCGGATGAGGCCCCGGACTGGCGGATTATCTGCGTTCAACTGCCGACTGCAACAACAGCCGATTCATCTGGCGCCAGTCTCGCGCCCTATGCCGTCAAAGCCTTGGAGTACATCCGCCACAGGGCACAAGTTATCGCAGGACTAGGCCAAAGCCTGCCGGTGGTAGTCAACTTCAGCTATGGCCTGCTCGCTGGCCCTCATGACGGCACCCACGAGATCGAGCTGGACTTCGACAGGATCCTCCGCGAGCACAACACCATTCCCGGCAATAAACCGATGCGGGTCGTCATCCCATCCGGCAACAGTCATCTGGCCCGTGCCCACGCGACGGTGTCGTTTCAAGCCGCGGGCGATGAGGCGGTCCTGCCGTTACGTGTGCTCCCTGACGATCTCACGCCGAGCTTCGTCGAGATCTGGCTCCCGCGTGCCGCGGCTAAAGGCAACCGGATTGAGCTGACCATTGCAACCCCTCAGGGCGAGATCAGCCCTCCGCTGGAGGAGAACGACAGCTTCATTCTCCAGTACGAAGTCCCCGGCAATGTGCTCTGCGAGGCACGATACCATTTCTTCTCTGCACCTACAGCACGTGGGATGTTCCTGATCTCGCTGCAACCGACCATGCGGCTAGAGTCGGAGAACTCTCCTGTGCCCACCGATCCGGTTGCTCCAGCGGGATTGTGGAACCTGAGTCTCAAGAACCTAGGATTGTCACCGTATGAGGCTGTCGAAGCCTGGGTTCAGCGGGACGATGCGCCTGTCGGCTATCGACGCCGAGGGCGACAAGCCTATTTCGATGTTCCCAGCTACAAGATCTACGGCCATGACGGCAGACCTCTCGAAGAGGATGTTCCGGCATGCCCCGTGAAGCGTGCGGGCTCGATCAACGCGATCGCTACTGGCAAGAGCACAATTGTGATCGGAGGTCTGTTGCGCAAGGAACTCCGGCCGCCTGCCTATTCCGCAGGCGGGCCAATCACGAAGCCCACCGGCGCTGCCTCGCTCCATCGCTGCGGGCCCGACGCATTGACGGTGAGCGACGACTCGATTGTTCAGTCCGGCGTTCTGGCAGCCGGGACACGCAGCGGCTCCGTCGTAAGCATGAACGGCACGAGTGTCGCTGCGCCGCTCATCACCCGATGGATCGCAGGCGAACTCGCAGCCGGGCGCCGTGGGAACAGGAGAGCCGTCTGGAAGCTGGCTTATGATAAGGAAACTGCGCTTCCTCCTCCTGAGCCCTCCCTGGAGAGAGGCGGGGCGGGACGGGCGCCGCTCCCGCGAGTGCGCCCATCCAAGATTGAAAGATGAAGAATATATCGGCTCCTGTCGCCGACCGCTCAACGTCAGGAAATGAACAGACCTGTGCGGAATGGCTCCGAGGCTAGGCATGCGTTCTAAGAAGTGCGCTTGCGCCGAGGTCTTTTCGGGGCGGCTCCTTCCCCGGCAGGCTGTGCACTCACAGCTGTCTTGGCTTCAGCGGCGACAGCAGGAGGCGCATTCTCGACTGTTGCGAAGGACTGCTCCGGCTGGCCAGCGTTCAGCTCGCGCTCCGCCCTGTACCAGTGATCGTGCGGATCGCCTGCTCGCCCCTCGCTTTCCCATATCTCGTAAGCCCTCTGGCGGGTGCTCTCCTCGCCGGCGCCTGATGGCTGATCCTTCTGGCGACCGCTCGGGTCATCGAATATCTGGCGGCCGAGATCGAGTCCGATGCGAGGTGTCGCATCTGGTCCGGTTTTGTCCTGGGTCATGATGGCTCTTCTCCTTCAGACGGGGGGTCAATGCCGGGTGTCGGAACATGTTTCCTCATCACGTTGATGCTGTGTACCTCGGCACCCCTGGCAAGTGCCCGATCTAGAGGAGAAAGGCCCCTGGCAGCTTGCTGCACGGAACGGACGTCATCCCAAGCCGGTTTCTCGTTTCCGCCCGATATGTTTGGTATTGTGGTGGGCAGAAATGGAGGCTTTCATGACCAAAGAGGATCTGGCTGAAAAGCTTGACCATATGGACCCTGGAGCGACCCTCACGATCCCAGACAATGTGCTGGCGCAGATGTTCGGGGAGGTCACGCTCTCATACGATTCCCAGGAGCCCCTTAGGCGCATTGCCGACTTCGCGCTCGAACACCGCTGCACGTTTTCGTTCCATGAACACGAAGGAGCGGCTCCTTGCTTTAGGAAGGACGACGTTTTCTGAGAATCAAGAGCCGAAGGATCGTCTACTCCCACCGCAGCATAATCGTGCTCAACGGGGGAAGCACGAGACTCAAGGAGAAGGGACGCCCGTGGGACGCAACCTCTTCGGCCTGGAGAGCGCCTCCATTCCCCATATTGCCGCCGCCGTAGATCCCTGCATCGGTGTTGAGGATCTCGTTCCAGAGCCCTGCCCTCGGCACGCCGATGCGATAGGATATTCTGGGAACCGGAGTCATGTTGCTGACGGCAAGGATAATCGAGCTTCCATCCCTTGCCAGCCGCAGCATGGCGAAGACAGAATTTCCGGAATCGTCTACAACTGCCCATTCGAAACCGCTGGGGTCGGCATCGGTGCCGTGGAGAGCAGGCTCTGCTGCATAGATGCGGTTGAGATCCCGGATGAGCCGCTGAATTCCAGCGTGCCGCGGGTTGTCCAGCAGGTCCCACGAGATCGAGGCATCGTGGTTCCACTCCCGCTCCTGTGCGATTTCGCCTCCCATGAAGAGAAGTTTCTTGCCGGGGTGGGCCCACATGTATCCGAAATAAGCTCGGAGATTTGCAAAGCGCTGCCACTCGTCGCCCGGCATCTTCCGGATCAACGATCCTTTCCCGTGCACGACTTCATCGTGCGAGAGCGGAAGAATGAAACGCTCGGAATAGGCATAGACCATGCCGAACGTGAAAGCGCCGTGATTATAGCTCCGGTAGACGGGATCCTGCTCCACATAATGAAGCGTGTCGTGCATCCACCCCATGTTCCATTTGAACGTGAAGCCGAGCCCACCCTCTTCCGCAGGTTTGGTAACGCCCGGGAATGCGGTTGATTCCTCCGCGATGGTGATCGCACCGCCGCAGCGATGCGCGACGATGCTGTTGAGATGCTTGAAGAACTCAATGGATTCGAGGTTCTCCCTCCCTCCGTATTTATTCGGAATCCACTCGCCCGCTTTCCGGCTGTAGTCGCGATAGAGCATCGATGCGACGGCATCGACCCGGAGTGCATCGATGTGAAAGCGCTCCAGCCAGTGAAGCGCGCTGGCGATCAGGAAGCCCTTCACCTCGTTGCGTCCGAGGTTGTAGATCAGGGTGTTCCAATCCTGGTGGAATCCTTCCCTGGGGTCCTGATGCTCGTAGAGGGCTGTTCCATCGAACTGCGCAAGTCCCCAGACATCCGTTGGGAAATGAGCCGGAACCCAGTCGAGGATCACGCCTAAGCCAGCTTCATGGCAACGGTTCACGAATTCGGCAAAGTCTTCCGGCGTCCCATAGCGACCGGTCGGAGCGAAGAGGCCGAGCGGCTGATAGCCCCAGGAACCTCCGAACGGATATTCGGTGATCGGCAGGAGTTCGATATGGGTGAATCCCAGCCCGGAGACATAGGGGATCAGGCGATCCGCCAGTTCAGTCCAGTCGAGACTGCGGTTCCCTTCACTCTCCAATCGCATCCAGGAGCCGGCATGAATCTCGTAGACCGAGATGGGCGAGGTCTCCGTCTGACGGGCGGCCCTCGCTGCCATCCACTCGGCGTCGGTCCATGGGAAAGGCTCCGACCGGGCGACGACGGATGCCGACCCGGGAGCAGCCTCGGCCGAGCGCGCAACAGGATCGGCCTTCTGCGGCAGCAATTGTCCCTGCGGCCCGACTACTTCATATTTATAGCGCTCGCCGGGACCGAGGCGCGGAATGAAGAGTTCCCACACTCCTGCCTCCCGGCGCAGGCGCATGGGATTGCGCCGTCCATCCCAGCTGTTGAAGTCTCCTACCACGGAGACACGCCGGGCATTGGGTGCCCAGACCGCAAAGCGAACGCCGGACACGCCATCGATGGTCATGGGCTGCGCACCGAGCACGGAGCCGAGTTCGTAATGGGTGCCCTGCCCAATCAGATGCAGATCGAGGTCACCGAGGAGCAGACCGAAGCTGTAAGGATCCTCCAGCTCCTGAACGGCATCAGGCCAGTGAACGCGTAATCTGTAGGCATCTCGATGGCTGAGCCTTCCGGCAAACACTCCATCCGCATGCACGAGATGGAGCTGGTCAGGTTCTCCATCGGTCTCCCGCCCTAGGACCTCGACGGAGCGAGCGCCAGGCATGAAGACGCGGACGATGCTTCCACCGTCGGCAGGATGTGGACCAAGGATCGAGAACGGGTCCCCATGGCGCCCCTCGATCAGAGCCTGAACGCTGCCTGGCTCGATGCCAGCGAGGAGATCGTCACGTCCGGGCGTCATTCATGTCCTCCGCGGCCCGCTTCTGCGAGGCGATTCACAATGTCGGACAAGCCCTGGAGGGGGATCGCCAACCATTTCGGGCGATTGGAGGCCTCATACTGGACCTCGTAGGCCGCCTTCTCAAGCAGGAACAGATCAAGGAGCGAACGGTGCCTGTCAGGCGACAGCCCGAGATGCGGAGCTTGTGCAGTAGCATCCCAGTAGGCATCCAGGAAAGCCTTTTGAGCACCTGCATAGAAGTTCTTGAGCAGTGAGCCTCGGATGTCGCGGAACTGTGGAGACGAGATATCCTCCTCAGGCATCGATGCGGTCACGGCCACATAGTCGAGGGAGCGCAGCAATCCCGCCACGTCCCGAAGCGGGCTTGTCTTCGCGCGCCTTTCTTCCAGCTCGCGCACAGGTTCGCCCTCGAAGTCGATGATGTAGGCATCGCCCTGCGCGACGAGAACCTGGCCGAAGTGGAAGTCGCCATGGATTCGCGTGAGCAGCGTCCCCCGGCCGGCCTCAGCAAGCCGGTCCACCGACGAAATAAGCTCGTCACGATGCTTGAGGATGCTATCGGCGAGCGCACCGGTCTCAGGATCCAGATCTCCACGAACTCCATTCAATATATCAAGAGCAGACACGAGCTGCTCCTGAGCCCTGGTCTTCCAGCCTTCAATGTCTCCAGTGCCAGCCTCGACAGGCGCGAAGGCCTGATCATCCGTCTGTGCTGCCAGAGCCACATGCAGTTCACCGAGGCGCTGACCTACGACTTCGGCGAAGTTTTCAAGAGTGGTGAAGATCCCCTCATCCGGGATTGCCTCGTTCTCGATCAATTCATATTCGTCGAGGGTGCGCTTGAGGTTCTCAAGCATCCAGTTCCAGGCATCGCCCTGGTTGCGGATGGCGCCCTGGACGATTGCAAGGGTATGCGGCGTTCCATCCTCGGAGACCCGCAGGACTTGGCCCAATAGAGGAGCAGAGTTCTGGTAGCCCGCCTTGGTCAGGTACTGCGTCATCTCCGCTTCCGGATGAGTCCCGGCAAACACGCGGCGTACGAGCTTGATCATCGCAAGATCGCCGACGATCAGCGAACTGTTCGACTGCTCGGCCGAGAGCCAGCGGATCGAAGCTTGCGCCGTGACCTGCATGCAATCGAGCTCGGGAGTGCCCTCGAACCGGATTTCCCCGTCCGGCGTCTTCACCGTCGACCTCTCGCACAAAGCCTGCAGGACCGCATGCGCCCACCGGTCGACCGCAAAGCCGTCGGTCAGGAAGCCCACCCGTGGTCCTCTGCGGACGCGGGCCAAGGCAAGCTGCTGAGGCAATGGCAACCCACCGGCGCTTTCCCATGCTATGCCTAAAGGCATGAAGTAGCGCTCTGTGCGCTTGCCGACACTCGCTTCGACCTCGGCCATCAGGACATCATCGGCGAACGGCATCGGCACCGTCCATGGAACGCGCGCTTCGTGCAGTGTCTCGTTCTTGGAGGCAAACCAGCGGCGGATCGGCAAATAGGTGGGCAGGATATCGCGAGCAATCGTTTGCATTTGCCGTTCGTCAAGGCCGCCATGCAGCCCGCTTCGCAGAACCAGGGTCTCAAACTCAGCCAACTGCTCAGGAGGCGCCGTCCGCCATTGCGGGCTTTCGACTTCCGTCGTGAGCTGGAACCAGTAGAAGCCATAGGGTGGAAGGGTCAGCAGATAAGTCAGCTGGCCAATGGGCGGGAACGGTGACGGGCCGGTCATCTCGACAGGAACCCGGCCTGCAAACGCCGACAGATCGAGTTCGACCGCCTGTGGCGTCCGTGACAGGTTCGCGACGCACAGGATGGTCTCGCCCTCATGCTCACGCAGATATGCCAGGACCTTACGATTGGCCGGGTACATAAGCCGGAACGTGCCTCGCCCGAACGCATGGTGATTGCGGCGCAGCATCAGCATGCGGCGCATCCAGTTCAGGAGCGAGTGCTGGTCGCGGCTCTGCGCCTCCACGTTGACGGACTCGAAACCGTAGACCGGGTCCATGATCGCCGGCAGCACGAGGCTAGCTGGATCGGCCCTGGAGAAGCCGCCGTTGCGGTCCGGTGACCATTGCATGGGCGTGCGAACGCCGTCCCGATCACCGAGATAGATGTTGTCGCCCATCCCGATCTCGTCACCATAATAGACGACGGGCGTTCCGGGCATGGACAGGAGGAGAGCATTCATCAGCTCGATGCGCCGCCGGTCCCGCTGCATGAGAGGGGCGAGGCGGCGACGGATGCCGAGATTGATGCGCGCCCTCTTGTCTGCCGCATAGGTGTTCCAGAGATAATCGCGCTCCTCGTCGGTCACCATCTCGAGCGTCAGCTCGTCATGGTTGCGGAGAAAGATCGCCCATTGGCATTTCTCAGGAATTTCGGGTGTCTGGCGCAGAATATCGGTAATAGGGAAGCGGTCTTCCTTCGCGATGGCCATGTACATGCGCGGCATCAGCGGGAAATGGAAGGCCATGTGGCATTCATCGCCATCGCCGAAATACTCCTGGGTATCCTCGGGCCACTGATTGGCCTCTGCCAGCAGCATCCGGTCCGGATAGGCAGCATCGAGGGCCGCCCGGATCTTCTTGAGGACCACGTGGGTTTCGGGCAGGTTCTCGTTGTTGGTGCCCTCCCGCTCGATAAGATAGGGGATGGCATCGAGGCGCAGCCCGTCGATGCCCATGTCGAGCCAGAACCGCATGACGCTCAGAACTTCCTTGAGCACACGCGGATTGTCGAAGTTCAGGTCCGGCTGATGCGAGTAGAAGCGGTGCCAGAAATAGGCGCCTGCCGCCGGATCCCAGGTCCAGTTCGACTTTTCGGTGTCGAGAAAGATGATCCGCGTCTCCGGATACTTCTGATCCGTATCAGACCAGACATAGAAGTCGCGTTCGCGGGAGCCTGGCTTTGCAAGACGAGCACGCTGGAACCAGGGATGCTGGTCCGAGGTGTGATTGATGACCAATTCGGTAATGACGCGCAGCCCCCGGGCGTGAGCTTCCCGCACGAAGGTCTTGAACTCCTTCAGGCTGCCGTAGTCGGGGCTGACATCGCGGTACTCGGCGATATCATAGCCATCATCGAGCCGCGGCGACGGATAGAAGGGCAGCAGCCAGATGGTATTGACGCCAAGGGAGGCGATGTAATCCAGCTTGGCGAGCAGGCCCGCGAAGTCGCCGATGCCGTCGTTGTTGGCATCGAAGAACGACTTCACATGCAGCTGATAAATGATCGCATCCTTGTACCAGAGCGGATCGGTTCCAAGGGAGGTTTCGCTCTTGAGGGACGTGTCGTTCTTCTTGAGCATTCTTGTCAGTCCTTAGGGGCAATGCGCCAGATCGAGAAAGGAAGTTCGCCCGGATCGCAGCGGATGCGCTGATACTTGCCGGACCAGGTGAAGCGGTGTTGACGCACGAGATCCTCGACTGCCAGGGAGCCATGATCCGGCAAGCCAAACTTCCAGAGAGGCAACTCCACATCGGCCTCCTGCACATTATGGGGATCGAAGCTGACAGCCACGAGCAGCACATTCTCACGGCCCGGAGTCGCCTTCTCATAGAAGATGATCTTGTCGTTCGTGGCGTTGAGGAACGCGACGTTGAGGTGCGTATGCAGGGCCGGATTGTCCTGCCGGATCCTGTTGAGAATCGAGATCTCCCGAATGATGTTGCCGGGCCGGTCCCAATCCCACGCGCGGATCTCATACTTCTCGCTGTCGGCGTATTCCTTCTTTTTGGCGTCCGGACGTCCTTCGCAGAGCTCGAACCCGCTGTACATTCCCCAGAGCCCGGAGAGCGTCGTGGCCAGCGCCGCACGGATCAGGTAGGCGGATCGAGGCGCATTCTGCAGGAAATCCGGGTTGATGTCGGGCGTGTTCACGAAGAAATGCGGACGGAAGAAGTCCTTCGGTGCGGTCTGCGAGAGTTCGGTCAGGTATTCCGCCATCTCCGCCTTCTCGTTTCGCCACGTGAAGTAGGTGTAGGATTGGGAGAAGCCGATCTTGGCGAGCCGGTACATGATCTTCGGCCGTGTGAAGGCCTCCGACAGGAAAGCGACATCGGGATGGTCGCGGCGCACCTCCCCGATCAGCCATTCCCAGAAGGGAAACGGCTTCGTATGAGGGTTGTCGATGCGGAAGAGTTTCACCCCCTGCTCGACCCAGAGCAGGATGGTGTCACGCAATTCAAGCCATAGGGACGGCATCGCTCCCTTGGCGTAGAAGTCGACGTTGACGATGTCCTCATACTTCTTGGGCGGGTTCTCGGCGTATTTGATCGTTCCGTCGGGCCGCCAGTCGAACCAATCCGGATGCTCTTTCAGCCAGGGGTGGTCTGGGGAGGCCTGTACGGCGATATCCATCGCCAGCTCCAGCCCGTGTTCGGCTGCAGCCGCGACGAGGCGCCGGAAATCCTCGAAAGTCCCGAGTTCTGGATGAATGGCATCGTGACCGCCCGCATCCGAGCCGATGGCGTAGGGGCTTCCCGGATCGTCCGGACCGGCAGTGAGGCTGTTGTTACGCCCTTTGCGGTGTGTTCGCCCGATAGGGTGGATCGGCGTCATGTAGAGAACGTCAAACCCCATGTCGCGAATATAGGGAAGCTTGCGGATCACATCGTCGAATGTGCCATGGCGATGGGGATCGTCGCTCATCGAGCGCGGGAACAACTCGTACCAGCTTGCGAACCCGGCTGCCTTGCGTTCGGCATCGACCGGGATCGCATGGGACCGCACCATGAAAGGCCGCCGGTCGACTGCCGTCATGGTATCCGATGTCTCCGGCGCCAGAAGGATTTCGAGTCGCGCGTTGTAATCCGCGTCAACGAGCCTGTCGGCCAAAGCATGGACGCGGCTGGCGATGTCTCCCCTGGCCTCCGCCCTCGCCTCCTCGACCAGAAGACGCCCCTCCTCCAGTTCCAGGGTCACGTTGAGGCCGGCAGCGTACTTCTTCTCCAGCTCCGACCGGAAGATCGCAAAGGGATCCCGCCAAGCCAGGACAGCAAATTCATATCGGCCGAGCCGCTCCAGCGGGAATTCCGCGCTCCAGCGATCGTTGACCAGGAATGTCATGCGGGTTTCACGCCACAGTTCGTCGTCAACCGCCCTCCAGGCCAATGCGACGGACAGGGGATCATGACCATCGCCGAAGATGTCCGCCTCCACCTTGACCACCTCGCCGACGATCCGCTTGACCGGGAAGTCGCCACCATCGACGGCTGGCGTCACATTCTCGATGACGAGTCGCGGTGCTGTTAGAGCCTGGTCGACCGACGGCACTGATACCGCTCCTCTGATCGGCCTCGGGGGATGTCCTTCAAGAATCCGGACCTCACCCGGATCAAGTCTGATCGTCGATGCCGGGGTGAGTTCGAGACCACCCTCCCCCACCTCGCGAAACGGCATGAACTGAGCGCCGCTCTCCGACGCGAGGAACGCACCGGTGGCCTGTGCGGTGCGCCGAAGATCGGAGTTCGCGATGACAAGGCGGGCTGCCTTGCTTTGCCGCACATCCTCCGCATCGGTCCTCAGCAAAGCGGTCACCGGGGACGCATGCCCCACGACGAGATGCAAAGGCTTGCGGGCGAAGGGCGGAGCATTGCGGGCGAGCACCTGGTTCGCCGCGCGGACTTCTCCCGTGAGATCAAAACCGCCCCGTTCGCGCAATCCTCGCAGTCCCGCTCCATTGCCACGGGTCGGGTCGAACCTCTCCCGGCAACCGAACTCGAAGCCCATTGGAACGAGAATGCCGTCACCGACGGACGCAGCAAGCCGCAATGCGCGGGTTGCGCGCCGCTTCAGCACATCCAGGGGCTCAACCTCGTGAGTGATGCGCTTATCGAAGGGAACCTCGGGAAATGCGATTTCGTAACCGATGCTTCTCAGCTGTTCGTGCTCGTCGGCAATCCAGCTTTCCTTCAGGTCCCACCAGCACAGCGAAGTAAACGTCCCGTCGAAGCCGGCACCACGGAGCGCCTGCCTTGATTGGAAATTCGTGCCGGGAGTCCAGGCAAGAAAATGGATCTCGGGCTTGTCTCCTCTGACGTCCGCTATGAAGCGCCTTAAAGCGGACGCAGGGACCCTGTCCCAGTGCAGGCAGCGAAAGCCGGCGATCCCCGCCTCGACAAGGGCACACAGGCGCTCGGCCAGAACTCTCAGGTGTGGATGATCGCCCGGATCGCCGCCATCGAACGGAACAATGACTGCCTCCCTTTCAGCAGGGTCCTGCCGCGGGTCGAGGATGTCCGGGCTTGAGGCCGCGAGGCCGAGTTCGCGAGCGAAGACGCTGTCGGCGGCGATGCGATCAACAATGATGTCGAGTGCCAGGGCGAGATTGCGGGCGTTGGCCTTTTCGGCAAGTTGCGCAAGACCTCCGACCGCCTCTCCATGACCAAGATCCGGGTGAAGCCGGGTCATGTCCCGTGGCAGGAAGATGCTGCCGCCATGCCCCGGCTCGAACGGCGGGGCCATCAGGATGGTATCGAAGCCCAGGGCGGCGGCGTGATTGAAGATGCCATCCCAGTTATCCAGAGGTCCGGCCAGCAGCGGGTGCACGTAATATATCCGCGGAGCCTTGCGGCTCACGTCTTTCATCCGCGCGATCTGGGAGTTGGCGAGGAGGCTGTCTGCTGGTGACACGGTTCGGCCCTGTCGCTATTCGATTGATTTAACCTGGGGCGAGCCCACCACCGGCATCGGAACGACCGAGTTATGACCGGCAGAGCCTCCCTGTCAGAAACAAGCCCCCTTGGCTTTGGTTCCTGTTCCAATCCAGATCGCTCGCTGCACACTTAAATGCGACCCGTCCCGACCAAGGCCCGTAGCGGGAAAGACCAAGCGATCTTAAGCTGGCGCAGCTTCGGAGAAAGGGTACCGTCCATTCTCTGTGCTTGTAGTGGCATGCGCTTCCAGACCCTCGTTCGAAGCATTGCTCAGGCTGGAGAGGAAGTGCTGGCACCAGGCTTCGACGGTGTTGGTCCGCAACCGGGTCATCATTGAATCCCACCGCTCCCGCCTTTCCTCCAGCGGCATCCGGAGAGCCCGCGCAATCGCTGCAGCGCAAGCTTCCGTGTCATAGGGATTGACGAGAATGGCGCCGTCGAGTTCGTGCGCCGCGCCTGCAAAGCGCGACAGGATCAGGACGCCAGGATCGTCCGGTTGCTGAGCCGCGACGAACTCCTTTGCGACGAGGTTCATTCCATCGCGCAACGGTGTCACGAGGCCGATCTGAGACATGCGGTACAACCCGGCAAGGGCTGCATGCCCGACCGTTCTGTTGACATAGCGAACGGGGGTCCAGTCGACCTCGCCGAGGCTTCCGTTGGTCCACCCCGCCTGCTCCGCTATCTCTCGCTGCATGCGCTGGTACTCGGGAACGTCCGAGCGCGACTTTGGGGTTATCTGGATATAGGTAACGCGGTTGCGGAAATCCGGGTTGGACTTGATGAAGCAGGAGAACGCTTCGATCCGCTGCTTCAAGCCCTTTGAGTAGTCGAGACGGTCGACCCCGATGATCAAGTCCCGGTCTCCGAGGCTCGCCTTGGTTCGGCGCACGAGAGCATTCCGTTCGGCATTGGCGGCAGCACGAACGAAGGTTTCAGTATCGATTCCCACCGGGAAGGCGCCGATCCGAACCCTATGACCATCGATCTCGTGTTCTCCTGTTCCAATCGGGGATCCGATGTTCTCGCGGACGAGGCAGCGCTGAAAGTTCTCCGCGTCCTGCGGCGTGTGGAAGCCGACGAGATCATAGGCGCCGAAGCCTTGAAGAAGCTGCTGGTAAGCTGGCAGGGCGCTGGCCACATCGGAGGGCGGCCATGGAATATGCAGGAAGAAGCCGATGCGGTTCTTGAAACCCAGCCGCCGAAGCTCCGCAGCCAGAGGGATGAAATGGTAATCGTGAACCCAGATCACGTCCTCGGGCCGCAGCAGCGGCGCGAGAGAGGCCGCAAAGGCTCGGTTGACCCGGAAGTATCCGTCAAGTTCCTGCCGCTCGATCTGCACGAGGTCGAGCCTGTAGTGGCAGACAGGCCATAACGCCCGATTGGCGAAGCCCGCATAATACTCGTCGTAATCCCGCTGGGAGAGATCCAGAACCGCAAAGGTGATGTTGCCGGCCTGTACGACCTTTGCCTGATCGGAGGGGTTCTCGACCGTCTCGCCGGACCAGCCGAACCACAGGCCGCCGCTCCGCTTCAATGCTCCCTCAAGCGCGACAGTGAGGCCGCCTGCTTTGCTCGCGCCGTCCTTGGGCACAGGCACGCGGTTCGAAACCACGACCAGACGTTGCTGAGGCGAGGAGGAAACCTGTTTTCTGCTCCGACCCGTCCGGGACAGCCTCTTGGTTTTACCTGGAGAGGAATCCGGCACTTCAACCCGGCTTTCCAACGGGGGCGGAACTGCCCGTTCCTGTGCTTCTCGCGTGATATCTGGGACGTCGGCCATAGCCTGACCTTGATCGAATGGTGAAGGTTAAACCATTCGGGCCAGAGGCAGTTCCCACCGCGGCGAAATAAGCTGTCGAGCCGCCACATCTTCCCTCAACAACCTTGGCCTGAAAGAAAATTGCGCCCTGAACTGCGACGAGGCGTCACGCTCTATGGGTAATTTGATAACTATTGTTGAGTATCATTCTGAAGTTGCTATCGGTCTGTTAAAAGAATGCCGACACAATACAGGCGAGATCGTCTCTTGCTTGATAATTGCAGACTAGGGGTTGCCTGTGGAGAGTTTCGATCAAAGCCTATTGCCCTCCTCCGTTCATCGTGACGAGGCTGAGACCACGTATGCGGAAAGCCAGACGGCGCAGCCGACAGCGGGCAACGACGCGGATGCATTCCAAAAGGCAATCCTGGCAAAGCTGACCTATGACGTCGGCACAAATCCGGCTCACGCGACCGATCACGACTGGTTCGCCGCAGCGGCCCTGGCCGTGCGCGACCGCGTCATGGACCGCTGGATGGTGTCCAAAGGTTTCAATCAGGCTGGTCACAAGCATGTCTGCTATTTCTCGCTCGAGTTCCTAGTCGGGCGGCTCCTGTCCGACACCCTGAACAATCTTCGCCTGACCGACTGCGCAAGGGAGGCCCTCGCCGGTCTCGGCGTCGATCTGGATCGTATCCGCGCAATCGAACCGGACGCCGCCCTCGGAAACGGCGGCCTCGGCCGGCTCGCTGCCTGCTTCATGGAAAGCTTGGCCAGCCTCGAGCTCCCGGCCTATGGCTACGGGATCCGCTACGAGCACGGCTTATTCCGCCAGGGCCTCCGTGATGGATGGCAGCAGGAGTTCCCCGAGGACTGGCTCGTTCGAGGGAATCCATGGGAGTTCGAACGTTCGGATCTGGTCTATCGGGTGCCGTTTGGCGGCAGCGTCGAGGAGATGCCCGCATCGAACGGACCGGCAGGCTTTGTCTGGAAACCCGCCGAAACCATTCAGGCTGTTGCCTTCGATACACCTGTGGTCGGCTGGCGCGGACGCCATGTCAACACCCTGAGGCTCTGGTCTGCACGGGCCGCCGAGCCGCTGCGGCTCGATGCCTTCAATTCAGGCGATCATGTCGGCGCCCTGGCTGACCGCACCCGGGCCGAAGCGATCTCCCGCGTGCTCTATCCCGGCGACGAGACCGAAGCAGGCCGGGAGTTGCGCCTGCGCCAGGAGTTCTTCTTCACCTCAGCGTCCCTGCAGGACCTCCTGGCCCGGCACATCCGGTTGCATGGGGATCTCCACACCCTGCCGGATCACGCAGCGATCCAGATGAACGATACCCACCCGGCTCTCGCCGTGGCGGAGCTGATGCGCCTTCTGATCGATGAGCATCAGCTTGCGTGGGACGAGGCTTGGGCCATCACGACCAGGACGCTCAACTACACGAACCACACCCTCATGCCCGAGGCTCTCGAGCGTTGGCCCGTGCCATTGATGGAGCGGCTTCTCCCGCGCCATCTCCAGATCATCTACCATATCAACTGGCTGCACCTGGAGCCATTGATCCGCCGGTCCGCCGATGTCGAGCTCATCAAGTCCGTTTCGGTGATCGACGAGAGCCAGGGCCGGTATGTGCGCATGGGGCATTTGGCATTTATCGGCGCCCATAAGGTCAACGGCGTCTCGGCGCTCCATACCGGCCTGATGCGCCAGACGGTGTTCCGCGATCTCAATGCTCTCTACCCTGGTCGCATCGTCAACAAGACGAACGGTATCACCTTCCGTCGATGGCTTCATCAGGCAAACCCGCAGCTGACGCAGCTTCTGACGCGGGAACTCGGCGAGGCGGTTCTGGACGATCCGGGAGCCTTGATCAAACTCGAGAGGCTGGCGGATGACAGCGCTTTCCAGGACCGGTTCAGGAACCAGCGCCGCGCATCGAAGGTCAACCTGGCCAAGATCGTGGCCGAGCGGACCGGGGTGCAGATCGACCCTGGCGCCCTGTTCGACGTCCATATCAAGCGCATCCACGAATATAAGCGCCAGCTTCTCAACATTCTCGAAGCGATCGCACTCTATGACGCCATCCGGTCGGAGCCGGAGCGGAACTGGGTGCCGCGGGTCAAGATCTTCGCAGGCAAGGCAGCAGCCAGCTACCACCGCGCAAAGCTGATCATCAAGCTGGCGAACGACGTTGCCAGGATCATCAATTCCGACCCTATCGTGTCCGGCCGCCTGAAGGTCGTTTTTCTTCCCAACTACAACGTCAGCCTGGCTGAGGCGATCATCCCGGCGGCAGACCTGTCCGAGCAGATCTCGACAGCCGGCATGGAGGCCTCCGGCACTGGCAACATGAAGCTTGCGCTCAATGGCGCCCTCACGATCGGCACCCTCGACGGAGCGAATATCGAGATCCGCGAATGCGTCGGAGCCGACAACATCTTCATCTTTGGACTGACAGCCGAAGAGGTCGAGACATACCGCAAGGCCGGGATGCACCGCGACCGGTCAGGATGGTCGCCACGATTTGAGAGAGCCATCAACCTGATAACATCCGGGATCTTCTCGCCGGATGATCCGCACCGGTTTGATTCCCTGGTGCATGCCCTGTCGTCCGACGATGCGTTCATGGTTGCGGCTGACTTCGACGCGTATTGGGCGACCCAGCGCCTGGTGGACGAGCTTTGGCAGCAGCCGTCCGCCTGGAGCCGCGCCAGCGTGCTGAACACCTCCAGGGTCGGCTGGTTCTCATCCGATCGCACGATCCGCGAATATGCCGATGAAATCTGGAAGGTTCCTGTCTGAACACCAGCCAAGCATGGAACTTTGATCTTGATCCTACTTTAAGGACTCGAACACTCGTCGGGTGACGAGGGTGTTGACTGGTAGCCTCATGGAGCCTGCCATGATCCACAAGTTTGAAGTCGGCCAATCCGTTGTTCCGGCATGCCCTCTGCGGCCAAGCCGGAACACCTACGTCATCGTGAAGCAGCTCCCTCCCACTTCCTATGAACCGCAGTATTGGGTTCAGGGCATGAGCAACGGAGTGGACTGTATCGTCTGTGAATCGCAGATCGAAGCCGCTGACGATCACCAGCCAAGTCTGTGGTTTGCAGCCCTGGAAGTTTCGGGGACGGGAGCCCAGTTCGGCAAGCTCCCCTAGCCGCAAACAGATCGCACAAGTTTGCCGCCGCAGAGGTTTCCCCACGTCGTATGCACAAGCCTGCGATAACACTCTGTCGCTCCTCAGAGATCAGCGCGCCCTCTACGCGCATGTATACCGTGGAACAGAGCTTGCAGGTCCGAGTTGCCGGTGGAGCCAATCTGACGTGAGGAGATCTCCGTGGCGAAGTCACTGAAGGCCGGCGACAAGGTGTCTTGGGCCTCCTCAGGCGGTCACAGCACCGGCAAGGTCGTAAAGAAGCAGACCAGCCCCACCCAGATCAAGGGCCACAAGGTTGCGGCTTCGAAAGACAATCCCGAATACATCGTGAAAAGCGACAAGTCGGGGAAAATTGCGGCTCACAAGCCGGGCGAACTCAAGAAGGCGTGAACGCACGCCTGAGCGGCGCAGGACGAGAGGCTCTCCGTGGGACGAGGAGAGCCTCGCCCGGTTGTTGGCCCATGGGAGTTGTGCGCGGCACCTCCCCTCCGCCATATCCCACAGGAGACCCCATGCGCTACGCTCCTCTTCACGCGATGCTTATGCTCGGCGTCTGCCTTGCAGCTGCCGCAGGCCATGGCTCTGCCATCGCTCAAACCTCGCCGTCGCAGCAGCCTTATGAGCAAGTCGCGTCATTCGAGCACCAGGTCACCGGCGTGGCCGTTTCGCAGGATGGCCGCATCTTCGTGAACTTTCCACGCTGGACGGAGGATGCACCAGTCTCCGTTGCCGAAGTGATGAAGGACGGCTCAATTAAGCCTTACCCGGATCAGCGCTGGAATGAGTGGCGCAATGCAAAGAAGGACGAGATGTCGCCGCAGGACCACTGGGTCTGCGTACAGAGCGTCGTGGCGGACCAGCAGGGCAATCTCTGGGTGCTCGATCCGGCGGCACCGGCACAGGACAAGGTGGTGGCAGGCGGCCCGAAGCTCGTGAAGATCGATCTGAAGGCGAACCAGCCAAGCCAGACCGTTTTCTTCGACGAGAGCGTCGCTCCGCAAGGCTCCTACCTCAATGACGTGTGCTTCTCCCCCGACGGGCGCCACGCCTACATCACCGATTCCGGCGTGAAGGGCGCGCTCGTCGTGGTGGATCTGCAAAGCGGCAAGGCACGCCGGGTTCTCGACGGCCATCCAAGCACGCAAGCCGAGAAAGCCGTGCAGGTGAAGGCGGATGGACAGGTCCTGCGCCGGCCGGACGGCCGCGGCGTCGAGTTCGCGGCCGACGGCGTTGCCCTCACGCCCGACGGCCGGCACCTCTATTGGCAGGCGATCAAGGGCAAAACACTGTACCGCATCGCGACAGCGGCCCTCGATGATGCCCAAGCCTCGGATCGCGACATCGCAGCCAAGGTCGAAACGGTGGGTGAGAACGGTGTCGCGGACGGCCTTCTGATCACGCGCCGCGGCGACCGGATGATCGTCACCGCACCGGAAGAGGACGCCCTCAAGGTGCGTCTTCTCAGCGGGCAAGGCAGCCGCCCGACTGTTCTCGTGCAGGACAAGCAACTCCGCTGGCCTGACAGTCTGGCCGAAGGGCCGGACGGCATGCTCTACTTCACCACGTCGCGCATTCAGGACTCGGCCACCTACAAGCCCGATGCACCCAAAAGCCTGCCGACACAGCTCTGGCGCATCAAGCTTGACAGCGCAGAAGCAACCGGTTCCCTCAACTCGCCGACCCAGCCTCAGCAATGACGAGCCGGTGAGTGTGAAGGTGAAGGAGCAGAGCCAGTTTGCGGCTGGAATGAACCACTTCTCGCAAAGCGTGATGGACAACCGCGAACCGAAGACGCCGGGCGAGGAAGGCCTGAGCGATATCCGGATCATGCAGGCAATCTATCGCAGCGCGCAGGAAGGCCGGCCCGTCTCACTTGAGTTGACGGGATCATTGCGCTGAACGAATTCTGCCGTCGAACGGCAGTCAAGCGTTCAGCGCTGGAATATCCGCATCGAGCGGATCAGAAGCTGTTGTTCGTGTGGCTCGCCGCCTCGACGTCGCTCCGAGCAGGGAAGCGGCTTTCGCCATAGGCTGACCGTGGCGCTGGGCGCCATGCCTGCGTGTCTCTGGAACGCCGATTGGATCCCGCATGCCAAAGCCGTGCAGGAGAAGCGCCGGACGTGCGCCTGCCCAGCATCCATCCCAATGCGCAGCCAAGCGCTCCAATGACGAGAAGAGCGGCAACCGGATGCTCCTGCACGGGCCGGCCTACGGTATCGACACCTTGCCGGTAATAGCGCTCGGCCTCAGGCATATAGCGCCTGCCTTGCTCCAGATAGGTTCGGCCTCGCTGATAAAGGTCACGGGCCGTATCGGCTGCCTGCTCGGCCGTGGCCCGGAGGGTGGTTGACGATTGCTCATCAAGGCCCTGCCCTGGCGGCACAGGCGCTTCATTCAGTGCATCGGGCTCGCATTCCGCCGCAACACTCTTCGAAGCTGATGTGGTCCAGGCCGGCGGGTCGCTTGCAGGAAAGCTGTCGTCAACCGCGTCATCCACATGCCTCTGCTGAACCGGCTTGTGCTCGTTCTGCGCATCCAGAGGGCGTTTCTGGTCGATCTTCTCATCAGGCATTGGAGCCTCCATCAAGCTTTACAGAGCAATGGATCTCCAGATGAATGGTTCCGAGCGGTGGATACCCAATGGCGAACCGCCTGATCATAATGCGGCATCCACAAGGTGGATGACGGCAGGCGCTCCAAGCGACACGCCTGAGAGGAACAGAAGGATGAACACGATGCGGCGCATCGCGGCAGCCGGGATCGGAGGTGGCCAGCGACGCGCGGCATAGGTCGCACTCATGACCGCCGGAATGGCCAAGAGGCCGGTGAGGTTGGAACGTGATGGCAAGTCGCCGGAAAGCACCACCAGGCCGATGCGGAAGAAGGCATTGAGGGCAAAGACGGTGACGAGGGTTTCCCGGATCTTCACCAGAGCCATGGGCTGGCGGTAGAAATGGTAGACCAGAGGCGGCCCTGCAGTGGAAAACATCCCTCCCATCAGGCCAGCAATGGAGCCGAAGAAGAGGAACGATCCGTCACGTGACTGCTTCGCAAGTGGCTCCGGCTTTCGCGCCAGCTGCAGGCTCGAGACGATGATCACGAGTCCGAGGATGAGGCGCAGAAGATCGGCACGGGTTCCGGCAAGCCATTCCAGCAGCCAATAGCCCACGAAGAGCATCGGGATGCTGGCCGCCATGACGAAGCCGAACTCCCGCCACGCCACATCGCGCCAGCCCTTCAGCAGCATCTGCGTGGCATTCACCAGGGTTAGCACGCTGACGATCATGGCGGCGTCAGGCAGTGACAGAAGACCTGTCAGTCCGACGCCGCCCATGGTGATGAGGCCGAAGGCGAAACCTGTGAGGGTCTGAGCATAGGCCGCGGCGCCCGCCAGCAGAAGAAAGCCAATAAGCTCCGCAACCGACATCGCTCAGAGTGCTCTCAGGCCTGCAAACAGATCAGAAAAACGCGAGCCGGCGCGGTAGAACGCGGGCGGCTGGCCGAAGGGTGCCGGGACGGTCACGTCTCTTCCGCCGGAGAAAGTCTCGTTCGTCCAGACATGAATCCAATCCACGCCTGCCGGCAGATAGGTGCTCCACTCGGTCTTTCCGGCCTGCGAGACAGGAGCCACAAGCAGATCCGCACCATAGAGGTAGGCGTCCTGGATAGCATAGGTCCGGGCGTCATCCTCGAAATGGAGGAAGAGCGGTCGCTGTACCGGGAGCCCTTGCGTAGAGGCCTCCGCCACAAGAGCTTTCAGATACGGAACCAGATGCACATAAACCTGCGTCATCCGGGCGAAGTGGGCGAGAACCTCTGGATCCTGGTCGATCTGCAGGTTGTCGCGCGGGCGGTTGCCCTCGTGGGTGCGCATCACCGGCGTGAATGCTCCCATTTCAGCCCATCGCATGACGAGTTCCGCCGTGCGCACATTGCCGAACAGGCTTGTATAGCCGCCGATATCCGAGTGATGGTAGGCATTGCCGAGGAGCCCGGACGAGAGCGCTCCGGAGATCACGGTTACAAGGCCGTCGTGGCGCGTGAAGTCGACCGATTGATCGCCCGCCCAGAGCAGCGGGCAGTGCCGCTGAACGCCCGCGAACCCGGCGCGCATGAAGAACAGGATCTCGCCGGTCTTGCCCCTGCTCTCAACGGCGCGGGCATTGACCTCGGCCCAGAGCGTCGGCCAGGCGTTGTGCATGATCTTGGCGTCGACGCCGTTGGCGAGATTCACGTCGATGGGAAGATACTCGCCGAAATCGGCCATCCAGCCGGAGAGCCCGTAATCAATCATGTTCTGGCCGATGACGCGTTCGGCGAACCAGGCGGCGGCATCAGGATTCGTGAAGTCGACGACGCCGCAATCAAACTCGCCGAAATCGACGAGAGCCGTGTTGCCGTTCTCGTCCGTCGCGAAATAGCCCGCAGCCTCCGCCTCCGAAAACAGGGAGCCGTCGACCGCGAGGTAAGGGTTCACATAGCCGAGGAAGCGGATGCCGCGACCCTCCAGTTCGGCGATGCGCTGGCGCAGCGCGGGATAGCGGTCATCGTTCGCTTTCCAGTCCCAGAAGAGACGCGCCCCAAAGGAGGTGTGGCGCAGCCCCACCCAGTCCTCGCACCAGAGGCCTGAGACCTTCGTGCCGGCCGCAACGATGCGCTCAAGCCGTTCGAAGGAATTAGCACCATCCTTGAGCCCGATGATCGCGCCGCCATAGACCCATTCCGGCAGCGGCGGCTGGCGACCGAAACGCTCGGCCATTGCCTCGACGAGCGCGATGTAAGTGGGGCGAGCGGTCAGCTCAAGGCGCTCCGGGACGGCCCAGATCTCGATCTCATGAAAGCTGTCGCGACGGAAATCGAAGGCCGAGTATGCGGTGGTCTCCACATGCAGCGCATAGCGCCGCGATGAGAGATAGGTCGGCTGCGGATAGTTGGTATTCCAGTAGTCGCCGCCCGACTTGCCGGTGACGTCCGCTTTGAAGGTGATCTCGGTGGACTTGTCGCGGCCCACGCCCGGCTCGGATGTCCAGAGAGGGAAGCGCCGGCCGCGCATGTCGAAATATGACATCTGCTCGCCGCCGCCCCAGACATGCTCGCCCTCCTCCGCCGAGACACGTATCCAGAGCCGGTTGATGCTGGCGTCGTCGGCGCGGAACGTGATGGCGCCGTTTCGATCGTCGCCCGACACTTGTAGAGTCAGCCGAGCCGGCTGACCCGGTGCCGCCGCGAAGGCGACCTCGGAGCCGGACACGACGGCATGCGCCAGCGGCGTGCGCTCGACGACATAATCCTCAATGTCGAAATTGCCGCGATACATGTCCATGCGTGCGTCGCCTTGGCCGACGAACAGACATGGAGCATCGCTGCGATGGCGCAGGATCAGCCTGCCATTGAGAACGAGGTCGAAACCGTTGGAAGTCGTCTGGATCTTCATGGCAATCTCAATTCTGCGTCAGGCCGGCATCGACGATGAAGTTCGCGCCTGTGCAGCCGCCGCTCTCGTCGGAGGCGAGGAACAGCGCCATCCTGGCCACATGGCTGGCGTCGAGGCGGAACTTCAAGGCCTGAAGGTCGAGGAACTGCTGGTTCAGCTCCGGCGTCAGCCAGAGCTTCTTCTGCCGCTCAGTGAGGATCGCGCCAGGCACGATGCAGTTCACCCGGATGCCCGCAGGACCCAACTCCCGGGCGAGCGTACGTGTCATTCCATTGATCGCCGCTTTGGCTGTGGTGTAGCCTACCATACCCGGACGCCCGCGCATCCAGGAGATGGAGCCGAGCATGATGATCGAGCCTGCGCCGCGGGCGGCCATGCCTTTCGAGACTGCCTGCGTCGCAAAGAACTGGTGATCCAGATTGAGCGCCAGCATGCGTCGCCAGTAATCGGGCTCCACCTCGCCCATCTCGTGCCGGTCGTCCTTTCCCGCATTGTTCACGAGAACGTCCACGCTGCCGTGGTCATCCTCGATCCGGGATAGTGCCTCGCGGAGCGCCGGAATGTCGGCGACATCACAGGAATAGAAACTTGCCCCCGTGGCGCCTGCTAGGGCTTCGCCCGCATCCTTTGCGATGTCGATGAACGAAACGCGTGCGCCTTGTGCGACAAAGGCCCTGACCATCTCCTCGCCAATACCGGATGCACCACCAGTGACGACGACAGATCGGCCTGAAAGAGAACGGTATTGAGCGGTTGTATAATCGAACGACATGGCAATGCTGCCTTAAAGGAAAGAGTCGATTTCGTATTCCGGCAGGCCCGGCACATCGACCGGCATCGTGAAGAGACTGCCGGAATGCGGATATGCCTTCAGTTCATCATCGGAGCGGCCCGTGCGGGCGGACGTCACGTATAGGGTCTTCAGATCTGTCCCCCCGAAGCAGACCATGGTGGGGCACCGAGCTGGAACGGGGTACTCAGCCAGCAAGCGTCCATCCGGCGAATAGCGTTGGATCCGCCCACCTTCAAACAGGGCCGTCCAGTAGCAGCCTTCCGCATCCACGGCTGCGCCATCAGGACGTCCGCGATCCATTTCGGTGGGCTCAAGACGCACAAACAGGGTCTTGTCCGTGGCCTCCCCTGTTGCGGGATCATAGGCATAGCGCCACACCGTGAAGGTGGGCGTGTCGGAGTGGTAGAGGGTGCGGCCATCGGGCGAGAAAGCGACGCCGTTGGAGGTCAGAAGATTGCCGGCAAGTATCGCAAGCCCCCGAGAGTCGTAGCGGTAGAGATGCGCCTTGCCGCCGTCCTTAGGCTCATCGATGGTGCCGGCCAGGAAGCGGCCTGCAGGATCGACACGCCCGTCGTTGAACCGGCTCGTGCGTTGGTCTTCCGGATTGTCCGCGAGCTTGCGCGTGCGGTTCCCGTCGGCGTCGAGCAGCCAGAGCCCCGAGCGGAAGCCTGCGATGAAGCCGCCACTTTTCCTGAACCCGATGCACCCGATTTCCTCCGGCATCGCGAAGGTTCGCTGCTCGCTCGTTGCGGGCGCAAAGCGGTGGAGCGCCCTGCTCTTGATGTCGACGAAGTAGAGCGCCTGCTCCTTGGCGGACCAGATCGGGCACTCCCCGAGTTCGGCGCGAACATCCAGCGCGACTTCTAGACTCATGACAGGGCCTCCACGCCGAAGCGCACCTGCGCCGTCAGGCGCTCGCCAGACCTCAGCACCTTGAGGCCATGATGTGATGGGTCAGGCCTGCTGATGGCATCGTTCATATGGCTGACGGGCTCCACGGCGAAGAAATCCCGCCCTGTCGGGACATACACCACCAGATGGCCGAAAAGCGGATCGGCCTCGATGCTCAAGGCGACATTCTCCTCAGGATAGGAAATGCGAGCCTTCCCATCCCAGCCGGCGAAGCAGTTGTCGAGACGCGGCTCGCCCAAGTCGCGCATGACTTGGTAGTTCCAATGATCTGGAACAGGGATGCCGTCCATTGGAAGCGTGTCCTCGCCGTTAGGGTAGACGCGCTCGGCCTCGAACTGCAGACGAACGCCAGGACGCTTGGGAAAGAACGGGTGCAGTCCCAAGCCGGCCGGCATGGCGCGCTTATCCTCGTTCTCAAGCCATAACGTGAGCGTCAATCCAACCGGAGAGAGCTCGAAAAGCTGCTCAGCACGGTAGGTGAAGGGCCACCCCTTCGCCGCGTCTCCATCCGGACGGTGCGTGAGCCTAAGACGGCAGTGTGCATCATCCGCTTCCATGACCTCCCAGGGCTTCTGCCAGGCATTGCCGTGAATGGAATGCGGGTGATCGCCGAAGTTCAGCGCCAGCCGATGCTCGATGCCCTCGAACGTGAAGCGCCCCTGCGCGATGCGGTTGCTGTAGGGGATGAGCGGGTAGCAGCAGGTCTGCCGCACCAGCCCATCCCGCAAGGCCTGCTCCGGGGTCTCGCGCATGAGCGCCACGTCGCCATGCCAGAAGCCCGCGATGGCGCCGCCGATGGCTGGCGCGAGATCGAGCTTCAGCGCACTGTTCCTGAGCGTGACGATCAGGATAACCTCCTCAAGGCTTCAGTAAGCTGCGGCAGGTGCTGCGGCAGCGGGGGCAGCCTCGCCCCTGAGAGCGCCGAGCCACTCGGAGGCACGGCTCGTCATCATGGCGATGTCGGAAGCCACCGCCACGTAGGTGTAGCCGTATCCGATGAAGCGCCGCACCATGTCTGGATTGGGACCAACAATGCCAACCGGCTTGCCGGCTTCCCGTGCCATCTTCGCAGCCTTCTCGATCAGCGCCTGAACATCAGGATGCGCGACGTTGCCGATGTGCCCCATGGCGGCGGCAAGATCACCGGGCCCGACGAACAGGGCATCGATGCCCGGAACGGCCGCAATCTCCGGCAGCCGCTCGATCGCCTCCGGCGTTTCGAGCTGAACGATCACTGCCACCTGGTCATTGGCTCGTTTGAGATAATCCGCCGCGCGACCGAAGCGTGAGCCTCGATGCACGGCGGCGACGCCACGCATGCCTTCCGGCGGATACTTCGCGAACGAGACGGCCTGACGCGCTTCCTCGGCGGTCTGCACGAAAGGCAGCATGATTGTCTGGGCGCCCGCATCGAGCACACGCTTGACGAGCACCTGATCGTTCCAGGCAAGACGCACCACCACATCAGCCGGCGTGCAGCCGATGGCGCGCAGGATATGGGCCAGATCCGATACTTCGATGGGCACATGCTCCATGTCGACCACGAGGAAATCGAAGCCGCTGTAGCCCATGGCCTCGGCGGTAGCAGGGGCGGCTGCCATGAGCCAAGTGCCGAGGGGTGGCTGCGGCCCCTGCCCCTTCAGCCAGCCTTTGAAGCGGTTCTCGATGCTGATCATGACGAAACTTTCAGAAGATCGACGGCTCGGCCACGAGGCCCCGGGTGGACAGGAAGTCGAAGTCGCAGCCCTCGTCGGCTTGGGAGACATGGCGTTGGTAAAGCGCTGCAAAGGATCGCTCGTAGCGCAGCGCTCCGGGTTGCCACTCGGCGCGGCGCTGCTCCAGTTCCTTCTGGTCGACTCGCATGTCGATGCGTCCGGCCTCCACGTCGAGTTCCACGAGGTCGCCGGTCTTGAGAAGCCCCAAGGGGCCGCCGACCGCCGCCTCAGGCGCCACATGCAGGATGCAGGTGCCGTAATGGGTTCCGCTCATGCGCCCGTCGCAGATGCGCACCATGTCGCGCACACCCTGTTTCAGAAGCTTCTTCGGAATCGGCAGGTTGCCCCATTCCGGCATGCCCGGCGCGCCGACCGGACCGGCATTGCGCAACACGATGACCGTGTCTTCCGTGATGTCGAGATCGGGATCGTCGATGGTGCGGCTCATGTCGGCAGGGCTGTCGAAGACCAGCGCCGGACCCACATGCTTGAGGAATTTCGGGTTGGCCGCCGAGGACTTCATCACGGCGCCGTTGGGAGCGAGGTTGCCGCGCAACACGGCCAGGGTCTTGCCCCGCGCGAGCGGCACCACCGGGTTGTCCTCGCCTCGAATGACTTCGTCGTTCCAGCACTCGGCCCCCGCAATGTTCTCGCCCAGCGTCCTGCCGTTCACGCTCATGGCGTCGCGGTCGAGATGCCGCTCCAGCTTCTTGAGCTGCGCCAGGATCCCGCCGGCGAAGTAAAAATCCTCCATCAGGTATTCGCCCGACGGGAAGAGATTGGCGCAGACCGGCACCCGTCCTGCCATATCTGACATGTCGTCGAGGGTGAGGTCGACACCCGCCCGGCGGGCCATGGCGATCAGGTGAACGGCGGCGTTAGTCGAGCCGCCGAGTGCCATGTAGGCGACGAGGCCGTTGCGGAAGCTCTTCGCGTCGAGGAAGCGGGAGGGTTTCCAGTCCTCCCAGATCATTTCGATGATGCGCTCACCGCAGGCCGAGGCCATGCGCGGGTGTCCGCTGTCGGCGGCAGGAATCGAGGATGCACCGGGGAGCGTGAGGCCCATGGCGTCCACGATGGAGGTCATGGTGGATGCCGTGCCCATGGTGTTGCAGGTGCCGATGGAGCGCGTCATCCGGCTTTCGAGATCCACCCAGTCGTCCTGCGTGATGTTCCCAGCGCGAAGCTCGTCCCAATACTTCTTCGTGTGAGTACCAGCCCCGGTCTTGTGCCCGCGCCATTGCCCGTTCGACATGGGTCCTGCCGGGCAGTAGATCACCGGAATGTCCATGCTGATCGCCCCCATGAGGAGGCCGGGCGTAGACTTGTCACAGCCGCCCAGGAGCACGGCGCCATCAATGGGATGCGAGCGCAGGAGTTCCTCCACCTCCATGGCGAGGAAGTTGCGGTAGAGCATGGTGGTTGGCTTCACCATGACCTCGCCGACGGACAGCGCCGGCAGTTCCACAGGATAGCCGCCTGCCTGCCAGACGCCGCGCTTCACCGCCTCCGCGCGATCGCGCAGGTGGGAATGGCAGGGGCTGAGTTCGCTCCAGGTGTTGACGATGGCAACGACGGGCTTTCCAAGGAACTCCTCCCGCCGCAAGCCCATCTGCTGCGTGCGCTGCCGGTGAGCGAAGCCGCGCATGTCGTCGGAGGCATACCAGCGCTGGCTCCGCAACTCCCCGATTGTTCGGCGTGTCATCTCAAATGATCCTTATCCCTTGATGCCGCCGGAGGTCAGGCCGGATACGACGCGCTCCTGGAAGATCACGATCAGGACTGCCACGGGCACGATGCCGACGACGAGTGCCGCTGAGATCACCGGCCAGGGGAACGCGAACTCGCCCTGATAGAGAGTGATGCCCACGGGGAGCGTGCGCAGGGCCGGGTTGGAATTGAACGACAGCGCGAGCAGGAACTCGTCCCAGGCGTTCACGAAGGCGAGAATGCCCGCCGTGAACACGCCCGGCGCCGAGAGGGGCACCACGACCTTGAACAGTGCCCCGATGCGGGTGCAGCCGTCGATCATGGCGGAGTTCTCGAGATCGCGCGGAATGCCCTCGAAGAACGATACGAGGATCAGGGTGCAGACCGGCAGACTCAGCACCGTGTAGGGTAGGATGAGAGCCACCCAGGTGTTGAGGAGGCCAAGCGCCCGCATGATCTCGAAGAGCGGCACCAGCAGCGTGACGAGCGGGAACGTCGAGACGGCGATGATGGCCGACAGGATGAGATCGCGCCCGCGAAGCTGGAGCCGCGCCAGCGCATAGGCGGCCAGCACGGATATGAACAGCGTCAGCGCGGTTGAGAGGATCGCAACCATAAAGCTGTTGAACAGGAACAGCAGGAGGGGCTGGTCCGTGAAGGCGCGCAGATAGTTCGCAATCGTCGGCGCATGCGGCAGCCAGGTGATCGGCTTCACGGTCAGCTCGGCTTCCGTCTTGAGCGACGTGAACAGGATCCACAGGGCCGGGAACATGCCGTTCACGACCAGGATGAACCCGATCAGGATGCGCAGGGGCTTGCCGGAGAAAAGCGAGCGGTTGGCAGTCGTATCGTGGCTCATGGCTGTCACCCCTTGGCCCGGATCATGCGCAGGTAGACTGCCGTCACGCCCATGGAGAGGGCGAACATGACGACCGCGAGCGCCGAGCCGTAGCCGAGATCGAGGAAGTCGACCGTGTTCTGGTGGATGTACATGGCGAGCGTCGCGGTGGAGGTTCCCGGGCCGCCGCGGGTCATCGTGAACGGAATGTCGAAGGTCTGAAGCGCCGTGATAGTCCGGAAGATCAGGGCCACGACAATGGCAGGCTTGAGCAGCGGCAGCGTGATCTCGAAGAACTGCCTGAGGCGGCCTGCCCCGTCCACATCGGCCGCCTCGTAGAGGGAGCGCGGAATCGTCTGGAGGCCGGCGAGGATGATGAGCGCCATGAAGGACGATGTCTTCCAGATGATCGTCAGGCAGATGGCGGCGAAGGCCCAGTTGGCGGAGTTGAACCAGATCACCCCTTCGATGCCGAGGCGCCGGAGCACGTCATTCACCACGCCGTACTCGGAATGGAAGAACCACGCAAAAATAAGGCCGGCAAACGAGAGCGGCAGGGCCCAGGGGATCAGAAGCGAGAGACGAACCGGCCATTTCACATTGAACGGCAGGTTCGCCATGAGGGCGAGAGCCAAGCCGACGAACAGTGCGCCTGGAACGGTGATGAGCGTGATGAGAACCGTGTTCCAGGTCGTCTCCCAGAACACCGGGTCATCCAGCATCAGCGTGTAGTTCTCAAGGCCCGCAAAGGCCGCAGGCAAGCCGGAGGTGAGCGACAGATTCTGGAAGCTCGTCCAGATCAGCCGGCAGACGGGATAGACGATGATGAGCGTCAGGAGCAACGCCGCCGGCATCAGCAGCAGCACGGCCAGGGTACGCTCGCTCGGATCGAGGAATCGCGTCCACCACTTGGTGCCGCTCTCGTTTTGCGTGGCTACGAGGGTCGTTTCGCTGGCCGTTGCCATCGTCGTCATCCTGCCCGGTTGCAACGTTGGAGTGACGGACGCCCGTGGGCATCCGTCAGAGAGGTCTGGCGCTATGCCTTAGCGCAGCACGCGGCGCAGGCGGCCTTCCATCTGCGTAGCGCCTTCCTCGGGCGTCGACTGGCCGGCCAGAACACCATTGACGGTGGTGCGGATGATCTCGCTCACCTCGTTGTAGCGCGGCGTCACGGGGCGAGCCTTTGCGGTCTCCACCACCGGACGGGCACTGGCGAACCAGGGAACAGCCTTGGTCACGTCCGCATCCGTGTAGACCTCAGGAAATTGCGGGAGCAGCGCCGCATTGATCGCCATGAACTCCGAGACTTCAGGGCTCGACAGGTATTGGACGAACTTCTGGGCCTCGGTCTTGTTGTTAGAATAGGCGGACACGCCCCATTCCCAGCCGCCGAGGCAGGAGGCCGGCTGGCCACCCTGCACGGCCGGAAGCTTCACGACGCCAACCTTGTCCTTCACGGCCGATTCAGCGCCCTGGAATTGACCCCACGCATAGGACCAGTTCACCGCGAAGAGCACGTTGCCCGCCTGGAACTCTTTACGGGTGTCGTCGGTTGCCACTTCCGCGATGTTCTTCTTGGCGACGCCCTGATCGACGAAGTCCTTCCACAGCTTCAGCGACTTCACGGCCGCTTCCTTGTCGAAGGAGAGCTTGCCGTCCGAGACAAGCTGCTTGCCCATGCTCCAGTACGGCAGGAGGAAGGTGCACACGGCGCCCTCGATGGCCTTGCCTTGGAAGGACAGCCCCTGAAGGTTCGGATCCTTCTCGGCCTCAGTGACCTTCTTGGCGGCGGCCGCGAGCTCATCCCAGGTCTGCGGCGGCTGGATGCCGTGCTTCTCGAGAAGATCCTTGCGGTAGTAGAGGAACATGGCATCGGCGAAGGCCGGCAGCGCCACGACCTTGCCGTCGACCGTGTTGGCCTCGGCGTAAGCCGGGAGATAGCGCTTCATGGCGCTGGCGGCATCGTTGCCGAGCACGTCGTTGAAGGACACCGTCCAACCGGCTGCTGCATATTGCGCCGGACGGATCACGTCGAGGATCATGATATCGAGGGAGGAGTCCTTCGCCGTCATGACGGTGTTGAGGTACTGTGCCTGCTGCTCGGAGGTGTTGCCGCCGGTCTCGATCGTCACCTTCACGTTCGCATTCTTTGCCTCGTACATGTCGAAGGCCTTGCGCCATACGTCAGGACGGTGCTGGCTCGACACGAAAACCCGCAGGTTGGTCTGCGCCGTTGCAACGGATGCCGACAGGGTCATAGCCGCACCCGCAAGAAGCAGTGTCATGGTTGTCTTCAAAGTCATCGTTTCCTCCATGGAAATTTGACGATGCCGGTTCTTGCCGACATCCTTTATTGACCTGTGCCTTTCAGGCGAGGGCCCGTTCCGTTGCCGCATCGAACAGGTGGATCCGCGAAGGATCGACACCGATGGTGAGATCTTCGCCAGGGTTCGGGCGCATCTCCGGCGCAACACGCGCCGTCAGCGTGGACGAGCCGAGGACGAAGTGGATGAGCGTATCGGAGCCAAGCGGCTCGACGACCTGCACGCGACCCGACAGGGCATGGCCCTCGCCGGCCGGCACGAAGTGCTCCGGACGAATGCCGACGACCACATCACGCCCTTCGAGGCCACCGGCTTTCCCGACGGCGTGGCTCTGGAGCGGTAGACTGGCGCCGCCGTCGAACATCACCTGTCCGCCGCGGATTGTTCCTTTTGCGAAATTCATGGCCGGTGAACCGATGAAGCCGCCGACGAAGACGCTTGCCGGTGAGTTGTAGACCTCGTCCGGGGTGCCGACCTGCTCGATCTCGCCCCCTTTAAGGATCACAATGCGGTCGGCGAGCGTCATCGCCTCCACCTGATCGTGTGTCACATAGATGATGGTAGTGCCGATAGCCTGGTGGAGGCGCTTGATTTCCGTGCGAACCTGGCCGCGCAGCTTGGCGTCGAGGTTGGAGAGCGGTTCGTCGAACAGGAACACCTGGGGACGACGCACGATGGCGCGGCCCATGGCAACGCGCTGGCGCTGGCCACCCGAAAGCTGGCTCGGCTTCCTCTCGAGGAGTTGCGTGATTCCGAGCATCTCGGCCGCCTGGGCGATGCGCGGCTTGATCTCGGCGGAAGGAATCCCGCGTACCTTCAGGCTGAAGGCCATGTTCTCATAGACTGTCTTGTGCGGGTAGAGGGCGTAGTCCTGGAACACCATGGCGATGTCGCGCTCGCGGGGTGGCAGCTTGTTTACTATCCTCTCGCCGATGCGGATCTCACCGCCGCTGATGCTCTCCAAGCCAGCAAGCATGCGCAGCGTCGTCGACTTGCCGCATCCCGACGGACCCACAAGCACCACGAACTCGCGGTCGGCAATGTCCAGGTCGATGCCCTTCACGATTTTCAGGGCACCGTAAGTCTTCTCAAGCTTGCGGAAGCTGACGGATGACATGCTCCCTCCCTGTTGCTCTGCGGCGCGCTCGAACTTGTCACGCCTGCACATATGCCCCTGGCGACTAATCCCAGATTTAAGGCTGGTCGCGAGCATCATAGCGCTACGATGAACTCTGCGCAAGCGGCTTTCGAGAGAGTCCAGGAACGATGCCAAATGGAATTATTGGTAGTGATTCAGCCATTTTCCCTTGGGTTATCGCCTTTTCGACCCTATACTGCCCGAAACTATTCTCTCGGAGCGCTACGAAAGACGCACGGATGGATACTGGTAGCAGCTTGCAGAATCGCGCACCGCGGAAGCGGCGCAAGATGCAGCGCGTGACGATGATGGACGTGGCTAGGCTCGCTCAGGTCTCCCCTTCCACGGTGTCGCTCTACCTGCGCAAGCCCGCCGCCGTTTCCCCTGCGGCAGGCCAGGAGATCGCCCGCGCCATTTCGACCCTGGGCTATGTTCCCAATCTGGTGGCAGGGGGGCTCGCAGCCGCGTCCTCGAGAGTGGTCAGCATCATCGTACCGTCGATCCGCAACGCGTTCTTCGCCGAGACGGTGTCGACTCTTCAGGCCGAACTGGCGGCGGAGGGCCTGCAGGTGATCCTCGGCCATAGCGAGTATGGAGAGGATCAGGAGGAGGCCCTGGTTCGAACGGCCCTCGCCTGGGCTCCGGCCGCCGTCGTGCTGACGGGTCTGTCTCACAGTGCCGAGACCCGCAAGCTTCTGCAGGCGAGCGGCGTGCCGGTCATCGAGATGTGGGAGATCGGCGGAGAGCCAGTTGACATGGCCGTGGGTTTTTCACATCCGCATGTCGGTGCATCCGCCGCCCGCCATCTCCTGTCCAAGGGGCGCCGCTCAATCGCATTCCTGGGCGCCCGCATGCAGGAGGATCATCGCGCAGCCAAGCGCGCGAGCGGATTCGCCGACGAAGCCAAGCGGGCGGCGGAGCACGTAACCTGTGAGGTTATCAATCATCCAGGCGCAGCCACGGTCGAGGCCGGATCACTCCTGTTGAGCCGCGCCCTCCAGCAGATCCCAGACCTCGATGGTATCGCCTGCTCAAACGACCTGATCGCCTTGGGCGCGCTCTTCGAGTGCCAGCGCCAAGGCATCCCTGTTCCGGACAAAATCGCCGTGGTGGGTTTCGGGGACCTCGATTTCAGTGCCTCGTGCATTCCTTCCCTGACGACGATCCGCCCTTCCGGGGACCTGATTGGTAAAGAAGTTGCACGCCTGATCCTCGCCGGCATTCATGGTGAACAGCCTGAAGGCGCCTCTCGCATCATCGACACCGGCCATGTTCTGATCGAACGGCGGAGCACCTGATCGGGCCCGCAATCCCTGCCCTTCTCGAAGATGTTTCACAAAGGTGGCAGCACTCCGCCTCTGGCGTTCGAACGCCATCTGCGGCAGCCTGAGCGCGCCGCAATGCAGCCTTCGAAGGAATTGTTCGCATGGCCAATCAGCTGATCGCAGCGCGGGACCGTTTCGCGGCCATTCATCCCGAGCAGCGGATCCTGATTAACGGTCGCGAATGGGGATATGTGGCCGCAGGTGATGCTGGCCCGGCACTGCTCCTCATTCCGGGCACCCTTGGCAGGGGCGACATTTTCTGGCAGCAGATCGAGGCCCTGCAGGGCCGAGCCCGCATTGTTGCCGTCACCTATCCCGGAAAGGGTAGCATCGCCGAATGGGCGAGCGATCTCGCGGAATTGTGCGGCAGGCTCGGCCTTGGCCGCATCACGGTGCTCGGCTCCTCCCTTGGAGGGTATCTGGCACAATACTTCGCCGCAGCGTATCCGCACATGGCCGAGAAGCTCATTGCAGCCAACACTCTGCACTCCGTTGCAGGAATCGCAGCCCGGCCGCCCTACTCCTCCGATCTCGACAATGCACCCATCGAGGAACTCCGCGCTGGGTTCGGTCGTGGTCTTGAGGCGTGGCGGGATGCTCATCCGGATCAGGCGGAACTGGTCGATCTTCTCATGGCTGAAGTCGGCGGGCGGATCCCCGAGCCGGAACTGCGCGCACGGTTGAACGCTCTGAAGCACGGACCGGAACTGCCACCTCTCAACTTGTCGCGGGAAAAGATTGCGACGATCGAGAGCGCCAACGACCCTCTCATTCCGCCACCGGTGCGCGAGGCCGTCAGAGCTCGCCTGAAACCGTCGGTCGCCTACCGTTTCGAATGGGGCGGGCACTTTCCCTATGTGGCGCGACCTGAGCTCTACGTGGCTCTACTCAAGGAGGAGCTTGGTCCGCCCACTATGCACGCAAGCTGCGGCGATGGAGAGTTGCGGGCGCGATAATTGCCCCGTCATCGACGTCAGATCACAGCCTGCTGCCCAATGCTTGGAATTCAGCCTTGCGGCTTAGTCTCGTGGCAGACCTGCGGGGTGTTGATGTTCCAGTTGCCGCACTTGTCACAGGCCGTTGCCAGAAGACCGATGCCGATGACGAAAGCCGCGCGGACGAGTTGTTTCATGTGAAAGCCCCCTGCGGTGCAGCATAGGGGAAATCACGCTCCGCTGCCAGCGCAGTGAGTTGCGGGCGCTGTCGGCAGCCAGACGAGCCTGGGAGGCGGCCGGTTCAGGCCGCCAGTCTCGCCTGCTGCATGTGAACGATCCGGCGGACCTCGTCGCCCTCGATCGTCTCGTGCTCCAGCAATGCATCGGTCAAGGCATCGAGTGCATCGCGATTGTCTGCGATGCAGGCTTTTGCCGCTTCATACATCTCGTCGATGATGCGCCGGATTTCCTGCTCGACTTCCCTCGGAAGGTTGTCGCCCGAGCGGGTGACGCGGACCATGCCGATCGCCGGGCTCATGCCCCATTCCGTGACCATCCGGGTCACGATGTTGGTGGCATGCGCGATGTCGCTGGCGGCACCCGTCGTGACCTTCTTCGGCCCGAACACGACCTCCTCGGCCGCGCGGCCGCCCATGGCGACGATGAGATCCGCCTCGAGCTTCTCCACAGGGATGCAGAACCGGTCATGCTCCGGCAGGCGCATGACTAGGCCGAGCGCCTGGCCATGGGGAATGATGGTAGCGCTGTGCACCTGGTCGGAGGCCGGGAGCAGGGTCGCGCAGAGCGCGTGACCGGCCTCGTGCACCGCCACGAGCCTGCGCTCCTCATCCGTGATCACGAGAGAGCGGCGCTCAAGGCCCATGATAATCTTGTTGCGCGCGGCCTCCAGATGCTCGCGGGTCACCTCCGCGACGCCTTCGCGTGCCGCGAAGATGGCGGCCTCATTCAGGAGGTTACCGAGATCGGCCCCCGAGAAGCCGGGCGTGCCCTTGGCGATGGAGGCAAGGCTTACCCCTTGGGCCAGTTTCACGTTGCGGGCGTGAACGTTGAGGATCGCCTCGCGGCCGGAGATATCAGGCAGCCCGATATGGACCTGCCGGTCGAAGCGACCGGGGCGCAGAAGCGCCGGGTCGAGCACATCGACGCGATTCGTAGCACCGATGACGATGACGCCGGCCGTGGTGTTGAAGCCGTCCATTTCCACCAGGAGCTGGTTCAGGGTGGCCTCGAACTCCCGGTCGGCGGCCGATCCCCCGCCCCCGCGCGTGCGGCCGATGGCGTCGATCTCGTCGATGAAGATCAGGCAGGGAGCCTTCTTTCGGGCCTGCTCGAAGAGCTTGGACACGCGGCCCTTGGCGATGCCGATCAGCGGCGCCGAGAAATCGCTCCCCGATACGGCCATGAAGGAGACGCCCGCCTCACCGGCCAAGGCCTTGGCGATCAGGGTCTTGCCGGTTCCCGGAGGGCCAACCATCAGGAGGCCGCGGGGGATGCGGGCACCCACTTTCGTAAAGGCCTCGGAGTCCTTGAGGAAGGCGATCACCTCCTGCAGTTCAGCCTTGGCCTCCTCCTGGCCCGCCACGTCGTCGAAACGGTTCGGGATGCTGCGAACCACCTTGGGCCAGCGGGAGGTCGGCTTGAAGTCTGTCTGGATGGCCAGCATGGCGAGGACAGCCAGAACCAGCACGATGGGCACGATGATGCTCGCCATATGGGCCGGATCGAAGCCTGGCTTCCTGAAATCGACCTCGGCCCCGGAGGCGGTGACCCGCTCGATATAATCGGCACTGACGAGACCATTCGGCATGCGGACGAAGACGTTCCGGTCCGCCAGGGAGACGGAGAGGCCACCGCTCTCGATCAGCACCTTCTGGACCTTCTTCTGCGCCAGTTCGCGCGTGAACTCGGAATAGGTGATCTCGGCGACAGGCTGAGCCAGATAACGGGGCGCGAGGAAAACAGCCGCGGCAATGATCAGGGCAAGGATGGCAGCGGAAACGGCCACGCTTCTTTTCGCCAAGAGCTGTCTTGCTTTTTCGAGAACGTTTGTCACCGGCGGCGCCCCCATAGCGCAATTTGAATTTTTTGGAGGAGCCGCTGTTTAGTTTATTTTGACGCAGTTCGCAGTACGGCGAATAGGCACACCCGTCGAACGGAGGGGTCGAAGCCACTCAGTTCAGGAGGTCGCTGTATTCCTTGTGACGGCGCATCCAGGTGAAGGCATAGCTGCACAGAGGCGCAATCTTCCGCCCCTCGGAGCGGGCGATCTCGGCTACACCCTTCATCAGTTCGCTGGCAGCACCCGTACCCCGCAGCGGAATGGCGGCCTCCACATGCCGGATCACGAGATCGGACCCGCGCCTTTCATAGGTTGCGAAGGCCAGCTGCCCATTGCGCTCCAGCTCGAACCGATGCCGGTCCACATTGTCACGAACGTCGCTGCTCATGGCTCAACTCACCGGATGAACACTGTCGAAAGTCCAACGTGATCCTTCAGGCAGCGTTCCGAAAGCGGCCAGGATTGTGTTTCTGCGGGCCAGGAACAATCCGGATCGCGGTCGGTTTCGGCCTAGCGGCTCGAAGGGAGGACCAGCCAGCATGCCGACCGTGTTCCTGGACTGCGACGGGGTCCTGGCGGATTTTGACAAGGGCGCCGCTCAGATTTTCGGCATGCCGCCCGCCGAATACGAGCGGCGTTTCGGCCTGAAGCGGTTCTGGTCGGAGTTGGCCTCCGCCGAGGATTTCTTCAACAGCCTGGAACCCCTGCCCGATGCCATCGAGCTGTTCGAAGCAGTGAAGCACCTCGATCCCGTGATCCTGACGGGCCTGCCCCGCGGCAACTGGGCCGAGCCGCAGAAACGGCGCTGGGCCGAGCGGCACTTCCCCGGCACGGAGGTGATCACTACGACCGCGGCCCTGAAGCGCGAGCATTGCCGTCCCGGCGATGCGCTGGTCGACGACCGGGACAAGTACCGCCACCTCTGGGAAGGTGCGGGCGGCCTCTTCATTCATCACAGGAATGCAGCCGCCTCCATCCGAAGTCTGCGGGAACACGGCTTCATCTGAGACGATGTCGCCTCACTCCGATGCCATCTTCCGCTCAAGCCAAGCTTTCACCGCCGGCCACTCGTCCCTGACAATGCTGTAGACCGCCGTGTCGCGAATATGCCCGTCGGGCATGATCATGTGCTGGCGCAGGATGCCGTCGAGCTTGGCGCCGAGGCGCTCGATGGCGGCGCGGGACTGATCATTGAGGCGATGGGTCCGCAGTTCTACCGCGTTGCAGCCCAGCACCTCAAAGGCGTGCCGCAGCATGAGGAACTTCGCGTGGGTGTTGACGAAGGTCCGCTGCCAGGACTTCGCGATCCAGGTGGTGCCGATCTCGACCCGATTATGGGCAGCGTCGATGTTCATGAACCGGGTCGAGCCAATGACCCGATTGCCCTCGTTCACGACCGTGGTGAAGGGCAGCGCAAGGCCAGACTCCTGCAGTTCCAGGGCCTTCTGCACGTAAGCCTCAAAGCCTTTCGGGCGCGGCACGGTCGTGGTCTTCTTCTCCCAGAGTTCACCATCGCCGGCAGCCTCGCTCAGCGCCGGGATGTCGGAGAGGCTTAAGGGGCGCAGGGTCAGACGGTCCGTCGAGAGGGTCACGGGCTCGATGTGCAGCATGATGAAGGCGCCTTTGTCCGATCTGCTGCTTTGTCCCTGATTCAGAGCGAGCCTGCAACAGCCAAGGCAGCATCAGGAGACGATCAGTCTCCTGATGGAATGGTCAGCCGCCGATGCAATCCGCGTCAGCCCAGCAGATAGACCAGGCCGGGCAGGCTCACCGCAAGAGCGGCCAGCGCCCAGGCACCCAAAGCCGACTCCCAGGCAACGTTGCCGGTCGCGTTCCGCAGTCTCTGCGCGCAGGTCGAAGCGTCCATCGTGCGCCCGCTGAGGCACGAGCAGAGGGCGTAATGGGCCTGCCCGTCCGAGAGTGCGAAATAGCGCATGGCGTCGCCGAGCCTGTCGCCGGCAAGACCATCGGCGCGCAGGACCGGGTCCTCGTAAGCGACCGTGAGCGGAGAATTGTCCTCGCGGATCAATGCTCTCTCGGACGGCGGCTTGTACTCGATTTCACCAAGGGAGTTCAGGGAGCGTTTCGGATCGCGTTCGAGCAGGTCGATCCAACGCTGAAGTCGTTCCTCACGGGACAAAGGTCTCGGCTGAACGTCGGCTACGCTACGGAGCTGATCAAGATGCTTGTGTTCCATCGATCTCCCTCCTTGCCGAGCATCGGACCGGGATGTGAACTTGCACGTTCCGGATCCATCCAATGCTCAATGCTCAGACAACCGGATGGCTGAGTGAGACGATCGATGCTGCGCCGGCCGCGCGGCGAAAGTGCGACAGGATGGGAAATCGGCCAGCCTTGAGCTAATTTGAAGGTCTCACGCGTGTACGGAAGCAGGCCATGGCAGGAAGCACGGAAAACAGCAGCGGACAGGGAAGGCATATATGGCGGCTGGCGCCCTGGATCGTCGCAGCGCTCCTCCTGGTTCTTCCTTTGGCCGCGATGCGGTTCACCGATGAAGTGAACTGGGACGAGACCGACTTCATCGTATTCGGCGCCATGCTGTTCGGCGCCTGTTCGGCCTACGAGCTGGCAGCCAGGATGACGGGAAACATCGCCTATCGAGCCGGCGTCGGTGTTGCGGTCGTGGCCGCCTTCATTCTCGTCTGGATGAACCTTGCCGTTGGCATCATCGGGTCTGAGGATAATCCGGCAAACCTGATGTATGGCGGAGTGCTCGCCGTCGCGGCTCTTGGCGGCGCCGTCGTGCGCTTCCAGCCTCACCGCATGGCGCAGGTTCTGGTTGCGACGGCGCTTGCCCAGGCTCTGGTCGGGATCATCGCCCTGAGCGCCGGGTTAGGCTCAACCGGGGCGAACTGGCCGCGAGTGATCGTGGTCCTGACCGGGTTCTTCTGTGCGCTATGGCTCCTATCGGCCTGGCTGTTCCGGAGAGCCGCGCGGGAGCCCGCTTCCGCAGGCGCCGCAATCTAGGTCCGGACTGTCGAAGTGAGGCCCTAGTCTTCGGGCGCCTCGACGATGGGATCGTACTGGCTCGTATCCAGGCCGAGCAGGTTGAAGCTCTGCTGCATGTGCGGCGGCAGCGGCGCCGTTACATCGATAGGCTTGCCCGTCCGCGGATGGGCGATGACGATGCGGCGTGCGAGCAGGTGCAGCTTGTTCTGGATGCCGCCGGGCAGCTCCCAGTTCTCGATGTCGAAATATTTCGGATCGCCGACAATCGGATGGCCGATATGCGCCGCATGGGCGCGCAGCTGATGCGTGCGCCCGGTGACCGGCTTCAGGGACAGCCAGGCGAGCTTCTGCGCCGCCGTGTCGATGACGGCGTAATAGGTCAGCGCATGGCTTGCACCCTCATCACCATGCTGGGCCACCCTCATGCGCGCATCGCCCTCGTCGCCCTCCTTGGCGAGATAGGTCGACACCCTGCCCTGCCGCACGCGCGGCACGCCGGCAACCAAGGCCCAGTAGATCTTGCGCGTGGTGCGGGCACGGAAGGATTTCGCCATGGTGGAGGCGGCAAAGCGTGTCTTGGCGATCACAAGGCAGCCGGCCGTATCCTTGTCGAGGCGATGCACAAGGCGGGGCTTCTGGCCATCCTCGCCGGTGAGAGCATCGAGCATCCCGTCCACATGGCGCTTGGTGCCCGAGCCGCCCTGGACGGCCAGTCCCATCGGCTTGTTGATGATGAGGACATCCTTGTCCTCATAGAGCGTGATCGACTTCAGGAAGTCGCGGTCATCCTGATCTTTGGCCGCGCTGCGGGAAACCGGCCGCGGCTGGTCGAGTTTGAGCGGCGGCACCCTGACTTTCTGGCCGGTCACAAGCCGCTCGTTGGGCTGCGCCCGCTTGCCGTCGATGCGCAGCTCCCCTTTACGGACGATACGCTGGATATGCGTGAAGGCCAACTGCGGGAACCGTGCGACCAGGAAGCGGTCGACGCGCATGTCGGCTTCGTCGGGCTCGACCACGAGGGTCTGCACGCCGGTTGCCAGAACCTCCTGGGCTTCCGCCCTGGCCTGCGCCCGCGTCTGGCGCGGGGCCTCCGTAATCGCGGGCTTTGCTTGCGGCCGTGCCGCGGCAGGTTTCTCTCGCACCGCTGAGGGCGCTCGCGTCTTGGCCGCAGCCGATTTCACGCCGCGTGGCTTTGCCGGAGCCGATTTGCGCGCAGGCTTGTCCTCGCGCGAGCGAAAACCCTGCCGTGAGCCCGACCGCCCGCCACGGGCGCCATTCTGTCCTGAACCGCTTTTTCTCATGACCCGTGGGTACCAGAGCGTCGCGCGGGCGGCAATCGAGGTTTAAGATGTGAATGTACGGATCAATGCTAGGCCGGCAATCAATCCGGCGATTGATAGAACGACCGAAGCTGCCACATAGGTTGCCGCCAGCCCTACCTGCCCCCGCTCCCAGATCAGAACAGTGTCGAGGGAAAAGGCCGAGAAGGTGGTGAAGCCACCAAGAATGCCTGTGGTCAGGAACAATCGTAAGGGCTGGCTCCACCCCTCGCCTGCCTTGAAGGCCAGCCAAGCGGCAATGACACCCATGAGGAAGGAGCCGACGACGTTCACCATCAGCGTTCCCCAAGGAAACCCCATCCCGCACAGGCGGGCACAGCCGACATTCACCCCATGACGCAGGGCTCCGCCGATGCCGGCGCCGAGGAAGACCAAAAGGTAGGCTTTCACCGGCTAGTCCTCGCCACCTTCGCCGCGTCGAGCCCGGCGCAGCCTCTCCCACCAATCCAGCCGCTTCCTGATTTCCCGCTCAAAGCCGCGATCCACCGGCTCGTAGAAGGATTGCCGCCCGAGTTTTTCCGGCCAGTAATCCTGCCCCGAGAAGGCATCCGGCTCGTCGTGGTCGTAGGCGTAGCTCTCGCCATAGCCGATCTGTTTCATGAGCTTGGTCGGGGCGTTCAGGATGGTCTTCGGCGGCATGAGGGAGCCGTGCTCCTTCGCCACGCGCATGGACGCCTTGTAGGCCGTGTAGAGGGCGTTCGATTTTGGCGCGGTGGCGAGGTAGACCGCCGCCTGGGCCAGCGCCAGCTCCCCCTCCGGCGAGCCCAGAAAGTCAAAGGCATCCTTGGCTGCACTGGCAATGACGAGCGCCTGTGGATCAGCCATGCCGATATCTTCCACCGCTGCCCGCACCAGACGGCGGGCAATGAAGAGCCTGTCCTCGCCCGCGTCCAGCATCCGGGTCAGATAGTAGAGTGCCGCGTCCGGATCGGAGCCGCGGATGGTCTTGTGCAGGGCGGAAATGAGGTTGTAGTGCCCCTCCTGCCCCTTGTCGTAGATCGGCGCCCGGCGCTGGATGATCTCCTGCAGCTGCTCCGCGTCAAACTCCTCTCCAGGCTTGGCCGAGCGCCAGACTTCCTCGGCCAGGGTCAGCACGGCCCGGCCGTCGCCGTCCGCCATGCGCACGAGGGACGCCCTCGCCTCCTCTTCGAGCGGCAGGCTCTTACCGGTGATCTCCTCGGCTCGCACAAGGATCTTCTGGATCGCCTCCTCGTCAAGCGACTTGAACAGGAGCACCCGGGCGCGGGAGAGGAGCGCGGCGTTCAGCTCGAAGGACGGGTTCTCGGTGGTCGCCCCCACGAGGGTGATCGTGCCGTCCTCCATGACGGGCAGGAAGGCGTCGAGCTGGGCGCGGTTGAATCTGTGGATTTCGTCGACGAAGAGCAGCGTGCCGGTGCCCATGGACCGGCGATGCCGGGCAGCCTCAAAGACTTTCTTGAGATCCGCCACACCGGAGAAGATTGCCGAGATCTGGTCGAAATGCAGGTCCGTCTCATGGGCCATCAGCCGGGCGACCGTGGTCTTGCCCGTGCCGGGCGGTCCCCAGAAGATCAGGGAGCCAAGGGACTTCGAGGCGATGAGCCGGGTGAGGATGCCATCCGTACCCACGAGATGGTCCTGGCCAACCACTTCAGACAGCTTGGTCGGTCGCATCCGGTCAGCCAATGGACGAGGCGCATTTTGGTCGAGGCCGGCAGATGAGAAGAGATCACTCATATTTTTGCGCGTTCAGCCTCTCATACAGATCCGGATTTGGCCGTAGCAAGAGTCTTTCGGGATTTGCGGGCGTCTCGAATCCGAACTTGGCATAGAGGCTCTGCGCGTCTTGTGTAGCCAGCATCCAGCGGCGCAGATTCTGGAGGTCGGGATGCACCAAGATGGCGCTCATCAATTTCTTGCCCGCCCCTCGACCGCGCATGCTGGAGCAGATGAAGACGTCGCAAAGATAGGCGAAGGTCGCCCTGTCCGTCACGACACGGGCAAAGCCGCGCAGATTTCCTTCGATATCGTGCAAGGCGAAGCAGAGGGAATTTGCTACGGAACGTTCGAAAAAGGCTCTCGGTATACCCTTTGCCCAATAGCTCTCTGTCGAGATCCAACGGTAGGCCGTCTCGACGTCGTCCGGAGTCAAAGTGTTCGAGATCGTCCAACCGCTCATCGGCCAAGCACCGTCGTAAAAACCCGTCCGCCGCGGCTGATAGTGATCTCCCAATAGCCGCTATTCCGGTTGATCGCACGCTCTGCATCCTTTGTCGATGTTAGGCGCTCGCCGTTGACAGCGACGACCTGATCGCCCTTCTCGAAACCGACGCTGGCGGCGACGCTGCGCTCCTCCAGCTCGGCCACGACCACGCCGTCGTCGGCCACATCGATCTGCAGCTCGTCGGCCACCGCCGGCGACATGTTGACGAGTGTCGCGCCGGAGAATGGCGTCCGTCCGCGGCTGCGCACCGGGTCCCGCGGCGGGTTTTCGGGCGGCGGCATGAGGCGCACCTGGATCGTGCTCTGCTTTCCGCCCCGCAGGACGGTCAGGGGCGCCTGCCCCTGGGTTCCCTTGAGGGTGAAGCGGTAGCCGAAGGAATCAGGATTATCGACCGGCTGCCCGTCGACCTCCAGGATGGCGTCGCCCCGCTTGAGCCCGGCTTCGGCCGCCGGGCCCTTGTCATAGACGGCGGTCACCAGAACGCCGGTCGGGCGCTCCAGTCCCAATCCGGTGGCGATATCGCCGTCGACGGGCTGGAGGCGCGCGCCGAGCCAGGGACGCACCACATTTCTGGCGCCGCCCCTGGCGGAATTGAGCACCACCCGGACCATGCTGGACGGCACGGCAAAGCCGATGCCGATGCTGCCGCCGGAGCGCGAATAGATAGCCGTGTTGATGCCCACCACCCGGCCGCTCATGTCGATGAGGGCGCCGCCCGAATTGCCCGGGTTGATGGCCGCATCGGTCTGAATGAAGAACTGGTAATCGGAGATTCCGACTTGGGTCCGCGCCAGGGCCGAAACTATGCCCTGCGTCACCGTCTGGCCCACACCGAAGGGATTGCCGATGGCGAGCACGATGTCGCCCACCTGAAGGGCCTCAGAGTCGCCCAGCTCCACAGCCTGGAGGTTGGTGGCGTCCTTGAGCTTGAGCACGGCGATGTCCGTGCGGGAGTCACGCAGCAGGATATCGGCCTCGAACTCCCGGCGGTCGGCCAGCGCCACCTTCACCTCGTTCATGTTCTCGATCACGTGATTGTTCGTGATCACAAGACCAGAACGATCGACAATGACACCCGAGCCGAGGGAGCTCTGCGACCGCCCGCGGGGAACGCCAGGCGCGTTGTCGCCGAAGAAGCGGCGGAAATACTCCTCAATGGCGGCATTCTGCCGGCGGTCGTTGCGCTTGGCATATACGTTGACGACCGCTCCCGCGGTCTGCCGCACAATGGGCGCGAAGGAGAGCTGGACCTGGGCCTTGCTCTCGGGCACGGCCCGTTGCGTCTGGGCGTGAGCTCCGCCTGCTCCGAGAGCGAGCGCGGCAATGGTCACAGCAAGGCTAAGCAGCGAGAAGCGCATGGCCAAGAATCCCTCGTTCAGCGATGCCCTTCGATAAAACGCCGGGCATGAAAGTCCAAGCTCTACCGGGCATATGGGAACACAAGTGCGCAAACAAAAAGGGCGGCCCGAAAGCCGCCCTTGATTGGGATCGCCAGTACCGAGGATTACTCGGCAGCCTCGATGATCTCTTCCTTCATGGTCGGGCCTGAATCCTGGCCGCGCGCATCCACGTCACGGTCCACGAACTCGATCACGGCCAGCGGGGCGTTGTCGCCGTAGCGGAAGCCAGCCTTCAGGACGCGGGTGTAGCCGCCGTTGCGGTCGCCGTAGCGCTTGCCGAGCACGTCGAAGAGCTTCTTGACCATCGCCTCATCGCGCAGCTTCGACATGGCGAGGCGGCGGGCGTGCATGTCACCGCGCTTGCCGAGCGTGATCAGCTTCTCGACGACCGGACGCAGGTCCTTGGCCTTCGGGAGCGTCGTGACGATCTGCTCGTGCTTGATCAGCGCAGCCGCCATATTGGCGAACATGGCCTTGCGGTGTTCGGTCGTGCGGTTGAAGCGACGACCACGGAATCCGTGACGCATTGGCTTTCTCCTAAATCTTCCGGCCGCCGTGCCAAGGGACGGACCGTCTCTCTTTTGATCCGCCGGTTTCCGGCGGGGCTTGATCGAAGCCGCCCATCACGAATGAGGAGCGGCTTCGGAATTCTTAGTAGTGTTCTTCGAATCGCTTCGCGAGGTCTTCGATGTTCTCCGGCGGCCAGCCCGGCACGTCCATGCCGAGGTGCAGGCCCATGCCGGCCAGAACTTCCTTAATCTCGTTGAGCGACTTGCGGCCGAAGTTCGGGGTGCGGAGCATCTCGGCTTCCGACTTCTGGATCAGGTCGCCGATATAGACGATGTTGTCGTTCTTCAGGCAGTTCGCCGAACGGACCGACAGTTCGAGCTCGTCCACCTTCTTGAGGAGCGCTGGGTTGAAGGGCAGCTGCGGCGCAGCGGCGGCAGCCTCTTCCTTGCGGGGCTCTTCGAAGTTGACGAAGACCTGGAGCTGGTCCTGCAGGATGCGGGCGGCATAGGCCACGGCATCCTCAGGCGTCACGGCGCCATTGGTCTCGACCGTCATGATCAGCTTGTCGTAGTCGAGAATCTGGCCCTCACGGGTGTTCTCGATACGATAGGAGACCTTCTTCACCGGGCTGTAGAGCGAGTCGACCGGGATCAGGCCGATCGGCGCGTCCTCAGTGCGGTTGCGCTCGGCGGGAACGTAGCCCTTACCGGTGTCGACCGTGAACTCCATGCGGATCTCGGCGCCCTCGTCGAGGGTGCAGAGCACAAGCTCGGGGTTCAGGATCTGAACGTCGCCGACTGTGTTGATGTCGCCAGCCGTCACGGCGCCAGGGCCGGTCTTGCGGAGCGTCATGCGCTTAGCGCCTTCGCTCTGCATCTTGATGGCGATCGTCTTCACGTTGAGGACGATGTCCGTCACGTCCTCACGGACGCCCGGGATGGAGGAGAACTCGTGCAGCACGCCGTCGATATGGACGGCCGTGACGGCGGCGCCCTGGAGGGACGACAGCAGGACGCGACGCAGGGAGTTGCCGAGCGTCGTGCCGAAGCCACGCTCGAGCGGCTCCGCAACGACCGTCGCAATGCGCTTCGGATCGTCGCCTGGGGAGACTTCGAGCTTGTTCGGCTTAATCAGCTCTTGCCAGTTCTTTTGGATCACAACCACACCTCATGAGGTACGGCTTGAAGGGAGGCGTGGGGCCAGCCCTTTAAACCGGGATGCGCGTGGGCTTTCGACTCACGCGCCGGATAACCTTAGACGCGGCGACGCTTGCGCGGGCGGCAGCCATTGTGCGGGATCGGCGTCACGTCACGGATCGACGTGACGGTGAAGCCGGCCGACTGCAGGGCGCGCAGGGCGGATTCACGGCCGGAGCCGGGGCCGGACACCTCGACCTCAAGGGTGCGCATGCCATGCTCGGCAGCCTTGCGGGCGGCGTCTTCAGCGGCGATCTGAGCTGCATAAGGGGTCGACTTACGCGAACCCTTAAAACCCATCGCGCCTGCCGAGGACCACGAGATCGTGTTGCCCTGGGCGTCGGTGATGGTGATCATGGTGTTGTTGAACGAGGCGTTCACATGCGCCACGCCGGAAACGATGTTCTTGCGTTCGCGGCGGCGGACGCGGGTAGCTTCTTTAGCCATTCCAAAGATCCTTCAAGCGCGCCCGTCATGCCAGGCGCTCGGGAGTTCCAACTTCGTCATGGCCGGGCTTGACCCGGCCATCGTCTGCAAATTCTGGCGCCACACTCGGCACGGGATCCCCGGTTCATGCCCGGGGATGATCTTGGGCGGAAGACCGCCCTACGATCACTTCTTCTTGCCGGCGATCGGCTTCGCCTTGCCCTTGCGGGTACGGGCGTTCGTGTGCGTGCGCTGGCCGCGGACCGGAAGGCTGCGACGGTGGCGCAGGCCACGGTAGGCAGCAAGATCCATCAGGCGCTTGATGTTCATGGACACTTCGCGGCGCAGGTCGCCCTCGACGATGTAGTCGCGGTCGATGGTCTCGCGGATGGCCAGAACCTCGGCGTCGGTCAGCTGGTTAACGCGGCGCTCGGCCGGGATGTTGACCTTCTCGACGATCTCCTGGGCCTTCTTGGGCCCAATGCCGTGGATATACTGAAGCGCGATCACAACGCGCTTGGCAGTCGGGATGTTGACGCCTGCTATACGGGCCATCGTCCGTCTCCATGTGGGAAGCAAAAGCTTCGGGTTATGATTATCGCGCGTCCGGTGGAGGCCGGCCCCTGCGCGGGTTCCTTATGCGAAAAACACAACAATCCAGAGCGGCCTCTCATGAAGCCCTCTGGATATGCAGGTTCTTGTGCAAGAGCTTGCCCCTAACGGAAACTAACCCGCTCGTCAAGCCCCTGCCCTTCAGCGGCCGAGGATTTCCCTGATCGCCTGGGTCACATCGTCGATGGGTTTCATGCCATCGACGGTCTTCAGCATGCCCGTACGCTCGTAATAGGCCGAGAGCGGAGCCGTTTGGCTCCTGTAGGCGTCAAGCCGAGTCTTGAAGACCTCCGGATTGTCATCCTTGCGGACGGGTTCGCCACGGGCCTCGGTTTCCTTGGCCCGCTTGACGATTCGCTCGACCAGCTCGGCTTCGTTGACCTTGAACTCGATAACAGCGTCGAGCTTCAGGCCCTTGTCCCCCAGCATCCGGTCGAAAGCCTCGGCCTGCGCAACGGTCCGCGGGAAGCCATCGAGGATGAAGCCACTCCTGGCGTCCTGCTCCTCGATCCGGTCGGCGATGATGCCGACGACGATGTCGTCCGACACCAATTCACCGCGGTCCATGACAGCCTTGGCCTTGAGACCGACCGGCGTGCCGGCCGCCACGGCTGCGCGGAGCATGTCGCCCGTCGAAAGCTGGGGGATTCCCAGCCTCTCGACCAGACGTACAGCCTGAGTGCCTTTACCGGCCCCTGGCGGCCCCAGCAGGATGATCCTCATCGACGCCCCCCTGACTTCGTCGAGAATGCTCGCCTTCAGGCGAGGTATCTGTTGTTAGCGTCTGCGTGCACCCTTGAGCTTCGCCTTCTTGACGAGGCCCTCATACTGGTGGGCGAGCAGGTGACCGTGCACCTGAGCAACCGTGTCCATGGTAACAGACACGACGATCAGAAGCGAAGTCCCGCCAAAGTAGAATGGCAAGGCCGCATAAGACACCAGCAGTTCGGGAATCAGGCAGATGATCACCAGGTAAATCGCACCGAGCACCGTGATGCGGGTCAGAACCTGGTCGATGAAATCCGCCGTCCGCTCGCCGGGGCGAATGCCCGGGATGAAACCGCCCTGCTTCTTTAGGTTATCGGCCGTCTCCGTCGGATTGAACACGATGGCCGTATAGAAGAAGGCGAAGAACACGATTAGCGCCGCATACAGGAACATGTAGGCGGGACGGCCATGGGCGAGATAGGCGGTCAGCGTGGCAATGAAGCCAGTTCCATCCGCGTTGCTCTGGAAGCTGGCGATGGTTGCCGGCAGCAGGAGCAGCGAAGAGGCGAAGATCGGCGGAATCACGCCCGAGGTGTTCAGCTTGAGCGGCAGGAACGAGGTCTGGCCCTCGTACATGCGGTTGCCGACCTGACGCTTCGGATAGTTGATGAGCAGGCGGCGCTGGGCGCGTTCCATGAACACCACGAAGTAGATGATGGCGATCGCCATGACGATCACGCCGATAATCAGACCAGTTGAGATCGCCCCCTGCCGGCCGAGCTCCAGGGTTCCGGCAATCGCCGACGGGAGATTGGCCACGATGCCGGCGAAGATGATCAGCGACGTGCCGTTGCCGATGCCGCGGGACGTGATCTGCTCGCCCAGCCACATGAGGAACATGGTGCCACCGGTCAGTGTAATCACGGACGAGATCAGGAAGAACGGACCGGGTGCATCCACGATCGTGCCGGAGCTCTGCAGGCCCACCGCGATGCCCCAGGACTGGAACACCGCCAGCAGCACCGTGAGATAGCGGGTGTACTGGTTCAGGATCTTGCGGCCGGCCTCCCCTTCCTTCTTGAGCGCCTCGAGAGACGGAAGGACAGAGGTGAGGAGCTGGATAATGATCGAGGCCGAGATGTACGGCATGATGTTCAGGGCAAAGATCGCCATGCGCTCGACGGCGCCGCCCGAGAACATGTTGAAGAGGCCGAGCACGCCGCCGCTGGCGTTCTGGAAGCTCTGCGCCAGGGCTTCCGGATTGATGCCGGGCAGCGGGATGTAGGTGCCGAGACGATAGACGATGAGGGCGCCCAAGGTGAACCAGATGCGCTTCTTCAGCTCATCGGCCTTGGCGATGGCGCCGAAATTGATATTTGCCGCAAGTTGCTCGGCTGCTGAGGCCATAATGGTGTCCCCGAAATACTTGAACCGTGACAGTCATCACGCAAACGGCGGCCACGCGATCATAACGCGGGCCGCCGCTTGGATCTTAGTCAATGTGGACGCTGGCTCACGCCTGCGCAACGCCACCCAGCAGGGTGACAGAGCCACCAGCCTTCTCGATCGCTTCGACGGCCGACTTGGAGGCGCCGTGGACCTGGAAGGAAAGCTTCGTCTTGAGCTCGCCGACGCCGAGGATCTTCACGCCGTCGCGCGGCTTGGAGACGACACCGGCAGCCACCAGCGACTCGACGGTGACGGCAGCGCCCGTGTCGAGCTTGCCGGCTTCGATCGCCTGCTGGATGCGGCCGACATTGACCTCGTTGAGGTCGATGGCGTTCGGCTTGTTGAAGCCGCGCTTAGGCAGACGACGATGCAGAGGCATCTGACCGCCTTCGAAGCCCTTGATGGACACGCCGGTACGGGCCTTCTGACCCTTCACGCCGCGACCACCGGTCTTGCCTTTGCCGGAGCCGATACCACGGCCGACACGCATGCGGTTCTTGGTAGAACCTTCGTTGTCACGAATTTCGTTGAGTTTCATGACGCTCTCCTCACTGCCCGTCGACAACGCGCACGAGGTGCTTGACCTTTTCGATCATGCCGCGCACAGCCGGCGTGTCTTCCAAGGTCGAAGTACGGTGAAGCTTGTTGAGCTTGAGACCGATCAGCGTCTGGCGCTGCTTGGCCTCGCGGCGGATCGGCGAACCGATCTGCTCAACGGTGACGGTGGATGCTGCAGCAGCAGGCTTTTTTGCCATGGTTACAGCCTCCCTTACGCTTCAGCGCCAGCGGCTTCGCTGACATCCGCATCGCGGCGGCGAGCCTGCAGCGTCGAGACCTTCAGGCCACGGCGAGCGGCGACCGAACGCGGGCTGTCCTCGTTCTTGAGCGCATCGAAGGTCGCGCGGACGAGGTTGTACGGGTTCGACGAACCGAGCGATTTGGCGACCACGTCCTGCATGCCCACCACCTCGAAGACGGCGCGCATCGGACCGCCGGCGATGATGCCGGTACCCTGGGGAGCAGCCCGGAGCACGACCTTGCCGGCGCCGTGGCGGCCGTTCACGTCGTGATGCAGGGTGCGGCCTTCGCGCAGCGCAACGCGGATCATGGAACGCTTGGCAGCGTCCGTGGCCTTGCGGATGGCTTCCGGCACTTCGCGGGCCTTGCCGTGACCGAAGCCGACGCGCCCCTTCTGGTCGCCGACGACGACGAGAGCAGCAAAGCCGAAGCGACGGCCGCCCTTCACCACCTTGGCGACGCGGTTGATGTGGACCAGGCGGTCCACGAATTCGCTGTCCCGCTCTTCGCGATCAGCACGTTCTCTTGGTTCTCTAGCCATGAGACCTCTCACTTGCGCGGGCGGCGGGCCCGCTCGCTAAGGGTTGCTTGGATTAAACCCGCCGTTAGAAATCCAGACCGCCTTCACGGGCAGCGTCGGCCAAAGCCTTGACGCGACCATGATAGAGGTAGCCCGAGCGGTCGAAGATGACCTGCTTCACGCCGGCCGCAACCGCGCGCTCAGCCACGAGCTTGCCCACTTCCTTCGCCGCATCGACGGTGGCGCCGGTGTTGAGCTTGCCCTTGAGATCAGTCTCAAGGGTGGAAGCCGCAGCGACCGTATGGCCGCGCACGTCGTCGATGACCTGGGCATAGATCTGCTTGGACGAACGGAAGACCGACAAACGCGGACGACCATTCGCTGCTTTCTTGATCGCACGGCGCACACGAGCCTTGCGGCGATCTTCAGCGCCTTTCTTCTCAGCCATGATACGTCGTCCTTACTTCTTCTTGCCTTCCTTGCGGAAGATGAACTCGTTGGCATACTTGACGCCCTTGCCCTTGTAGGGCTCCGGACCGCGGTATTCGCGGATCTCGGCGGCAGTTTGACCAACGACCTGCTTGTCGATGCCGGCCACAACGACTTCCGTCGGCTTCGGCGTCGTGATCGTCACGCCGGCCGGAATCGCGTAGTCGATGTCGTGGCTGTAGCCCAGCGACAGCTTCAGCACCTTGCCGGCAACGGCGGCCTTGTAGCCGACGCCGTTGATCTCAAGGCGCTTCTCGAAGCCCTTGGACACGCCTTCGACCAGGTTCGCCACCTGGGCGCGGGACATGCCCCACTTCGCACGGGCCGTCTTGGACTCGTCGCGCGGATTCACCGACACGGCGCCGTCTTCGAAAGCAACCGAAACTTCTTCGGGAACGAGGAACGAGAGTTCGCCCTTCGAGCCCTTAACCTTCACCATCTGACCGTCGACGGTCGCCGTCACACCTGACGGAACCGGAACGGGCTTCTTGCCTACTCGTGACATTTTCGAATCCTCGTGGTTCTGTGCGGGTGCCTGGCCTTAGAAGACCTTGCAGAGCACTTCGCCGCCCACGTTCTTCTCCCGGGCCTCGTGATCGGCCATCACGCCCTGGGGCGTCGAGAGAATGGTGATGCCCAGGCCGTCGGCCACGCGAGGCATGGTGTCGACGGAAGCATACACGCGGCGGCCCGGCTTGGAGACGCGCTCGATGGAGCGGATCACCGGCTGGCCGTCATAGTACTTGAGCTCGATCGAGAACTCGGTCCGGCCGTTGCCGAACTCGGTCTGCGAATAGTCGCGGATGTAGCCCTCGGACTTGAGAACCTCAAGAACGCGCGCGCGCAGCTTCGAGCCAGGGGTGGAAACGGACCCGCGACGGCGCATCTGCGCGTTGCGGATACGGGTGAGCATATCGCCCAACGGATCGTTGATCATATGATGCCCTCCCCCTTACCAGCTGGACTTCACGAGGCCCGGAATCAGGCCCTTGTTGCCGAGCTCGCGCAGAGCGATACGGGACATGCCGAGCTTGCGGTAGTAAGCGCGCGGGCGGCCCGTGATCTCGCAACGGTTGCGGATGCGGGTCGGGCTCGCGTTGCGCGGCAGCTCGGCCAGCTTGAGGCGCGCCTCGAAGCGCTCCTCCATGGACTTCGACTCGTCGTTGGCGACCGCCAGGAGGCGCTCGCGGCGGCCGGCGAACTTCTTCACCAGCTCACGACGGTGCTTGTTCTTCTCAATAGCGCTTTTCTTAGCCATGCTTTTATCTCCAGTGTCCGCGTTTGAGGACAGTTATCCTCACTGCCGGAACGGGAAGTTGAAGTGACGCAGCAGGGCGCGGGCTTCGTCGTCAGTCTTCGCCGTAGTGGTGATGATGACGTCCATGCCCCAAACCTGCTCGACCCTGTCGTAATTGATCTCAGGGAACACCAGGTGTTCCTTGATACCCATTGCGTAGTTGCCGCGGCCGTCGAACGACTTCGGGTTCAGGCCCCGGAAGTCGCGGACGCGCGGGAGCGCGATAGTCACGAAGCGGTCAAGGAACTCGTACATGCGAGCCTTGCGCAGCGTAACCTTGGCACCGATTGGCATGTTCTCGCGGACCTTGAACTGCGAGATAGCCTTGCGGGCCTTTGTGATCACCGGCTTCTGGCCGGCGATGAGCGCGAGATCGGCAGCGGCGACCGAAGCCTTCTTCGAGTCCGCAGTCGACTCGCCAACGCCCATGTTGAGGACGATCTTCTCAATCGCCGGCACTTCCATGGGGTTCTTGTAGCCGAATTCTTCAATCAGCTTCGGACGCACCACTTCCTCGTAGTGCTTCTTCATCCGCGGCGTGTAGCCGTCCACCTGAGCCTTAGCCATCGATCAGGTCCCCCGAACGCTTGGCGAAACGAACCTTGCGGCCGTCTTCGAGAACTTTGAAACCAACCCGGGTCGGCTTGCCGTCCTTGGGGTCTGCGTAGGCCAGGTTCGACAGGTGGATGGCGGCCTCTTTCGAGACGATTCCAGCTTCCTGGTTTGCCGTCTGGCGCTGGTGGCGCTTCACGACGTTCACGCCACGGACAACCGCGCGTTCTTCCTTCGGGAGCACCTGGACAACTTCACCGGTCTTGCCCTTGTCGCGACCGGTCAGGACAACGACCTTGTCGCCCTTCTTGATCTTCGCGGCCATTAGAGCACCTCCGGCGCAAGCGAAATGATTTTCATGTGGTTCTTGGCACGCAGTTCACGCGGAACGGGGCCGAAGATACGGGTGCCGACCGGCTCCTTCTGATTGTTGATCAGAACGGCGGCATTACGGTCGAAACGGATGACCGAACCGTCAGCGCGGCGGATGTCCTTGGCGGTGCGCACGACGACCGCCTTCATGACGTCGCCCTTCTTCACGCGGCCGCGCGGGATGGCTTCTTTTACGGATACGACGATGATATCGCCCACGGAAGCGTACTTACGCTTCGAACCGCCGAGAACCTTGATGCACATCACGCGACGGGCACCGGAATTGTCGGCGACGTCAAGATTCGTCTGCATCTGGATCATGGCTTTGATCCTTTCCTTTGTTTCAGACAGGTTTCCGGGCCAAGGCACGATTGCCCCCCGGACTATGCCTGACGGGGATCTGATGTCCCCTGCCCTTCAAATGTCGAGAGAGGCGGTCGTATACACGAACCGCCCCTATCGGACAACCCCAAAAGAAAGCTTTTTAGGCCTTCGCTTGGTCGACGAGCACCCAGGTCTTGAGCTTGGAGAACGGCTTGGTCTCTTCGATGAAGACCTGGTCGCCCACCTTGGCATTATTGTTCTCGTCATGAGCATGGTAGTTTTTCGTCTTACGCACGGTCTTCTTCAGAACCGGGTGCGTAAAGCGACGCTCCACCTTCACAACGACCGTCTTGTCCTGCTTATCGCTGACAACGACGCCCTGCAAAACGCGCTTTGGCATCTTGATTTCCTCTTAAGCCTTGGCCGCAGCGGCCTTCTGGCGCTGCAGTGTCTTGACGCGGGCGACGTCCCGACGGACCTCACGGACGCGTCCGGTGTTCTCAAGCTGGCCCGTGGCGCGCTGGAAGCGGAGGTTGAACTGCTCCTTCTTCAGGTTCAGCAGCTCATCCGACAGCTGGTCGGCGGACATTGCCTTAAGGTCAGAGAATCTCTGCTTCGTCTTCATGATCCCCTCCTTACTCGGCAATGCGCTGGATGAAGCGCGTCTTGATCGGAAGCTTCGCAGCGCCGAGGCGCAGGGCCTCACGAGCGATATCCTCCGGAACGCCGTCGATCTCGAACATGATACGGCCAGGCTTCACCTTGGCCGCCCAGAACTCGGGAGCGCCCTTGCCCTTACCCATACGCACTTCGGTCGGCTTCGACGACACCGGCACGTCCGGGAAGATGCGGATCCACACCCGGCCCGCACGCTTCATGGCGCGGGTGATGGCGCGGCGAGCCGCCTCGATCTGGCGAGCGTTGACACGCTCGGGTTCCATCGCCTTCAGGCCGAACTGGCCGAAGTTGAGGTCCGTGCCGCCCTTCGCGGTGCCGGAAATGCGGCCCTTGAACTGCTTACGGAACTTGGTTTTCTTCGGTTGCAACATGGCAAACCTCTCCTGACCTCTCGGTTACGCCGCTTGCTCGCGGCGGCCACCGGAGCGGCCTCCTTCGTCGTTCATCCGCTTGTCCTGGGCCATCGGATCGTGCTCAAGGATTTCACCCTTGAAGATCCAGACCTTGATGCCGCAGGTGCCATAGGTCGTGAAAGCCGTGGACGTACCGTAATCCACGTCCGCACGCAGGGTGTGCAGCGGAACGCGGCCCTCGCGGTACCACTCCAGGCGGGCGATTTCAGCGCCACCCAGACGGCCCGAGCAGTTGATACGGATGCCCTCGGCGCCCAGACGCATCGCCGACTGAACGGCGCGCTTCATGGCGCGGCGGAACGCAACGCGGCGCTCGAGCTGCTGGGCGATGGAATCGGCCACCAGCGTCGCGTCGACTTCCGGCTTGCGGACTTCGACGATGTTGATCGCCACATCCGCGTCCGTCATCTTGGCGACGAGCTTGCGGAGCTTCTCGATGTCGGCACCCTTCTTGCCGATCACCACGCCCGGACGACCCGAGTGGATGGTGACGCGGCACTTCTTGTGCGGGCGCTCGATCACGATCTTCGAAACGGCGGCCTGCTTCAGCTGCTTCATCAGCGCTTCGCGGATCGCCATATCCTCGTGCATCAGCTTGGCGTACTCGCCCTTGCCGGCGAACCAGCGCGAGTCCCAGGTCCGGTTGATGCCGAGCCGAAGACCGATCGGGTTAACTTTCTGACCCATCTGGTTCTCCTTTATGCCTGTTCGGCAACTTCCCGAACCACGATCGTGAGGTTCGAGAACGGCTTTTCGATACGAGCACCCCGGCCACGGGCCCGGGCGTGGAAGCGCTTCATGACAAGCGCCTTGCCGACGAAGGCCTGGCTGACGACGAGATCGTCCACATCGAGATTGTGGTTGTTCTCGGCGTTAGCTATGGCGCTCTCGAGGCACTTCTTCACGTCGCGAGCAATGCGCTTGCGGGAGAACTCGAGATCGGCGAGAGCCGCAGAAACCTTCTTGCCGCGGATAAGGGCCGCAACAAGGTTGAGCTTCTGGGGGCTGACGCGCAGCATGCGAGCGACGGCTTGCGCCTCGGTGTCGCTCAGTGCGCGAGGAGTCGCGGCCTTACCCATCTTACTTCCTCTTCGCCTTCTTGTCCGCCGCGTGGCCGTGGAAGGTGCGGGTCGGCGAGAACTCGCCGAACTTGTGACCCACCATTTCCTCGCTCACGTTGACGGGAATGTGCTTCTGACCGTTGTAGACCCCGAACGTGAGGCCCACAAACTGCGGGAGAATCGTGGAGCGGCGGCTCCAGATCTTGATAACCTCGTTGCGGCCCGAGGAACGGGCAGCCTCGGCCTTCTTGAGGAGGTAGCCGTCGACAAACGGACCCTTCCAAAGCGAACGTGCCATGACGTGCCTCTATCCTTACTTCTTCCGAGCGTGACGGCTCGACACGATGAACTTGTCGGTCCGCTTGTTCGAACGGGTTTTCTTGCCCTTGGTCGGGACGCCCCATGGGGACACCGGATGGCGACCACCGGAGGTACGGCCCTCACCACCACCGTGCGGGTGGTCGATCGGGTTCATGGAAACGCCGCGGTTATGCGGACGCTTGCCGAGCCAGCGGTTACGACCAGCCTTACCGATCGAGGTGTTCATATGGTCCGGGTTCGACACCGCACCGACGCTGGCGAAGCACTGGCCATGGACCAGACGCTGCTCGCCGGAGTTCAGGCGGACCGTCACGTAGCCCTGGTCACGACCCACGATCTGGGCGTAGGTGCCGGCGGAGCGGGCGAGTGCGCCACCCTTGCCGACCTTCAGCTCCACATTATGGATGATCGTTCCCACCGGCATGTTGCCGATTGGCATCGCGTTGCCCGGCTTGATGTCGACCTGCTCGCCGGCCGACACCTGATCGCCGACAGCCAGACGCTGCGGGGCCAGGATATAGGCCTGCTCGCCGTCAGCGTAGCCAATGAGCGCGATGAAGGCGGTGCGGTTCGGATCATACTCGATCCGCTCCACGGTCGCCACATCGCCCAGACGGGCACGACGCTTGAAGTCGACCAGGCGCAGGGTGCGCTTGTGACCACCGCCACGGAAGCGGACGGTCACGCGACCCAGGTTGTTACGGCCACCGGAGGAGCTCTTGCCCTCCGTCAGCTTCTTGACCGGCTTGCCCTTGTAGAGCTCGCTGCGGTCGACGATCACCAGCTGGCGCAGGCCGGGGGTGATTGGTTTGAATGTTTTCAAAGCCATCGGATCACTCTCTCAACCGATCAGAGGCCCGTCGTGACGTCGATGGTCTGGCCCTCAGCGAGGGTTACAACCGCCTTCTTCACGTCCGACCGCTGGCCGCGGGTGCCGCGGAACATCTTCACTTTGCCCTTGGTGAGGATCGTATTGACGCTCGTCACCTTGACATCGAACAGCTTCTCAACCGCTTCCTTGATCTGCGGCTTCGTCGCATCCAGTCGAACCTTGAAGACGACCTTGTTCTGTTCGGACAGGGCCGTGGCCTTCTCGGTGATGACCGGGCTCACGATTACATCGTAATGGCGCGGGTCCAGGCTCATTTGAAGCGCGCCTCCAGCGCATCGACAGCCGCCTTCGTGAGAACGAGCTTCTCGCGACGCAGGATGTCATAGACGTTGATGCCCTGCACCGGCAGGACGTCGATGTTCGGGATGTTGCGAGCAGCCCGCTGGAAGTTCGTCTCGATCTCAGCGCCGCCGATGATCAGGGCGTTGCCGAGGCCGAGCTTGCCGAAGCGTTCGACCAGAGCCTTCGTCTTCGGCTCGGACAGCGTCACGTCGTCGATCACGACGAGCGAAGCGTCCTTGGCCTTGGACGAGAGCGCGTGCCTCAGAGCGAGAGCACGGACCTTCTTGGGCAGGTCGTGCGCATGGCTGCGGACCTGCGGGCCGAAGGCACGACCGCCGCCCCGGAACTGGGGAGCGCTCGCGGCGCCGTGGCGGGCGCTGCCGGTGCCCTTCTGCTTGTAGACCTTCTTCGTGGTCCGATCGATCAGCGAGCGGTTCTTCACGGCGTGCGTGCCGGCCTGGCGCTTCGCGAGCTGCCAGCGGACACAACGGGCCAGAAGATCGGCACGCGGCTCGAGACCGAAGATGGCCTCGTTCAGGTCGACCGAACCAGCGGTGTTGCCCTCAAGCGTGGTGACATCAAGTTTCATCACGCATTCTCCTCTTGGGCCTGCTCAGCCTGGGCGGCCGGCGCAGCATCGTTGGCCGTGCGGAACGCGCCGGGCATCGGCACTTCAGCAGGCAGCTTGCGCTTCACCGCGTCGCGGACGAAGATCCAGCCGCCGGCAACCCCGGGAACGGCGCCTTCGACGAGGATCAGCCCGCGCTCGACGTCGGTCGACACCACACGCAGGTTCTGCGTGGTGACGCGCTCGACACCCAGGTGACCCGGCATCTTCTTGTTCTTGAACGTCTTGCCCGGATCCTGGCGTCCGCCGGTCGAACCGATCGAGCGGTGGGAGACCGACACGCCGTGCGTGGCGCGCAGTCCGCCGAAGTTCCAGCGCTTCATGCCGCCGGCAAAGCCCTTGCCGGTGGTGATGCCCGTGACGTCCACGAACTGACCGGCAATGAAGTGATCAGCGGTGATCTCGGCGCCGACCGGGATCACAGCATCCTCGGAGACGCGGAACTCCGCGAGCTTGCGCTTCGGCTCGACCTTGGCGATGGCAAAATTGCCGCGCTCGGCCTTCGAAACGTTCTTGACCTTGGCCTTGCCGACGCCGACCTGCAGCGCGGTGTAGCCGTTCTTCTCCTTGGTCCGGTGGGCGACAACCTGGCAGCTGTCGACCTTCAGAACCGTGACGGGGATGTGTTCGCCGGCATCCGTGAAGATGCGGGTCATCCCGACTTTCTGTGCAATGACGCCTGAGCGCATGTGCGTATCCTCTCGGCGTGTCTACCGAAAGCTCCTAGCCCAACGGCTTAGAGCTTGATTTCCACGTCCACACCAGCAGCGAGATCGAGCTTCATAAGGGCATCAACCGTCTGCGGGGTGGGGTCCACGATATCGAGAACACGCTTGTGAGTGCGCATCTCGAACTGCTCGCGCGACTTCTTGTCGATGTGCGGCGAGCGAAGCACCGTAAAGCGCTCGATGCGCGTCGGCAGCGGGATGGGCCCGCGAACCTGAGCGCCGGTCCGCTTCGCGGTCGACACGATTTCCCGTGTCGAAGCGTCGAGGATCCGATGGTCGAACGCCTTAAGGCGAATACGAATGTTTTGACCGTTCATGGCTTATCCATTCAACAAGGGAAGCGGCCGAGCCGTAACCCGGCCGCTGTCCTTTGATCCTCTATCTATCAATCCATCACGGCGGCGACGACGCCGGCGCCGACGGTACGGCCGCCCTCACGGATGGCGAAGCGCAGCTTCTCCTCCATGGCGATCGGCGCAATCAGCTCCACTTCCATGGTGATGTTGTCGCCCGGCATCACCATCTCGGTGCCCTCAGGCAGCTTCACCACGCCCGTCACGTCCGTCGTGCGGAAGTAGAACTGCGGACGGTAGTTGCCGAAGAACGGCGTATGACGCCCGCCTTCTTCCTTGGTCAGGATGTAGGCCTCGGCCTTGAAGCGCGTGTGCGGCTTGATCGAGCCCGGCTTGCACAGCACCTGGCCGCGCTCCACGTCCTCGCGCTTCGTGCCGCGCAGCAGCACGCCCACGTTGTCGCCCGCCTGGCCCTGATCGAGCAGCTTGCGGAACATCTCAACGCCCGTGACCGTCGTCTTGACCGTGGCCTTCAGGCCCACAATCTCCACTTCCTCACCAACCTTGACCACGCCGCGCTCCACGCGACCCGTCACCACCGTGCCGCGGCCCGAGATCGAGAACACGTCTTCGATCGGCATCAGGAACGGCTGGTCGATCGGACGCTCCGGCTGCGGGATGTAGGCATCCACCTCGGCCATCAGCTTGAGCACCGCATCGCGGCCGATCTCAGGCTGGCGGTCCTCCAGAGCGCAAAGAGCCGAGCCCTTCACGATCGGAATGTCGTCGCCGGGGAAGTCGTACTTCGACAGAAGCTCGCGCACCTCGAGCTCAACCAGGTCGAGCAGCTCGGCGTCGTCGACCATGTCGACCTTGTTCATGAACACCACCAGGGCCGGCACGCCCACCTGGCGGGCCAGAAGGATGTGCTCGCGGGTCTGCGGCATCGGGCCGTCGGCAGACGACACCACCAGGATCGCGCCGTCCATCTGCGCCGCACCCGTGATCATGTTCTTCACGTAGTCGGCGTGGCCGGGGCAGTCCACGTGGGCATAGTGCCGGTTCGTGGTCTCGTACTCCACGTGCGCCGTGGAGATCGTGATGCCGCGCGCCTTCTCTTCCGGCGCCTTGTCGATCTGGTCGTAGGCCGTAAACGTCGCCCCGCCCGACTCCGCCAGAACCTTCGTGATCGCCGCCGTCAGAGACGTCTTGCCATGGTCCACGTGACCAATCGTCCCAATGTTGCAGTGCGGCTTAGTCCGCTCAAACTTTTCCTTCGCCATCGTGGCACCCGTTCCTTTGATCGTTCAAAATTCGCTTAGTGGGTTCAGGCGTACTTCGCCTGAACCTCGGCAGCCACGTTCGACGGCACCTGCTCGTAGTGGTCGAACTGCATGGTGTAGCTCGCACGACCCTGGCTCATGCCGCGCAGGGTGTTGACGTAGCCGAACATGTTGGCGAGCGGGACCATCGCGTTGATGACCACGGCGTTGCCGCGCATGTCCTGACCCTGGATCTGACCACGGCGGGAATTCAGATCGCCGATCACCGAACCCGTGTAGTCTTCCGGAGTCGTGACCTCGACCTTCATCACCGGCTCGAGCAGAACCGAGCCGCCCTTCTGGAGGGCCTCACGGAGAGCCGCACGGGAGGCGATTTCGAAGGCCAGAGCCGACGAGTCGACTTCGTGGAAGGCACCGTCGACGAGCTCGACCTTGAGGTCGACCACCGGGAAGCCGGCGACCACGCCAGCACCCACGACCGACTGCAGGCCCTTCTCGACGCCCGGGATGTACTCCTTCGGCACCGCACCACCGACGATCTTCGACTCGAAGGCGAAGCCTGCACCCTGCTCGTTCGGCTGAACGACGATCTTGACGCGGGCGAACTGGCCCGTACCGCCGGTCTGCTTCTTGTGGGTGTAGTCGATCTCGGCCTTCTTCGTGATCGTCTCACGATAAGCCACCTGCGGAGCGCCGATATTCGCATCGACTTTGTAGGTACGACGGAGAATGTCGACCTTGATGTCGAGGTGAAGCTCGCCCATGCCCTTCAGGATCGTCTGGCCCGACTCCTGGTCGGTGGAGACGCGGAAGGACGGGTCCTCGGCAGCCAGCTTCGACAGGGCGAGGCCCAGCTTCTCCTGGTCGGCCTTCGACTTCGGCTCGATGGCGATCTCGATCACCGGCTCCGGGAACTCCATGCGCTCCAGGATCACGGCCTTGGCCGGGTCGCACAGCGTGTCGCCGGTGCGGACTTCCTTGAGGCCCGCGAGAGCGACGATGTCGCCCGCATAGGCTTCCTTGATGTCCTCACGGTTGTTCGCATGCATCAGCAGCATGCGACCGACGCGCTCTTTCTTGTCGCGAGACGAGTTGAGCAGGGTGTCGCCAGCATTCACCTTACCGGAATAGACGCGGCAGAAAGTGATCGTACCGACGAAGGGATCGTCCATGATCTTGAAGGCGAGCATGGAGAAGCCTTCGTCGTCCTTCGGCAGACGGGTTGTCGGCTCTTCGGTCTTGAAGTCGATGCCCTGGATGGCTTCACGGTCTGCCGGGGACGGCAGGAAGTCCACGACGGCGTCGAGCAGGGGCTGAACGCCCTTGTTCTTGAACGCCGAGCCGCAGAGCACCGGGTGGAAGGCACGACGCTGCACGGCCGTACGGATCAGGCGGCGCAGGGTCGCCTCGTCCGGCTCCTGGCCGTCGAGGTAAGCCGACAAGGCCTCATCGTCCATCTCGACAGCAGCTTCGACGAGCTTGCCGCGATACTCCAGGGCCTGATCCTTCAGGTCGGCCGGGATTTCGACTTCGTCGAAGTTGGCGCCGAGCGCCTCGCCGGACCAGATCAGGGCCTTCATCTTGATCAGATCGACCATGCCGCGGAAATCGCTCTCCGCTCCGATCGGGATCTGAAGGCAGACGGGCTTGCCGGCAACGCGCTTCACGATGTCGTCGACGCAGTTGAAGAAGTTCGCGCCGGTCTTGTCCATCTTGTTGACGAACACGACACGGGGAACGTCGTACTTGTCGGCCTGGCGCCACACGGTCTCGGTCTGGGGCTCAACACCCTGGTTGCCGTCGAGAACGCAGACGGCGCCGTCGAGCACGCGCAGCGAACGCTCGACTTCGATGGTGAAGTCGACGTGGCCGGGGGTGTCGATGATGTTCAGGCGCTTGTCGCGCCAGAAGCAGGTGGTGGCAGCGGACGTGATCGTGATGCCACGCTCCTGCTCCTGCTCCATCCAGTCCATGGTGGCGGCACCCTCGTGCACTTCACCGATCTTGTGGGACTTACCGGTGTAGTAAAGGATGCGCTCGGTCGTCGTGGTCTTGCCGGCATCGATGTGGGCCATGATGCCGAAGTTGCGGTAGTCCTCAATCGCGTGCGTGCGGGGCATCGCTCAGCTCCTCAGACCTTTACCAGCGGTAATGCGAGAACGCACGGTTGGCTTCTGCCATACGGTGGGTATCTTCGCGCTTCTTCACGGCATTGCCGCGGTTGTTCGAGGCATCGAGCAACTCGGCGGAGAGACGCTCGACCATGGTCTTGTCGTTGCGGCCGCGAGCAGCCTGGATGATCCAGCGGATCGCGAGAGCCTGACGGCGCTCGGCACGAACCTCGACCGGGACCTGGTAGGTCGCACCGCCGACGCGGCGGGAGCGGACCTCGATCGCCGGAGCGACGTTGTCGAGAGCCTGCTTGAAGACCTCGAGCGGGTTCGCCTTGGCACGGCTTTCGATGCTATCGAACGCACCGTACACGATGCTTTCGGCAGCGGACTTCTTGCCGTCGTACATGATGGAATTCATGAACTTCGTGACGACCACATCACCGAACTTGGCGTCCGGGATGATCTCACGCTTTTCGGCGCTATGGCGACGGGACATGAGCTGACCTCAATGACAGTTGACGGCTTACTTCGGCCGCTTCGCGCCGTACTTCGAACGACGCTGCTTACGATTCTTCACGCCCTGGGTGTCGAGGACACCGCGGAGGATGTGATAACGGACGCCCGGAAGGTCCTTCACGCGACCGCCGCGGATCATGACCACGGAGTGCTCTTGAAGGTTGTGACCCTCACCCGGGATGTACCCGATGACTTCGAACCCGTTCGTCAGACGAACCTTGGCGACCTTACGCAGAGCCGAGTTCGGCTTCTTCGGGGTCGTCGTATAAACGCGCGTGCACACGCCACGCTTCTGCGGGCAGGCCTCAAGCGCGGGAACCTTATTCCGGCTCTTTTGCGCAGTCCGCGGCTTGCGGATCAGCTGAGAGATCGTTGGCATCCTGTGCCCTCTTTGACCGGCCACCCGACAGGCAGCCATGAATGTGTCTTCAACGGTTGAACGCCGCCCTTCGCTTCTGCGGACCCTTTTAGGTTGCACAAAACGAAGCCACGCCATTGACTTTGGTAAGCCCCTGGCGCGGTGCGATTGCAGAGGACCACGATCTGTAGATCGCGGTCGTGCCCTAAATCTGACAAGTGTCAGTCAAGGTTGAGTTCGGCAGCGTTTAGGTGGCATCCGTCGAAGCTAGGCGCTTCGACTGGCGAAAACCTACGGCCAGCCGGAAAGTCCGGTCTCTCTAGCGTCCGAGTCGCGCAAAGTCAACACTTTTCGGTAACGATCCAGAAAGGCGATCCCAAACGACGGGACACTGCCGGGCCTATCCTTTCTATATAGGTTTCTTCCCGTTGTGCACAAGGTTATGAAGTAGCAAGCAAGAAGAGGGGCGAACGGTGACGGCGGCGATTCACTTTGAGACCGAGGCCTATGATGTGACCCATGGGAAACCGATGGGCCGTCACTTCGCGGGTCATGGATTCCTCTCGGCTTTCGCCCGATATTCATGCCAGAACGATCCTGTCGGGTATGTCGGCAATGCTAAGCTCGGAGAGGAATTCTGTAGCTTCATCAGGAACTTCCGTCCGGATAGCTCCCCTCGTTACATTGTAACTGCCAAGGCCGGCGCTCTCAGGCAGGTTGGCTGCCTCTTCACGCCCAGCCCGATCAATGCCGCACAAACATGGCAGAGGGAGATGCACGGACCGAGGTCCTGGAGCCTGTGCGGGGTGAATCACACCCTCTCCTCGGCCCGTGCCATGGATGGGCTCACATCCCTCCTCAGCGCTGCAGTGCAGCCCTGGGATGCGGTCATCTGCACATCGGCGGCCTCCCGCACAGTCATCGAGACGCTGTTCGCGCGCCAGGAGGATCATCTCTCGCAGCGCCTGGGCGCTAGTCGTTTTGTCAGGCCGCAACTCCCGGTGATTCCTCTCGGCGTGGACTGCGATGCCCAAGCTCGGCGGTCGGAGCGCAAGGACGAGGCGCGCTCGTCCCTCGGCGTCGGACCGGGTGACGTCGTTGTTCTCTTCCTCGGACGCCTGTCGTTTCATGCCAAGGCGAATCCGACTCCCATGTACCTGGCTCTGGAGCGCCTGGCTCATCGTCATCGGGTGGTCCTGATCGAGTGCGGCTGGACGGCCAACGATCGGATCGCACTGGCCTTCTCGGAAGCACGAGCCAAGCTCTGCCCGTCCGTGCGATCCATCGTGCTCGATGGCCGCATCAATGAGATCCGTGATACGGCCTGGGCAGCGGCGGACGTGTTCTGCTCCTTGTCCGACAACATTCAGGAGACCTTCGGCCTCACCCCGATTGAGGCCATGGCGGCCGGGCTGCCGGTGGTGGTGACCGATTGGGACGGATACAAGGATACCGTCAGGAACGGCATCGACGGCTTTGCCATCCCCACCATGGCTGCCCCGCCCGGAGCGGGACACTATCTGGCCATGCGCCACGCGCTCGAAGTCGATAGCTACGATGCTTATATCGGCCAAGCCTCGACTGCGGTGGCCGTGGACGTGGATGCGACAGCGGCGGCCTTCGAGCGCCTCGCTTCCGACCCAGACTTGCGCCGCCGCATGGGCGCGAACGGGGCCGTCCGGGCCAGGGAGCGCTTCGAATGGCAGGTCATCGTCAGAGCCTATGAGGACCTTTGGCAGGAATTGGCTGCAGTGAGAAGTGGCGGGCAGTCAGCGCCCTCCCCTGAATCCATGCGCGGCTTCTGGCCCGCCCGTCCCGACCCGTTCGAGCTCTTTGCGAGCTTCCCTTCGCTCCCCTTCTCCAGCCATCATGTCGTTTCGCAGGTCGCCGGGATAGGCGAGGCCGAGGTGCTGGAGCGGCTGAGCCTGAAGGTGTCGCTGGTGAATGCGTCACCGGATATTTCCTCCGCTTTCCTCCTCGCTGTGTGGAAGCTGGCTGGGAGCCGGGGCGCGACCGTTCGGGATGTGCTCGCCGCGCACCGGAACTCCTCGCCGGCCCTGGCCGTCAGAGCCCTCCTGTGGCTGGCGAAGCTCGGCCTGCTCACGATTTCTCCCAGGCACGAGCGCCCATAGACGGGCGCCCACGAAAAAGGCCGCCCGGAGGCGACCTTTTCATTGTTGCTTTGTCTTCGCAGCTTACTCGGCTGCCGGTGGCAGTTCGCTGACCTGAGCCTGGGACTCGGAGCGCTTCTGCTGCAGGATCAGCTCGTCGCGATGGGTCGCAACAGCCTTGATCTGAGCGGTGAGCGCGCCCGTGCCGGCCGGGATCAGGCTGCCGACGATGACGTTCTCCTTGAGACCCTCGAGGGTGTCGACCTTGCCGTTGACCGCCGCCTCCGTGAGGACGCGGGTGGTCTCCTGGAAGGACGCCGCCGAGATGAAGGATCGCGTCTGCAGCGAGGCCTTGGTGATACCGAGCAGAACCGGCACGCCGACGGCGGGCTTCTTCTTCTCGGACATGAGACGCTCGTTGATCTCCTCGAACTCGAGACGATCCACCTGCTCGCCGGTGAGCAGCTCGGAATCGCCGCCCTCAGTGATCTCAACCTTCTGCAGCATCTGGCGAACGATCACCTCGATGTGCTTGTCATTGATGAGCACGCCCTGGAGTCGATAGACCTCCTGGATCTCGTTCACGAGGTAGGCCGCGAGTTCCTCGACGCCCTTGATCGCCAGGATGTCGTGCGGAGCCGGGTTGCCGTCGACGATGAAATCGCCGGTCTCGACCACGTCGCCGTCCTGCAGGTGGATGTGCTTGCCCTTCGGGATCAGGTACTCCACCGGCTCGGAACCATCGTGCGGGTTGAGCGTCAGGCGACGCTTGCTCTTGTAGTCGCGGCCGAACTGGATCGTGCCGGACTTCTCCGCAATGATGGCCGCATCCTTCGGACGACGAGCCTCGAACAGCTCCGCCACGCGCGGCAGACCGCCCGTGATGTCGCGGGTCTTGGCGCTCTCGGTCGAGACGCGGGCGAGGATGTCGCCGGCCTTGACCTTCGAGCCCGGATCGGCCGCGAGGATCGCGTCCACGGGCAGCAGGTAGCGGGCGTCACCACCACGGGCAACCTTGGCCACCTTGCCGCCGGCGCCCTGGATGACCACGGCCGGACGCAGGTCGGCTGTGCGCGGAGAACCGCGCCAGTCGATGACCACGCGCTTGGCGATGCCGGTCGACTCGTCCATCGACTCGATCATCGATGCGCCGTCCACGAGGTCCTCGTAGCCCACCGTACCGTCGATCTCGGTGAGGATCGGACGGGAGTACGGATCCCACTCGGCGATACGCTGGCCACGCTTGATCGTGTCGCCCTCGTCGACCTTCAGGCGGGAGCCGTATTGCAGGCGGTGAACCGCCCGCTCGGTGCCATCCTGGCCGATGATCACAACAGCCACGTTGCGGCCCATGACGACGAGATCGCCGTCGGAGTTGCGCGCAATGTTCTTGTTGCGGAAGCCGATCGTGCCTTCGAAGCTCGACTCGATGAAGGACGAGTCCGCGATCTGGGCCGCACCGCCGATATGGAAGGTACGCATGGTGAGCTGCGTGCCCGGCTCACCGATGGACTGCGCCGCGATGACGCCAACAGCCTCGCCGTGGTTGACCGGGGTGCCCCGGGCCAGGTCGCGGCCGTAGCAGGTGGCGCAGACGCCGTTCTTCGACTCGCAGACGAGCACGGAGCGGATCTTCACCTCCTGGATACCGGCAGCGCCGATCGCCTCGAGGTGATGCTCCTCGATCATCGTTCCCTTGGGCACGATGACGGCGCCGTCCTGGGCCAGCAGATCCTCCGCCGTGGAGCGGCCGAGGATGCGGGACGCCAGCGACGCGACCACCTGGCCGGCGTCGATGATGGCGCGCATCTTGATGCCACGCTCGGTGCCGCAATCCGGCTCACGGATGACCGCGTCCTGCGCCACGTCGACGAGGCGGCGGGTCAGGTAACCCGAGTTCGCCGTCTTGAGCGCGGTGTCGGCCAGACCCTTGCGGGCGCCGTGGGTCGAGTTGAAGTACTCGAGAACGTCCAGGCCTTCCTTGAAGTTCGAGATGATCGGCGTCTCGATGATTTCGCCCGACGGCTTGGCCATGAGGCCGCGCATCGCCGCGAGCTGCTTCATCTGGGCCGGCGAACCACGAGCACCCGAGTGGGACATCATGTAGATCGAGTTGACCGGCTTATCGCGGCCGTTCTCGTCCTTCTGCACCGTGGAGATGCGGTTCATCATCTCGCCAGCGAGGCGATCCGAGCACTTCGCCCAGGCGTCGACAACCTTGTTGTACTTCTCGCCCTGGGTGATCAGGCCGTCCTGGTACTGCTGCTCGTAGTCCTTCGCGAGAGCACGGGTCTCCTCGACGATGGCCCACTTGTTCTCCGGGATCACCATGTCGTCCTTGCCGAACGAGATGCCGGCCTTGAACGCATTGTAGAAGCCGAGGCCCATGATGCGGTCGCAGAAGATCACCGACTCCTTCTGACCGCAGTGCCGGTACACGGCATCGATCATGTTGGAGATCTCCTTCTTCGTCATGAGCTTGTTCACGACGTCGAAGGGAAGCATCGGGTGCTTCGGCAGGAGGCGCGAGAGCATGACGCGGCCGGCCGTGGTGTCGACGATCTTCGACACCGGCTTGCCGTCCTCGTCGAGACCTTCCCAACGATAGCGGATCTTCGTGTGGAGCGTGATGACCTTCTCGTTCAGGGCATGCTCGATCTCGCCCATGTCGGCGAAGGCCTTGCCCTGGCCGGGCTGGCCGTCCGACACGATGGAGAGATAGTAGAGGCCGAGAACGATGTCCTGCGACGGCACGATGATCGGCTGACCGTTGGCCGGGTGCAGGATGTTGTTGGTCGACATCATCAGCACGCGGGCTTCAAGCTGAGCCTCAAGCGAGAGCGGCACGTGGACGGCCATCTGGTCGCCGTCGAAGTCCGCGTTGAACGCGGCGCAGACGAGCGGGTGCAGCTGGATCGCCTTGCCCTCGATCAGGGTGGGCTCGAAGGCCTGGATGCCGAGACGGTGCAGCGTGGGCGCGCGGTTCAGGAGAACCGGGTGCTCGCGGATGACCTCGTCCAGGATATCCCAAACCTCGGGCTTCTCCTTCTCGACGAGCTTCTTCGCCTGCTTGACGGTGGCGGAGAGGCCCCGCGCGTCGAGCTTGGCGTAGATGAACGGCTTGAAGAGCTCGAGCGCCATCTTCTTCGGCAGGCCGCACTGGTGCAGCTTGAGCTCGGGACCCACCACGATCACGGAACGGCCCGAGTAGTCGACGCGCTTGCCGAGCAGGTTCTGACGGAACCGGCCCTGCTTGCCCTTGAGCATGTCGGCGAGCGACTTCAGCGGACGCTTGTTGGCGCCGGTGATGACGCGGCCGCGCCGGCCGTTGTCGAACAGGGCGTCCACCGCCTCCTGGAGCATGCGCTTCTCGTTGCGGACGATGATGTCCGGCGCACGCAGCTCCATGAGCCGCTTCAGACGGTTGTTGCGGTTGATGACGCGGCGGTAGAGATCGTTCAGGTCCGAGGTCGCGAAGCGGCCGCCGTCGAGCGGCACGAGCGGACGCAGGTCCGGCGGAATCACCGGAACCACCGTCATGATCATCCACTCGGGCTTGTTGCCCGACTGGACGAAGGCCTCGATGATCTTGAGGCGCTTCATGAGCTTCTTGGGCTTCAGCTCGGACGTGGTGACCGCGATCTCCTCGCGGATCTCCTGCGCGGTCTTCTCGAGGTCGAGCTCCTGCAGGATCCGGCGGATGGCTTCCGCGCCGATCATGGCCGTGAAGGAGTCCTCACCGAACTCGTCCTGAGCGCGGATGTACTCTTCCTCGGTGAGGAGCTGACGGTCCTTGAGCGGCGACAGGCCCGCATCGACGACGATGTACGACTCGAAATAGAGGATGCGCTCCAGATCCTTCAGGGTCATGTCGAGCAGCAGACCGATGCGGCTCGGTAGGGACTTGAGGAACCAGATGTGAGCCACGGGCGCGGCGAGCTCGATGTGGCCCATGCGGTCGCGACGGACGCGGGCCAGCGTCACCTCGACGCCGCACTTCTCGCAGATCACGCCCTTGTACTTCATGCGCTTGTACTTGCCGCACAGGCACTCGTAGTCCTTGATCGGGCCAAAGATGCGCGCGCAGAACAAGCCGTCGCGCTCGGGCTTGAACGTACGGTAGTTGATGGTCTCCGGCTTCTTGATCTCACCGTAGGACCAGGACAGAATCTTCTCAGGGCTCGCGATCGAGATCTTGATCTGATCGAAGCTCTGCGGCTGGGCCGTCTGGTTGAAGAGATTCATGACCTCTTGATTCATCGCCGTCTCCTGGGCTGGAGGGTGCTAGATAAGCACCCTCACCGGCAATTGCATGGGGCCGCGGCATCATCGCCGCGGCCAAACGTCAATCTTAAAGCGTAGCGCTTACTCGGCAGCCTCGGACGGGGGCAGCTGCCCCGCCTCGTTGGCGGCCTTCTTGGAATTGGTCAGCTCCACGTTGAGGCCGAGCGACCGCATTTCCTTCACGAGAACGTTGAAGCTCTCCGGAATGCCCGACTCGAAGGTGTCGTCGCCACGAACGATGGCTTCGTAGACCTTGGTACGGCCGGCCACGTCGTCCGACTTGACCGTGAGCATCTCCTGAAGGGTGTAGGCAGCGCCGTAAGCCTCCAGAGCCCACACCTCCATTTCGCCGAAGCGCTGGCCACCGAACTGGGCCTTGCCGCCCAGGGGCTGCTGGGTGACGAGGCTGTAGGGACCGATGGAGCGGGCGTGGATCTTGTCGTCCACGAGGTGGTGGAGCTTCAGCATGTAGATGTAGCCCACGGTCACCTTGCGGTCGAACGCCTCGCCGGTCTTGCCGTCATAGAGCGTCACCTGACCCGACGGGTCGAGGCCAGCCTTCTGCAGCATGGTCTCAATGTCCGACTCCTTCGCGCCGTCGAAGACCGGTGTGGCGAACGGAACACCGCGGCGCAGCTTGTTGCCAAGCTCTGCCAGCTCGTCGTCGGAAGCCTGCTCGATTTCCGGCAGGTTGCCGTAGATCGAGACCAGCTGCTCGCGCAGAGCCTGCGACTTGCCCGACCGCATGTAGGCATCGACCGCCTGGGCGACCTGCTTGCCGAGACCGGCAGCAGCCCAGCCAAGGTGCGTCTCGAGGATCTGGCCGACGTTCATGCGGCTCGGCACGCCCAGCGGGTTGAGCACGATATCCGCGTGCGTCCCGTCCTCAAGGAACGGCATGTCCTCGATGGGAACGATGCGCGACACGACACCCTTGTTGCCGTGACGGCCGGCCATCTTGTCGCCCGGCTGGATCTTGCGCTTCACGGCGACGAAGACCTTGACCATCTTCATGACGCCCGGAGGCAGCTCGTCGCCGCGCTGCAGCTTCTCGACCTTGTCGAGGAAGCGCTGCTCGAGACGCTTCTTCGACTCGTCGTACTGCTTCTGCATGGCCTCGATCTCGGTCATCAGAGCATCGTCTTCGACCGCGAACTGCCACCACTGCGACCGCGGGTGCTCGTTGAGGAGCTCGCGGGTGATCTTCGTGTCCTTCTTGAAGCCCTTCGGGCCCGCAACGGCGCTCTTGCCCGAGAGGATCTCGGCCAGACGTGCATAGGTGTTGCGGTCGAGGATCGCCTGCTCGTCGTCGCGGTCCTTCGCGAGACGCTCGATTTCCTCGCGCTCGATGGCCTGGGCGCGCTCGTCCTTGTCGACGCCGTGCCGGTTGAAGACGCGGACTTCGACGATGGTGCCAGTCACGCCCGGGGGCACTCGCAGCGAGGTGTCGCGAACGTCGGAGGCCTTCTCGCCGAAGATGGCGCGCAGAAGCTTCTCTTCCGGCGTCATCGGGCTCTCGCCCTTCGGCGTGATCTTGCCGACGAGGATGTCGCCCGCATGAACCTCGGCGCCGATGTAGACGATGCCGGCTTCGTCGAGGTTCTTCAGCGCCTCTTCCGACACGTTCGGAATATCGCGCGTGATTTCCTCAGGACCCAGCTTCGTGTCGCGGGCCATCACCTCGAACTCCTCGATGTGGATCGAGGTGAAGACGTCTTCCTTCACGATCCGCTCGGAGAGCAGGATCGAGTCTTCGAAGTTGTAGCCGTTCCACGGCATGAACGCGACGAGCACGTTCCGGCCGAGCGCCAGCTCGCCGTATTCGGTCGACGGACCGTCGGCGATGATGTCGCCCTTGCGCACGAGGTCGCCGGCGCGCACCAGCGGCTTCTGCGTGATGCAGGTCGACTGGTTGGAGCGCTGGAACTTCTGCAGGCGGTAGATGTCGACGCCCGGACGGGTCGGATCCGTGTTCTCCGTGGCACGGATAACGATACGGGTCGCGTCCACCTGGTCGACCACGCCAGTGCGGCGGGCCGCGATGGCGGCGCCAGAGTCACGGGCCACGACGGCTTCCATGCCGGTGCCGACGAACGGAGCGTCCGCCTGCACGAGCGGTACGGCCTGACGCTGCATGTTCGAGCCCATGAGCGCGCGGTTCGCGTCGTCGTTCTCGAGGAACGGGATGAGCGCGGCCGCAACGGACACGAGCTGCTTCGGCGAAACCTCCATGAGGTCCACGCGGTCCGGAGCCACGACGATGTTGTCACCGGCGCGACGGCAGATCACGAGCTCTTCCGTCAGCGTGCCGTTGCCATCGAGCAGCGAGTTGGCCTGGGCGATATTGTACTTCGCCTCTTCCATGGCCGAGAGGTAGATTACCTCGTCCGTTACGCGGCTGTCGCGCACGCGGCGGAACGGCGTCTCGATGAAGCCGTACTTGTTGACGCGGGCAAAGGTGGCCAGCGAGTTGATCAGACCGATGTTCGGGCCTTCCGGCGTCTCGATCGGGCAGATGCGGCCATAGTGCGTCGGGTGCACGTCGCGCACCTCGAAGCCGGCACGCTCGCGGGTCAGACCGCCCGGGCCAAGCGCCGAAAGGCGGCGCTTGTGCGTGACCTCGGAGAGCGGGTTGGTCTGGTCCATGAACTGCGAGAGCTGCGAGGAGCCGAAGAACTCGCGCACGGCGGCAGCCGCAGGCTTCGCATTGATCAGGTCCTGCGGCATGACGGTGTCGATATCGACCGACGACATGCGCTCCTTGATCGCGCGCTCCATGCGGAGCAGGCCCAGGCGGTACTGGTTTTCCATGAGCTCGCCGACCGAGCGCACACGGCGGTTGCCGAGGTGATCAATGTCGTCGATCTCGCCCTTGCCGTCGCGCAGGTCCACGAGCGCCTTCGTCACCGCGAGGATGTCCTCGCGGCGAAGGGTGCGCACGGTATCCTCGGCGTCGAGGTCGAGGCGCATGTTCATCTTCACGCGGCCCACGGCCGAGAGGTCGTAGCGCTCGGCATCGAAGAACAGCGAGTTGAACATGGCTTCCGCCGTGTCCAGGATCGGCGGCTCACCCGGACGCATGACGCGGTAGATGTCGAACAGGGCGTCCTCACGGGAGGAGGCCTTGTCGATGGCAAGCGTGTTGCGGATGTAGGGACCGACAGTGACGTGGTCGATGTCGAGCACCGGAACTTCCGTGAAGCCGGCTTCGTCCAAGCCCTTCAGCAGCTTCTCGGTGATCTCGTCGCCGGCCTCGGCATAGATCTCGCCGGTGGACGGGTTCACGAGATCCTCGCCGATATACTGGCCGTAGAGGTCCTCATCGGTGGCGCGCAGGTTCTTGAGGCCCTTCTCGGCCAGCTGGCGGGCAGCACGGGCCGTCAGCTTCTTGCCGGCCTCGAGCACGACCTCGCCCGACTTGGCGTCGACCAGGTCCACGGAGGCCTTGAAGCCCTTCATGCGCTCCGCATCGAACGGCACGGACCAAGCGTCGCCATCACGGGTGTAGGTGATGCGGTTGTAGAACGTGTTGAGGATCTCCTCGCCGTCGAGACCGAGGGCGTAGAGCAGCGACGTGACCGGGAGCTTACGCTTGCGGTCGATACGGGCATACACAATGTCCTTGGCATCGAACTCGATGTCGAGCCAGGAGCCGCGATACGGGATGATGCGGGCGGCAAACAGCAGCTTGCCGGAGGAGTGCGTCTTGCCCTTGTCGTGGTCGAAGAACACGCCCGGCGAACGGTGCATCTGCGAGACGATCACGCGCTCGGTGCCGTTCACGATGAAGGTGCCGTTGTCGGTCATGAGCGGCATGTCGCCCATGTAGACGTCCTGCTCCTTGATGTCCTTCACGGAGCGGGCGCCGGTATCCGGGTCCACATCGAACACGATGAGGCGCAGCGTGACCTTGAGGGGCGCAGCGAAGGTCATACCCCGCTGGCGGCACTCGTCCACGTCATACTTCGGCGGCTCGAACGTGTACTTCACGAACTCGAGCAGGGCAGTATTTGAAAAGTCCGAAATCGGGAAAACCGATTTGAAGACGGCTTGCAAGCCCTCTTCCGGCCGGCCACCCTTTGGCTCTTCGACCATCAGGAACTGGTCGTAGGATGCCTTCTGAACCTCGATGAGGTTCGGCATCTCCGCCACTTCCTTGATTTTTCCGAAGAACTTGCGAATGCGCTTCCGGCCGATCAGTGTATTGGCCATCTGGACCTCGTTCCTCATACACGGCTAATCGAGAATCCCGGGATCGGGACCCTGGATGAGCCGCCCGGCAAAAGCGCCGGGTTTCGAACCAATCCGGGCTCTTCAGCGAGCCCTTCTGAACATCACCAAAGAAGCCCTGCCTCTTTGACGACACAACGGCCCCAGGCAAAAACGCCTGGGACCGTGTGTTTTGAGCCCCGATTTCTCGGGGGGTAACCCCGCGGCCCGAAGGCCGCAGAATTACTTGAGCTCGACCTTGGCGCCGACCTTCTCGAGGGTCGCCTTGATCTTCTCGGCTTCGTCCTTGGCAACGCCTTCCTTGACAGGCTTCGGCGCACCTTCGACGAGGTCCTTAGCTTCCTTCAGGCCCAGGCCCGTGATGCCACGGACTTCCTTGATGACCTCAATCTTCTTGTCGCCGGCGGCAGCAAGAACGACCGTGAACTCGGTCTGCTCTTCAGCAGCCGGAGCACCGGCGCCAGCGCCAGGAGCGGCAGCAACGGCAACAGCAGCGGCGGCGGAAACGCCCCACTTCTCTTCGAGCATCTTCGAGAGCTCAGCGGCCTCGAGAACGGTCAGCGACGACAGATCGTCAACGAGCTTGGCAAGATCAGCCATTTCTTAGTTCCTTAAGTTCAGTTCGAACGATTGATGGTTTTGAGGTACGGCCTCACGCCGCTTCGCCTGTCTTGGCATAGGCCCCGAATACGCGGGCGAGCTTCGCCGCCGGCGCAGTGCTGAGCTGGGCGATCTTGGTAGCCGGAGCCTGGATAAGGCCGACCAGCTTGCCGCGCAGTTCATCAAGGGACGGCAGAGTGGCAAGCGCCTTCACTCCGTCCACGTTCAGGGCGGTCGTGCCCATTGCGCCGCCGAGGATCACGAGCTTGTCGTTCCCCTTGGCGAAATCAACAGCGACCTTGGGCGCCGCGACCGGATCGCTCGAATAAGCGATCAGGGTCGGACCTTTCATAAGGCCCGAGATGGACGCGACGTCCTTGCCTTCGAGAGCGATTTTGGCGAGGCTGTTTTTTGCGACCTTCACGGTGGCGCCGGCCTGCTTCATCTGCGCGCGCAGCTTCTGCATGTCAGCGACCGTGAGGCCAGCATAGTGGGCGACGACGACAACGCTCGTGGTGTTAAACACGTCGTTGAGAGTCGAGACGAGCTCGCGCTTTGCTGCTCTTTCCACTGGGCTCTCTCCGGTTGGCGGAAGATTTCCGCCGGTTGCATTTGCCGCTCAAGGCCCGGACTTGCATCCGAGGCATCCTGAACGACGCTCTCGCAAGCCCTGTCCCCCAAATGACGCCTGGCGGCGCACCGGGTGAGATGGTTCGAACCGACTCCCTTCATCTGCGTTAGCAGATGGCAAACTCGGCTTCCCCGTCTATGCAGGCCCTTTCGAATTAAACCGGCTAAGCCGGCACCTGCAGTCTTGGACAGGACATAGCCGGAACGCGCCAAAAGTTGCCTCTTGGCTCGCCGGCCTGTCACCGCCCCGTCTCCGGGACGGATTCACAGCCAGAAGCCCACGCAAAAGCGGAGCCTCGGCCTATATTTGAAACTCAACGCGTTCTATTAAGCCTTTCTGAAGCATTTGCCAAGGGGCTTTTTGCCGAGCAGCCCATATTGTTTGACGTTACGGAGCTGCATCCGGCTGCCGGGCTTCCTGTCCGGCTGATATCCCGCAGCGGGCTAACTGCGCCCAACCTTGTTCCTGATGCGCCGGATCGTCAGACGGCCTGTGAGAATCAGGCCGACGGCGATCAGGGGCAGGAGGAGCTTGCCCCACACAGTTACAGGCACCACTGCGTCGATAATCCCTGACACGCTTCAGAATCCCTGCCTAGCAAAGATATAGTGGCTTGCGTCAACTGGTTCGATGGCACGAACAAAAAAGCCCGGCACCAGGTGCCGGGCTTTCTCAGAGTCTAGCAACAGCCGATCAGCCGTTGAGCACCGAGGAAGGATCAACCTTCACGCCCGGGCCCATGGTCGAGGAGACGGCGACGCGCTGGATGTAGGTGCCCTTGGCGCCGGTGGGCTTCGCCTTGGAGACGGCATCGGCGAAAGCCTTGATGTTCTCCACAAGCTTGGCCTCGTCGAACGATGCCTTGCCGATACCGGCATGGACGATGCCAGCCTTCTCGACGCGGAACTCGACCGCGCCGCCCTTGGCGGCCTCGACGGCACCCTTCACGTCCATGGTGACCGTTCCGACCTTCGGGTTCGGCATCAGGCCGCGCGGGCCGAGAACCTTACCGAGACGACCGACGAGCGGCATCATGTCCGGGGTGGCGATGCAGCGGTCGAAATCGATCGTGCCGCCGTTGACCACCTCGAAGAGCTCCTCGGCGCCCACCACGTCGGCACCGGCAGCCTTGGCCTCGTCGGCCTTGGCGCCGCGGGCAAACACGGCCACGCGGACCGTACGGCCGGAGCCGTTCGGCAGGTTGCAGACGCCGCGGACCATCTGGTCGGCGTGGCGGGGATCGACACCGAGGTTCATCGAGATCTCGATGGTCTCGTCGAACTTCGCCTTGGCGCGTTCCTTGATCAGCTTCACCGCGTCCTGGATCGGGTAGAGCTTGGTGGCATCGACGCCCTCGCGGGCGGCGCGGATGCGCTTACCTTCTTTCACAGCCATCATACCCTCCTTATGCCACTTCCATGCCCATCGAGCGCGCGGAGCCCTCGATCATGGCCATGGCGGATTCAACGGTATCGCAGTTCAGATCGACCATCTTCTTCTCGGCGATCTCGCGGATCTGGTCGCGGGTCACGCGGCCGACATTGCCGCCCTTGCCTGGCGTCTGCGAACCCTTGTCGATCTTCGCGGCCTTCTTGAGGAAGTACGAGACCGGGGGCTGCTTCATCTCGAAGGTGAAGGAACGGTCCTGATACGCGGTGATGATCACCGGGATCGGGGTGCCCTTCTCCATCTGCGCGGTCTTCGCGTTGAAGGCCTTGCAGAATTCCATGATGTTCAGGCCGCGCTGACCCAGCGCCGGGCCGATCGGCGGCGACGGGTTGGCTGCGCCTGCGGGCACTTGAAGCTTAACGTAGCCCGAGATTTTCTTTGCCATAGGACTGCTCCTAATGGACCACGCACCCGGGGCCAACCGGGCGGCATGGCAGTTGCAGATCGCGGTACGGCCTTTGAAGGCCCGGCTGGCGACCGGGCAGACCTCCCGCGGATGAAAGGCCCTCTCAGAGGACCTGAGAAGCGCCACCAATCAGGTGCCACTTCCCGCCGGTCAGACCTTTTCGACCTGACCGTATTCGAGTTCGACCGGCGTTGCGCGGCCGAAGATGGACACCGCCACCTTGAGGCGGGCCCGGGCGTGGTCGACTTCCTCGACGACGCCGTTGAACGAGGCGAAGGGACCGTCGGAGACGCGAACCTGCTCGCCGATCTCGAAGCTCACGGACGGCTTCGGGTGATCGACGCCCTCGGCCACCTGGCCCTTGATCCGCTCGGCCTCACGATCCGGAATCGGAACCGGCTTGGACTTGTCGGCACCCAGGAAGCCGGTCACCTTCGGGGTATTCTTGATGAGGTGGTAGACCTCGTCGGTAAGGTCGCACTTCACCAGGACATAGCCCGGGAAGAACTTGCGCTCGGTGTCGACCTTGCGGCCGCGGCGCACCTCTACGACCTTCTCGGTCGGGACCATGACCTCGTCGAACTTGTCCTCAAGGCCACGCTGGGCGGCCTGGTCCTTGATCGACTGGGCGACCTTGTTCTCGAAGTTGGAATAGGCGTGGACGATGTACCAACGCTTCGTCATTGCATCCACCCCTTAACCGCCAAGTCCAAGGATCACCGAGCGAACGCCCCAGCCGATCGCCTGATCGACGACCAAAAAGAAGATGCTGGCCAGCACAACCATTACGAACACCATGGCGGTGGTGATCATGGTCTCCTTGCGCGTCGGCCAGGTCACCTTCGCGGCTTCCGAGCGGACCTGCTGTATGAAATCGAACGGGTTCGTCTTCGCCATTTCCCTGCGTCCGTACCGCCTTGAGGGCGGCTGCGAACGTCCTCTGAGGGCATGCTCATGCCCAAATTGAAGGGGCGCGAGGCTGCTTTTTCAAGCCTCGCGCCACCTGTTCAAACCATCTGCGGGGCGCTCTTTAGAGCAAAATGCCCGCTTTGTCGACCGCTGGCAGGAGTGGAGGGACTCGAACCCCCAACCCCCGGTTTTGGAGACCGGTGCTCTAGCCGATTGAGCTACACTCCTCCGGCGGTCAACAGGTGGCGGGATCCCGCCACCTGGATCTCATTAGTCCATCACGGCGGCGACGACGCCGGCGCCGACGGTACGGCCGCCCTCACGGATGGCGAAGCGCAGCTTCTCCTCCATGGCGATCGGCGCAATCAGCTCCACTTCCATGGTGATGTTGTCGCCCGGCATCACCATCTCGGTGCCCTCAGGCAGCTTCACCACGCCCGTCACGTCCGTCGTGCGGAAGTAGAACTGCGGACGGTAGTTGCCGAAGAACGGCGTATGACGCCCGCCTTCTTCCTTGGTCAGGATGTAGGCCTCGGCCTTGAAGCGCGTGTGCGGCTTGATCGAGCCCGGCTTGCACAGCACCTGGCCGCGCTCCACGTCCTCGCGCTTCGTGCCGCGCAGCAGCACGCCCACGTTGTCGCCCGCCTGGCCCTGATCGAGCAGCTTGCGGAACATCTCAACGCCCGTGACCGTCGTCTTGACCGTGGCCTTCAGGCCCACAATCTCCACTTCCTCACCAACCTTGACCACGCCGCGCTCCACGCGACCCGTCACCACCGTGCCGCGGCCCGAGATCGAGAACACGTCTTCGATCGGCATCAGGAACGGCTGGTCGATCGGACGCTCCGGCTGCGGGATGTAGGCATCCACCTCGGCCATCAGCTTGAGCACCGCATCGCGGCCGATCTCAGGCTGGCGGTCCTCCAGAGCGCAAAGAGCCGAGCCCTTCACGATCGGAATGTCGTCGCCGGGGAAGTCGTACTTCGACAGAAGCTCGCGCACCTCGAGCTCAACCAGGTCGAGCAGCTCGGCGTCGTCGACCATGTCGACCTTGTTCATGAACACCACCAGGGCCGGCACGCCCACCTGGCGGGCCAGAAGGATGTGCTCGCGGGTCTGCGGCATCGGGCCGTCGGCAGACGACACCACCAGGATCGCGCCGTCCATCTGCGCCGCACCCGTGATCATGTTCTTCACGTAGTCGGCGTGGCCGGGGCAGTCCACGTGGGCATAGTGCCGGTTCGTGGTCTCGTACTCCACGTGCGCCGTGGAGATCGTGATGCCGCGCGCCTTCTCTTCCGGCGCCTTGTCGATCTGGTCGTAGGCCGTAAACGTCGCCCCGCCCGACTCCGCCAGAACCTTCGTGATCGCCGCCGTCAGAGACGTCTTGCCATGGTCCACGTGACCAATCGTCCCAATGTTGCAGTGCGGTTTAGTCCGCTCAAACTTTTCCTTCGCCATTGATCTCTACCTTACAGAGGCCAGGAACAAAAAACCCAGGGGCGTCCGATATTGCGGTTGCGCTCTTTGTGCAAGAGCCAATTTCGATATTGCAGAACCTAATGCCCGATAACCTGATCCTTCACGCATCGAAGGCCGGATTGGCGGACATTCCTCAATCGGTGGGTTCGGCCTGTATAAAGGCATTTCAAGCCAGAATTACAAGCTGGGCGGGATAGGAAGTGGAAGGTGGAGCGGGTGAAGGGAATCGAACCCTCGTATTCAGCTTGGAAGGCTGCTGCTCTACCATTGAGCTACACCCGCATGCCCTTCTGATTGGGTGGTGGGGGAAGTAGGACTCGAACCTACGAAGGCATAGCCAGCGGATTTACAGTCCGCCCCCTTTGCCGCTCGGGACATTCCCCCTTAGAACCCGACCCGAACGCACAACGCCGAGGCTGTTCCGCGGACCGCTTCGCTCAGGGCTCGGCGCTCCGTGGCGCTCTTATGGTGAGGTGGATGGCCGGTGTCAACCTCAAAGCGCACTGAAATCGGATGGTCGTGAATGGCCGCTCCCTGTGCTATGGCGTCCGGACAACACGTGAGATCCAAAGAGCATGAGCGAGCGTCCCTTCCCTTCCCGCAAGCCCCGTTTCCAGCGCCCTCATGGGAAGCCGGGCCGCCGCGACCCCAAGGCCTGGCGGCCCAATTTCGAGATCGACACGACCATTCTCTATGGCTGGCACCCGGTGTTCGAAGCCTTGCGCAACGGAAAGCGGACGATTCGCCGCCTCCTGGCAACCGAGAACTCCGCCCGCCGCCTGAGCGAGGAACTGGGCACATCCCTGCCTGTCGAGCCCGAGATCGTTCGGCCGGACGAAATCAACCGCCTCCTGGAACCGGACGCCGTTCATCAGGGCCTCTATGCCGAGGCCGATCCCCTGCCCTCTCCCTCGGTAGACACCCTGAGCGGCAATCGCGTCGTGCTGGCCCTCGACCAGATCACCGATCCGCACAATGTGGGCGCCATCCTCCGCACGGCGGCGGCCTTCGACGTGGAAGCCATCATCACGACGGCCCGGCACAGCCCCGCCGCAACCGGCGTTCTGGCCAAATCCGCTTCAGGGGGCCTCGAGCATGTGCCTTTCATGATCGTCCGCAACCTCAGCGACACGCTGATCGCCCTCGGCGAGCGCGGCTATCAGCGAATCGGGCTTGATTCCTCAGGGGAGGCCAATCTGGACGAAATCGACATCCGCCTCCCTGTGGTTCTCGTGCTCGGATCCGAGGGGAAAGGGTTAAGGCAGAGAACGCGGGAAAGCTGCGACGTGATCGGACGCCTCGACATGCCGGGGGCCATCAAGAGCCTCAACGTCTCGAATGCCGCCGCGATTTCCCTTTTTGCTGTGGTCAAAGGCGCCTTCCGCAGCGTCAATAAATAGACCCGCCGATGTGATTAAACCTTTGAATAGATTGACGGATATCAGTTTGCCGGCAACCTCTTAGACGGAAGTCGCAAATACCAATTGGGAATTGTGGAAAGACAGGCCGGAGGTAGCCTCCCGTTCGATGGACTCTTGGCTGCGCGGAGCAGTCATGATGCCTCGGCTCAAAGCTCGACATTCGGGCTTGCGGCCCAGAACCCGGATCAGACCGGGCCCATCGATGGAAGGGAACCCTATGGCAACAGCAGCAACTACGCCGCATTCGGCCGCCGCGCCGCGGCCGATGACGAAGGAGGAGAGGAAGGTCATCCTGGCCTCCTCCCTCGGCACCGTTTTCGAATGGTACGATTTTTATCTCTACGGCTCTCTCGCCACGATCATCGGCGCGCAGTTCTTCTCCGCCTTCGACGTGACGACCCGTAACGTCTTCGCGCTCCTGGCCTTCGCGGCCGGCTTCCTGGTGCGCCCGTTCGGTGCCATCTTCTTCGGCCGCATCGGCGATCTCGTCGGCCGCAAGTACACCTTCCTGGTCACGATCCTGATCATGGGCTTCTCGACCTTCCTGGTCGGTCTGCTGCCCAGCTATAATCAGATCGGCTGGATCGCTCCCGTCATCCTGATCGTGCTGCGCATGCTCCAGGGTCTCGCCCTGGGCGGCGAGTACGGCGGCGCTGCGGTTTACGTGGCTGAGCATGCCCCGGTGGGCCGTCGCGGCTTCTACACCAGCTTCATCCAGATCACGGCAACCGTCGGTCTGCTGCTGTCCCTCGTCGTCATTCTCGTGCTGCGCACCTGGATGGGTGAGCAGGGCTTCCAGACGGGCGAAGGCTGGCCGATCGCCGGCTGGCGCATTCCGTTCCTGCTCTCCGTGGTGCTCCTCGGCATTTCAGTCTGGATTCGTCTCCAGATGCACGAATCGCCTGCCTTCAAGAAGATGAAGGAAGAGGGGACGCAGTCGAAGGCTCCTCTGAAGGAGGCCTTCGGGCAATGGAGCAATGCCAAGATGGTGCTTATCGCCCTGATCGGTCTTGCGATCGGCCAGGCTGTGGTGTGGTACACGGGTCAGTTCTACGCCCTGTTCTTCCTCCAGAGCATCCTGAAGGTCGACCTGCTCACCTCGAACGTGCTCATCGCTTGGTCGCTGATCCTCGGCACCGGCGGCTTCGTGTTCTTCGGTGCGCTGTCGGACAGGATCGGTCGCAAGCCAGTGATTCTCGGCGGCTGCCTGATCGCGGCAATCACCTACTTCCCGCTGTTCGGAGCTCTCACGAACGTGGCCAGCCCGCGCCTCAATCAGGCTCTTGAGACGGCCAAGGTCCAGGTTGTGGCCGATCCTGCAACCTGCGGCTCGGTGTTCGATCCGGTGGGCATTCGTACCTTCACCGCACCTTGCGATATCGCCCGCGTGGCCCTCGCCCGTTCGGCGGTCAAGTATGAGCTCGTTCCTGCCCCGGCAGGCTCGCCTGTGAAGGTGACGTTCAACGGCAAGGAAACCCCGATCGCTCCGGCGATCCCGGCCAACATCACGGCCTTCACGGCTGCGGCCGGCGAAGCGGGCTATCCGAAGGCAGGCGATCCGACCATCCTGAAGGTCGGCGGCTTCTTCGATGCCCTGGGCAATGCTCAGGCTCTGAAGGCCATCGGCATCCTGACCATCCTCGTGATCTACGTCACGATGGTCTACGGCCCGATCGCGGCGGCCCTGGTGGAGTTCTTCCCCACCCGCATCCGCTACACCGCGATGTCCCTGCCCTACCATATTGCCAACGGCTGGTTCGGCGGCCTGCTGCCTCCCACCGCCTTCGCGATGGTGGCGGCCACCGGCGATATCTACTACGGCCTGTGGTACCCGATCGTGATCGCCCTGGTGACCTTCGTGGTCGGCCTGCTCTTCGTACCGGAGACCAAGGACCGAGATATCATGACCTACGAGGGCGCCGGCGCGAAGCGCTAAGCTTCCAACGAGGCACCGATCAAAAAGGAAAGCCCCGCCGAAAGGCGGGGCTTTTCGTTGGGAAGGAACCACCCGTCAGTAGCAGGTGGTCACGCGGCGAACGATCCAACCCTCACCCTCGACGAACATGCGCTTGCGGGAAATATCGCAGTGCGCATCGCTGCCCGTATTGGGCTGAACCGACGATGTAGTCTCCACATCCTTGGCGGAAACGGATGTCACGGCCTCCTTCGAGGGCTTTGCAGCCACACCGTGGCTCGCTGGCGCAGCTTCAGCTGCCCCAACCAGGCCTACACCGGCAAAGATCGTGAGAACGGCAAGAACCTTGAGGCCGCCTTGCGGCGGGATCCTCGACTGAACAGAAGCCCCTGAGGCCTTCATGGCACCAACTCCGTGATTGCTGTTTGCCTGACAATTCCAGAATCCGAGGTTGGTTTCGGTGCGCTGGGACACTTAATATTTCCATTTTCATGGAACTTGCGTCCGGCTTCGCGTGCTGCTACCTCAGCCCTAAGGTGAGCCGGTGTAGCACAGCGGTAGTGCAGCGGTTTTGTAAACCGAAGGTCGGGAGTTCGATCCTCTCCACCGGCACCATTCCTTCCTCCTCGAAGGCAAAATCGAGAAAAGACAATCAGCTGACGGACGTCTCGCTTTCACGAACGAGACGTGCACCCCTTCTCGGTACAAGTGCAGGCCCCCTGCCGGGCTTCGGCATCATTGCAAGCTGGCCAGCCGTGTATAGGCCGAGAGCACAAGCTCTACAGCGGCATCAAGCTCTTCTTCATCGAACTCATAGCAGCCGCAATAAGCGATGACTGAGTTGCTCTCGGGAGAATAAAGCTCCACCCACAATGGTGGGAAAGTCGGCAAATCGAAATTCTGGAGATGCTCGGTCAGCCGTATATCGAGGTTGCCTACACGCATGATGGTGATGGTCCGAGAACCGTTGCCCTGCTCCGGGGCAAACATAAGCCGGACATACGCACGGATAATCTGTTGTTCAACGGAATCGCGACAGGGGATCCTTCGCGCTTCAGCATCGCCGAGCGTCGTACAAGGCTGCGACATTCTATTCTCCGTGATCCAAATGGCGGCCTGCGGTCCCGGTTCACATCGATGAGAGCTTCGGGAGAGCGGCGGTCTAAAACGTGACGCAACCAATAACACCTTAATAGCCGACAATTAAATTGTGTGCAATACAAATATTGAACAATTATTTTGTACGCAATATGAGTTCGATGGTGCTGCCATCTGAGGATTGTCATGACAACAGAGAACCCGCCAGCCAGTGAACCAAATGAGATCCTGGAGCTTTCAAGCCAATTGTGCTTCGCAACCTATGCGACGGCCCATGCCTTCAACCGTGTCTATAAGCCCTTGCTCGATCCTCTTGGGTTGACATACCCGCAGTATCTTGTGCTGCTCGTCCTATGGCAGGGGGACAACGTGACCGTAAAAGAGATTGGTCAGCACCTGCACCTCGACTCTGGAACGCTCACGCCACTGCTAAAGAGGCTGGAGAGCGCCGGGGTCGTCCGGAGGACGCGCGACTCCCATGATGAGCGTCAGGTTCGGGTAAGCCTGACCAAACAAGGACATGATCTTAAGGCGCCCGCGCTGAAAGTCTGGAATGAGGTCGTCTGCGCAACTGGCCTGGAGACTGAAAAGTTTCGAGGTCTCATGGTTCAGCTCAACGCGCTCCGTGAGAGCCTCAACGCCTACCCGGGACAGCGGAAGTAATCGACACCTTGGAGGCCAAGCACGTCTCTAAGAGACAGGATTGCACCTGCGCCTCTCGCGCTTCGGCCGATTTTGCCCCACGTTCGTTGCTCGTCAGGATCGGCCGAAGAGCCTCTTGCGCGGCAGTGACACGGCGCTGTTTCTAATCCGGATAGAGGGCGTCCCTCGGAGAACGCGCAGGCCTCATTGAAGAATGTTTCTTGTGGATATAATCCGAATGAGTGCGCTGCTTCAAAAAGGATCGAAAATCGATTTCAAGTAATCCCTTCGAGAATAGCAGCATTAATCCTTCTTCATTGAAGGTTTGCGATCTGTTTTGTTGACGCAAGAAGCACGAGCATTAGCTTGTATACTTTCATCAACTAGAGAGAAAACATGGCAACCTTCGATATTTCGAACTCCTGGGGAGCCGGATTCGACATGTCCGGTTATTCGGACGAGGGCTGGGGCTACATGCCCGCCGACCGGCTTACCGGAACTCTTTACCAGGGGTACAACACCATCATCTTCGATGCCTATGGATATGCGTCGTTCGATGCCCTCGGCGTCAACTATTTTCTATATGGCGACAACAATACCCTTGTCATCGAAGACATGTATTACTTCCGCGGAGGAGAGACTGTTCTTAAGTTTGACGACATCAACATCCAGACGAGTATTTCTGATCTCAATTCAGCGTCATGGTACGTCCGCATCAATCCGGGAAACGATACCTTTTACGGCAATGACTACGCTGATGTGATAAAAGCAGGCTATGGGGACGACTTGGTCGTCGGGTACCTCGGCAATGACGCACTCTATGGCAACGAAGGTAGTGATACCTTAGGTGGCGGAGGTGGCGATGACCTTCTCGTCGGAGGAAACGGCTATGACACTGCCGGTTTCGGCGGCCTAAGCACCAACTACACCTTTGCCACCAATGCAGACGGATCGGTGACAGTCATAGACAGGACAGGCGGATGGGGCGTCGACGTCGTCTATGGTGTTGAAGCTTTCTACTTTGACAATGGAACCTTCAGCCTCTCCAGCCTGCTTCCGTCCTTTCCCCCGTCCTCGCCTTTTCCTCCCGCTGCACCAGCAAGTGCGGAAACGATCTATGCAGGCAACAACACTCTGTATGGAACATCAGGCAGCAATATCCTCAAGGGCTATGGCGGCAACGACAAGCTCTACGGCCGTGGAGGCAACGATCAACTTTACGGCGGCACCGGCAACGACACCCTGTACGGCGACACGGGCAAGGATGCGTTCGTGTTCAACACTAAGGCGAACAAATACACCAACAAGGACGCCATCAGGGACTTCAGGGTCATCGACGATACCATCCGCTTGGATAACGCTGTCTTCACGAAAGCCGGCGCTAACGGCGCGCTGAAATCCTATGCCTTCTGGAGCAACAACACCGGCAAGGCGCACGATAAGGATGATCGGATCATCTACGACAAGGACAGTGGGGTTCTGTATTACGACGCCGATGGTTCGGGAAAGGGAGCATCGGTTGCCTTTACGACGATCTCGAAGAAGCTTGCCCTGACCAACAAGGATTTCTACGTCATCTGAATCACCCACTTCAGCCCGGCAAGCGGACTCGGGATCAGTCCAGGATGCTCCTGCCTGATGGCCGTTCCCCTGAACAGCTTCATGCATGAAGTTGAACCCGATTCCCTCTTCGATGGCAGATTACTCGAGGAAGCCCTGGCAGATTGCCGGGGCTTTTGAGTTCATCCACCATCAGGCATCGCTCAGCCGCCGCTGCCGAAGCCGCCTGAGGAGCCACCACGGCTTTCGCCGGATTCGCCCGTGTTCTGGTTGCCTGTCGCGGGACCACCGGTGCTTCCTGTTGCATCGGGCCGCTGAAGGTTGGTGCTCGGCCGGTTTCACTGTGTCTAGAACCTGTGAACAAGCGCTGCTCCCGACCCTTTCGAGAACTCTTGCGCCCGCAGGAGTAGCCCGTCTTCCCAAGCGGCATTTTTCGCAGCCAGCTCTAAGCTGCCTCTCGACTGTGGCCCTGGAGGCATCGATGGAGATGATCCTGCTGAACGTGATCGGCTCGGCGGCGGTGGCCTCTGGGGTTATTGCCGGCCTCATCACGATGCGGCTGTCACGGGAGATTGCTGGTTCGAGCGACAGTCGCCTGGAGCATTCTGAGCCAGACCAGCACAAAAACGATTGAGCAACACGTCACAGGCACAGCGCCAATGCGCTGCCGAGAGGAGCAGCCTCGCGGACAGAGGCCAAGCTGCTAGCGGATCTGCTCCTTGCCCCAGTTCTTGTGCGCGACCTCGTCGGAAACCTTCTGCTCGGTTCGGCTAAGTCTGCGGCGTCGGCTGCTGGCAACGGCCATGAAGATGCCGATCAGCAACGGGCCGCCGACGACCACCAATGCCCAGACCCAACCATCGGCTATATCCCACATCATCCTGCTCCTTGCGAAGGGCCGCCTTGAACGGCCTCGACTGTCCTTGCAGGGCTAACCGGAATGCAAACCCGTTGTTCCGCTCGGCAGCGACGCATAGGCAAAGCCGAGTTCCGGCAGTAGACAGGCAGGATGTCGATAACCTTCCGCTTCATCGATCGTAACCCATGCTGATTGCCATCTCAGACCCTGACGACCTGCGCATCGAAGCTTACCGGGCCGTGCGAGAGCGCGATCTCATAGGGCGCCAGCACCGCTTCATCGCGGAAGGCGAGGTGGTCTTGAGAGTCCTGCTGAGGCAGCAATCCCGCTTCGAGGTCGAATCGGTCCTCTTGGGCGAAGGACGCGTGCAGGGCCTGAACGATGCACTCCGCCTCCTGCCACCCGAGGTGCCTGTCTACATGGCAAACCGGACGGTGATGGATGCGATTGTCGGCTTTCCCATCCACCGGGGCATTCTCGCGGTCGCCCGTCGTCCGATGCTGCCCCCGGTCGACGCTCTTCTGGCCAACCTTCCGGAGACCGCCCTTGTGGTCGGGCTGATTGGCCTTGCCAACCACGACAATGTCGGCGGGATCTTCAGAAATGCGGCTGCCTTCGGGGCGAGTGCGGTCCTGCTCGACCAGGAGACCTGCGATCCGCTCTACCGCAAAGCGATCCGCGTGTCGGTCGGCGGGGCTTTGGTGGTCCCCTTCACGCGAGCTCCATCAGCCGACGCCCTGGTGCAGGCGCTGGCAGAGGCCTCCTTCGACGTGATCGCCCTCTCCCCATCCGGAGCGGAAACGCTCTCAGGCGTCCAGCCCTCCCGGCGTACGGCTCTGCTCCTGGGCGCGGAGGGACCCGGCCTGCCGCCCAGACTGCTGGCACGGACCTGCACCGTGTCCATCCCGATGAGCGGCGGCTTCGATTCCCTCAATGTCGCCACCACCAGCGGCATCGCCCTGCATCACCTCACCCAGGCAAACAAGGGTTGAAACCGTGTCTCGCTCGCTGACTTGTGAAAGCATGTGCCCTTGCATGGAAGCGGGGCCGTTCTAGGCTTTTGCTCTCATGCCTGGAGACGCTCATGACCATCACACGCCGCACCATTCTTGCCAGCACCGCTCTTGCCAGCACCGCTCTTGCCGCCACTCCGATTGTCGGGCCTGCCATGGCTCAGACCGCTCCTACCGCGACAGCTCCCGCTCAAGGGGCAGGCTCACGTCAGGCTCCCGGCTTCTACCGCTACAAGGTCGGCGACATCGAGATAACGGCGATCAATGACGGCTTTGCCCAGCGCCCCCTCGAAGGCTTCGTCCGTAATGCGGAGCTGTCCCAGGTCCAGCAGGCGATGCAGGAGGCTTTCCTCCCTGGCAGCACGCTGCCGATCACCTTCAACACGCTCGTGCTCAACATTGGCGGGCGCCTGACCCTGATCGACACGGGCAACGGCGACATGGGAGCACCGACCTCCGGTCGCTGGATGGCGAATTTCCGCGCCGCCGGGTTCGACCCGGCTCAGGTGAACACGGTCGTGATCAGCCATTTCCACGGCGACCACATCAACGGCCTGCGCCTGAAGGACGGCACGGCCGTCTTCCCGAACGCCGAGGTGATGGTTCCGTCCGCCGAGTGGACCTTCTGGATGGACGATGCGCGCATGAACCAGGCGCCTGAGGGCATGAAGGGTGCCTTCCAGGGCGTTCGCCGCGTCTTCGGCCCCATCGCCAACAACGTGAAGCGCTACGAGATGGACAAGGAGATCGTGCCGGGACTGACGGCCGTCGCAGCCCCGGGGCACACGCCCGGCCATACGGTCTACATGCTCTCCTCCGGCAGCGGCAAGCTGATGATCATGTCGGACACCACGAACCACCCGGCCCTGTTCGTGCGCAATCCCGATTGGTCGGCGGTGTTCGACATGGATGCGGACCAGGCCCGCGCCACCCGCCGCCGGTTGCTGGACATGGCGGCCTCCGAGCGGGCCCAGGTTGCTTTCTATCATGCTCCCTTCCCGGGCACGGGTCATATCGCCAAGGAAGGCAACGGCTTCCGCTTCGTTCCGGTTCAGTGGAGCCCGGCCGTCTAAAGCTGTCCGCCAGCGGTCTCCGAAACAAGCCACTCCAGGGTGGCCGCGTCCCCTCCGGTCGGCTCGATGAAGAGAACGACCGGCGTTTCATAAGGATGTCGCTCCTTCAGCGCCCGATGCACCTCATCCTGAAGGCCCTTGCGGGTCTTCAGGATGGCAACGGCCTCTTGGCTCCGCTCGATGGATCCCTTCCAGGCATAAACGGACCGCATCCCCGGCAGCACGTTGATGCAGGCGATCAGCCGGTCGCGAACAAGCCCCTCCCCGATCGACAAGGCGATGTCCACATCGGGAAAGGTCGTATAGACGAGAAGCGGGCGATCCATGCTATTCCTTTCCTCCGCATCCGATTGGACGCAGCGAGGGTAACTGGGCATGGCCCGTCGTTTCAACAACATCGCATTTGTAGCCAGCGCCGCGCCCGACGCGCAGACCGCGCTCAGGGCCTTGCAGGATCGTTACGCAAACGTTGCGCCCGAGCAGGCCGACGTCATCGTAGCCCTCGGTGGCGACGGCCTGATGCTGCAGAGCCTCCACCAGTTCATGGGCACGGCCAAGCCCATATACGGCATGAACAAGGGTACTGTTGGCTTCCTGATGAACGATTTCAGGGAGGAGGATCTGTTCGACCGTCTCGAAGCGGCCGGACGGAGTGTGGTCCACCCGCTTCTGATGGTGGCCTGGGACGTGCATGGAGTGGCCCACACGGCGCGCGCCATCAATGAGGTCTCCATGCTGCGCCAAACCTACCAGGCGGGCAAGCTGCGGGTGAGCGTCGACAACCGGGTGCGCATCCCCGAACTCAGTGCCGACGGCATCCTGGTGGCAACCCCTGCCGGCTCGACCGCCTACAACCTTTCCGTGGGCGGGCCGATTCTGCCGCTGAACGCCCCCTTGCTCGCCCTCACGCCGATTTCCGCCTTCCGCCCGCGCCGCTGGCGCGGCGCCCTGCTGCCGGATTATGCCAAGATCCAGATCGAGGTTCTGGAGCCCGGAAACCGGCCCGTGAGCGCAGTCGCTGACCACACCGAATTCCGCAATGTCTCCCGGGTGGATGTATCGATGGATCGCAGCGTGGATCTGGTGATGCTGCATGATCCGGGCCATAGCCTGGACGAGCGCATCCTCCGGGAGCAGTTCGGCTATTGACGACGATGGAAGGCACGGGCTTCAACGTGCCAGCTGAGAATCAGAGGTTACCATCATGAATGATGAGAGCAGGCACCCGAGAGGCGGTCTCTATTTCGAGGACTTCACCGTCGGCACCACCATCCATCACCGCCTGACCCGGACGGTGACGCAGATGGACAACATGCTGTTCTCCAATATGACCCTGAACCCGCAGCCGCTCCATATCGATGCGCATTTCTGCGCCACGGAGACGGAATGGGGCAAGCCGCTCATGAATTCCCTGTTCACGCTCGGCCTGCTCATCGGCATCTCCGTCAACGACACGACGGTGGGCACGACCATCGCCAATCTCGGCATGACGGATGTGAAGTTCCCGGCTCCGCTGTTCGAGGGCGACACGATCAATGCCACGACGGAGATCGTGGCCAAGCGCGAGTCGAAGTCGCGCCCTGATGCCGGAATCGTGGAGTTCATCCACCGGGCTTACAAGCAGGACGGCACCCTCGTGGCCGAATGCCGCCGGCAGGCCTTCATGCGCAAGAGGAACGCCTGATGCGCTCCCTGCTCTTCGTGCCGGGCGACAGCGCCAGGAAGCTCGAGAAAGGTCTGACCTCCGGAGCCGATGTTCTTCTCATCGATCTCGAGGATTCGGTGGCACTCTCCGCCAAGGAAGAGGCGCGACGCGTCACGGCGGAGTTTCTCACCGAGCAGCGCACGAAGACCGAGCGCCCGCGCCTCTTCGTGCGCGTCAACGGATTGACCACAGGCCTGATCGATGCGGACCTCGACGGCGTGATGCAGGCAGGCCCCGATGGAGTCGTGCTGCCGAAGACGGTGGGCGGTGCGGACGTGGCGCATCTCGGCGCCAAGCTTGCCGTGCGCGAGGCGGAGTTCGGGCTTGAGGATGGCGCCACCCGCATCCTTGCCATTGCGACGGAGAACGCCGCCGGCGTCTTTGCGCTCGGCACCTTCGCGGGCGCAAGCCATCGCCTGATGGGCATCGCTTGGGGCGGCGAGGATCTGTCGGCCGATCTCGGCGCCGAGACGAACCGCGGCGTCGATGGCGGTTACACAGACCCTTACCGGCTTGCCCGCTCTCTGACCTTGCTGGGCGCCACGGCGGCCGGTGTCGACGCGGTGGATTCCGTCTTCACCAACTTCCGCGACATGGCAGGCCTGGAGGCCGAGTGCCGTGAGGCCCGGCGCGACGGCTTCGTGGCCAAGATGGCGATCCATCCGGCCCAGGTGCCGGTCATCAACGACGCTTTCACGCCCTCGCAGGAGGCAATCGAACGGGCCCAAGCGGTGATCGAGGCTTTCAAAGCCAGTCCCGGAGCCGGAGTCGTCGGCGTCAATGGCGAGATGCTAGATCGACCGCACCTCCTGCGGGCAGAGCGGCTTCTGCGGCGTGCTCGCAGGCACTGAAGGTGGCTTGTCCGGCTTCTAGAGCTCAGGGACCACGTTGAGGTCCAGGTCGATGTTGGCCTTGCCCTGCGGCTAGAGCATTTTCGACTTACACGGGTTCATAGCCGCTGTTGGTGAGATAGTTCTGGCACTCCTCGGGCGAGAACTCATCGAGCAGTGCGCCAATGGTGGTCCAGAGAGCTTCTTTCGTCCGCGTC
>JAESGY010000028.1_pt1 | contig 166763 bp, 141 predicted proteins | sample 9269841 | NCBI WGS metagenome assembly JAESGY01 (sample SAMN17022865, study PRJNA683097) | algae metagenome | isolation source: Spirirestis rafaelensis WJT71-NPBG6 and co-occurring heterotrophs from... | place: USA: Pinto Wells, Joshua Tree National Park, Colorado Desert, CA | collected...
TGACGCTGCACTGCCACGAACGATAGCGTTAACTTTTTCATCTTTGAGGATTTTGGCGATTTCGGGAGCGTACTTTGCCCCTGCTTCTCCCAAGTTCCCTAATGCTGACGCTGCACTGCCACGAACGATAGCGTTAACTTTTTCATCTTTGAGGATTTTGGCGATTTCGGGAGCGTACTTTGCCCCTGCTTCTCCCAAGTTCCCTAATGCTGACGCTGCACTGCCACGAACGTCAGCGTCAACTTTTTCATCTTTGAGGATTTTGGCAGCTTTCTGGGCAATATCCTCCGGTTTCTTTGGCACAGCTTTCAAATCTTGCGCTTCATATTCATCTAATTTGTCAAAAGCAAGTGTTTGCACTTTCGGATAGCCATCGTCAAGAGCCGCAACTATACCATCAATCTGCCACAGTTGCGGCTTTGGTTTGGGTGCTTCTTTTGCACTTACCCAAGAGAAGGAGAGGAGGAAAACAAGGAATAATGTAAAAGGGAAAAGGTAAAAGGGCGAAAGCTTGCTAATTTGGCGGGCAGTTTTGAGCATGGGGGAAAGCACAAGATGATGATACGCCGTTGGTATAATATCAGGTGGTTAAATGTCTCCAGTTGTTCACAGAAACAATTGTATTAACCTCAGAGCAAGTATTTTATCTTTTACTTATCTTCATTTCCCTTGACGAAGATTTCGGATTGTAGCCTTGGCGATTATAAATCGCGCGCCAGGTGCTTCAAGTCGGCGGAGCCGCCCAACGCACTGGCTTGGCTACACAGACAAAACCCACCTGCGTGGGTTTAAAATCCTTGATTCTCTCTTAGTCCACGCAGGTGGACTTCTCTGCGAGACGCTACAAAGAACGTTTGTGTAGTAGCGAATTCTATTCGCCTTTTTGAAACTCATCTGCTGGGGGACGTATTAACATAACGTCGGTCTGTTATGGCATAACATCGGTCTGTTATGGCATAACATCGGTCTGTTATGGCATAACATCGGTCTGTTATGGCATAACATCGGTCTGTTATAGCATAACGTCGGTCTGTTATAGCATGATGTCGGTCTGTTATGGCATTGCAGGATATTGGTAATTGTCCAGAAACTAAAACGCATCCCAGAAGAGGCACTTCAGCAAGTTCTGGATTTTGTTGTTTTCTTAGAGTGGCATCAAAAGTGCGATCGCTTTGGAGTTATTATCCGTAAAGAGTGAAGATTTACGGCAAGCTGACTACGAATTTACTAAAATCCATAAGTCTTATAATGCGATCGCATTTTTGTTAAAATTCATAAGTCTGATAAATTGTCAAGCATAATTATGGATTCTCTCAAACAACAGATTGTCCAGAAACTAGAACGCATACCAGAAGAAGCACTTCAGCAAGTTCTAGATTTTGTTGCTTTCTTGGAGTGGCGTCAAAAGAGCGATCGCAAAGAGTTATTATCCGTAAAGAGTGAAGATTTACGGCAAGAAGATGACGCAGAATGGCTAGAGACTGACTTATCTGACTTGGGTAGTTATGAACCTTATGATTGGCAACCAGGAGAACTAAATGAGGGTCTGCCTGTTAAGTATTATCCTGGAAAGGGAGTAGTAATAGTTGAAGAATGACGACTCGTTCTTTACAGTTTGGGGACATTGTAACAGCACGATTTCCTGAACAAAACCCGCAAGGTCGTGAACAAGAAGGCTATAGACCCGCTATTGTGGTAGGGTTTCCCACTCGTTTAGGTATACCGCGTTTTGAATTGATAGTCCTCATCCCGATGACAACCGATAGAGGACAACAATGGGCTAATACTTCACCTGATTTATATCTACGTTTTGCTGCGGGAATTGCGGGCTTAAAGTCCCCATCTATTGCGCTATTGGATCAACTCAGGGTTTTAGATGCTAATCGGATTGTCGCATATCGGGGAAGTCTAACACCTGAGCAGTATGAACTCATTTTAACAGGGCTTGGGCGGATGATTAGTCCTTGATTTTAGCGATTGGGCGAATAGAATTCGCTACTACACAAACAAAGTCCAGATGGTGCGTGGACTTATGCATCCCAATACAATGCGATTGTCACTCGATACAATGCGATTGTCACTCGATACAATGCGATTGTCACTCGATACAATGCGATTGTCACCCGATACAATGCGATTGTCACCCGATACAATGCGATTGTTACCCGATACAATGCGATTGTTACCCGATACAATGCGATTGTCACTCGATACAATGCGATTGTCACCCGATACAATGCGATTGTTACCCGATACAATCTGTTAGAAATTAATTATGTGTTATGCGAAACCTTTTGTAAAGACGCGATTAATCGCGTCTCTACAAGGATTTCGGGCTTAACTGAAGGGTATTGTAATATAGTTAAGCCACGGTTTCCTTGATAACAGTGTCCTATGCCTGCATTTTTATTAGAAGTCGGTACAGAAGAATTACCCGCAAGCTTTTTGAGTAGCGCTGTTAAGCAGTGGAAACAGCGCATTCCCCAAAGTCTCTTAGCACACAACTTAACTAGCGATGCGGTGGAAGTTTACGGCACTCCCCGTCGTTTGGCTGTGTTAATTACAAATTTACCAGCGCAGCAACCAGACAAAGAAGAAGAAATTAAAGGTCCCCCCGCACAAGCTGCGTTTAAAGATGGTAAACCAACACCCGCAGCAGCAGGGTTTGCGAAAAAGCAAGGTGTGGATGTTGCTGATTTTGAAATTCGTCCGACTGAGAAAGGCGAATTTATCTTTGTTCGCAAAAAAACTCCTGGTCGTCCAGTAGCGGAAATTTTGACGGAATTTGTCAAAGAGTGGATTTTCAGCTTGGAAGGTAAGCGGTTGATGCGCTGGGGTGATGGTGATGTAAAGTTTTCGCGACCAATTCGTTGGTTGGTGGCTTTGTTAGATGATGCGGTGCTGCCGATTGAGTTGGATAATGGTTCGGAAGTTATAAAGAGCGATCGCCTAACTTACTCTCATCGTGTCTTACATCCACAACCAGTCACTATTCCCCAAGCTAGTGATTATCTTACCACGTTACGTTCTGCTTTTGTCACTGTTGATGCGGAGGAACGAGCAACTACAATTAAACAGCAAGTGTACGCATCTGTGCAAAATCTCAACGGACACGCAGAAATCTACCCCGACTTGTTAGAAGAAGTCACAAATTTAGTAGAATACCCTTCGGCAGTTGTCGGTAAATTTGAAGCAGACTTTTTAGAACTTCCCACGGAAGTGATTACTACCGTCATGGTAAGTCATCAACGTTATTTCCCTGTATTCAAAGCCGCAAATACTAAAGAATTACTTCCTTATTTCGTCACTATTTCCAACGGCGATCCAGCGAAGTCAGATATCGTTGCTGTCGGGAATGAAAGAGTAATTCGCGCACGTTTAGCTGATGGTAAATTCTTCTACGACAGCGATTTAAAGAAGCCTTTAGAAAGCTTTCTACCGCAGTTAGAAAAAGTCACTTTTCAAGAAGATTTAGGTTCGGTGCGTGCCAAGGTTGAGCGAATCTGTCAAAATGCCGAAGCGATTACAGCACAACTGCAATTAAGCCAAGAAGAAAGTAATAACGTTCAAAGAGCAGCTTTGCTTTGTAAAGCCGATTTGGTCAGCCAAATGGTGTATGAATTTCCAGAATTACAAGGCATTATGGGAGAAAAATACGCTGCTAAAAGTGGAGAATCACCAGAAGTAGCAACAGCAATTTTTGAACATTATTTACCACGAAATGCAGGTGATAATTTACCTCAAAGTCTCACAGGTCAGATTGTCGGTTTAGCAGACAGGCTCGATACTTTAGTTAGTATTTTTGGCTTGGGAATGATACCTACAAGTTCATCTGATCCCTTTGCTTTGCGAAGAGCCGCAAATGCGATAGTTAATATTACTTGGTTTGGAAACTTAGCGATTAATTTACAACAATTAATCGAGGAGATAGCAAGTAACTTTGCCACAACTTACAACAAAGATAGTGCAAAGTTAATTACAGCCCTAAAAGATTTCTTCTTGCAACGCGTTCGCACACTATTGCAAGAAGAAAAATCAATTGATTATGACTTAGTAAATGCAGTGTTGGGAGAGAACGATCCAGAATATGCGGAACGCGCTTTAAAGGATTTATTGGATGTACGCGATCGCGCTTTATTCTTGCAAGAAATTCGCAACGACGGCACATTAGATAAAATCTACGAAACCGTCAACCGTTCAACTCGATTAGCAGCGCAAGGCGATTTGGACTTTGTACAGCTTAATCCCACGGCTGCAATCAATCCAGAACTATTCCAAAAATCCTCAGAACAAGCCTTTCTAGATGGTTTAATTCAGTTAGTGCCAGAAACAGAATCCGCAAAGCGATCGCGAAACTATAGGCAGTTAGTAACAGCACTCGAAAAAATTGCTCCTGCCGTCGGCAACTTTTTTGATGGTGCAGAAAGCGTCTTAGTAATGGACTCAAATCCAGAAATCAAGCGCAACCGATTACATTTGCTTGGATTACTTCGCAATCATGCCCGTGTTTTGGCTGATTTTGGTGCCGTGGTAAAAAATTTGTAGCCTAAGCGAACAAAAAATTGTGTAAATTATGCCAAGAAACGTTACGATAGTGACACTTAACCAGGGATAAATGCCACAGTCTATGTCCAAAGCTCATGTAATTGGATTCGGAAAGTCCGGTGTTGCTGCGGCGAGATTGTTAAAAAGGGAAGGTTGGGAGGTGGTGCTAAGTGATTCTGCTAATGCGGATATCCTTGCTTCACGCAGCACCTCCGAAAACTTCCTTCACCAGCAACAAGAACTTGCCGCCTTGGCAATAACTGTTAAATTGGGATATTCCCTGGATTTGAATGATTTCGATTTACTACAGTTAATTGTCGTCAGCCCAGGTGTACCTTGGGATATTCCTCTATTAGTCAAAGCGCGAGAATTGGGGATTGAAACTATCGGCGAAATGGAACTCGCTTGGCGGCATTTACAAACTATACCTTGGGTGGGAATTACTGGCACTAACGGTAAAACTACCACGACCGCTTTAACAGCCGCAATTTTTCAAGCCGCCGGATTTAACGCCCCCGCTTGCGGTAACATCGGCTTGGCAGCTTGTGAAGTCGCACTTTCTCAGGATGGGATTGACTGGGTAATTGCTGAATTTAGCAGTTATCAAATAGAATCTTCTAATACTGTTGCTCCCCGCATCGGTGTTTGGACGACTTTTACACCAGATCATCTTGCTCGTCATAAAACTTTAGAAAAATACTACGACATCAAAGCGCAGTTATTGCGTCAGTCTGAGTTACAAGTTTTCAATGGGGATGATGCACATTTAAGCAAGGTGGGTGCAAGTCAGTGGAATAACGCTTATTGGACAACTATTAAAGGTAAAGAGCATCTGATTGGTGAAAAAGGCTTTTATATAGAGGATGGCTGGGTTGTCGAATTAAACAACTCTCCACCCCAAAGAATTGTAGAAGTGTCAGCTTTGCGGATGGTAGGCGAACACAATCAACAAAATCTGTTAATGTCAGTAGCAGCAGCGCGGTTGGCGGGAATTGATTCATTGGCTATATCTGAGGCAATTCGTGAATTCCCCGGCGTTCCCCATCGCCTTGAACATATCTGCACTTGGGAAAATGTCGATTTTATCAACGACAGCAAAGCGACTAACTACGACGCAGCAGAAGTTGGTTTAGCATCGGTTAAAAGTCCAGTGATTTTGATTGCTGGTGGGGAAGCGAAAGCTGGAGATGATACAGCGTGGCTGGAAAAAATTAAAGCAAAGGCAGCCGTAGTATTACTGATAGGTAGTGCTGCTGAAAGTTTTGCCAAACGCTTAGAAGAGGTGGGGTATGATAGTTATGAAATTGTGGAGACAATGGAAAAAGCTGTCAAGCGATCGCTTGAATTGGCTAAACAACATCAAGCATCTGTAGTGCTGCTATCTCCAGCTTGTGCAAGTTTTGACCAGTATCCCAATTTTGAAGCGCGAGGTGATGATTTTCGCATGTTGTGTCTTAATCACTTTTTAAAGGCAAAGGATCGCTAAGGTTTCGCATTCGCCGTTAGGCGTTCCCGCAGGGTAGGTTCGCAGAGTTTTTTGATGAGTTTGGTTGGCGATAGCTTGTAACATTTACAGTAAGTCGTGATGTCTGCTATTTTACTGAAGTGAGTTTTATGCATAGCGATCGCCTAAACAACACAAATAACTTAAATCCTAAGTTTGAAGGCTTTTTTATTCAAATGGTAATGCCGGGACAAAAGCAAAGAGTCCAGGAAATTGTTACCGAAGCCTTTGGTTTAGATTGTCAGGTGAAATCTCTTGGTGATAATCGGACTGAGTTTCAAGTCACCCTCAACAAGAAAGTTTTATCAGTTAAGGATGCTTGGGATAAATCTTATTATCTGCGATCGCAACCGGGAGTGGTGGATGCACAGCCACTATTTGCGGTTCCCATACCTGAACCCATAGCTGAACAAAGTCGCAACTTCAATCAATCAGAACCTATAGGTGACACTCAGGGTCAAATAGAAGAACAAAGCAGTGATGTTGAATGGGGTCTAAAGCAAGTCCGAGTTTTTGAAGCATGGTCACGATTTTTCCCTGACCCGAAACGACCACCAGGACATGATGTTGTTATTGGGCTGCCGGATACAGGTTATTCAGAACATCCAGAAATTATTTCTAATTTGCTTTTGGCAAAAGGCTACGATTTTCTTAAGAAAGACAAAGACCCAAAAGACGAATTAGAAAGGTCTTCAGGTGAAGTTATAAATAATCCCGGTCACGGTACATCAACAGCAAGTATAGCCATCAGTCCTAAAGGAACGCAAGGCGATTATCTCAGTGGTAAAGCTGTTACAGGAGTTGCACCGGGTGCAAAAGTAGTACCTCTGCGGGTTTCGTATTCAGTGGTATTATTGAGCGTGCAAAATCTCGCTGAAGCGATCGAGTATGCGGCAAATAATAATATCCATGTTTTGTCAATTAGTTTAGGGAGTGGTTTTTTTAACCAGCGTCTGCGGAGTGCGATAATATATGCTCAAAAACGAGGCGTAATTATAGTAGCAGCATCTGGCACTTATATTCCCTACGTAGTTTGGCCCGCTGCCTATGATGAAGTAATTGCTGTAACTGGTAGCAACGTACTGCGTCAGATTTGGTCGGGTGCATCGCAAGGACCTAAAGTTGATGTTACCGCACCTGCTGAGAAAGTTTGGTATGCGAAAGTCGAGAAGATAGATAATGAAGTTAGGTATAACATACGTCAAGGCTCCGGGACTTCATTTTCGGCGCCACTAGTTGCCGGTGTAGCAGCTTTATGGCTGTCATATCATGGACGAGAGCAATTAATTAAGCGCTACGGTGCCGAAAAGATTCCTTTTATCTTTAATCAGATTCTGCGCGATAGTTGCGACAAATTTCCTACATGGAAGCCGAATAAATTTGGTGAAGGAATTGTCAATGCAGAGAAAGTCCTTGCTGCACCATTACCTGATAATCTTAGTCGTTCAATTATTGCACCAGCAAAAGCTTTAGAACAACATGCTCAAATAGACAACGGAACACTCGATACTTTCGCTCATCTATTTGAGGCACAGCTATCTGACAGCCAACAAAAAGCTAATTTTATGCAAGTGGCTGGAGATAGCAATAAACTGCAAGCATGTCTGGCGGAACTTTTACAAACAACGCAAACTCAGTTACCACAACGATTGAAAGAGGTCGGGCAAGAGCTAGCTTTTTACTTTACCACAAATCCAAAGCTTTATCAGCAATTAGCTTTGGCTCTATCTAGTCAAAAGTCCGAGCCGAATCAGTTGAAAACAAAATCTTTAACTGAGTCATCAAAGTCAAACAATCTGGATTCAGTGCGCGAGATTTTGTTACAAAATCTATCTGAAGTTTTGATGACAAAATTGAGATTAACTTCCGCTACATAATAATAGATTATACCCTGAGTACTGCTTCGCAGAAACCTTAGTCTAAGCAGGTTTTATTTCTATGACCACGTTGCTTACACCCAGCGCCCGGTGTAAATACATTCAAGTAAGTAAATAGTCAATCCAGATGAATGCTGATGACATTCAGTGTATGTACCAAATATATTAAACTCTGGAAACACAAGAGATACCATTTAATGAGCTTTTTTCCCTATTTGATCAGGCGCTTCCGACTATCTACTTTACTGATATTCATAGCTAGTGTAATTGTCGCTCTTGTTCTGGGCTGTATGCCAACTCCCAGCCAAACCATCACACGAGACAAGTTTCTTCAACCCTTTTCATCCACATCCCCTTGGAATATGCCTATAGGCTCAAATGCCCAATACATACCTGCTGACATCGATAAGGCAGGCTATACAGGGGCAGATACAGAGTACTTCTACAAACTCAAAGCATACGATCCCTTCCGTCCAGTTTACAGTCCTGGTGCTTGGGGTGAAGGGCGCTGTACAGGGACTAAATCTATGGAAATCTGGCTACCCATTCCAGACGATTTAATTGTTGCAGATGCCACGAGTAAGCCCTACAGCACACCCAACAATGCTTCTGCCTTTTTATTGCCAGATGGTAAAACTTTAGTGCAGCTTGAACCCTTGGCTCGTTGTCAACATGGAGGTTCAATTTATGGTTGGCGTTATCCTGACGTTGACATTTACGGAGAAGGAATAGGGGGAGCGCATTTTGGTTCTGGTCTTTCTTCGATTGGTGGCTCTATTCGCAAAGGTGAACTCACGAGCAATCAGCCAATTCATCATGCTTTAAAAGTTCTTCTTTGGGGGGAAAAATATTATTATTACTCTCATTCAAATCCTGGGCATCGCTGGCCCGCAGATCGTGCAGATGGCAATGCCGCCAACCAGTATCATGGTAAAAACCCCGCGCTTGTGCAAGGAGCGCTTTTAGCAATTCTTCCCACCGAAACCGAAGAAAGTCTTAAGTTGCAAACACCTGCTGCTAAAAAAATATTTCATGCCTTGCAAGATTACGGTGCTTATGTTGTTGATGATGCCGGTTGGGATGCTCATTACCTCGCAGTAGAGAAAGGAGTTGTAGATGAGTTTCGCAAAACCTTCGGCTATGATTTCGAGGGTACAAGCGGACAGTTCCACGACGACTTTATGAAGTTATTTCAAGCGTTGCAAATTGTCGATAACAATACAGCAGACAATCTTGGTGGTGGTGGAACTCCGCGTGTTCCTCTTGCTCCACCGATTGGAAACTGAAGAATGAGTTTAAACCTCTCTTGATGCGAGGGGCAACCGTCGTAGAGACGTTCCGACGGAACGTCTCTACAATAGACTTCTTGCAGAAGTAGGGGAAAGGGGAAAGGGGAAAGGGGAAAGGGTATGAAAAAACATGCATTTATAGACTTTTGCAAGAGGTCTAATATGTATGCTTTGCTAGACATAATATAAAAGGAAAGATTTTTGAATCTTAATTTTTTCTTACACCCCTACATTCTTAATACGGTTCAAGAATGCGAAATTTACCCACCAATAACATCTGTAGAGACGTTATATCAAGAACCAAAAGCCCATAATTTTTTAATTCTAGTCCTTAAGTATAATTTTATAATTTTGGGATCTCCCAAAAGAGAGATAAAATCTTTCATTGATATTTTTTCTTGTTTAACAAACTCCATTGGTTTAAAGTTAAAATACGATTTTTGATTATACCAAGTCATTAACATTTGATTTTGCAAGAATAAAAAAGGTGTTTGATTAGCAAATTTTAAATTTGATTTTAAATGAGTAGGAAAATTCTCAGAAACAGCAGTAAACGCTTCTGTAATTATTGCGATGCCGTAAGTTTTCAGCATTAAGTTAATATCTCTAATAGCGGCAACGGGGTCAGTCAAATGTTCTAAAACTTCAAAAGAAAGTACGATATCGTATTGAGATGTAAGACAAGAATTATAGTCAGAGATAAGATTTACGCGATCGCCTATCAAATCGTAATGGGCAAACCGCTTTGTCGCAAAATCGTATGTTTTACTGCCAGGAATGTCGAAATAGTTAATTTTAAAGCCGTTTCTAACAAGTTCTAAAGAATCATTGCCGGTGCCGTCACCCAACATGAGAATTGCTAAATCATCAAAGGCACGACCATTTTTTTGGGCGTATAAGCGAATTCTTTCAATCGCTTCTTGAATCCAAAGCTGTCTTTCACGTGATGCCCAAAAAACCATAGTCTCAATTATTAATCCATATCCTTCTTTATAAAGTTGTTCCATCTTGTTGTCATATTGATGGGGAGTTACTCCAAAATGCTTTGCGTCTTGAACCACAACCCCTTCGCCTAGAGCCTGCATCCACACTCTATGTTCTACTTCCTGTCTGGGTAAATCGGTAAAATTAACTAGTTCATTAACAATTTCCTGATAACTCAAAGGAAGTTTAATGTTCATAGTTTTGTATCGCTAACTACAATTACATTGTAGCTAGGACGCTTAGATTAGCCTAAGCGCCTTTCTTGTCAAGACCTTAAGATTTGTAAATACCCGACAAGGCTATTTCTCTCTTTGGTTGATGTTAGTGGAAGCAGTAGCAACAAGCAAGACAGGTAACGAGCTGAACCAGGTAATGTACTTAAAACTAAAACAGCAACGGCGATGCCGTACCAAATAAGAGCTTTAGCGTAATTTAAATTGCCCAATTCTTTGACTATATATATATGAAGCAGTAGGTAACTCGCTAATGCACATATTTCAGCCCAGCCATAACCAACTATTCCCAGCTGCGGTACTAGCAAAAATGCACCGCCGGCAAAAAGTGCTACATGAGCTGCATGAAACCAAGCAACTAATAAATTTTTACCCAGTAGATAAAGCACTGAGCAATGTAGATTGAAGATGGAATTGGAAAGATAGCCAACGGCAATAAATGGAAAGACTTGCAACACTGGAGTCCAATTTTTCCCAAAAATCAGTAATAATACTATCGGACCGAGCAGCGCAAAACCTGCCATTGGTACGCCAACTGCTAGCGCTTGCAAGCGCATTCCCTCTTCAATACTGTGACGCAGCCTCGTTTTGTCATTTTCGAGTTTAGCAAGCGCTGCCATAGCTAAACGCCAAGTTACTGACTTAGCAAAAGAAAGCATTTCGACTAAACGAATAGCAAGAGAAACAAAGCCAACAGCTTCAGCACCGGCGAAACGTCCAACAATGACTGGATTGACAAGCGATCGCAATTGCCATAACCAAGTTGAACTAGAATAGCTTAAGCCATACTTCAGCATCTCCCGAATTAAACTTGGCTTCCAGCACAAGCGCGGACGAAGTTTAGTACTCGAATAAGTCAGCGCAACCATGCTGATTTGCTGAAGCCACAAACCAGCAGTTGGTGCCCAAGCACCAGCTCCTTGATGCGCTAATGGCAACGCTATCACGTAGTAGCTCATTTGACTGATTAACTCGATATATGCCACACGCTTAAAATTTAAGTCGCGGTCGAGTTTAATTGTTAAAGGTATATTTAACAAAGATAAAGGTAAGGTCAAACCCAAGGCTGCCAAAAACGGTGCTGCTTCTGGAAGGTTAAGCATTTGAGCAATAATATGTTGCCCTAATACCAAACTAAGGGCAAAGGTTCCACCAAAACATAGCAACAGGGTAAAAGCTTGGTCATAATCTTCTTGCTCTAGGTTGCTGGTTTTGCGTAATAAATAAACATCCAAACCCCATATACCCAAACCGCCCAAAAAGCCGACAATTCCATAAGCTACTCCATACAATCCGTACTGGGTAGGTCCAATAACTCTTGTAATAAATATTACTCCTATTAAGCTGAGTAATATTCCCAGAGCTTGTCTTACAACCAGTAAGGCTCCACCCTTAATAACTTGATTACGCAGTCCCACAGTTACTCCAAAAAGCGATTAGGTATTAGGGAATTGGAGATTGGGGACTGGTGACTGGGGATTGGGAAGAAACAGATTGACTCAATAATATTTTTCCTAGTCCCTAGTCCCTAGTCCCTAATCCCCAGTCCCTTAAATTGCGCGAAATGACAAACGACGACGTAAAGCACGATTAAACGATCGCACTTTTTCATAACCCTCAAATCCCAGCCATTGTAGTACAGCGATGGCTACACTTAAGCGGATAACCCAAGGTTTTAAAAGTAGTTGCGGATAGTTGGCGATCGCTAAATTGCGATAATGCGCTGCTTGTTGAAAATCTTTATTATCTATAGACCTCCAAGCAAGATAAACATACAATCTTCCATAGCTTTGCGGTCTAAGATACAATACTTCTGTTGGCAAAGCTCGATATGTTTTCTCAATCAGCTGCCGGAAACCTTCTAACATTGACTGGCAATCTTTTGATTTATTATTAGGATGCTGCCGATATTTCACCAAAGGTTCTTTTATCACTCCATAATGATAACGAGAGGCAATTCTGATCCACATATCTACATCTTCGATGTAGCTACTTTCATCAAATAAGCCAAGAGTTTCAAAACAAGAACGGCGAATCATCGGTGAGCTTCCACAACAAACCGAACTATCACACGATTCAAAAACCTTTTTGTAGACATCACCTTCTTCAGTGTGTCTCATAACTATGCCAGTGAGCTTGCCACTTTCTTCCATGTAAGCTGTCCAAGCATCAACTAGACCAACTAAAGGATTATTATCTAAACAATTTGCTTGTTTTTCTAACTTAGTCGGTTCCCAAATATCATCAGCATCTAAAAAGGCAATATACTCGCCTTTAGATTCAGTAATTCCTTTATTTCGTGCCGCAGCTGTACCTTGATTTTCTTGGGTAATCACTCGAATTCTGGGGTCAGTTATTTGAGAACCCCATTCAACAATTTCATCAGAACTACCATCATTAACAATCAACACTTCAAAATCAGTCAAAGTTTGCTGCAAGACACTCTCCACAGTTTCGGGGAGATATTTCATTGCATTATATGCGGGAACAACAACAGATACTTTTGGCATCTTTTTACTTCTGAAAATAATCGTTTTTTTATTGAGCGCTGTTAGCGCTCAGTACTAATTAACTTATAGGAGTTGAGGTAGTACGACGCATGATTTGTACAAGCGCTCGCACTTTGTCATAACTTTGCGAACCTAGCCGTTTTAGCAGCGCCAAAGCAATACTTTGACGCAGAAAATCCCAAGATAAAATTAGTTGTGGATGATGAGCGATCGCTTGATGATTAAAATGAATTGCTTGTTCGTAATCTTTATTATTTATCGCTCTCCAAGCTAAATAAAGATTAACGCGAGCATATCCTTTCTCTCTTAAAGGTAGCACTTCAGCGGGTACAGATTCAAAAGCTTTTTCAATGATTGTCCGAAAAGCTTCTAAAGTTCCTTTACAGTTAGTAGATTTACTTTGAGGATGCTGTCGATAACGAACTAAAGGTTCTTTTATTGCTGCAAATTCATAACGAGCAGCAAGACGAATCCACATATCTAAATCTTCGAGATAAGGTAAATCTGGATTAAATAATCCAACATTATCAAAACAACTGCGACGAATCAAAGGTGTGCTGTCACAGCAACAAACTGGTTTAAATTGCACAAGTTGTTTCCAGACATCACCCTCAGCAGAAGAAACTATTATTCTTCCTGTAGATTTACCTTTTTGGTTGATTAAAATTGTCCAGGTATCTACTAAACCGATTGATGGGTTTTCTTCCAGAAAACGTACTTGCTTTTCTAATTTGGTTGGTTCCCATAAATCATCAGCATCCAAAAGCGCTATATACTCACCTTTAGCGGCAGTAATACCTGTATTTCTAGCAACAGATGAACCTTGATTTTTTTGGGAAATTACTCTCACTCGCGAATCTGTGATTTGTGTCGCCCATGCCGCAGTTCCATCGGAACTACCATCATCAACTATTAAAAGTTCCCAGTCAGAAAATGTCTGTTTGAAAACGCTCTCTATTGTTTCTGGAAGATAAGCAAGAGCGTTATAAGTCGGGATAATTAGAGAAACTTTTGGCATAGAAACTCCCTGAATTTAATAACTTTGTACTGGCAATTTTTCTTTAGATACAATCGTTTCTAAAATAGCGTCGCGGTAACTTAATGTCACCGCATCCCAACTGAAGCGCATGGCGTTCAGTCGTGGTTGTATTTCTCTTTTGGAATCGAGAACTTTTGCAAGTGTAGCCGCGTAAATATCTGGGTTAGTTACGTCACACAATATGCCACCGTCAGCGACAATGTAACGCCGCATTTCGTCATCAGTTGCGACAACAGGTAAGTCACTTGCCATCGCTTCTATGTAAGCCAGTCCGAATGGCTCATCAATAGAAGGAAGAGTGAATACATCTGCACTGCGATAGATTTCTGGCATTCGCTCATAGGGATATGTGCAGATGGCGAAGCGTTGGCAACCGAGTAACTCATCACCGAGAGATTGAAAGTAAGCGCGATCGCATCCATCACCACACAATAAAAGGCTAGCGTGGGGTACCCGCGCTACTGCTTGCATTGCAAGTTCAATGCGTTTATGGCTATTGCGCTTTAAAGAAGCTACACATAATATGATTGGTTTTGCCAAATTAAAATCGATACTAGTTCCTAACGGTGTAAATTGGTCAAGATCTACGCCGTTAGGAATAATGTTAACGAGTTGCTTCGGTTTTTCACTATGAACAAAATCTGCCATTGTTTGCGAAAAAACTACCAAGCGATCGGGTTGAAAACGCAGGTTGCGTTTTAGAGAACGTCCATCCCCCATTAATCCTACATGTTCGGTAAAAAGAATCGGTGTACCAATTAAAGCTCTGACAAAAGCTGCCATCGCTAATCCACCATAATCATTACAAGGAAATATGACATCTGCGCGGCGACGTAATAAGTGAAAAGCACAAGGTAGAAAATTGGTAAGATGTTCGATAACGATTTCCGGATGAGTCGCAAAGCGATGCACTAAAGGCGCAATCAGTGGATTTTGTACCGCACGATAAGCTTGAACGCGAGAAATACCACCAGTCGGATGACAAAAAGAACCGCAGTCAGATCCACTTAACAGTTCTACATCAAAGTAAGCACTCAATCGCTTTGCCAGTTCTATAGCAAAAATCTCCGAGCCACCACTCCAGTTAATTCCCGCACTGGGATGAACCAATACAACCCGATGGCGGCGTTCATGTAGCATTGTCAGTGGCGAATTATTAGTATCAAGTATTTGCTGGTTCATCATTTTTATATATTTTAAAAATTAAATTCGTAGTCAGCGCTTTAGCGCTCTTTGCCCCCAATACAAATTCATTAATAATTCAACAAAATGATTTTTTCAAACGCATCAGTGCTTACTACGTCGTCAATAATTTCGGTTGAAGAGCTGAACACAATGGTTTTTCAATATAAGAATAAACAGCACATCCAAATAAAAGAGATATGAACGCAACTATCAGTCCAACTATATTCAAAATCATAATATTTTCCGTAATATCAGGAGCAACTTTCCAAAGAATCTTAGTAATATTGTTGATAGCAAATCCGTGCATTAAATAAATAGAATATGATGCATTTCCTATATATATTAAAACATCATTTACATGTACATGCTTCCTCATTTCTAGAGATGTAGAGCCAACTACCAGAAGCATCGAAGGAATACCAAAGGAAATTACAGGCGATATATCTACAACATTGTAGTAATAATTGATTGCTCCTAAAGTATATAAAAAAGCCCCCAGACAAATTAAAGTCATTTCTTGAGGAATTTTATGTTTACATACAATGTAAGCTGCTACGCACCCAATAAAAAACTCTAGATTGCGTTCGTTAAAAATAAAATTAAGCATCAAGCTGTCTTTCGGTAAATCGAAGATGCCAATAAAATGTGTAAATGTCAATAACAGCCAGATGGAAACTATGGGAAAAGATAGTTTGGGCTTTAAGCCAATTAATAAACAAAATATTATATAAAAGAAAACTTCATAGCTCAATGTCCAGCTAACACCAAGAAAGCTGCTTGAGAGAATTTCTCGATTTTGAGGAAACAAAATATAAGCTTTGAATATTTCTATAATATTTCTCTGGCTGCTGTCCGAATCGTAAGCAAAGAATAAAGAAGCGGATAATTTCAGCGTTAAAACTACCCAGTAAATGGGGTAAATTCGGGTAATTCGTTTAATCAAAAATGACTTCAGCTTAGTTGTATTCCCAATATCTGATTTGTGAATATATAACATAATAAATCCACTTAATACAAAGAAGAAGTCTACACCTGAACCACCAAAGTTAAATATTTTAAAGAAAAAGTCTTTTTGGAAATTTTGATTAAATATTAAGTCACAGTGAGCAAGTATTACCATGACGGCAGCGAGTCCTCGAAACACTTGGAGGAGATTTAGTTTTTGATGTTTTGTAGTTTTTTGCATGAAAAATCTCCTTTGTTAATAAGGTTTGGTGAATAAAGGAGTTTGTGGTTGAAGTTTATTCCAATTCCAATCAGCGACTGCTGATACAGTCCACCAGTAAAAGAACAGAGTGGTATGAGTCCAAATGTTTTCGGTAATCATCCCCACAGGTATAGCTAGCAAAACAGCTAAAAGAGTTAAACAAAAATCATGTTGAGCCGTCCCGCTAGGTGTATCTTTAATTAAGCGGATGAAACGCACAATTTGAGCTAGGAAAAAGGCAATAAAACTCACCATCCCCACAATTCCTTGTTCTACCAAAGTCCGGATATAATCATTGTGGGGAAGATATCCATTACCAGCTACTTGTTTACTCAGACCCAAACCATAACCTAAGATTGGGTATTCTTGCCAAGCTTTCAGTAGCATATACCATTGAGAAAGTCGCCAGTTGAAGCTATTATAATCGCCTTGTGATAAGAGAATTGCTCTCGATACATCTATGTCTGGATTGAGAAGCGGTGTATTGGCAATTGATGCCAGACGTTCTTGTCCGAATTCAGTACTAGCAAATAAGCCGATGACAATTGCTAAAAAAACTATCCCACCAACTAACTTGATAATATTTAATTTTGGCGAAATTAAAACTAGTACAAAAACGGCAAGCATGAGCAAACTAAATAGAGCTTTAGTACTCACATAAAAAAATGCTAGTAAGCCAAGCAATATCAACCAACGCCAACGCTGTTTTGAGTGACTTAATTTCCACCAAGTAAGACCAATGAACAGCAATAAAAAGGTGGCGAAGGTATTCGGATGACCTAGGGTTCCGTTAATGCGAGAAGCTTTTTCAAATGAAACTTCATCTCCTCCTCCAAACACAAATATTGGCGGTAAAAGCGAAGTGGGTAAAACTGTTTGCATTAATGCTATTGTTAACGGAAAAATGAGCGCCAGCAATAAAGCAGAAACAATTTTTTCAGGATGAAGTCGGTCTTTAAGCTGCATGACTATCAGGTAGACCATCAGCCAGGAAAAAATACGCACCCATTCGCGAATGCTATCTGACAAAAAGGCAGCATTTAGCCCTAGCCCTCCCAAAGGCAAAAGTATCACCCACACGCCTTGTAGGGCTACCCAAGCAGCAAATAACCACCAAAATTTATTGGTACGTACAGTTTGCCCTCTCAGTAACATGACTGTAACATAAAGTATAGTCAGGGCATCCAAACCAATGGCGAAGGCAGCTGGTAGCTGTTGACCGGAGAAGGGATCTAAAGCAGATCGCAAGATTAATAGACCGAGTACAGCTTGCTCAAACTTGGCAAAGAAGTAGATAATTACGGCGATAGCGAACAAAGCTACACCCAAATAAAAAGGTTGAGCACCTGCCGCGAAGCCTGCAAGTATCCCAGCTGCTGCGCCTGCGAAGGTAATCAACAGCGTCAGACGCAAAGCACGTCTTGAACCTTGATTATTCAGCATTCTTACTACCTCTAACCGTTGTTGTAATTATCACGACCACCTTCGACTGCGGTTAAACGCTTTGGCGATCGCCATGATAGGGGTCGGTCATTATCAACTGGATAGCGGAAATACTTTTCTGTCTGCTCTGTCATTCCATTGACGACTACTCCCAGTACTGGTATCTGGTTGTGCTTTAATTCTGATACGGCTCTTTGCAGTACCTCTTTGATGGTGATGTTAGGACGTGTTACCAGCATGATTCCATCACTCTGTCGCGCTAATGTGGCTGCATCTGCACAAGCACTTATAGGTGCTGTATCGATAATAACCATATCGTAAAGTGCCCCTGCTTCTGCCACCAAAGACCTCATCGCCGGTGACTCTAATAACTGCGACGGACGCCCGTGGAATTCGCCACCAGTTAACACATGCAAATTTTCAACATCTGTCGGCTGCACCGCTTGATTTAAAGTTCTGCGCTTCTCAATTACATCTGTAATTCCCGGCTTTGGCGCTAAGTTAAATAGCGTATGCTGCATCGGGCGACGCAAATCTGCATCTATAATTAGTGTCCGCCGAGATAACATGGCGGAAATCGCGGCTAGGTGCGATGCGACTATTGACTTACCTTCCCCGGAAAGTGTGCTGCTGACAACAATAACCTGCACCTTTTCCATACTGCGAAACTCCAATGTCTTGAGGAGCATTCGGTAAGGCTCAACTAAACCTATATCATCTAAAAAGCGATCGGCTGGCTCCAGAATGAGAGTTTTAGCAGGTAGACGCGGCAACACTCCGAGTAATGGTAAGCTCAGTAGTTCCTCCGCTTCTGAGGCATCCTTTAAGGTGTTATCCATCAATTCGAGAAGCAACATCACAGCAGTACCTAAAACCGTTCCAAACACCGCAGCCAGTGCCAGCACTGCTGAACGTTTGGGTGAAGAGGCGATTGTCGGTGGTTTCGCGGCTTCGATCAAGCGGAGATTGCTAACCTTTTGAGCTTCAGTGATGCGTGCTTCTTCTAGTTTGCTTTGTAGCGATTTTAACGATGCGGTAGCGTCTTCGCGTTCCCGGGTTAGCGCAATTAAAGGTTGCTGTAGAATGGGTAGCTTGGCGAGGCGAATTTGCAGTTGAGTTCTTTGATCTTTTACTGTCGCCAGCTTTTTTTCAATTGCCGATCGCTCTGTCTCATTCGCCAGAAGTTTGGAGGTCAAATCTTGACTAATTTGCTGGCCGGCGACAGTGCTTGAAGCAACCGATGAATTTGCAGGCGACACGCGAGCAAGTTGCTCTGTGTACAATTTATTCAGATTATCTCGTTGCTCAACCAGCGCTATGACACTTGGGTGATTTTCTGTTAAACGCAAACGCCCTTCAATTAACTTTGTATTTAACTCTGTTAATTTAGCGCGTAAAGTTTTCAGTTGTTCATCTTGTCCACCGCGTACAGATGCGTAAGCTTTATCTAGGCTTTTAGCGTCGGTGATTTGCCGCAAAGATGCATCTCGCCCTTTTACTTCTTGCAGTTGAGCTGTCAGACTGCGCTCTTGGTCTTCTAAAGTGGCTAAACTCTCAACTACGCTTTTAGTTTGCTCTTCAAAAGAGATAATGCCGCTAAGATGTCTATACTGGCTTTCTCTCTGTTCGGCTGTTGCTAAACGCTTACGCGCGTTGGGTATTTCGCTACTTTCTAAAAATTCCCGTACTTTGGTTGCTTCCGAACTGATTGTTTTCGTATTTTCGTCAATCATTGCTTGCGAAACAGCATTCAGCAGTTGCGCTGCAAGTTCGGGGTCTTTGGATTTATAACTCAGTTGCAGAATGTTGGTAGCGGGGACAATTTTCACACCCAATCCTTGATTAAGTTCTCCGGATGTGATTTTGCTTCCGGGTGAACCACTGTTGGGTTTGAGAGAAGCGAGCGCGATCGCTCGTTCTAAAACACGTTCGGATTTAACTAATTCCGCTTGGTTAGCTAAGGCACTCGCACCACCAGGGGCACCCGAAGATACCTGTGTCAAGTCGCGACCCAATTCAGAAACGCTCACCCTTCTATCGTCCTGTATCAGTCGCGCTGATGCTTCATACAAACGTGGGGTAACGGTGAGGTAAGCAACAGCCCCACCAATTACTGCCGTGAATGTCACTAAGGCGGGCAATGCACGCCGCTTTAAAATTGCTAATAATGAGGATATACCCTTCTCCATCACACAAAACCTTATTTCATTGGTGATTGATCATTTGTCATTACTTGGTAGAAAACGTAACAACTAAACAAATGTTATTTTTTGCCGATTACCTCAGCCAGCTCGGTTTCACGCTGCGAAATACCGACTGCTTCAACTGGTGCAGGCGATTTCAACAGTGTCGTATATAATTTTAAGGTTTCAGAGGTAATGCGATCCCAACTATAGTTGTTTTGTATGTGCTTTTGGGCATTCTTAGCCATTACTGCGAGTTCTTGCGGATGATTAACTGCCCAGTCTAAAGATTTAACGCAGGATTTAACGTTCCCAGCTTCAAAAAGTATTCCCCGTCCGTTATTAATTAATTGTTGGTGCGGTAAAATATCGCTTGCTAGTACGGGAATACCTTCGCGCATTGCTTCTAGCATTGCTAAAGGTAGTCCTTCTAAGTCAGAAGGCAGAACAAATAATCCTGCTCCTCGGACAATTTCTGCCAGACGAGAACCTCTGAGTTCTCCAGCGAAAACGATATTGCGATCGCGTGCTACTTTTTCTAATAAATCGGCGGTAAAGGTTTTGGTATCGCTGACACCACCTGCTAATACTAATTTCCACCCTTTCGGTTTTAGGGTAGAAAAGGCTTCAACAAGCAAGTCGGGACATTTTTCTGGTACAAGTCTGCCCAAAAATACAATATAGCGTCCGCGTTCCAGACCCAAATCAGTGCCGTAGGTAAAATTTTGGTCAGAATCAGCGTAACTGGCGGGAGCGTTGGGGATGTATAGTGTTTCGCGATTGTAAGTTTCCCAAAAGTACTTTTTCAGTGCGTCTGATACAACTATAAAGCCGTCGGCGAAACGGACTGCGGCTTTTTCACCCAGTTGAATCAGGCGAGTTGAAAAATTACCCCATTTGGCGCGTTGCCAATCTAACCCTTGACAGGTGACAACTACTTTTGCAGATGTGGCGATGCTGGGTAAGCAAGTAAATAAAGATGGACCTAAAGCGTGGAAATGAACGATATCATATTTTTTGCCCGTGGCGGCGATCGCTCCCAATCCTGAAGTAATAAATGCATCTACTCCTCTTATCTGTCCACCTGGTAAAGAAATAACTCGCACGCCTTTGTAGTCATAATTCTCAAGCCAGGAACAGTCAGTGTAAGAGGAGCGGGCAAATAAATCGACACTGTGTCCCTGTGCTACCATACGGGGATAGACTTCTGCACAATAATGCTCTATACCACCTTGTTTCGGAGGTAGACCTTTTGCACCAATTACAGCAATTTTCATATTCATCACTTATTTTTTTGAGGTAGTGTACAACCTGATACACAAACGCTATTTAGTTTTAACTGCACCTGGAACGCGCGATTATGCTCTATTTTTCGTGTTCTCCAATGTTTGCATCGCTAGTTCAAGGAGTTGCTAAAACAAATGATGCCTGCTTGTGCTTCTTGTATTTAGGTTAACCGCATTTATCGTGTTTAGGCTCTAACAGCAAAAGTTACTCGCTGTTGCCAACGATTTAACATTTCAGTATACATATCTCGAACAACCGTGCGGGCTGCATAGGGTTGTGCAGTCCGGATACACGATTCAATCGGATAATCTTCTGGATGCTGTAGTACCTTGCGTAAGGCATCGGCGATGCACTGTGGTGTGCGTTGCCCACAAACAACTCCACTATTAGGAGTTAGCAATTTTGGAGTTTCGCCACATTCAGTTGTGACTACTGGCGTTCCGCTAGCCAGCGCTTCTAGGACAACCAAAGGTAGACCTTCATAAGCGCTACTCAGCACAAACGCATTACATATACGATGCAACTGTGCCAGTTCTGCAATTGGTACAGCACCAAGCATTGTTACCCGACTTGTTAAACCTAAGGTATCAATTTCGGCGCGAACTTGAGCCGCTAACTCTCCATCACCAGCTATGAGTAGGTGAACGCAAGGATCGTTTAAAGCAGCAAAAGCACGTACTAGCAATGTTGGATCTTTCTGCGGATGCAGGCGACCCGCAAACAAAACAAAACGTGTATCATCCGATAAACCTAGCTTATGCGCTAGTTCGCGTTTTTTTACTTCCTTCTCTTGCTGATTCAAGGAATAAAAAAGCTCGTTATCAAAGGAGTTTTTAATGTATGCAACGCGATCGCTTACACTCTTGTAACGCTCTTTATAATGCTTTACCGCATCGGTATTGCATGAAAGAATTTGGCTAAACTGAGGCACTAATAAACTCTCGACAGCGAAATATGCTGCGGGAAATCTCCGCCAAAGAATCGCCTTCTTATCACGCACAGTTTGCATTTGCGTGTGAATATCATTATGTATGAATAAAGTTTTTTCTCCTTGCCAATTAAGGGCTGCTAAGGTTGGCTCTAGCCGATGAAAATGCATGAAATCTGACTCAAAGCAGCGTCCAATAAGCGCTGCTGTATACTTAACCGTTGTAGGAATCAAGCTTCTTACATTATCATTTTCGATATAAAATAAAGGTAGAAAACTAATTTCTCTACCTGCAAATTCGGCTTCTTGCCACTTCAGGATAGGTTGGTTTTTATCGTTTCCTGTTCCTACAAGCCGCACCGCAAATTCTTGAGGTGCGTACTTGATAAATATATTTATTAAGGTCTGAATGCCCCCAATAGTAGTGTTCCAAGGATTGAACTGGTAAAAAATTGTGATAACTGGTTTACGCATTACTACAACCCTGGGCAACTTGTGTAAACACTAATATAAGTTTTAACACATAATTTTAACGCACGTGTAATTTTTACTATACCCTGAGATGTATTTGCTTGTATCTTCACTTCGTAGTATCTCTCAAGTAATATTTATCGACCTCGGTGAATACAACACCAACAGAGGAATTTTTAGATCTACTTATCTAATTTATTTCACTTACGACAATGGTATGGGAGAACACAAAAAATCGCAAAACTTTAAACTTAATAGCAAATCATTTTACATTATTTTAATCGCGAGTTAACCAACTCTAAATTTTAGAAAAATTCACTAGGAAAGTTGCAATCAATTCCTATGTGCCTGAATAAATTCTTCCACTCATACTTCAACATAGTGCTCACCAGATGTGGTGAAAAGATGCTTTACCCAAAATGTACCGACAATGCGCTAGACCTTTAATATAACCGATTCAGCCTAGGGGGAATGTAAATCTAGACTGGAAAATTTGCAACGAAACATGCATCTTAGCTGATAATTTGGCACTAAGATAAGTAAGTAGCAACTAACAGCATCTATTAGCAAAGCCACAATTGAAGATATCAAAACACAATCAAACACTATCAAAGGAAAGTTCTAATATTTCAAAGATATTATACTTTCCAAATATGCAGACTGATGTTATGTCTGCATTAATCTTGTATACATCTGTAAATTAACTAACAAAAACTTGACTTTTGTCAAAGGTCTAATTAACTCAAAGCGGTTTTACAAGCACTAAATATGATGCAAACGCCAATATTCACGGCTTTTGAGCAATAACTTTTGAATCGGGGAAAATTGCAGTCAAAGTCAAAGAGTATAATTGCTGCTCTCATGAACATAGGTATTAGTAAATGAGAAATTCCACTCTTGTGTGAAAACGGCTATAAGTCGAGAATTGTCCGCGTGTTGGATGAATCTCTTGGTGCATTAGGTAATAAGAAAGACCTAACGCACCTTAATCACAGCAGATGCTCGCGCATCTATTACAGCTTAGATTTGGCTTCTAAATTTTCTAAGCGGCTTTTGAGTTCTTGATTTTGTTGTTTTACCTGGTCCAGTTCTTCGCGTAGTTGACGCAGAGTTCCTTCTGTACCAACATGAAGACGCACTTTGGTGATTTCTTCTTCAGCATAACGACGCACGCGTCCATCAGCTGTTTGGTCAGCAAGCGATCGCAAAATCGAGATCGCTTTGGGGGTTTCCATTTGTCCGAGTGCAACAACTACTGCAACTTGAGTTAAAAAGAAGCTTTCTTTGGCAAGCGTTGCCAATCTATTTAAAATCACTTCTAAGTTGGCGGGAGTTTGACCAACAGAAATTTTTCCCAATGCACGAATTGCCGATAACCGCAAGGGTTGCGGTATACCGATTTTGGTGTATTCCAGAATTAAATTTAAAGCAGCTTCAGAAGTTTTCAGTTCTGCTAAACCAGCGATCGCACCACTGCGAACAACTTCATTCCAACCTGCTTTCTCTGACAAAACTGATTTTAGCAGCTTTAGTACCTTTTCTTCCTTGGGTTTGTCATCCAAGTTAGCAGAAGCGATCGCGCCAATTGAGCGAGCTGCCATTGCCTCTACATAATAACTAGGATCGCCATCTTGCAAAAGCGGTTTTAAAGCCTTATAACTTTCATTCGTCTTGATTGTACCAAGCGCTTCCGCTACAGATCGCCGCACGAAAGAACTTGTATCTTTTAATCCAACAACTAACTTCTCAAAAGCTTGATCTAACTTGATATTTGCTAGTTGTTTGGCTACTTCCACACGTACACCCCAGAAGGAGTCATTTTGTAACGCCGCAGACAACGCATTCACCGCTTCTAAACCTCCTTTTTTCGCCAAAGCTTCGGCTGCATATATACGGGAGATAGGATTTGGGTCAAATTCCATCTGTGCTTTTAACTCCGGTACCGGATACTCTAAAGACACAGTTTTCAGATAATTGTTCCCGACATCAAAACTAATAAAGTTTGGTTTCGACCTAAGTGGAAAATAAAAGCTTTGTTCGCGTTCATTCACACGCACCGTAAAAGTGCTGAGTGCTGTCTCGGTAGCCGATTGTGAGGTATAACCAAAACCAATGGGAATTTTCAAATCAAACAAGTCATTACCATTATCTGTGGTAACTTGACTTTGGGTAACTGTGACTTTCGCCAGCTTTGCATCTTGATCCCAAGAGTAAGCGACCTTAAAATCAGGATGACCACCGCGATAAACATACTGGTCGAACAAAAACGTCAGATTGCGCCCAGTAGCTTTTTCAATCGCCCTTAGTAAATCGATTGTTTCGACAGTTTTGTGGGCATTATCCCGGACAAATGTCTGAATTGCTTGCCAAAATAGTTCTTCGCCTAATTCTGCCCGAATCATGTGATATACACAAGAACCTTTTTCGTAAATGTGGCGATCGTAAAGTTCGATCGCTTCTCGATAAATGTGTGTCACCATCGGACGACGATAACGAGATGCATCTTCAGCTAAATAACTACGCGCTTCCAGTAACCGATAATATGTAGCTTCTTGATCGCCATATTCATGTTCTGTCCACATCACCTCAGAATAAGAAGCCATTCCCTCCTTCACCCAAGCGTGTGACCAATGTTTAATTACCACCAAATCGCCAAACCATTGGTGTGCCAGTTCGTGGACAACTAAACTTTCGGTGTTGCGGTTATCTAATGCAGCGCGTTCATCAAGCAAACATCTATCAGTTAACAGCGTGGTGGATGTGTTTTCCATCCCCCCAAAGATAAAGTCATCAACGCATACTTGATCGTAGTTGGGGAAAGCATAGGTATAACCATATTTTTCGCTTAAAAACTCCATCATGCGTGGAGTCTTGCCCATACTGCGTTTAGCATCTTCCTCTCGTCCCTTTTCTACATAGTAGGTGACGGGTTTGCCTTGCCACTCATCGTGAATTGCTGCAAAGTTGCCTACAGCCAAAGTCATTAAATAGGTAGGATGAACTTGTTGCTGTGACCAGTGGTATATTTTATCATCGCCGTCTTCTGTGGTGTCAATCAGTTCGCCGTTGGAAATGGCTACAAACGGTTTGGGTACTCGGACTCTGATTTCACTCGAAGATAATTGTCCTGGATAGTCGAAGCAGGGAAACCAGAAGCGCGAGTCTTCGTCTTCTCCTTGAGTCCAGACTTGAGTAGGTTTATCGGGGTAATGTTTGTCAGGTTGAATAAAGTAAATACCGCGTTGGGGTTTTTCCACAGAGTAGGCGATCGCAATCAACAATGGCTTATTAATTTGCGTCGGTTGAGAAAGCTCAATGAAAAGCTGTTCTCCATCGTAATCAAACTTCTGTGGCACCTCGTTGACTTGGACAGATTTAATGTTCAAATTGACCGCATCCAAAGTCAAGCGATCAACACCATTGCAAACCGGTAATAAGCGAATGGTACAACTACCGTTGTAACTTTGGTTAGAAATATCCAAACTGAGGTCTAGATAGATATGCTCTACCTGTCCTGGGCGATCGGGGTTATAGTGTGGTTTTGCCCCTGGTAACTCAAAAGATCTGTGGTGATTATTCTCGGCGTCAAAATAAAACTGCAACATTGATGCTTACTAACCTTGTAATCCTGAAAACTCTTAGGGAATCTAGATAAGACAAATAGCGATATGAGTGTTTTTTGTCCAAGTCAACACAGCAGTCTGGGTTCTTAGTTGAGGAGGACAGTTCCGTAGAAGGTTTCCCTCTCGAATCTGTCTTCAATAAATGCACTTTGACCTGATCGCACTCGTTTGACATCGTATCAAGAGCGCTTTATGCCTCAGATCGCTTACCCGTTGTCAATACTCTTAAGCATTTTTATAGCTTAGAATAGCGAACCTGTAGCGATCGGTTTAATTTCTTGGGAATATACAACATACCATTTACGGATTCATTCCTCACCCCATTGAAGTAATTTAGCAAGCAATCTACAATGCCAAGTTTTTGGAATTAGTAAAATTTTTGGTAAAGATTGCTACATATATACCGAAGAATAATAAATCCGCAAACTCCACCATGACGCTTATACAAGCCTCAGTAACAATTTGAGGAAAAGAGGATAACATCAATGCCCGAAAGTAAATCAAAATTTTTAATTCCTGCTCTTGGCGCTGCTGTAATTGTGACAGGAAGTATCGCAGCTTACATGTATCTAAAAGGACCGTTTGGCGATAGTTCAGGTGCTTTGGCAAGTGCTAAAATAGTTCCTTCCAAAGCATTTATTGCAACTTATATATCTACCGATCCTCAAGCTTGGGCGAAGTTACAGCAATTTGGCACTCCAGAAGCACAAAAAATAGTCGCAAAAGGTCTGGATAGCTTAAATAAGGATCTGCTAACTGAAAGTAATATTTCTTATGAAAAAGATTTGAAGCCTTGGGTAGGTGGTGTGATGATTGCTGTGCTACCACCAACTTCTTCAGCCAATCCGACTCCAAATGCTCCCCCAGCGAGACGAGAACCGAATATTTTGATGGTGGTGGGAATTAAGGATAAGCTTGCTGCGTTAAATTTTGCTAAAAAATTAAAGCAAGAAAAAGGGGTAACTACAAAAGAAATTGACTACAAAGGCGAAAAAATTACTGAAACTATAGGTAAGGGTAAACCCTCATACACTACAGTTTTAAATAATACTTATGTGGTACTATCTCCAGAAAAGCAAACTGTAGAAAATTCAATCGATACGTATAAAGGACAACCATCTTTTGCAAGTAAAGAAGGCGCAAACAGCGTTTTCGCGAAAAATGTAGATGTAAAAAATACTGTGGCAAAAATTTACGTACCGGACTATGGCGGGATGGTACAGCAATTAATAGCGACAAATTCGCAAACTACAACAATACCTCCAGAAACTCTGAAGCAGTTGAAGCAGGTGAAATCGATGGTAGCGGATATTGGTATTGATGATGCGGGAGTGCGGATGAAAGCGATCGCCAACTTAGATCCGCAACTGAGCAAATTTCAGTATCAAAATACTGCGGCGAAAGTAGTAGCGAACTTTCCCGGTGATACTTTAGCACTAATTAACGGGCAAGGGATCAGCAGTTGGTGGTCAGCAGTAGTCGAACAGTCAAAAGATTATCCGGAATTTAAGCAAGTAGTCGAACAAGCCCGCGGACAACTTAAAGCAGTAAATTTTGACTTAGATAAAGATATTTTTGGCTGGATGAACGGGGAATTTGGTTTTGCTGCAATTCCTTCTAATCAAGGTATATTAGCGCAACTTGGTGTAGGCGGAGCATTTGTATTTGACACAAGCGATCGCAAAACCGCTGAATCCACCTTTGCCAAATTAGATAACCTTGCCAAAACCCAAAAAATCAACGTCGCTCAAAGAAATATCAGCGGTAAAGATATAACTGAATGGCAAATTCCCCAACAAGGTGCATTGTTAGCACATGGTTGGCTAGATCAAGATACCGTATTTATGGCGTTAGGTGGTCCGATAGGTGAGGCGATCGCCGAACCCAAAAATCAATCTCTCGACAAGAGCGACAACTTTAAAGCCGTTACCAATTCTTTACAAAAACCTAACGGTGGCTTCCTCTACCTAGATATGGACAAAACCGTTTCTCTAGTAAATCGTTTCGCCGTCCAAGGTCAAGCTATGCCGCCAGAAGCGAGTGCTATTCTAAGTTCAATTCGTGGACTCGGTGTAACTGCTACTAGTCTCGACAAATCGACCTCTCAAGTAGAAATGTTGTTAGCGCTCAAACCAAAAACTGCTAAATAGGGCATGGGGCATTGGGCATTGGGCATTGGGCATTGGGCATTGGAACCCCCCCTCTTTCCATCTCCCCATCCCCCCCTCTCCCCATTCCCCATTACGGATTGTCATTATGGTAAATAGGCTTCTATGATGCCAAAAGTAGAAAAATAGTTAGACAAACTTTACCTATGACTGCTGGTGTAAAAACTTCTCCTGACTTCACTTCCCGTTTGGTGAATGGCATCCTAGGAATTAAGCCCCTATACAACCTAGCCAAACACCAAGCCAGACAAATGATGATCAAACGCTCTGAAAAAATGGGCGTATCTTGGACAAAAGAAGTAGAAACACTAAAAGCGCGTGATTGGGAAAGCGATTTGGCTAAAGTGCAAAATCCCCAGCTTTCTTACCCAGAATATTACCTCACCTCATTCCACGCTTACGAAACCGGAAATCTCAGCTGGCAAGCGGCTTTTGAAGTAGAACCCGCTGCTTACGCTGTCCACTCGAAAATTTGGCAGGGTGCCCAAGCGGAAGGCGATCCAAAATTGCGTGCCTCATATCACGATATCCTCAAAGCACAAATTCCCCATGAACCGCAAGACATTTTAGACATGGGGTGCAGCGTGGGTTTGAGTACCTTTGGCCTACAAAAGATTTATCCCCAAGCCAAAATCACAGGCTTAGACTTATCTCCTTATTTTTTAGCCGTTGCTCACTACCGAGAACAGCAACACAATTGTAAAATTAACTGGGTTAATGCGGCAGCCGAATCAACTGGACTATCAGATGCATCCTTTGATTTAATCTCGATTTTCCTGATGTGCCATGAATTGCCCCAATCAGCAACCAAAGAGATTTTTGCAGAAGCGCGGCGTCTGCTGCGTCCAGGTGGACACTTAGCAATCATGGATATGAATCCCAAATCGGAAATCTACTCTCAGATGCCACCTTACATCTTGACACTACTCAAAAGTACTGAACCGTATTTAGACGAATATTTTGCTTTAGACATTGAACAAACTCTGATTGAGGCAGGTTTTAATGCACCTACTATCACTCGCAACACTCCCCGTCACCGTACCGTAATTGCTCAGGTGAGTGGTTGATTTATCTGTACTGCTGTGTGCCGTTATACCACCACTGCTGCTTCTTGCCTATTACTATTACCGTGTCACCACTGCCCCATCTTTGCTAAGGCTACTATTGTTCTTTATCATCGGGGCAATATCTGGTTTCATCGCTCTGGGCTTAGAATGGGTTTTTGAAACTGTAGCCAACTCGATTGTAGACTGGCAGCAGATGAATAAATCCCTTCCTGGTGTCGCCCTGCGGCAGCTTGTGGAGATTGGTCCAATAGAAGAAAGCTGCAAGTTAGCAGCGGTTGTTACCCCAACTTGCTATTTTAAACGTAAGTATGAATTACGAGCCAGTAGCATTTTTCTCTTCACTATAGCTGTTGCCCTTGGATTCACTGCTGAAGAAAACTGGATTTACCTTTACAATGGCACGGCATCAATTTTTGAGCGTAGCATCGGTACGCCAGTCCACGCTTTGTTCTCAGCACCTTGGGGTTATGCTTTAGGAATATTTATTGGCTCATATGTTCGTTTATCTCGATACAAAAAAGTTATTCCCAGCGCTTGGCTAAATTCAGTAATTTGTCATGCCTTAGTGAATCTTCTATCTAGTGCTTGGCGTTACCCAGCACCGTTAAGCTTCCTCAGCTATGGTTTGTTTCCGTTTCTAGTGTGGATGTTTTGGCGATTAGAGCAATTATTGCGAAAAGTGCAAACTAAACCACCGATTACCCTGATTTCTGGCTATACACCTAAGCTTCGTAACTGGCAACGGGGTTTAGCGCTGTTTGCCCTAATGATAGGTGGAAATGCTATTTTTGGGCTTTTCTTGATGGTAAGAATTCTCAGTCCCTTAAGTCCATCACAGCTTTTTTACCCTGATATTTTGTGGTTTATATTTCCCCGCTTTTTGCTCAGTCTAATTTTCGGATTGATAGCGTGGCTAATTTATCGCTATTTAAGACGTTCAGCGCGACGGCAATATTTCAATTAGTTAGCAATCTACGTGCTAATGGTTGAGGAGTAAACGAGAGCGCCAATGCTACTATGGTTCGCAGGTTAAATTTTTGTTGTCTCAAAGCTTGTAAAAGTACTGGTCTTGCTTCTGTTACTTTTTCAGCTCGCAGTAAGCCAATAGCCAAAGTTGTATGTGCGTGTAACCATTTCTCCCGGAAGTAATTCTTAAAATCTTGCAGTCGCTGATCTTCCATAAACTGACGGTTGCAAAAAATACCAGCTTTACTCGCCCGAATCTTATCATAGGCGTTTTTGCCGCCACTAGATGCCGTTACTGATTCGGTATGCACGCGGTATCTAGTTAGTCTTTCAGGAGAATAATATGCTCCACCACCAGTGCGGCAAGCAAGGTATGTTAAATACAGATCCCAAAAAGGTCCCATTTCCGGCACAAAATCGTTCCATTCAATAGCATCTTTGCGGATAACTGTAGCTACTGCACATGGTACAGCTTGCTGAACTAAACCTATTTCATAAAAAGGTTGGTAAACTCCTTCTTTTAGCTGGTCTCGCTTCCAGTACTGGGTATTCTCCTGTGTTGCCACATCATCAATCTTGCTTTCGGGATTTATGATGTAGTGGTCGCTAAAAGCTAAGACCAAATTTGGATTAGCTTCAAGCTGCGGTACAAGCTTTTCTAAAAAGTCCTCGTTCCACATATCGTCGTCGTTAAGACTGGCAACATATTTCCCGCGTGCCTCTTTATATGCAGCAATAACATTCCGCGAGATTCCTAAATTCTTGGAATTACGCCCTAATCGAATTCGTGGATCGTTAAAAGAATCAACGATTTTTTGGGGACTTTCGGGACTACAATCATCAGAGACAATAATTTCAATGTTTTTATAAGTTTGCTTGACAGCACTTTCAATCGCTTGCTTGAGATATTTAGGACGATTGTAAGTAGGTATGATGACGCTAACTAGAGAATTTTGGGAATCAATTTTGGATGGCATATTCTTAGTTCCTTAAAGTTACTTGCCAGTAGGAATCTTTGATGCATTGATGATTTTTAATTGAAAAAATTCAACATTCTTGTATTTAGCAAAAAAAATGTTTAAATTTGTTGGGACTTTTTGCCGTACACGAAAATAAGACCATATCCAAATACATGGTAGGTTAACTAACAACAACTGCTTAGAAGCACCCAAAAACCTTGCAAAAACTATTGTTGAACATTTCTTCATCACATCAATACATTTCTTTCCAAATCAGATAAACATATTGATGACATGATGATTCGTTATTTATCTAACCTAAATAACGTTTTAATCAACTCTGTTACTATTGTAAAGATAATATGTCTTTTAAGATCTCTCCATAGAAAGAGATTGACAAAGGATGGTTAAGATTGGTTTAAGTATAGTTTCTTGATAAATTATAAAATATTTAACAGGAGGTTTCATTTTTCAGAGCACGCTCTGCCGTAGAGCTTTGATGAGCACGCTACATATGATACCTTCATTTTAAAATCGCTGTCTAAGAGACTAGAATGCGATAAAAAACCATTGTATGCAATAATAAATCCTTTGACAGCTTTGATATTTATTTCGATGATGTAAATAGATTGATATTGTTTTGGCTTTTAATTGATATTGCTAACCCAATGATTGTATGGTGGGTATCTAACTGGTATTAATTTATAGTCAAATATAAAAAGGGCAGATAAAATGTCTGCCCTAATTAATTTTTGAATTTATATGTAATATGAGCTACACACGCGTTAAAACTGGCTGATTTTGTAGCGCACTGGCTGAGTTTGATTCGGACTCAGTGCAGTAGATTTCACAGGAGTTATTCGGGCTCTCAATGAGTTTAACTTTGTAAAGCTTTGCTCCCAATTCCTGAATAGGCGATCGCAACAAATTATTGATGTAAAGTGCGATATTCTCAGCAGTGGGAACTACTTCGCCAAAGTAAGAAATATCTTTGTTTAAAAAGGTGTGGTCAAAAGGCTCGACAACGTAATCTTCTATCACTTGATTCAAAGCACCTAAATCCACAATCATCCCAGTGCGCGGGTCAATTTCTCCTTTGACGGTGACTTCTAAATGGTAGTTGTGTCCGTGACCGTGAGGACGAGCGCATTTACCGTAAATCTCCGCGTTTTCTGTGTCGCTGAGTTTAGGGTCAGCCAATCTGTGAGCGGCGCTAAAATGTGTGCTGATAGTGAGGTAAGCTTCCATTGAGTTTCCCATATAATCTGCCCAAAGTTCGGGATGTTCAAACAACTGCACGCGGACTATAGGCAAGTGGGGTGCTAACCGCTGCCAGATGACTCGTGCGATATTCTCTGTAGTGGGCAGAGTTTGTTGAAATTCTGTCCACACATCGTTGAGATAAGAAAAGTCTAGTTGGCTTGTGACTTCCCGCTTAATTACGTGTTTCACATCAGACAAATTCAGCACCATGCCATATTCATCTAATTCCCCAGCTAGGGAGACAAATAAAACATAATTATGTCCATGTCCGGGAAATCGCGAGCAAGCGCCAAATTTATCAACATTCTCTGCTTCACTCAGTTCTGGTAACCAATACCGATGACTTGCCGAAAACTGAGCGCGGCGATTAACAATGCATTGCATGAGTATCCTGTCAGCAGAATTTAAAATTTCTTAACTTTCACTCTTTCCAGGATAAACTAATTCCTTTGTCCTTTGTCTTTGAGCAATGACTAATAACTAATCAGCAACGACTAACCCTATACATATACATCTATAGATTCTTGCGCCTCACGGTGCAATCTCGTGGCGATGCGGAACATTTCGTGCCCGGTGTGCAGATAATGCTCATCGTAGTTCAGAGGGAAAAATTCTAACTCGTCAAGCCCATCGGCGATACGATTCAGGCTGTAGTAAAGGTGAGCCGCAGCTCTTGCCAAACTTGGGGGATTTGGTAGGGAACGAAAACTAATTTGCGCCTGCTTGAGGTCATTTCGACAGGTGTTTAAGTAATCCTGAAATTCTTCTAAGAGTTCATCATCAAAGGGATCGGCGGCTAGTTGGTCAATTTGGTCTTCTAAAGAATCGAGAATGCCACTAACTAAGCGATTGACAGGTTGATAAACTAAGTGGAGCCATGCCTCAATTTGGTCATCAACATCGCGTCCGGTTCGCCTTGCTGCTTTGTGACGTTCTTGAGCAGCAGCTGTCCGCTGTTGGCGATCGCCCTGAGATTTTTTGGACTTGTCGCGCAGTTTTTGGTCATAATTTAGGCGACTTTGTGCGTCGCCTAAAACCTCGTATGCTGCATTAATGTGTATAATCTGCTCGCGGTCTGCTGTTTGTTGATTAGTATCCGGATGAAATAATTTCACCAAGCGGCGATAAGCCTGCTTAATTTCCGCTTGGCTTGCATTCGGACTTACTTTAAGAGTTTCGTAGTAGTTAGATGCCATTACTCCAATTTATTCTTAGCTAATGCTAGCTGCTAATGCTTGGCTCTAAGTGTTGCAACAAGGGCGTATTCAAATACCTATCTCCAAAACTGGGTTGAATCATGACAATCCACCGCGCTTGATTTTATGGTCGTTGGGCAGCACAATTGCTGTACACACGCTCACCACTGTAAATGCCAGATAATAGCTTTTGTTTTATTGCGAAACGCTGATCGCAGGCGATCGCTTAGTCGGTTAAGGTAATCACTTCATCTATGATAATTTTACAGTGTTGAAAACATAAAGCCCACAGACGCATATCCGTGACACCCCAGTAATGCGGAAGGCACAGCGACACCGCATTTTCGCTCATCAATACCTAGCACCGCGATTCTACCGTCACATATCTTCTCAATATAACGAATTTATTCGCGTACTAAGCCAGTTGTAGTGCGCTTTGTCTTTTTCGCATGTCGTTATTAGATTTTCATTTCATCCTTTGGGAGTCTAACATTTTTCCTTAGTTATTAGTAATTAGTCAGTCAACAGTCAAAAGTTCTTCCCTATTGACTATTGACCATTGACTAAATGTAGTACATGATATCCAACTGTCGCCGTGCATCTCGTTTTTCACGGAGATCCTGAAGCGTGTATTTTTGTAAAACTGCATTTGCTGCTTGACGTGCTTCTTGCCAGATATCTTCTATAACACCACTGTCAACAGTTTTTGGCTGAACATCTTCATCACACGTCCGCACATCTAACCCTTCCAAACATCCCATAACCTCAAAAATTGTTATTTTCCAAGGTTCTCGCGACAGTATATAGCCTCCTTTTGATCCGCGTTGGCTTTTGACTATACCTCCACGTCTCAAAGTTGCTAGGAGCTGTTCTAGATAGCGATCGGGTATATTTTGTTGTGCCGCAATGGTGCGAATTTGCTGCGGTTCGCCGCTTTGGTAATGAATTGCCAATTCTAATAAGGCAAGAATTGCGTATTCTGATTTACACGATAGTTCCACAGGCTGTAATAAAGGATGAAGTATAAAGGATGAATGCTGAAGCTAAAGATTTTTCATCCTTTATACTTCATAGTTCATCCTTTTTCTAGTATACTCCGGTTCTCCACTGGGGTTTGATAGTTTGTATTCACTGATTTAGGGTTGAAGCGCTGACTACGAATAAAAAACCCCGCTTGAGGGCGGGGAGGAATAGGGTGTTAAATTGTAGTCAGATTGTCAATGTTCTAGAACGTGAATGTTGTTCTGAGAGTACCGATAAACGCATCATCGTTATCGCTGTTTTGACCAGGAGAGGTCAACCAAATTACACCAGGGGTGATGGAAACGTTATCAGACACGCGATACTTGTAGAAACCTTCAACTTGATAAGGAATATCTCTAGAACCACGACCCGTACGACCCAAGGCATAGGGTTGTGCACCACCGAAGATACCTAAAACGTTACCCTTCTTACCAAAGTCAGGTAAGGCTATGCCAGCTCCGTAGCTGAAAGCTTCAAAATCATCATTTGAACCGAAACCACTGACATCGTGGTAAGACACAAAGCCGCTGATAGACAGTTTGTCGCTTGGTCTAACGGCTGCTGACAGACCGTAGGAGTTACTTGAAGATGCGTTTACAGCGCTCAGAGCGTTGGCTTGTGAAGTACCTACTAAAGGAACGTTTTGTCCTTGGAATCCACCTGCATCAAATAAAGCACTACCAGCGCCGTGGTAGCCGTGGACGTAGGTTGCAGCTAAGGCGATGCGATCGCCCAAGTTAAAGTTCAACTGTCCTAGAGCAGCATAATTGCCATTGAATACACCTGAACCACCATTAGGGTTATTTGCTTCAGATCCCAAGTAACCTATAGTTAGTGCGCTTGGTTTCAGGATACCGCCGCCTCTACCAAAGTTGAAGTTTAGGGCTGCACCCGCACCACCACCAATCCGGAAGATGGGGTTTTCGGAACCGAATGCAGTTAAAGCACCATTACCGCCGTCGTAGTCCTCAAAGTAAGGGTTGACAGTGGCTGCATAATCGCTATGAACACCACCGGTAGCTGCGACGTAAAGTCTAGCAGGTCCTACGGGAACGTAATACGCCAACCAGTCTAGGACGACACCGTTATCGTTTTGTTCTCTACCGGTTATGTTAAAGGTTTGAAGACCTTCAGCACTACGTTCTGAAGCATCTATAGTTCCGTTTCCGTTAACGTCTCTGTCAGCACCTAAGTTCAATCTTCCAGCATTACCAGTGGCAAGACGGGTGTGTAAAATGTCTCTACCCGTGAAGCTGGTTTGCAAGTCTAAACGTACTCTTTCTTGGAAGACAGTGTTGTTATTATCGCCAGCTTGATCGCCAAAAGCATCAGTGAGGGCGAATATCGCTTCACCCACTAACTTAGTAGTGGTAGAGAATTGATTTGACTCTAATTCAGCAGCCCGGGCTTCTAACGCATCCACACGTCCGCGTAAAGTTGCCAGTTCTGCGGAAAACTCTTCTTGCAAACGCTGTAAGGTTGCCAAATCCTCTTTTGTCACCAAGTCAGCTGTTGCTGTGGCGATCAATTCGTTAACGCGATCCAAACAAGCATTTAAACCAGCGGCAAATTCATAACGGGTTAAAGCACGGTTCCCGCGATAGGTTCCATTTGGATAACCTGCGATACAACCGTAACGCTCAACCAAGGACTGTAACGCTTGGAATGCCCAGTCTGTCGGTTGTACGTCCGAAAACTGGGAAACCGATGTCACTTGAGCTTGAGAATTACCGTTCTTACCTTCGTTGCTGTACTTGTTAACTTGATCTAGAGTGTTAACTTGAGTTTGTTGTTGTACCTGAGCCAATACTTGTGGCTTTTTAGCAACTGTAGTGGCGCTAGATGTTGAAAATACTGTACTCTTTTGTACTTGAGCTACTTCTGGTTTTTGGGCAACTTGAGTAGCGGCAGTTGGGAATACTATACCTTTAGAAGTATTTATCGAAGCTTCTAATTTATCTACTGTTGGTAGGAGTTCTAGTTTATCGGCTTGTAATGCTTCTGTTGAAGGAGCTTGTGATTTTTCAGTTTGTAATGTTTCTGTCTGAATAGCCTTCTGGGTGGTTGTAGTTGGAGCTGCGATCGCTGTTGCTGAAACTAACAACGTTGCTCCTAAAACCGCTGGACTAACCACCAAGGATTTCCACAATAAATTAGACATTTTTCCTCTTTTCCTCACACCTTGTATAGATAACCTTGTTTGTTGCACTTATTCCGGAAAATGCGACATCCTTTTTAAACCTTTTATATGAGGCTTAATTGTCACCACTACAATTCTAGTTTTTGCCAAGCTAATAACTGATTAATTTTATATAAAAATTGATGTGATTAACTTAATGCAAAAACATACCCTTATACTTTGGTATTATAAAACATCTTAGTTATCTGACAAGGTAGGACGGATCGCCTCATAAACTGTCACACATGCACGGCGATAGGAATTTATCACTTATATGGGGGGCAGCTTCATTTGCGTCTTTATTGTTGTAAGGGTGAAGGAATTTACCGAATTTGGGAAATTACCTCTGCCAATTGAAAGTCTTTCTCTGTCAACCCACCTGCATCATGTGTTGTGAGGGCAATCTTAACTTTGTTGTAAGAAATCTCTATATCTGGATGATGTCCTGCCGACTCAGCAGGCTCTACGAGTTGATTTACAAACTCAATTGCCTGAATAAAATCCTTAAACTTGCGGGTACACTCCAACCTGGAATCGTCTACTGTCCAGCCATTAAGAACGCTTGCTCGTTGTTGAATCTCTGCTTCGCTCAGTAGTTGCGCCATTGCTAGATAAAACCTGATTATTCTAGATTTTTCTGATCCACAGTTTCTGAAAAAGCTTAAAAAACACCCTTAAAAAACTATCCGCCCTCGATTAGATCAGATGACCTAATTGAGGGCGGTCTAGCGGGTCTTCAGGTTGCAACCAGACTGCCGGAAGGAACTCCGAGCGAGCCTTGCTACTTGAGCTAACTTAGTCTCTCAAGAGAACTAAGGCTAACTTTTAGAGAACAGCCCCGGCACACAGCCGGCTAACTGCAACCTGATGACCCATGCGTATACTACTTTCTATCATGGGCATCACCTCCTTGTTGCCTAAGTGGTCTTATTTTCAAAAAGGCAGAGCATTTCGCTCTGGGTTTTTACACCTTTCATCAATATAACACATGGATTATAGATATTGACGATGAATAAAAAAAAACCCCACCAAAAAAGGCGGGGGATAAATGATGAATGCTAAATGCAGATTAATTAATGCATCATTGATCCTTACAGAGCGTTACCACGTGGTAGTACTTCTTCAGGGAAGACAAATTGTTCGTGAGGTTGATCTTGAGGAGCCATCCAAGCGCGGATACCCTCGTTCAACAAAATGTTCTTGGTATAGAATGTTTCAAACTCTGGGTCTTCTGCCGCACGCAATTCTTGCGATACGAAGTCATAAGCCCGCAGGTTCAGTGCCAAACCAACAATTCCAATTGCTGCCATCCACAAGCCTGTGACCGGGACAAACAACATGAAGAAGTGCAGCCAACGCTTGTTAGAGAAAGCAATACCGAATATCTGTGACCAGAAACGGTTTGCTGTCACCATTGAGTAGGTTTCTTCTGATTGAGTCGGGTTGAAGGCACGGAAGGTGTTTGCACCGTCGCCATCTTCAAACAATGTATTTTCGACTGTTGCACCGTGAATCGCGCACAGCAATGCTCCACCCAATACACCAGCTACGCCCATCATGTGGAAGGGGTTGAGGGTAAAGTTATGGAAGCCTTGGATGAACAAGATGAAGCGGAAAATTGCCGCTACACCAAAGCTCGGTGCAAAGAACCAGGACGATTGTCCCAAGGGGTACATCAAAAATACGCTGACGAATACAGCGATGGGAGCAGAAAACGCTATTGCGTTGTAAGGACGAATCCCTACAAGACGAGCGATTTCAAATTGACGCAACATGAAGCCAATTAAAGCAAAGGCTCCGTGTAATGCGACAAATGCCCACAATCCACCTAACTGAAACCAACGCGTAAAGTCGCCTTGTGCTTCTGGTCCCCACAGCAACAATAACGAGTGTCCCAAGCTATCTGCTGGGGTCGATACTGCTACTGTCAGGAAGTTACAACCTTCCAGGTATGATGAGGCTAATCCGTGGGTGTACCATGAGGTGACGAATGTTGTACCGGTTAGCCAACCGCCTAATGCTAGGAAGGCTGTTGGGAATAATAATATCCCTGACCAACCTACGAATACAAAGCGATCGCGCTTCAACCAGTCGTCTAGTACGTCAAACCACCCTCTACTGGGGGCGCGTCCTACTGCGATGGTCATTACAAGAAATCTCCAAAAGTTTATAAGTTCAGGTTTTTTTCTGCCTATAGATTGCTGTTTTACTGCCATCTATAAGACAAAGCATAAGCTGGGTTATTAATCCAGTTTACAATTTTTTACTGTCTCTCATTATTCTATAACTACATTTCTTATTTTTCTACACAATTTTTAATCTAATTTAATATTTAGACAGAATTAAGTCGTAAATCAGGAGTCAGGAGTTCTTCCTAGTCCGGATTCCCGATTCCCTAGTACAGGCTGGCAGACGCTAGAATGATTGCTACAGTTAAATTTGACTCTTGGGACTCATGTTCACAATCGACTTAACCTTAAGAAATACACCTTTCCCCGTATCAGTACAACGTAAGACATCTGAGGATGCTGAAGCTATTTATCAGCTGATTTTGGCAGCAATGCGCTCTGGCAACCCTGATATTGTGGAACTAATATGCGAGGGCAAGACAGAGAAAAAAATCGCTGTCCGTGGTAGTGAAATTTCTGGGGTGCAAATATCTCAGAAAGATGGTGTAGCTGCTGGTGGTGCTAGACCACCTGGTTTCTTCGCCCTAGCCGCTGAGTAAGCCATCGGCGGTATAAAAATGGCGGAACTGGGCATTGAGGTAAAAGATTTAAACTTCAGTTGGACTAATGGAGAGAAAGTAATCAAATCTTGCTCTCTAGAAGTACCTAAAGGTGCATTTTGGATGCTTTTGGGTACTAATGGCAGTGGAAAATCAACTTTACTTAGATTACTTGCGGGGTTATTAGGACCTCAGTCTGGCGAAATTCGGGTTTTGCATCCCGTTGGCTTTGTCTTCCAAAATCCGGATCATCAATTGGTGATGCCAACTGTTGGTGCAGATGTGGCTTTTGGACTGGTGGAAGAAAAATTGCCGCCAAAAATAGTCAGAGCAAGGGTTGAGGAAGCGCTGGAAGCAGTGAATTTGCTTGCACTGCAACGACGCCCCATCTACGCTTTGAGTGGTGGACAGAAGCAGCGAGTGGCAATTGCTGGTGCGATCGCTCGTCGCTGTGAGGTCTTACTATTAGATGAACCAACTGCTTTACTCGATCCAGATAGCCAACTAGACTTGGTAGCTCAAGTACGCCACCTAGTCAAAAGTCGCAATATGACGGCTCTTTGGGTAACGCATCGCTTAGATGAGTTAAATTACTGTGATGGCGCTTTCTTGTTAGAAAAAGGCTCTCTAGTGGATAAAGGTGAAGCCCCACGTTTGAAAAAACGTTTGATGGAGGTACACAACGAAGCCTCTTAACACCCACTTGTCCAGCTTTCTTTTATCTCAAGCTAATAATTAATTAGTAATTACAAACAACTGCAACGCGCCTATAAAAAGGCGCGTTTTCAGTTAAGGCAGCTACTTTACACAATTAATCTACATGTTTTGTTTTCTGTAACATAGTGTTACAACCAGTGCTTCAATTACTATAAAAGTTATGAATGAATTTTGTTAACTCTAGATAATTGTGATTAAAAACCATGCCCCCCTCCTTACTTCCAGCCGTTTTGTTAGTGGACGGCTACAATATAATTGGCGCTTGGTCGTGCCTGAAAAAAACCCGTGACCATTATGGATTAGAGGCAGCACGCGGTGAACTGATTGAAGCTTTAGTTAGTTACACCGCTTTTGAGGGTTATGACACTCAAATCGTGTTTGATGCCCAATATCAAAATTCATCTAGCAATAAAGAAGCTATTACAGAGCTTTTATCAGTTCATTACACTGATTTTGGACAGACTGCTGATACGTACATTGAGAAAAGCTGTGCGTCTTTACGCTCCTCATTAGCACAGTCTTTGATTTCTCGCGTAATTGTTGCCACATCAGATCGCGCACAACAGCTGATGGTACTAGGTTATGGTGCTGAGTGGATGTCTGCTCAAAAACTATGTTGGGAAGTGGAAGCCACCGTGTGTCGATCGCGGCAAAAGTCTCAAACAAGGAAACGACCTAAAACTAGATTTCTTGCAAATTCCATTGACCCCAAAGCGCGGCAGCGTCTGGCGGAATTGCGAATGCGAATAAATTAAATATTAGCATGAATTTATGGCAAAGTGACCTTTGTCATTGGGTTTGGATTGAAAGGATTATGGGCTTAAGTATCTAAAAAAAGTTTTTTGGAAAAATTTTAAAGAAGGTACTTGCCAAATCCTATCTTTACCCTTACTATAAGAAATTGTGATCCTCAGTAGCTCAGTGGTAGAGCGATCGACTGTTAATCGATTGGTCGCTGGTTCGAATCCGGCCTGGGGAGTTAAGTAAAAGGTGAAAGATGAAGGATGAAGGATGAAAGAAAAAATTTCAAACTTCAATCCTCAAGCTTTCAGCAGTTCTGGTCGCTTGACACATCGGTGACGTTTCTCAATCATGGTTCGTTTGGTGCTTGTCCAAGGACTGTGTTGGAAGCGCAACAACGACTGCGCGAACAGCTAGAACATGAACCTTTGCGCTTTTTTGGCAGGGAGTGGGAACCATTGCTAGATGAGGCAAGGAAGAAACTCGCGGAATTTGTGGGTGGGGATGCCGAAGATTTGGTATTTGTTCCAAATGCGACGACTGGTGTAAATTCGGTGTTGCGATCGCTTGTCTTTCATCCTGAGGATGAAATTCTCACAACCAACCACGAGTACAACGCTTGCCGTAATGCTTTAGATTTTATCGCTAGTCGCACTGGGGCGCGGGTGGTGGTGGCAAAGATTCCTTTTCCGATAGAATCGCCTCAGGAAATATTAGACGCGGTAATTGAGCAGGTTTCGCCAAAAACGCGATTAGCACTTTTGGATCATGTTACCAGCCAGACTGGGTTAATTTTCCCGCTTCAGCAGTTGGTGAAACAGTTGCAACAACGGGGTGTGGATACGCTTGTAGATGGTGCCCACGCACCGGGAATGCTTCCTTTAAATTTATTAGAAATTGGGGCGACTTATTACACAGGGAATTGTCATAAATGGCTGTGTGCGCCGAAGGGAGCAGCTTTTTTGTATGTACGACGCGATAAACAGCCAGAAATTCGTCCGCTGACAATTAGCCACGGTGCAAACTCACCACTAACTGATAAATCACGCTTTCAGTTGGAATTTGATTGGATGGGTACAGATGATCCTACTGCTTATATGTGCGTTCCGGAAGCGATCGCTTTTATGGGTTCTCTGTTACCTGGTGGGTGGAATGAATTAAGACAGCGAAATCATCAGCTAGCATTGCAAGCAAGACAGTTACTTTGTGAAGCTTTGGATGTGTCGATGCCGTGTCCAGATGAGATGATTGGTTCTATGGCGGTTGTGCCTATGCCAGAAGTGTTGGAAAGTCGCAATTTTATGGCTTTGCGCGATGAATTATTTGATAGATTTGGAATTCAAGTGCAAGTGGTTCCCTGGCAGGAAAAACCGAAGTTATTGGTAAGGGTTTCGGCGCAAATTTATAATACTTTGGAGCAGTATGAATATTTGGGAAAGGCGTTGAAAGAGTTAATTATTGAGAATGTTAATTAACTGTTGTTAAATACGAAATTGACCCAAGGTAATGCTGCTTGTACTGAGTTATACAACCGCCTATCTGCCGTCCAGAAATTGCATTCTAATCTTTGAGCTAGTGCTAGATAGTGAGCATCATAACTTGCTGACAGTCTGAGACTTCTCGCTAAACTTAAGGCTTCTTGGTGTAATTCTGCATCACCGTAAAGCCTGATATTTAAATTCATTGCTTCTGCTAAAACTTGATCCGCTTCTTCTGGTGCTATTTGCCCTGCAACAGCAGACCGATGCAAGGCATTGCTAAGTTCATAGTAAATTAAGGTCGGTGCAACAATTGTGTAATTTAACTCTAACCACTGATTCCACAATTCTCTTATCCGCAAGGCGAAAGTACCTCTTGATAACAAAAGTACCACTAAGTTGGCATCAACACAAACTACACTTGATGTCATTTTGCCTGAGATTTTGGAAAGCAACTACGCATAAGTTCATCATGTTGCTCATTGCGCTCTTCTCTTGTTTGTCGGATATAGTCTTCTAGGGGTGGGTCAAATGGTTTTCCTGCCCGACGAGTGTTGATTTTGTCTCCCAACTCAATCAGCCTTTGGAAAGCTGCTTGTCGGTCGGATTTTTGCAATTTTTTGTCCAAAAGCGTCCTTTCCTCTTGGGAAAGAGACTGGATAATTTTTGCTAAACCGTCTACGAGTTGCGTGTTCATGGTTTGACAGCATAGGGTAGTTATATTCATATCCTATAATCGCTGCTCTAAAAAAAGTTAACCGAAAGGCCGATCGCGCTCTGCTTTTCATCAAGCTGGCTCTGGGGGTGTAGAGTGTAGGAATCAAAACCCTAACACCCTACCCCGTTTTGCATATCCGGTGAGAAGTCAGTCAAAAGAATTCAAAATCGGTCACAAAAGAGGGTCATTTAAAAGACGTTGGGTTGAATTAACCACTAAATCATGAGATTGACGCTGATTTTGAACTGCCTTAAAAGTATGCATAATCGGAGCTAGACAACGCTTTGCATCTTTATATCCACGCCTTTTCAGTTCGGTGATGCGTTCAGCACTAAAGTCAAGCCAACTATCAATTAAACCGATGAGTGGTGTATCAGACTTGTTAATTAGCTGTTCAGGTCTGATTTCGATGATGGTTTGCTCTGAAAAATCGTGGCGGTTCCACGCAGATCCGTTTTTCAAGTGAATCACAATTACATTTTCACAGCCACGCGCAGCCAAAGCTCTCAAAGGGACATTATCTGCCAAACCCCCATCTACATAAGATTGCCCATTTACTTCTCGGCTGGGAAATGCCAAGGGGAGAGCTGCACTCGCTAAAAGTAAATTGTAGAGAATTTCATCATCTGGAAAATCCTGTACACAAAGCCAGTGAGCATCTGTCCCAGTTCGAGCGCGAACAAAATCAATCAGCCAGTCGTAGCCTAAACCAGGAATTTTCAACGAAGGAAAGACTGTAACCCATAGCTCAATTCCGCGTCGCAGTTCGGCTGGGTTGACTGCTTGGCGCAACAGCTGTTCAATGGGAGCAGGGTCAAAGATGGCAGTCGAGTCTTTTAATAGCCCTTCTTTCAGCAAGAAATCGAGCATCCATTCCCGCAGTTTTGGCACAAAAGTCTGAGCCGTATAACTGAGTGTGCGGAGAACTGCACCTGTGTTAGGGCGTAAAATTCCAGCTTCAGCTAGCTGATCCCAAAGTTGATTGAGGCGCTGCACTGCATTGGGGAAAGAATGATAGGATGACAAAACAGCACCATTGAGAGCGCCAATGCTAGTTCCAGCAATGATTTGGGGTTCTAGACCAAGTTCGGCAATATATTTTAACGCACCGACTTGATAAGCTCCTTTAGCACCGCCACCAGTTAATACAAGTCCAAATGTGGGGTTAGCTGATTTCATATTAAATCCTTTTAAGCAGTTTTAAGTAACCAGTTAAAGCGAAATAAATTCCCATATTTGATCAGTAATTTAGTTGAAATCAGCGAACTTACTGTGGCGATGCCAAAAATTAAACTAATTTTCAACCTGAAAATATACTTTTTAACTTCTTGTTCAGCCAGTTTTACAATGTTTTCTTTTAAATAAAAAGCAAGGAAGATGATTGTGCCGATGATGACAATAAAATCATCGATTAATCCGACAAATAAAAGAAAATCTGGTATGAAATCTTCAGGAGAAATGAAATATAAGCAAACAGCGATCGCACATGTTAAAGATGTCCAAGCAGATTCAGGCTCACGAGACCACTCAGCTAGAGCTTTGATTTTAGACCTGATGTTTTTAATTCGCTGCCAATTCTTGCGATTTAATGCGATCGCCATGAATTTTCTTGTTTTAGTAGCTTGTGGTGAGCGAGACCATTTTGCTACAGCTTGAATTTTAGATTTGATTTGCCCTTGGTTAATCTGCTGTAAGTTGTCATCATTCATTTTTGTGTCTGATGACGGCTCTAAGTTTTCGTCAATTTTTTGTATTTCTTGTGCGATCGCCTGTTTGTTCGACTTGCGAAGTAGTCTTTTTCTAATTCCTGCTAACTTCGTTTTTTATTAGAATTAGATTTTTATACTTGACTATTAGCAATAATTCCTATAATATCATTGCCAGTTTCTTGAACCACAGCTGTTATAAATTCCCGTGCGTTAGCGGTGCGAGATATAGTGTTAATTTGAGCGCGACAGAGAGCGATCGCACTTTGAGCAGGTTTACTCGGTCTAGCTTCTTCTGGAAGTGTTGCAAGTTCTAAGGTTGTGCCCAAAACAAACAAATGGGGTGTATTCGCCAAACGTTGGGGTGTAACTGAGCGAATTTCCAGCAATCCTGCGGCTAATTCTCGGTCATCTTTTGTCATTGCTGCCCAAGATTGATCTAACAAGTCCCCAAGCCCAAAGAAACTCTGAGGTAATTGTTTACTTGTGGCAAGAATTTTATTAACAAGCAGTTGACGAAAACGTTCTTTATCTCCTGTTTCCAATTCATATATAATCACAGAACTGCTGAACACTTCCCGCGCTAATAAAGCAACTTGCACAGCCCAAGGTAACTGGGCATAAGTTTGCCCAGCAGCCCAAGCACTTACAATTTGGTCTAAATCTTCATTAGCAGCAACTCGTACCTCTAGCTGACGCACTCGCGCCTCAATGTTGCTGATTCTTGCGCTTACTTGTTGAGCCAGTTCATTAAGTTGGTTACTCAGATTAATTAGTGCGTCTTCTTGCTTTTGCAGTCTTTCTTTGTGGTTGCGAATAGCATCACGCGCTTCTAGCAATGAGTTTTGAGTAACTTCTAAAGCAACTTGACTAATGCGAAGTGAGTCACTTAATTCTAGTACCCAATTGCATAGTGCTTCTTGACCTGCAATTATATTGCCATCTAACAGAAGTTTTCGTTTATTGTCGCTGCCATCAAGTTTATCAATTAGCTGCCCAAACCAACCCCGATTCTTGCGATAGCGGATGATATCTTTGCTGACTTGGATACCATTGATCAGGTCAATTAAAGCTTTATCTCCAACAACGGGAACTCTCCGTTGAAGTTCTTCAAGGCTACGAGTAGACGGGCTAGAAATACCAAATTTTTTGGCTTGTGGGGTAGGTATTTTTCCTGCTATTGTCATCCTTGAGTCTTGGGGGTAGAAAAGGTTCCTCATCTTTTATTCCTCTGTTATTGGTCATCAAGTCGCCTGTGTATTCTAGATAAGCGATTGCCTTTCTGATTTTTTCAAGAGCTTCAAGTGCTAATGAATTAAGTTCGCTGACTAATTGCTCTTTTTCTTCAGCTTGTGTTTTCTGGTCTTTCTGTGCCTGGATTAAAGTATCGCGGTAATTATTCAAGTAACTATCAAGCTCTTTAAAGAAGCTATCAACCCGCTGTTTAAAGTCTTCGTCTAAGTATTGGTTGATTCCCTCTTTTATATTTTTAATGCTCTCTTCAATTAATTTATTAGATTTTTCAACGATTTCTTGCAGAGAAACAGTGTAGTAATCTTCCTTTTTGTCTGGTCGTTTCACTCGGATTGTTTCTTTTTTGGGAAATAGCCATAACCAATGCCAAAAATCCCATTTCTCTAGTCCTTGTATTTCATAGTCCTGGTCTACCCACTTGATCTTATGATTGACACGAACTTTAGCATTACCTACACCCTTATTATCGAGGTTTGGTGTTGGTAAAGATAAATTGACATTGAAATTTTCGTTTAACCGCTGACGCGCACGCTCAATAATCGGCTGAGTTTCAGTATCCAAAGAGTTTGTGATGTCTTGACGTGCTTGTTCAATTATTTTTTTCACCTGTTTACGAACATTTTCTAGCAAAGGCTCTACGACATTATGTTTTGCAGAAGCGATTGCTTGCTCTGCAAAATCTTCTGCTGCCTTAAAACTAGAAAATTCAATTACACCGCTACTTTGGGAATTTATTTCAAAAAAGTTGAATTTTTTAGAAACCCAATTTAAAAAACTTTGGGTTGCCATACCTCCCTTTTTGAGGATATCTGCACGTTGGTATTCTTCTTCATTGAAATAGGTTTCTAGGCTATCTTTAGCTTTTTGTTGGAGATTTTCAAGTTTGTTGTTAAGTTGCTGGGAAAGATTAGCTTTGATTCTATCTACTTCTTGCAAACGATTTCGAGATTCTTCTAAAGATTGCAAATCGTTTTCCAATGCACCAACTTCTCGTCTTAGTTTTGCTTCATCTTCACTTAACGCACTGCTGCGGAGTTGGACATCATTACTTAATTCTGTAAGACGACCACGAGCAATCTTGAGTGCAGACATTATACACCGGGGTGCAGCTTCCGCCATCAGTGCTGTAATTGCGCCATTTAAAAATGGTTCAAAGCCAGACTTTTTCCACAATCTCTCAGCTTTACGTTTTAATTCTTCTGCTGTTGATTCTTCCAGTTCCTCTTCCCAGTCCATACCAAATACTTCTAGAGCGAGTGCTTTTGCTGTCTTCATGTCAGCAATATTAACGCCAGAATTCGGCTGCAATTCCACTAAAAAGCTAGCAGAAGTAAACCCTCGTCTAGCTGATATTTCAAACACTCTACCTGTATCACCAATACCAAATTCAGCAGCAACAAACTGCTGCACTTGCTCTGGATTCATGTCACCATCTCTACGCTGATCAACCTTATTGATCAAAACATACAAATTATCTTTACCACGCAGTTCTATAACCTTATTAACATCATTTTTTACGTTCTCTGCGGCTTCGTTTTTCAATTGGGTGAAATCTAAAACAATCAGCACTATTGAACTTTTGGTAAGCTGTTCTTCAACCACACCCTGAAGCCGCAAATTATCTCCAGCTTCGTTTGGTCCTGGTGTGTCTACGATTACTAAATTGCCTAAACTTTCTGATTGCTGATTAGCTTGGGATGAGCGCCAAAATGGAGTGTAGATTCTGGGAGTATCCATCAAGGATTGCAGTGGATCTGCAAGTGGCTCTAGAATGCTGCACACCCTAACAATATCGTTCAAGCTACTTAAAGTCTGGTTGATATTCTCACGTCCTTGACTCTTAGCAGGAATTGAAAGTCCGTCTTTAATTTGCTTTGGTATCTGCGTCAAATGAGGATATTGAGCAAGCTTTTCTAATGCTTCTTCAATCCCCATATCATTAATTTTGTACCGCAAAGCCAACAGAGTTTCTTGGAAAAGTGTCACAATTTGAGAACTAAGTTCTAAAACTGGCTCAGTCAACTCAGCATCAAAAATAATCTCAGTGGGAAGCGTCGTCATCGCAGCGTTACGACTTGGCAAAATCTCCTGCCCAATGATCGCGTTCGTGATAGTTGACTTACCAGCCTTCATTGGTGCAACAATTGCCATTCTCAATTCAAGGTTTTCTACCTTCTCAGCTTCCTGGCTAACTTGTTGCTCAAATTCTGCATATTTATCGCTAGCATTATCAGAACTCAGTGCTGTATTAGCACGATTCATCAGCGAACTTATTTCCCTCAGCAGGTCGATAACGTCTTGCTGCAAGTCTTGAACATTCGGCTTTAGCACCTGAGAAACCATTTACTTTTGCTCCGCATAACATTAAACCCACTACCATTGATCCTGCTTGAAAATAAATACAATGACTCCAGTAAGTAACAACACTTATCAGAGACTGTGATAAGACTGAACCTCAAAATAGAGGCTCACTCTGGTCGTGCTAGGGATTAACGCTGAATTAGCCGTTTTTTATGTTTAATAAAAACGGCGATCGCTTATTCTTTTGCCTAATGCTAAAAAAAGTCAAAGCGATCGCACATCAAGGTTTTATTATTGTAAGCTGCGCGATCGCTACGTTAGTTAAGGATTTAGTTGTGAAATATTACACTTACCAAAGGCAAAAATGCCAACAAAAAACCATTCCAAAACTGTAAATTAAGTTTTGGGGTCGGTTCTGGTTGTGCTAACAAAGCTTCTACTCTTTGTTCTAGGCGATCGCATCCTAATGCAGCACAGAAAATTTCTGAGGATATAGGAGTTGTACTCACTACCAACAACAGCGATTCTGCTAACAATAAGGGATCTACTCGTGATGCTGCGTAAGCATCGGCACGTAGTTCGCGCAAAATTAACAATTCTTGCCACAAGGCATCTGTATTTGGCAACCAAGCGGTGCAGGAACGCACCCAACCCAACCAAAAAAACCAGAATGTATCCTTGTAATGGTAATGCCCTTGCTCGTGTGCAAAGACGGTTTCTAAATGCTCTGGTGAAAGATTTGCTAATAGTCCTTGGCTTATTACTAATTCTGATCGCCAAAAACCGATTTGACCGGCAAACAGCGCTTCGGTGTTGAGTAGCCGCATTTGTTTACCCTCAAGATTAACTAAGGGACAGTTGCGGACAGATTTCACAGATTCCCAACCAGCGAAGGCAAGTTTAATGCACAAAATGTCAAAAATTGTCAGACAAATTAACGCCAAGACATAACTGAACCAGCCAGTGTACATCCCGCCCATTTTGCCTTGAGGTCCCATGCACAAAACGGCGATCGCTGTCATAAAAATTAACAAGGGCGGGAAGAGAAATAAAAATAGCGATCGTCGCCAGCGCACACTCCAACTACCTTGGAAGTTACCCCCAAAGGATCTTAAGCACCAAGCGACTGTTAAAGCAGTCAAAATCATGATCAGATGCATTATTGTTCCTCCCTGGCTTGGCGTGCAGCTTGAATACGTTTGGCGATCGCTTGTATTTGTTCGCTCGCAGCTTCATCTAAACTATCTGCAAAAGCAGCAATCACATCGGGATTACCCACCGCTAAAAATCGCTGTAACTGCTCGTGTGCTTTAATTACCTCTGCTTGCTGTTTGGTAATCAACGGACGCCAATAAAAGGCTCGTCCTCTTTTGTCGCAGGTTAGCCAACCTTTATCGGTAAGGCGACGCAACACGGTTGTTACAGAAGTATAAGCTAATTCGCGGTTAGGGTCAGTGAGAATGCGATCGTGTACATCTTTAACTGTAACTGAACTCAGTTCCCATATAATATGCAAAATCTCTGCTTCCAGAGGACCTAAAGACAGTTGTTTGGGGCGGTATTCAGGTAAAGGTGCCATATCGATTTTGGATGCGTGGATTAGGAAGATGGGGGAGGATTCTTTCTCAGTCTCTATTTACCAGAGGTATTCCTAGAATTGTTAGTGGTAGATTTGTAAGTTGTGTCCTTCTTCTCAGATTACACGTTCAGTTCCAATGCTGCGTTCAAATAAAAGAAATTGCTCATTGAAGACAGGCAAGTTTTCCATCCTAAAAGATTGATGCATAGAGTAGACTCTGTGTTGACACATCAAGAACCCACTGACATGAGGCTATGTTTAGTGGCAGCATCTGGGTAAGATATTACTTGCGGCACTATATAAGACCAGGTGTACCCAGCACGTGAAGTTATTCGTTTACCACACTCCGGAATTGACTCCAGCGCATAAAGCGCCAGACTGCGCGATCGCAGTTGATGTTTTGCGAGCAACTAGCACAATGGCGACAGTCTTGGCGGCTGGAGGCGAGGCTATTCAAGTCTTCAGCGATTTAGAAAAACTTATGCAAGTGAGCGAATCTTGGCTCCCCGAAAAACGGCTACGAGCTGGAGAACGGGGTGGCGGGAAAGTTCCTGGTTTTGAACTAGGTAACTCCCCTCTCGATTGCACACCAGAACTAGTCCAAGGGCGACGCTTATTTATTAGTACCACGAATGGCACTCGTGCCTTACAAAGAGTACAAGATGCTGCAACTGTCATCGCCGCAGCTTTTATCAATCGGGCTACAGTGGTGCGATATCTCATAGAAAAGCAACCAGAAACAGTTTGGATTGTTGGTTCAGGTTGGGAAGGCACTTTTTCTTTAGAGGATACAGCTTGTGCAGGTGCGATCGCCCACAGTGTTGCACAAGAAACCAACTTGCCTCTAGACGAATTAGCTGGTAATGATGAGGTAATTAGTGCGATCGCTCTTTATTCTCAATGGCAAGATAATTTATTAGGACTTTTCCACACTTGCAGTCACGGTCAACGATTGTTACGTCTTGATTGTCACGAAGACCTAAAATATTGCTCGCAAACCGATATTTTAGATGTTTTACCGATGCAGCGAGAACCAGGAGTCTTGAAAAGTTAAAAGGCAAAAGGCAAAAGAAAGAACCGCGTTGCTGAATTAAGGTCTGAAATTCCTAATTTTTCGTACAGACGTTCCGTCGGAACGTCTCTAAAACCAGGATTTTCAAAGTATAACCATCAGTGAAAATTTTAAATGGATATTCTTACCTTTTGCCTTATACCTTATGAAACTGACACGCCTAACCAGCTTGTTAAGTTTTCTTGCTGCATTTGCGAAGGGTTAGCAACAGGTTTCACTTGATACCGTGTGGGACGTGGTGAAGCTAGGGTGACAGAATAAGTACGGAGTTCGTCTTGGTGGAAAACTGTAACTTTGATGGTGTCGTTGGGTTGATAATCTTTTAAGCGTTCGCTTAACCCAGTTGCTGTCACCTTAATTTTATCAATAGCCAACAGTTCATCACCTGCATCAATTCCAGCAAGTTGTGCAGGCGAATTTGCTTCGACAAATTTAATTATCTCTTTTCCGTTTTCAGCACTTGCTTTCACACCTAGATAAGGTTCTTCCTCGTTTTCTGCAATTAACTCCAAGCCAAAAGGTTGCAAATACTCGTTTAAAGGCAAATCTTCAGTATTATCAATGTAGCGGTTAAAGAAATCAGCCAAATTCATTTCTGCAACCGACTCAATTACTTCTTGCAGCTGTTCGGGAGTAAAGCCAATTTCATCTTTACCAAATTGCTGCCACATCTTTAGCATAACGTCATCAAAAGAGCGTTTATTGCCATGCTTTGAACGAATCAGCAAATCTAGCAACAAAGATACCATTTCCCCTTTTAAATAGTACGAAATTTGAGAATTGCCGCTATTGGCATCCTGGCGATAAAGTTTAATCCAAGCATCAAAACTCGACTCGGAAAGCGGCTGCACTTTGCGACCCGGTGTCTTTTCATACCTTGTAATTTCCTTGCCCAAGTTATTCAAGAATGTCTTAGCATCATAAATACCTGCCCGCAAAGGAATCAGCAAATCATAATAACTCGTTGTTCCTTCAGAAAACCATAAAGACGGTGTATAATTTTCCTGATCGTAATCAAAAACTTCTAGTGCTTTTGGGCGAATACGCTTGACATTCCACAAGTGAAAAAACTCGTGTGCTACCAATTGCATAAAGCGATCATATTTATCTTGAGCGCGAAACCCAAAGCGTTGGTAAATTAACGAGCAGCAGTTTTTATGCTCCAAACCACCGTAAGCTTGAGAAAATAAATGTAGGAGAAACACATATCTTTCATAAGGCAAACCACCAAACATTTGCGCTTCAACTTGGATAATTTTCGTAATATCAGAAATCATCTGTTGCGGTTGCAAATTACCTTGTCCCCAAATTGCCAATTCATGGGGTTTGCCCAACACCTCGAAGTGATATAACTGATGACAACCAATTTCAAAGGGATTGTCTACAAGGGTATCAAAATCCGCAGCCAGGAAAGTATTGCTTTGTTCATCTGGTGTTAATGCTGTAGTTATCTGCCATTCTGGACGTGGTGGTACGATAGAAACGCGAATTGGTTGCTTTTCCCAACCTGGGATTCTAAAAAATAGCGCTGCACCGTTAAAATAGCCATGAGTTGCATCTAAGTGATTTGTCCGTACTGATAGCTCATTCGCGAAAATACGGTAACAAACGGTTAATTTGGAAACACCCTTTGTCTCTACCTGCCAGTGATTTTTACTGATTTTCCGCCAAGACAAAGGTTCCGCGTCCGAAAAAGCGGTAAAATCTTGTAACTGTTTGGCGTATTCCCGCACCAAATAAGAGCCTGGAGTCCACACAGGTAGTTTTAAATCCAGAATCGGCAATGAGTAATCTGCTAAATGCAAAGTCACCTCAAACAAATGTGTTTCTGGTTGAGGCATTGCTACCTGATAATGAATTGTCGGCACGGCTTCTTGGATGCGGGTATGGGTGCGAGGTGCTGTTGCTTCAGTCATCTGTAGTTAAGAGTTAAGAGGTAGGAGCGAGAAATTTAGAGTTAAATTTAACTTATAACTTATAATCCATAACTCATAAATCCGAACTATAACCAATTGGAAGTATCTCAAATGTGTAACCGACACCCACATCTATTGTGCGGCTATACAAACAGAGCTTGCCTGCGTCGGCGCGGAAAATTAGATTTGTTACTATAGATTTCAAAAACCGTAATCTTTCGCCAAATACGGTATCAAAATTTTATTCATATTCAACCGCAACTTCTTGGGTTGCGAGGTCTAGAGTTCTATTACAACACAATAAGTGTACTGACAGATTTTTATTTGTTATTTATCGGTGGTCAAGCATTTGTGAGTATTTTGATTTGATTGTCTAAATCATCCAAGAGTTGATTGAGTGCAGTGAAAGCTTCTAATTGTCTGGGGTTCATGTTGCGATTCATAACTAGCTTTTGTTGCAGTTCGTGCAATTTGTGACTCAGTTGCTGGGAAATTCCCATAGCATCGCGGCTAAGATGTGCCAACTGTTGTTGTTGATGGAATTTTAAGGCTGCTCCACGCAGTACTTGTAGTGTGGCTTCTTCGCCATACATTCCGGGCATCACTCGCAAGCGTAATAACAAACGGTGATCTTGATATAAACATTCTTTCTCTACCTGTTTTGCTTCTACAAGTGTAGTTACAGGTATGTTTGTTAGTCGCTTTAATTCATTAACAACTCCCTGAAAAATGGAGAGGGGGAGTTTTTCTAAGACGGATTGCAAGACTCCATTATCACTCCAGAGTATCTTGCCTTCGTAAGGTTGTCTTTCCAAATACAAACGACCAATTCCCCCTGCTAAAACTCGTCCTAGTAGTTCTGCTAGTAATTGTTTGGGTTGTAGGGTTGCTAGCTGTTCAACAGGCATTAATAAATCGGGAACTGGTATTAATAATACAGGTAAACGATCTGGCGATCGCTCTTCGGAGTTACTTTCCTGTGTCTTTTTGTCTGCGTTGCTAAAGAGGATCGTCGCTTTAGATAAGTTATCAGGGTGTGGCAGAGCAGGAGAATCTGATTGTTGAAAAGAATTTTCGCTTTTTTTTGTCTCAGCTAAAATAGATGTCTCTGGCTCCCACCCTTGCTTGTCGCCAATGGTAGCTACGCTATGAGCTTGGGTAAGGTTGGCTACTGGCTGAGATGTATTTTTGTAGTTGAGGTAGGCTGAAAGTATGTTGCGATGCGTGTCGGCGGTGATCGCTACTGTCCCTATTGTGCAATTAATAGAAGACAAAATCTTACCAACGTAATCTAGCGCTGCATCGTCTTCTAGATTAACCATGCCCAGTAACAGTTTGTTGTCTTCTATGGTAAAGGGCAAAATTTGGTGGTGCAAGCAAGCTTCAAAACACAAGACACGCTCTATCAGCTCAAATGTTTGCTGGCGTTCGCGCAGCGACTCTAAAGGAGTATCAGTTGCTTGTTGCCACTTTGTTTGAGTAAGGGTTAGCAGTTGCTTACTAATTGCTTCGGTATCACTTGGTTTGCCTTGTGAAGACAACATAGGTTTGATTGCTTGATGTTTCCTTATATCGTATTCTGCCTCTTAGTTATTGGGTAGTGAATAAACTTTGTTTTTCGGTTGATAAAAGTTAAATTAATTACAAATATGTAAAAAGTTTATTTGGGATTGTGGATTAGGGTGAATCCCAAATCCAACGTCCAAAATTAATAGTTGTCTAGGTTTCTTCCGTCTGGGACGGGAGGTGTCCTGAAGGCGGCGCGTCGTTCAGTGCCCACCACCAAGCGCGAATATTTGGTTACTCCTGAGTTCTTAAATTTTGAGCCGCAAGATAGATTTTACTCCATTCGCCCATTACCTGATGTGTTTTTAGTTTTAACTCTTTAGCGATTTCTTCGATGGATTTGCCTGCTTTTCGCAGCTCCAATAGCTGCCGCTCGGTAGAAGTCAATTTTTCATGTAATTGCTGCCATTTCTGCGGTGTTAATCCCAAGTTGTGTTCGTCTAGAGAAATTTCTAGCCAGTTATCTACTAATTCTGGTTTGCCTTTGACTGCAAAAACACGTACTGCATGGTAGCTAATTTTCTCGCGTAGACGGTAAATTTCCTTAATTGGCTTACTCAGTTTTTTAGCGATTTCATCTTGGGACTTGCCTTGCAGATACAGTCGCAACCACTCTACTGCCTCTTGTCCTAGGTTTTCTTGGAGATAAGTTTCAAATTCTTGCTTGACTGCGTTCCGCAGTAGTTGCTGTTCTTCTACTTGTTGTGCTTCTTGATATTCGGCGATCGCCTGATTATCAGCTAAGTTAACGCGGTTGTCGTTGTCGTCTGTGAGAATTTCTTCGGAAACTAGTCTAATTAAATCGCTACCGGGCACTTGGGTTAAACCACCGCGTTGGGTGCGACGCAAGTAATTGACGAAACGGTAAGCTAGTAACGGTTGATTGCGTACTGGTCGTAAGCAATATTCTTCCATGCTGGCAAACAGCAAAGAGTTATTGAGTCTGGCATCGGTTGTAAACTCAGCGATGCAAGCCATTTGCTGTTGCATGTAGTTATCGCCTTGTAGTAATTCTTGGAGTACCTCTTGCAATACGTCCACGACGCTGCGTTGGCGATCGCGACTCAGAGAAATCCAAGTCTGGATTTTATTCCGTAACGTCACTAAACTCCCTAGCCGAGTGATTAAATTGCGATAAGCACGTTCTCGCGCTATACCCAAGTAGCGTTGACGTAAAATCCGATAGCGATATTCCATCGCTTGTTTGGCAATATCTAACTCTTTAGAATTTAGTAAGTCAAACCGTTGTGAGTTACTTCCTAAAAGCCAAAAAATAATACTTTCTCTATTTGCTTCGCTTTGTTCTGGACACTCGGCTGCCAGACGTTGCCGCCAATATTGCGTCAGTTTTTCTGCCTCTGAACCCATAACGAGATTGCGCTCCTCGAAACCCTGTTTTAAAGTTTGCATCACAACCCCCATTTATCCCACTCAAATTTTTAATTGGCAGTTGCCCCTGATTAAATGATGTCGCTCTTGGGCATCAACCGTGACTATTCACTCGAAGCCGTTGTTTCGACTTCCTCTGTTAGTTAGGTTTGGAATCACTCAAGTTATGCAGTAATTTCCACATTCCTATTTTTGCTTTTTGTTTGCTATTGCCACAAATTAATGTATTTTGGCTATTTTCCTCACTTGGGAAGAATTTTTAAGTTTTGTAAATTTGTATATTTTCAGTGCCCAAAATCGATCCTTTAAAGGGGCTGGGCAAGCAGACAAAGGAAATATTTTTATAAAAGCAAATATGATTCTCCTTAATTCAGACGCGATTTAACTTATATAAGTTTCTTACCTCTGGTGGCTGCAACAAATGTGAATAATAGTTGTTTTTATACCATTAATTCATCATAAGCAAGTAGGCACAATTAAACGTAAAATATTGTCATAGTTCGTAGTGAGGACTTCAGCCCTCATAAATTCGGTTTTAAGCAGGCTTTGTGCTTACTACAAGTATCCGCTTATTTATGCCCATCTACTTATAAAAATACTATTTAGTTAAATAGGAACTAAGTATTTTACCGAATGTCTTTATAAAATTGCTTCAGGTATTGTGGTGACACACCGACACCCCAAAGAAAGCCGATGTAAAGATATATTGCGGTCGCTTTGAAAAACCCCCATTTAGCCACACGGCGATCGCTACTTTGCACGATGCGATTTACGAGGCGAATTTTTCCCCGTCGTACTATTTTTAGGCACAAGTCGGCTTCTTCCATAATTGGGAGGTTGCTGTCAAAACCGCCACATTCCCAGAAATCAGCGCGGCGTGCGAAAATTACTTGATCGCCAAACAATAAGCGCAGTCCTTGAAAAAACAAATGTGGGCGAAAAAGCAATGGTGCATAGTAAGTTTTCAGCCAGTTGTGCAGTGAAACTCCCCAGCGCGTTGTTATTTCACCTGTCATCAGCGAAATAAAACCGCCAGCAACAACACTTTTGTCTGCTAGTGTTTGCTCAATGACTGTCACCAAGTCGTCGCTAACCAAAGTGTCAGCGTGCAGAAAGCAGAGGATTTCTCCGGTTGCGACTTCTGCACCTTGATTTGATTGGGCAGCGCGTCCGCATTGTTTGGCAGAAATTACTTGTACATTTGCTGTTTGGGCAATGGCGATCGTTTCGTCAGAACTGCCCCCATCCACAACCAGCACCTCCCAAGCTGGGGGTGTGAGTAGACTGAGATGACGCAAGGTGCGTCCCAGACACTTTGCCTCATTCAAAGTGGGGATGATAATCGAAATGCGGGACATATATTAATTATTTGTCATTGGTGAACCACTGCGCTCTGTGGGTTTCCCGGCAGTCACGCATGTGGTAGCGCAGCGTTAGCGAGGCAGGAGCGTCACCCGAAGGGTCATTGGTGATTGGTAATTGCTTAGTAAAACAACGCTCCAACTAACAATTAATAATTAACAATTAACTTGAAGTCAATCTCCTGTTAGCACCAACAATGGGGTTTTCAACAGATTCGCGATACTCTTGAACTTGCTCTGTATAGCCGATAGGCAAAACAGCTTCAACGTTTTCATGGGGACGAGCAATAATCACCCAAGATTCGAGAGTACCACCATGAACATTTTCTACCGCATCAACACCAGCAGCCATTGCGGCTTTTACTTCCGAAACATCTCCGCGAATATTGACTGTAAAACGAGCGCTACCAACTCTGATATAACCAACGAGGGTGACTCGACCGGCTTTCACCATTGCATCTGCTGCTGCTAACACAGCGGGAAAACCTTTAGTTTCCAATGCTCCAACTGCCTGTGATGATGACATAATTGATCTCCTGTATAAATAAACGTATCTGCCGTTACTCAATAATTGTACGAATGTTCGCTACAGATTTTTATAGCGAACTTGGTTACAAGATACGGTATGGTTCTGATTTTTCGGTGAAGTGGATGGGCAAAATGCTTTCCACGTTCTCCGGAGGGTTGGGAACGATGTAGTGGGTGATTACCTCACCACCGTAAGCCTCCTCTCCGGCAGCGATTCCTGCCGCAACTGCTGTTTTCACCTCAGCCACGTGTCCCCTGACAGCGACTACGAAGCGAGCACTTTCCGCTAGACCGTAGTATACCAGTGTTACGCCGGCAGATTTCACCATTGCATCTGCTGCTGCTAACACAGCTGGAAAACCTAAAGTTTCAATTACTCCAACCGCCATTGGCATGGCATCAACTCCTAAGTCAAGGGATGGGCGTTATCAATTGTACGATGTTGCCACGCCATTACGATTAAATGGTATAGTTCGCCGAGTTTGTTTAAGAATGAAAAAAAATGACTTGCAATTTTATGACTTGAGTGCAGATACTTGGTGGCAGGAAGATGCTAAAATCTACGCTCTCTATTACTTAAATCAACCCCGATTTGATTTTTTTGATCGGTACGTACCTTCTTGGCAGGAATTGCGAGTATTGGACATTGGCTGTGGCGGCGGGTTTTCTTGCGAATTTATGGCAAGAAGGGGAGCGATCGCCTTTGGGGTAGATCAATCAGCAAAATGTATTAAACAAGCTCAAGAACATGCAGCAATCAGCGGATTAGCGATTGAATATCAACACGCATTTGCAGAAAATCTGCCTTATCAGGCAAACTATTTTGATATTGTTGTATGTGTTGATGTCTTAGAACATGTTGCGGATTTAAGAAAAACTATTTCCGAAATTTCTAGAGTTTTACAGCCTAACGGATTATTTTTATTTGACACTACCAATAGAACTGTAAAATCTCAATTTGTCATGATTTGGCTTTTGGAAAATATTTTGCGCGAGATTCCCTGCGGTATTCACGATTGGAAAAAGTTTATTAAGCCAAAAGATCTGACTAATTTACTACATAATCATGGCTTTGCCAGCATAGAGATGAAAGGATTTGACTTGTTTGGTGAAGGTTTAGTTGATAACATTATTGCGTACATGCACTATAAAAAGACTGGAGGATTTAAAGCCAAAATTACTAACAATACTTCTTTAATGTATATTGGTAAGGCAATCAAATCAGCGCTTTAGCGGTAAAAAGCTTACTACAAGTTTTCTTTTAGCGGATAGCTATTTGCACCTTCGGCTGACCATTCCCACATTGAACCAGCATAGTTTCTCACATTAGTAAAGCCTAAATTGGCGAGAACGACGACAAAAAACGCCGAACGAATACCACCTGTACAATAAGTAGCAATGGGAGTATCAGATTGAATTCCTAATCTTGCTAGTTTTGTGATAATTTCTTCACTTTGAAGCAAGTTTCCTTTGCTATCTATTAAATCTTTGAAATAGAAATGCACTGCACCAGGGATATGTCCTCCTCGCTTTTCACCGTAAGGAGTTGCCCCATTATATTCTCGCTTTTCACGAGTATCAATTACTATTAACTTATTTTCTGCTAGATTTGCTTTAAGTTCATCGCGCGGAATTTCCCATAATGTGGTGCGGTTGACAACAAAATCTCCAATTCCTTGAGGTTGATTTCCTCCAAAAGTTGTTTGAATACCTGCTTTTACAAGTGCATTATATCCGCCATCAACGAAAGCTGCGCTGTTATGTCCCAATGTGCGTAACATCCAAACAATGCGCCCTTCTTCACCAAAGTTATGAGCGGGATTGCCAATTACAATTACAGGTTTAGAGTTGAATATTCCTATATTACGCAGTTTTTCTTCGATAAGATTTGCGTCTTTTAGCAGGTTGCCTCGGTAAGGTTTTTCTGGTTGAGAAAATTGTTGCCAGGTAATGTGAACAGCGTCTGGTACATGTCCAAGAAACCATGCTAATTTGTTGCGTGTATCAAGAATTGTCGCGCCTTGGGATATTAATTCTTTGGCTTCGTTAGGGCTGAGTATCCATTGATTCATATATAATAATATTAATTAAATTGTGAAATTTATTGTATGGAACGAACCACATAAATACAGAGAACACAGAGTAAGAGAGAAACAGAGGTAGCTAATTTCAGAAACTATTTAGGATTGCTATAAAATCCATTGACGATATAGTTTTTTTGTTTTTAGGGATAGAATTACTATCTTTACTTATACAAGGTAAACTAAAATTTATGTTTGCTAGCTTTCTTCCTGCCGCAGTTAGGCAATTAACAGAACCAAGTGCGATCGCACTCGCTCAAAGTATTGAGCAGATAGCTATCAGTACTCCCCTGAGTACACAACCAATAAGCACAACTTATGTACATAAGGGTAGTGGTGGAACCCCGGTTTTATTAATTCACGGCTTTGACAGTTCTTTATTAGAATTTCGTCGCCTTTTGCCATTATTAGCAGAAAATAATGACACTTGGGCAGTGGATTTGTTGGGTTTTGGGTTTACAGATAGAGTTTCTCAAATACAGTTTAGCCCTACTGCAATTAAAACTCATCTTTATTCTTTCTGGAAAACCCTAATTAATCAACCTGTAATTTTGGTGGGTGCTTCGATGGGTGGTGCAGCAGCAATTGATTTCACTCTGACTTACCCGGAAGCGGTGCAAAAGCTAGTGTTAATTGATAGTGCAGGTTTAACGGGTAGTTCACCGTTAAGCAAGCTGATATTTCCACCGTTAGATTATTTTGCGACTCAGTTCTTGCGTAACCCGAAGATACGCCAAAGCATTTCTCGCGCTGCTTATAAAAAGAAAAGCCTCGCTTCTGCTGATGCTCAAATTTGTGCAGCTTTACATTTAGAAATGCCTAGTTGGCATTTAGCTTTGATTGCTTTTACTAAAAGTGGTGGTTACAGTGCTTTTAGATTTAAGAAACTATCACAAATTGGACAACCAACGCTGATTTTGTGGGGCGATTCTGACAATATTTTGGGTACTGTGGATGCACAAAGGTTTAAAAGGGCAATTCCCAATAGTAAACTTATCTGGATTAAAGATTGTGGTCATGTCCCTCATTTAGAACAGCCGCAAATCACCGCCGAACATATTTTAGAATTTCGACATGAGTAGTTGCAATTGATTTCAAAGTCCAATGACCAAGAAAGAACTCAGTTATTCAAGAGCCAAAAGCCTGCTTGGGACGAGTGTGCGGCTGGGTGGTAGGTTCTGTGGGTTTCAAGAAAAGTGGATTCACCCCTGGAGAAGAAAACAACAAACTATCTTTGCTAAAGGCTCCGAATTTATCCGCTGTTGTTATTCTGAATTCTGTCTCCTGACTTCTATCTCCTGACTCCTTCTGACTAAATAATAGAAATCGGATACACCCAATGTTGATAATTGGGTTCTCGATTTTCTGTAATTGCAGTGAGTTTTTCTCTAAGTTTTTCAGTTATCGGTCTATTTTCTGGTAATTTATAACTTTCAATTTTTGTTACTGGAACAATTTTTGCTGCTGTACCGCTTAAGAAAACTTCATCAGCAATCAAAAGTTCAGATTTATCAATAGAGCGTTCTACGGTTTTAATACCTAAGTCTTTTGCAATAGTCAGAATGCTATCTCTGGTAATTCCTTCTAGAATATCTTGATCGCTTGCTGGGGTAAATATTTGCTCATTCCTGACCATAAAAATATTCATCCCGGACGCTTCACTTACTTTACCCTGAGCATTCATTAAAATCGCTTCGTCAAAACCAGATTCGACAGCTTCGGTTTTAGCAAGAGAAGAAGTAATATACGCGGCACTAATTTTCCCTCTTAATGGTAAGCTGCGGTCTTCTTGTCGATACCAAGAACTAAATCGACAACTGACTCCTTCAGGAGATAAATAATCTCCTAACTCTAAACCATAAACAAAGAAATCTTTATCAATGTTATGAAGTCTGGGTGAAATTCCCAAATCTGAGGTGTAGACAAAAGGTCGAATATAAAAAGACTTAGTAGGCTTATTTCTTTTAACAAATTCAATTATAATTTCTTCGATTTTATCCGCTGGTAAGTTGTAGTGTAGGAATTTTGCACTGTCACTTAACCTTTGGCAATGGCGGTCTAATCTAAATAGTAAGATTTGTTTAGGTTCTTGTGGATCTAGGATACCTCGTAGTCCACCGAAAGCGCCAGTTCCATAATGCAAAGCATGAGTGGCGATGGAAATTTTTGCTTCTGCAAAAGGTAAAAATTCGTTTTGAAAGTAGGCGATCGCTAAAAAGTTGTACATCAAAAAATAAGTAGCTAATACTCCCAGTAACCGCAAAGATTACTTTGATTTGATTAACAATATATGCCATTCTGATATTTGTAGTCAAACAAAGCTTACTTTTTATTAACTAGTTGCTTTCTTTGGCGATCGCTATTATCAACTATTCCTTACTATTGCAAAAACATTGACTCAGAATTATAAAGCTTTATAGCCCCATCCAAAAAAGGCTTGAGCTACTAAAGCACTCATATGCACTTTCTTTAAATCATTTAATCAAGTAACCACATCTGAGAAGAATTATCCTCACCTTCATCCGGTTGATTTTGCGCTAAATTTACTGATGAGCGGTGTGATTTTTTGTAGCTCCCGGCTGGTTTAAATTCATGTTGTTCTGGTTGCTCTTGCGCCGGTCTTTCCGATGAGTAATATGATTTTTTGTAGTAGCTAGCGGCTGGTTTCAATTGATTTTGCTCAGGTTGGTGTTGCGGCGTTTTTTCTGATGATTGGTATGATTTTCTGTAGGTATCGGATGGTTTCAATTGATTTTGCTGAGGTTGATGTTGCGGCAGCTTTTCTGATGATTGGTATGATTTTCTGTAGCTGCTAGCTGGGATAAATTGCTTTTCTTGTTTTACAACAATGCTTTCTTTTTCCTTTTCCTTTTCTTTTTTGATAAGATTGTTTTCTTCTATAAGTTGGGAATTAGCTTCTGCAAGCTGTAGTGCAGCTTTCTTTGCATCGTAAAGCTCTTTTGTCAAACGTTCTACTAATGTTTTTTGTTCTGACAAAAGCGATTGTTCTTCAGACAAAGCTGACTGCAAATCACTATTTTTTTGCTGTAATTTTTTTTCTTTCTGGCGTGATTGTTCTAAAGTTTCTTGCAACTCTTTGAGCATTGCTTCTAAATCAGCCTTAGTTGGACTTGTGCGTCTAGCCGGAGTTTGCTCAGGCGTATCTGTTGACAATTCCTCAGATGATTCGGCATGTTCTACAATTGCCTCAGCGGAAACTTCGATGGCAGATTCACCTTCATTTGGTGTAAATTTTTGCACTTCTTCTTGTAGCACGTCGGCTACACGTCTCTTAACCATAATTTCCTCCAATCACGCTTTAATTCATCAGCCACGCGACGGTAGTCTGACTCCGCCTCGCGTGCATTATTTCCTCGCCATTGAGTAATCGCCATACCTTCCAGCGCTGCTCGTTCGTGTGCTTTGTAAGCACGGATAAAGTTATTACAAGCAGGTATTCCTAACTTAACCAAGGTATTTTTAGCTTCCTGTGCTTCTGCCAAGCTACGTGTATCCACTTTGGTTAACAACACGCGATGCGGTGTTCCCAAGGGAGTGACGGCTTTTTGAATTGTGTCAATTAGGACAGCTAAATCCATTGGCGCTGGGGGTGTAGGCAAAACTAAATAGTTTGCGATCGCCAATACCGCCGCTAAAGCTTCAGACCGCAGCGCCGGGGGCGTATCTACCACTATTAAATCGTAACCTGTTATCTTTCCTAAATTACCTAAAAGTTGAGGATCTGTCTCTTGGGATAGGTCGAACCCTATACCATTGTGACTGCGGCTATACCACCAACTAGCAGAACCTTGAATATCTGCATCAATGAGAAGAACCTTTTTCTCTTGAGCAAATGTTGCAGACAGATTTACTGCGGTAGTGGTTTTGTTAGAGTCGATGAATAAGTCGCCTTATTTCACCTCTCGTTCAGAACCGGACGTGAGACTTTCACCTCATCCGGCTCCTCACTTTATTGGCAGAATGATTGTCTATACCTCTCTTGTCGGCGTTTCGTACTTTGGGGATTATAAGTTTGGTTCTTTATAATCCTTCGCATATCTTCGCCGTTCTTTTTCTTGTGGCAACTTAAGTGAAGTATCTGCTGATTTTCGATACCCTTTCTTCCTCCTTCAACAAGAGGAATTACATGGTCGATTTCATAGATGTCTTCACTTCTAACGTAAAGTCCACATATAGGACATTTACCTTTTTGTTTTTTCAGCAGTGTTGCTACTTTAGGCGGGATTTCGGGATATTGTCCCATTCGGGAAGACCAATATGCCCAATCCCCGTCATAGGGGCTTTTATCTTCTTTCACTTTGATGTGTCGGGAGATTTCGGTGTCTCTATGCGATATACCGTAGAATAGTTCATCCTTGTTTTTAGATACTAAAACCCAGTTACCGTTTTTACCGGAAGCAAAATATTTTTGCTTAAGGTATTTGGAACCTTTCTTATCATGTTTTCTCTTACACCAACGCCAATATCTTTGGTATAGCCAGTCATCTATTTTCCTAAATACTTTGGAAGAGACTACATATCGATAGTAATTGCTCCACCCACGTATTTTGGGGTTTAGATGTGCAATCACCCTATCAACCGATTGATTGGTCATTTTTTTCAGACCATTTTTCAATTTGTTGTAGTGATTTCTGACTGATGATGCAGATGGTCGTATTATGGTTTTGTAATCCTTTGTTCTTGTAGCTAAGGATGAACCTGGGAAGCCTATTTTGCCTCCTTGGTCTTTTCCCACTACATGTTGTCGGATTTCAAATCCCAGGAAATCAAATCCTGGTTTTTGTCCTAGACATTCGTTCAAGGTGTGACTTATTCTGGTCTTCGCTTCTTTGAGTTCCAACCCCATTTTTGCTAGGAATTCTTCGGTAATTCTCTTGCACTCTAGTACGACGTTTAAATCTTTGTGTAAAATCACAAAGTCGTCGGCGTATCTAATTACACTAACGCTTTGTCGTACTTGTTTCTTTGCGTATGGATGATTTTTCGGGGAGTATACTTTCACGTTCTCTTCTACCCAGTCTCTGACCGTGTTTTCTAGTCCGTGAAGAGCAATATTTGCCAGTAGTGGCGATATTATTCCTCCTTGTGGTACGCCCATCTCCGTTTTGGAGAATCTCTTTCCATCAACAACTCCAGCTTGGAGCCAAGCCTTGATTTGTCGCCGAAACTTAGGAAAGGTATTGAGTTTTTGCAAGAGAGCCTTGTGGTCAATCTTATCGAAACATTGGGCTACATCTGCGTCTAAGACATATTTATTCTGTCTGGAGATACAGTTAAATATGGCATCAATTGCATCTTGGCATGACCTGGCAGGGCGGAACCCGTATGAATTTTCTTCAAATCGAGCTTCCCATTCTGGCTCAAGCGCCATTGCTGTTAATGCCTGTAGTGCCCTGTCTTCGATGGTAGGGATGCCTAGTGGCCTTTTTTCCGCCTTACCTGGTTTGGGTATCCAAACTCTCCGGGTGGGGCTGGCTTTGTATGAGTATTTAAGGTTTTCAATTAGAACAACTTTATGCTCATCTTTAAGGCTTTTTACACCGTCGGTTCCAGCGGTATTTCTACCCTGGTTCTCTTGTGTAACTTTCCTAACCGCTAGACATCTGGCTGACCAAGAATTTACTAGTAATCTTTGCAGTTTACGCACACTGCTGATGTCGCCACATTCTGAGGCTTTGAAAATTCTCTTTTGAAGCTTGAAAACGTTAGCTCGGCATTTCGCCCAGTCTATTTCGTTCCATTCATACCTCTGAGGGTTCATGCTTTTTACTTCTACTTGATATTTTCATTCCAATAAAATGTGTACTTGTCAGCTTATATCTTTCATTACAAAAGACCATTTGCTTCGAGTACAATCCTTCCCCGATATCTCATGCGCTTGGTTAGCTGCTCGAAAATCGACCTTTCGAGAGAAAATATCGGTTTAACTCGTTCCCATTGTCCGTTTGACTGTGGCTTCGATACTTGCCTATTCGCCGGAAGATTTAACGGTTCCTTGGATTCATATGTTGACATAATGAATCCCTTTTTCTGAATGAATGTGAGTAATTCATTCATCAATCTTCTGAGCATATTTCGCTCCCCGCGTTTCAGCCCATTTGCGCGGGACTTAGGTGTAACGACGATTCTGACAGCAAGTTCACTTTCGTTTATCGGTTCCACACTGCTTGCAGCTTCGACCACAGGTTTTGGGCTTGTAGTTTTAGCCGCTTTCACCCCATGCACTGACCAGGTTTGATAACCATTCTCTCCCGGCTGGGAATCCCTTATGGGATTGCTGTGTGCTTTCTCCCCCAGGAACTGGGAGGGTAGGAATTTTACGGAATTCAACACCACTAGAGTACGGTTAACCGTACTTACTCTTTGTAAAGTTAATTTAACTTTTGAGAGCTTCATGGTGTTGTTCCTTGTAATCACCTTACTCAGACAATGAGTTGTGGGAATCCACTTTGAGGATATTAAATTCCCCTATTTAGATGTCCCACGCTGAACTCCAAACCCGAAGGCTTGTTCATTCGGCAACGAGCCGCACACCCACGCCACCTTTGCCGTTGAGGATAGCGATGATTTTTGCCACTTAATTTTTGCTACCGAGGCTACCTTACAAGACTATACCTCTTTGTGTGACATAAAAGCATGGGGCATTGGGCAATTTTAGGAGAGCAAAAGGGACTCATGAGAAAGGTAAAAGGTATGTAAATAAAGAGTTATATAAAGTTCGCATATTATATTTTCTTCCCCTTTCCCCCTTTCCCAATCATAGGCAGATGCTCCACTTGGGGAGCCACTGCGTTGGACGGGTTTCCCGGCAGTCGCGCAAGTGGCGTGAAACCCCTTGGCGCTAGCCTCTCCCTTTGGGAGAAGACCCTTACGGGTGACGCTCCTGCGTCGCTAACGGCAGTTACTCTTCTTGGGGAGACCCCAAGACCGTACTGCCTCACCGCACTGCCTCCCCTTTCCCCCTGTTCAATAGGCAACGATAGAATCGAGAAGCCATCAACTTTAGAAGCGTATATGACAGCCAACCAAAGCCTACCTGATGGACCAAAAATGCCAACATTTCTGCGGCGAATGAAATTTATTTTTCAGCCGTTGGAACACGCTGATAATTTTGCGAAAGCTTATGGTGACACCTTCACTCTTTCAAATACAAGTGATTCTGCGATTGTCTACTTTAGTCATCCGCAAGCATTACAAGAGATTTTTGCTGCTGATTCCAGCCATTTTGAGAGTGGAAGGGGAAATCGGGGTTTAAGATTTTTGCTAGGGGATAATTCTTTAATTTTATTGGATGGCGATCGCCACCACCGCCAACGTCAACTATTAACCCCTCCTTTTCATGGTGATAGAATGCGGGCTTATGGTGAAATTATCCGCCAAATCACCCAGCAAATAAGCGACGAGTGGAAAATTAACAAGCCTTTTAATATTCGTTCGTCGATGCAAGAAATCACCATGCGTGTCATCTTGCGAGTTGTATTTGGTTTAGATGAGGGACAGCGTTTTCAAGAACTTCGTCAGCTACTGACATCCGTGCTGGATTTCATGGGTTCCCCTTTGATGTCCAGCGTCTTCTTTTTTCGGTTTATACAAAAAGATTTAGGCGCATGGAGTCCTTGGGGTCGGGTGCTGCGCTTGATCAAACAAATTGATGAACTCGTTTATGCTCTAATTAAAGAACGAAGAACTGAATCCAACCAAAATCGCCAAGATATCCTCAGTTTGATGATGTCGGCTCGTTATGATGATGGACAGCCCATGTCGGATGAAGAGTTACGCGATGAGTTAATGACGCTGCTGGTTGCCGGACATGAAACCACAGCTTCGGCATTGACTTGGGCTTTTTATTGGATTGATTATTTACCAGAGGTGCGTGACAAACTACTAAAAGAACTTGCTCCCCTTGGTAACAACCCAGATCCGAGTATTATTGCTAAACTGCCTTATTTAAATGCAGTTTGCCAAGAAACACTGCGAATTTATCCAATTGTAATGACTGGTTTTATTCGGGTAGTCAAATCCCCAATTGAAATCATGGGTTATCATCTACCAGTAAAAACTATAGTAGTCCCTAGTATATATTTAGCCCACCAGCGCGAAGAAGTCTACCCACAACCCAAGCAGTTCAAACCAGAACGCTTTTTAGAAAGACAATTTTCTCAATACGAGTATTTACCCTTCGGTGGTGGTAATCGTCGCTGTATTGGTATGGCTTTTGCTCAGTATGAAATGAAACTGGTGTTGGCAACAATTCTTTCTCGCTTTCAAGTCTCGCTAGTAAATAAGCGTCCTGTGCGTCCTGTGCGCCGTGGTTTGACTTTAGCCGCACCAGCGGGAATGCAGATGATTGCAACGCCTCACGTGAAGCGGGAAGGGGACGGGGAAAAGGAAAAGAAAAACATGCACCCCTTGACTAGTTGACTAGTTCCCAGTCTGAGACTGGGAATACCTTAAAGGAGGTTCTGCCTCCAGATTTTAGGGGAGGCAGCAGCCCACTGTAAGTGCGTGACAAAACAGAGTCTTGTCACGAGAAAAAGCGGGTTTTTAACTTTAATTACCTCACCAAAATTTATTCGCAGGGTGGAAACATCAATTATCATCTCTTCGTCAAGGTGGTGGGTGTTTTCCACCCTTTTATTATTAAATGATTTGATTTGAATTGCTTTTGCCAATGGCAATGGCACAAATTTTTGTGTTTGTATATTTTAATTATTAAATATTTATTGATTTTTTTGGTATTTTATTTTCCTGATGCAAAGCAAAATCCTGGTAAATAAAGTTTAAGTAAATGTAAATACATTTTAAACACACACATGAAATGTCGCTTATTTTTGGCAAGCTTGGCTAGTTTAGTGTTAATGTCTGAGCAAGCAAATGCAGCTAAATTAGAATCCTGGTATTTTGACCAAGCTCAAAATCAGTTACATATCACCACCGATTCTGGTATACAGCCTAAAGCTTTTTTACTTGATAACCCTAAACGATTAGTAATTGACTTACCTGGAACTAGGATTGACACTACAACTATGCGAAAAAGCTTTGGCAAAGCTATTAAAGAAATTCGCATTGGACAACCTGATGAACAAAGCACTCGATTAGTAATTGAATTAGCACCTGGTTACAATATTTCTCCTCAAGGTCTTACAATTAAAGGCGATTCGCGTTCACATTGGGTCGTGAATTTTTCATCAATTGACCGCCAGCCAAGTGATATATCAGTTTCGGGTGGTGAAAACCGCCAAGATATTGCGATCGCACCAAGTGATGCTTCTACGTTTGCAGGAGTTGTGAATTTAGGTCAAGAAATACCTGTTTTAAATTCGCAAATTAAAGCATTAATGAATCGTTATCGTTCTTTAAATCCGGGAATGTTTTTCTTAGATTTACAAACAGGGAACTATGTAGATATTAATGGCGAAAAGATATTTTCAGCAGCTAGTACTATCAAATTTCCGGTTTTGGTAGCTTTGTATGAAGAAATAGATGCTGGTAGAATTAAGCTGAATGAAAAACTGGTGATGCGCCGTGGCTTGATTGCAAATGAAGCTGGAACAATGCAATTCAAACCCGTAGGTACAAAATTCAGCGTTTTGCAAACTGTCACTAATATGATGGTTATTAGCGACAATACGGCGACTAATATGATTATCGACCGTTTGGGCGGAGAAACTAAACTAAATCAACGCTTTCGTAATTGGGGCTTGCAAAATACAGTAATTCGTAATAATCTTCCAGATATCGGTGGCACGAATACAACTAGTCCGAAAGATTTGGTAAGACTATCAGCCTTACTTACTAACAATCGTTTGCTATCACCACAAAGCCGCAATCAAGTTTTAGCAATCATGCGCCGCAATCAGAATAGATCGTTACTTCCTGCTGGCATAGATAAGAAAGCTGTAATTGCTCACAAAACTGGTACACTCAGATTTGTGTTGGGCGATGCTGGCATAATTCAAATGCCAAACGGTAAAAGCTATTTAGCGGGTATTTTAGTACGCAGACCTAACCACGACGATCGAGCAATGTACTTTATTCGTCAAGTGTCAAAAGCGGTTTATAACTATTTGGGCGAGTCAAAAGTTGGCAATATTCCCGCTAGTCAATCTACCTTTGTAGATCGTTGACGCGAAAGTATTTGTAGTGGGCACTTAAGTGCCCTTAAATTAAGCTTTTAATAAGCGTTTCAAGGCTTACTACGGTAATAAACAGGATTCTATGGTAGCGACTACTGATTGAGATAGTGTTTTAAAATCATAGCCACCTTCTAAGCCAAAAAGAATTTTCCGAGTTAATTTCAAACAATAATCAGTAAACAAACCATAATCTTTTGGTTGTAAATTAATCATTGCTAAAGGATCGTCAGCATTAGCATCATAACCAGCACTGACAATCAGTAAATCTGGCTGAAAGTTGGATAAAAAGGGGATTATCTTTTTTTCAAATAATGGCTGATATACTGCTACATCGCTACCAGGTCGCACGGGTAAGTTTAACACGTTATCATGAAAACCGCGTTCTGTGGCTCTGCCAGTACCGGGATAACAGGGGTATTGATGTAGCGAACAGAAAGCAATCTGCTTGCTCGTTTCAACGATCGCCTGTGTACCATTACCATGATGCACATCCCAATCCAGAATAGCGACACGTTCAATTCCCGGTTGTTGTAAAGCGTAAAAAGCGGCGATCGCTGCATTAGAAAATAAGCAAAAACCCATCCCCACATCACTTTCGGCGTGATGTCCCGGTGGACGCGCTAGCACAAAAGCGGGATTTTGATTTGCTAGCACAGCATTAACTCCATCTAACCATGCACTCGCCGCCAATAATGCTACATCGTAGCTGCGCGGGGAAATTGGCGTATCTCCATCTAAATAACCACCGCCGGTAGAAGCGATTTCTTGGACTTTGTGAATGTAGCGATCGGTGTGTGCTTGTTGAAGAACAGACATCAGATCGAGCGCTTGAGATGCTGGTGTAGGCGATCGCCATTCAATGTGTTCTGCAAACGCAGCTGCTTTGATAGCGGAAGCGATCGCTGTTAACCTTTCTGGCTTTTCTGGATGGAGATATCCAGTTTTGTGTTCCAGAAACTCGTCAGAATAGATTACTGGGAACATAGTGTGAGCAAAGTAGGCAGCAGGATACAGCACTCAAATTGTATCCTCACTGAAAGGCAGAAGGCAGAAAGTAGACTATATCAGCTTTTTCGCTAGTCTTTGTTGAAACCAGCCAATTCATCGGTTGGTTCATCAAGCATTTCCGGTACCAAAGCCTGGTTACCTCTAAGTTCTTCTGGCGATAGATCCCGCAACACATCGTCCATTTTTGGCGGGTGTTTGATCATGTCCAACACCTCTGGACTTAATTCCGGCGCATCCTCCTCTGGATTCATCTTTTCAGCTTGATTAATATGTTTTTCCTGAGTCATGACTTTTGCCCGATAGAACTTACGCCTCAGCTTAATCTCTGCTGTTATGAGACATACACTATCTTGGGGCTTAAATTACCACGATTGAGGCACAAGGCACGCTTATGTCAAGCCACCTTTGGCTGGAAGATAATACACCAAAGTAAATGGTATGAATCATAGAAAGCATAAATATTCGGTATTTTAAATTACTGTTTTTCATTTAAATAGGAAATTAGCAGTGCTACCAAAGCGTAATAACTCCGATAAAATTCAACGTTGGACACTTTCTCAGCTTTTTGGACAGCTAAGGCGTAATCCGCTAATGATTTCGCGGTGGGTTTTACGCTGGGCATCTGTAGGGACTGTTTGTGGTTTATTTGCTGCTTTGTACTGGAATGTTCTAGAACTAATTACTCACGGACTAGAACGATTCAGCGGTCTTAGTCTATTGATAGTGATGCCATTAGCCGGTTTAGTTATTGGGCTGGTGATTCATTTTCTAGGAAATCCTGGTGAAATCGCCGTGATTGTCGATAATATCCATTTTCGCGGCGGACGCCTAGATGCTCGCAAAAATCCCTCAATGATTCTGGCTTCTCTAGTCAGTATATCGGCCGGCGGCAGTGCTGGACCAGAAGCACCACTGGTACAGGTTACAGGTTCTTTTGGGACTTGGATTGCCGATCGCTGGCAACTTCAAGGTGAAGACCTGAGAACTATGAGTTTAGCGGCAATGGCTGCGGGTTTTACTGCTTTGTTTGGCGCACCTCTTGGTGGTGCGATGTTCGCTTTAGAAATCTTACACCATCAGCATATTGTGGAGTACTACGAAGCGCTGATGCCAGCGATTGTTTCTAGTTGCGCTAGTTATCTGGTGTTTGCTGCAATTACACATTTGGGAATTGCCCCAACATGGCATTTCCCCAAGTACCAGCTTGAGAACATCAATGATTTTGCTTTCGCTATTTTGTTTGGGATGATTGGGGCAGTAGCGGGATGGATTTTTATAAGTATTTTTCGCTCTTGCGATCGCCTATATGCCCAGATTCCCGGACCTATTTATTTCCGCACAACATTAGCAGGGCTGGCATTAGGCTCTTTAGCCGCTTTATTGCCGCTAACTCGTTATTTTGGGCATGAAGAGTTAGAGTCTGTCCTCAATACTAACTTTTCTGCTATTTTCCTCTTAACTCTTGCCTTAGGTAAAATGGCTGCTATCAGCCTTACCGTTACAGGTGGATGGCGCGGTGGATTTATCATCCCTTTATTTTTTACTGGTGCTTGTATCGGCAAAGCAGTGGCAACCTTAATTCCAGGAATTAACCCGGCACTGGCAATGATTTGTACAATGGCTGCTATCAATGCAGCTGTGACGCGCACACCTATAAGTACAACTTTGCTGCTGTCAAAACTAACCAACTTCAATCCCTTGACACCGATTCTCTTTGCCAGTTTGATGGGATTTTTTCTCGCTCCAAAAGTTCCCTTAATTGCATCTCAACTCAAGTCTGAGCAATCTCTTCAAGAAGACTAGGAATTAGGGATTAGGGATTAGGGGTTACGGTTACGGATTATGAGCGTAGGTAACGGATTGTATTTCTTTCCCAATCCCCAATCCCCAGTCCCCAGTCCCCAATCCCCAATCCCCAATCCCCAGTCCCCAATCCCCAATCCCCAGTCCCCAGTCCCCAGTCCCCAATCCCCAATCCCCAGTCCCCAGTCCCCAATCCCCAGTCCCCAGTCCCTAATCCCCAGTCCCCAATCCCCAGTCCCCAGTCCCCAATCCCCAGTCCCCAATCCCCAATCCTCAGTCCCTCGTCTCTAGCCCCGGCAAACGAAGGCAAAATGTGCTAGAATTTTAACAAATAATTGCCATTATTCAAGACAAATTTAGAATAATTCGGCGTTTACTGAATTAAAAAAGCTAAAATCTGCCACTTTTGGAGTTTTTTAAGGTTATATGACTTATTCCCAGGATAGGATAATCCCCACCGATCTGCGGAACGAAATGTCCCGGTCTTATCTGGAATACGCGATGAGCGTAATTGTAGGTCGGGCGTTGCCAGATGCCAGGGATGGTCTGAAACCTGTGCATCGTCGCATTCTTTATGCCATGCATGAGTTGGGGTTGACCGCAGACCGTCCGTTTCGGAAATGCGCCCGTGTAGTCGGGGAGGTATTAGGTAAATATCACCCCCACGGCGACACGGCAGTGTATGATGCTTTGGTGCGGATGGCGCAAGATTTCTCGATGCGATCGCCTCTTATCAATGGGCATGGTAACTTCGGTTCAGTAGACAACGACCCACCAGCAGCAATGCGATACACCGAATGTCGCTTGCACTCTTTAACCACTGCTGCCCTACTGCAAGACATCGAATCGGAAACCGTAGATTTTGCTGATAACTTCGACGGTTCCCAACAAGAACCGACAGTTCTACCCTCACGTATTCCCCAGTTACTCCTCAACGGTTCTTCTGGGATTGCTGTGGGTATGGCAACTAACATTCCTCCCCACAACTTGGGCGAGTTGATTGATGGGTTAGTAGCAATGATTCACAACCCGGAAATCACTGATATCGAGTTGATGCAATATATCCACGGTCCCGACTTTCCTACGGGGGCGCAGATTCTGGGAACGGCGGCGATTAAAGAAGCTTACACCACCGGACGCGGTTCGATTACCATGCGGGGCGTAGCTAACATTGAAACGCTGGAACAGCGCGGACGCCCGGATAAAGAAGCGATTATCATCACCGAATTGCCCTACCAAACCAACAAAGCGGCGCTAATTGAAAAAATCGCCGAAATGGTGAACGAAAAGCGCTTAGAGGGAATTTCAGATATTCGGGATGAAAGCGATCGCGATGGAATGCGAATCGTCATCGAACTCAAGCGCGATGCTTATCCCCGCGTCGTTTTGAACAATCTCTACAAGCAAACGCCTTTGCAAGCCAACTTTGGCGCAAATATGCTGGCGTTGGTAAATGCTGAACCGCAAGTTCTTAGCCTCAGGCAATTCTTAAGCGTCTTCCTCGATTTCCGTATCCAAGCGATTACCAGACGCACACAATACGAACTACGGAAAGCTGAAGAACGCGATCATCTCTTACAAGGGTTATTAATTGCTTTATCACATTTAGATGCAATTATTAACTTAATTCGTCATTCACCGGATGCACCCACAGCAAAAGGTGAGTTAATCACAAGTTACGGACTTTCAGAAGTGCAAGCAGACGCAATTTTGCAAATGCAACTGCGACGTTTGACAGCACTAGAAGCAGATAAAATTCGCCTAGAACACGACGATTTACAAAATCAAATTGCCGACTTGCAAGATATTTTGGCACGGCGGGAACGGATTTTAGAAATCATCGAAACCGAAGTTACCCAAATAAAAGCAACTCATGCTACACCGCGCCGCACGGTAATTTCGTTAGGTGAAGGCGAATTAGATGACCTTGATTTGATTGCCAATGAAAAAGCGATCGTTTTGATTACTAAACAAGGTTACATCAAACGGATGCCAGTTAACACCTTTGAAGCCCAAAATCGTGCTACCAGAGGTAAAGCTGCCGCCAAGGTGAAAGATGACGACACCGTTGAGCATTTCCTGAGTTGCTGCGATCACGACAGTGTTTTATTTTTTAGCGATCGCGGAGTTGTTTACTGCGTCAAAGCATATCAAATTCCCGTGAGTTCCCGCACTTCACGCGGGACACCAATCGTGCAAATGCTGCCGATTCCCAAAGAAGAAAAAATCACCTCTATTGTCCCCGTTTCCGAGTTTAGCAGCGATGAATATCTGGTAATGCTCACTAAAGGCGGGAACATCAAGAAAACGGCATTGGAAGCATTTAGCAACATTCGCGCCAACGGCTTAATTGCTATATCTCTTGAAGAAGGCGACCAACTCCGCTGGGTAGGACGCGCTAGAGTAGAAGACAGCATCATCATTGGTTCCCGTCTGGGTATGGCAATTCACTTTCGGTGTACCCAAGAGCAACTGCGTCCTCTAGGTAGGGCAACTCGTGGAGTCAAAGCGATGAAACTGAAGAAAGGCGATGAACTGGTGGGTATGGCAATTTTACCAGCCGCAGTTCTTGACACCTTAGATACGGTTACAGAGACAGAAGTTGATGTGATCGAGGATATCGAAACAGAAGAAATCATCGCTGAAGAAGAATTACAAGAAATTCCCGCTAACGCCAGTATTGGTCCTTGGGTCTTGGTGATTACAATGGGAGGATATGGCAAACGCGTCCCAGTTGCTCAATTCCGCCTACAAAATCGTGCCGGTCAAGGTTTAATGGCAACTAAATTCAAAAACCGGAAAACCAAAGACAAATTGGCTGCTTTGCACATCGTCAACAGTGACGATGAAATTATGATGGTTACCAATCGCGGTATTATTATCCGACAATCGACAAATGCCATTTCTGTACAATCGCGATCTGCCACCGGAGTGCGAGTGCAGCGTTTAGACGAAGATGACGCAATTACCGGAGTAGCGATCGTTCCCCCCGATACTGGGGATATGGCACCCGATATTGCTGATGTGGTAGAGGTGGAATAGTTAGAGTAGAGACGCGATTCATCGCGTCTCTACACTGTTAGGAATTAGGAGTTAAGAGTTATGAATTTAAAAAATTTCCAATTCAAAACTCATAACTCAAAACTCATAACTGCTTTAATTAGTGGTATTTTGATGGGGCTTACCGTACCCCCATTTAACGTATGGTTCTTAGCTTGGATCGCCCTTGCCCCGCTGTGGGTATTAATTGTAAATTCTAAGATACGCCAAAAACAATCTCCTCTATCCTCTCCTACTCCCCCTCTCCCCCCCTCCTCCCCTCCCCCCTTCCTCCTCGCCCTTTCTTGGGGTATAGGTTATCACGGTCTTGCCCTATACTGGATTACTGGAATTCATCCAATGACTTGGATGGGGGTTCCTTGGTTGGCGAGTTTGGGAATAGCCCTATTTTGTTGGATATTCATTACTCTGTGGGGTGCAGCATTAGTTGCTGTTTGGGCGATCGCCATGAGAACAATTTCGCTCCAAAATGTATTTACTCGCGTTCTTATTGGTACAGCCCTTTGGTGCGGATTAGAAGCACTTTGGAGTAATGGCGCTTTGTGGTGGAGTTCTCTTTCTTACACTCAAAGTCCGCATAATCTAGTAATTTTACACCTTGGTCAACTTTCAGGCTCCACTGCGGTGACAGCAGCAGTTGTCGCCGTGAATGGCTTACTTGCAGAAGCATGGATACAAGGAAAAAGTAAAAATATTAGGTTTTACTTTTTACCTTTCGCCTTTTGCCTTATTTTGCACCTCGTCGGCTTTAGTTTATATAGCCGTCCCCTCGCGCAACCATTAGAAACAGCCTTAAAAGTAGGAATTGTTCAAGGCAATATTCCTAACGAAATCAAACTTTATCCTGAAGGTTTTCGTCGCGCCATTGAAGGTTACACTACTGGATATTTAACATTAGCAAATCAAGGTATAAATGCAGTTTTAACCCCAGAAGGAGCATTACCTTTTTTCCAACGTGACTTAAAGAATACTTCCCTCGTTTCAGCAGTGCGGGAAAAAGGCGTAGTTGCTTGGATTGGCGCTTTTGGAGAACAAGGACGCAGTTATACAAATAGTTTATTTACCTTGACTGGTAATGGAGAAATTTTTAGTCGTTACGACAAAGCAAAGTTAGTTCCTATTGGCGAGTATATTCCGTTTGAGCAAATTTTAGGCGGCATTATTCAGCGCTTGTCGCCTTTAGACGAACACCAAGTTCACGGCTCACCAAATCAAGTGTTTAACACACCTTTTGGTCGTGCTATTGTCGGAATCTGTTACGAATCTGCTTTTTCCGAACAATTCCGCTATCAAGCTGCCGCAGGTGGACAATTCATACTTACCGCTTCTAACGATGCTCATTACAGCGCTGCCATGCCTGCTCAACACCATGCTCAAGATATCATGCGGGCAATTGAAACTGATAGATGGGCAGTGCGAGCGACGAATACTGGATATTCAGCTTTTGTTGATCCTCACGGCAGAACTTTGTGGATATCTGGACACAATACCTACGAAACTCATGCGGAAACAATTTATCGCCGACAAACGCAGACTTTTTATGTACGTTGGGGCGATTGGTTGACACCATTATTATTAGGATTAGCCGCGTTAGCGTGGTTTATAGAAAGACAACTAAAAACAGACTGAATTATCTGTATGTATCTGCGGTTTTAAATACTAATTATCCAGATTTATGCAATAAATACATTTGGCTGATAGTGAAAGGTAAAAAATCTAGTAATTAATAGAAGACTTTTGTTGAGAATGGCATTAATTATACAAAGTTGTATATCTAATTTCAGCTATTTTTAAACTTGTCTCATGTCCTGCAAATTACACATATTCTAAAGACTTTCCAGCATAACGTCTCTACAACGGTTGGTTGGATGTTACCATTTCAATTTGATAATGTTTACGGTAAATATAAACCAAATACTAAATATCAATCTTTAATTATATCGGTAGCTTCTGAAAAGCTAAAAGTTGGATAAATATTTAAAGGGTGTTGGGAATCTATGGTAAGAAAATCTTTAGGTTTGGTAATTATCGTATTTGGCATCAGTTTAATAGCAGCCGTATTTAGTTCAGCAATAGTAAATGGAAATATATTTCCAGTCGCTTTCCTTGTGGTTTTTATCGGCGGTTTATTACTATTTTGGGAAGCAGACAGAACCTAGCAATTAATTTGTAGGGGCTAAGATGCTCCTCCTTCCCTGAAACTAGCTGTGCTGCTTGCTCCAAACTGTCCACCTGCTTCTTGCCAGCAGACATGAAGACATCCGGTGGTACACTCCTGCTAAATCTGTTGCAGTAAAGCAGCAAAAGCCCCAAAGTTATAGTTAATATTGACATTAGGTTTAGCTTGTTGGTAAAGCAGCTTAATCTCTTCCATTAGGTCTTCTAAACTCGCTGCGGCTGATATCAGCAAGGTGCTATTAGATTGTGCTGCTACAGATGATCGAGTTAGCAGCGGCAAGCCAATTCACAGCATTATGCTAACCAAAGCCAGAAATCGTCTGCTTTTTATGGTCAAATTGTAATTAGAGAAAACTTTTTTGCGTAGAATTAACGCTTAGTAGTATCTTAATCACCACAACTGTAATATTACCAATAAATTTGGTATAAATATGCCAAGAAAAGAACAAGGATGGATCACTTTTCAAACATCTGACGAGGAACGGAAAATTCTCGAAGAGTTCTGCCAGCAGTCTCAGCGCACTAAGACGGAGGTTTTGCGGGAACTAGTGCGGGGTTTAAATACCCCTTCCTCTCCACCGTCAGCACCAGTACCAACCAAGCAAACAAAGAAGAAAGATGTTGATACTCCCGAAAGAGAAATTAGTAGTCAAAAGAAACCTTTAAAAATTAGCTCTCGCAATATTCTTAAAGGTGTAGTAGAACAAGTTATTCGCGGAGAAGTTAGCAGTCAAGTGACGATAAAAGTAATTCACGAAGTTGAGTTAACGTCGGTTATTACCACAGCATCAGCGGATGATTTAGAGTTACATGAGGGAACAGAAGCATATGCCCTGATTAAATCGAGCGATATTACTATTGCTAAAGACTGAAGCTTAATTAATTACTTTTAGTTTTTAATAATTTAGATATTGTAGGAAAATAGAGCTTTGTATTTCATTGAAATGATAACTTATACATACTGTTGATTCAAGATTCTTTGATAAAAGAAAGCGATTTGGATTTTCTTGCAAGATAAATACCCTCAGGGGCTTTACCCTGGACGGCAGACGCGACAACTTAGCGGCAGGGATGGAGTGGAAGCGGAGGAACATAACATGCCTTCGGAACCTCCCGAAGTTCCGATACCTGCGGCAACGCTTCTGTGGGACACGCTGCTTTGTAGCTTGCTTCTTTGAAGGAGTACGTGAACGGAGAAAGTCTCCGCTCGGACAAGTCTATTGCAACGCAGTGTCTGGGCTAGACAAACAAAGTCCCTTCGGATGACGCTGCTGCGTCGCTAACGCCAGAGCCTACGGAGGGAAACGCCACATGCGTGACTGCCGGGGAACCCGTCCAATGCAGTGGCTCCCCTCCCGCAGCGCTGGACTCACCGTCTACGCTGACTTAACATGCAAAAAATATAATGAGTGCAAGAAGTCTATTCTACAGCTACCATTACATCGGTTGATTTAATTACCGCATAAGCTTCTTTGCCTTCTGCAAGTCCTAAGGTCTCTGCTGAATGTTTTGTAATTATCGCTGTGATTTCTACTCCGGGCGCTATTTCTAATACTACTTCAGTGTTAATAGAGCCTGGTTCAATTTTTTTCACACTAGCTTTAAGAGCGTTACGTGCGCTAATTTTCATGTTTGATTACCCTAATTAAGAAAAATGTAAATTATAAATATATAATAGCAATAAAATTCCAGCTTATTGCTATTATTTAAAAATAATTAATAATTATAGGAATTGATGGTTTGTATTTCTAGATAAAAAACCCTTATAAGCGCATTATTGAGATAATAGCCGATTATTTACTTCAAGGATGAGCCATTTTAAGTATTTTTTTGCTATGAAAATTATGCAAGATTATGCAGTGTAAAAATGATTTTTTTATAAAATCACATACTTTGCAAAATGTAAATATAACTAGTAATTTGTCAAATTAAAATCTAAAAACGGTTAAAATGCAAATGTTTTGAAGATGTAATAGGTGGTTATCTAACGCTTAGATGAACCTCTGACTTCTCCATTTCGTTTCAAATGATGGGTGCGTCTTGCCCTTAGGGATCGCCTGCAACAGTTATTTACGTAAGTCTTGATGTCTGCTATTTTACTAAAGGTGAATTTTATGGATATTAGCGATCGCCTAAACGCTCCAAATGACTTAAATCCTAAGTTTGAAGGGTTTTTTCTGGAGATGGTAATGCCAGGACAAAAGCACAGAGTCCAGGAAATCGTCACCGAAGCATTTGGTTTAGATTGGAATGTAGAGCAAATTGGTGACAATCTGACTGAGTTTGAAGTCACCTTAAACAAAGAAGTTTTGTCAGTCAAAGATGCTTGGGATAAGTCTTATAATCTGCGTTCTCAACCAGGAGTTGTGGATGCACAGCCACTGTTTGCAGTTCCTTTAAGCGATCGCGAAGACTTCAATCAAGAGCCTGAAGTCAGTATGGAACGCGCAATAGATGACCAAAGCACTGATGTCGAATGGAATCTCAAGCAAATGCGAGTCTTTGAGGCATGGTCACGCTTTTTTCCCGACCCGAATCGACCACCAGGACACGGAATTATTATAGGGCTACCAGATACAGGTTATACCGAACATCCGGAAATTATTACCAATATACTTGTAAAAAAAGGCTACGATTTTCTCAAGAACGATCAGGACGCTAAAGACGAACTCGAAGCACCTTCAGGGGTATTGTTACCCGCTCCAAGTCACGGCACATACACATCCAGTCTGATGAGTAGTCCAAGAGGAGCACAACGCAATTACCCAAGCGGAAAAGGAATGACGGGAGTCGCTCCTGGCGCGAAAATAATACCGTTACGAGTTTCGTACTCAGTTATACTACTGAGCGTACTTAATCTAGCTAAAGCGATCGAGTATGCGGCAGATAATGGTGCTCATGTCCTCTCAATTAGCCTGGGCAGTGGTGTATTTAACAAACGGCTGCGAAGTGCGATAACTTATGCTCAAAAACGAGGCTTAATTATAGTAGCAGCTGCTGGTAACTTTGTTCCCTACGTAGTTTGGCCCGCTGCTTATGAGGAAGTGATTGCTGTTACTGGCTGTGATGTGCAGCGTGAAATCTGGAAGGGTTCAGCGCGGGGACGGCAAGTTGATGTCACGGCTCCTTGTGATGGAGTTTGGTGTGCAAAAGCCAAAAAGAAAAACGGTGAGATTGAATATAACGTTGAACCAGGTACCGGCACTTCTTTATGTACTCCCCAAGTCGCGGGGATAGCGGCTTTATGGTTGTCATATCATGGACGAGATCAACTGATCCAACGGTATGGAGCCGAAAAAATTCCTTTTATTTTTAATCAGATCCTGCGCGATAGTTGCGAGCAATTTCCCACATGGAAGCCGAATAAATTTGGTGCAGGAATTGTCAATGCAGAGAAAGTCCTTGCAGCACCATTACCTGATAATATTACTCGTTCAATTATTGCACCAGCGCAAGCTTTAGAACAACATCCTCAAATAGACAAGGGAAGACTTGATACTTTTACTCATCTGTTTGACGCACAACTATTTGACAGTCAAGAAAAAGCTAATTTTATCCAAGTGGCTGAAGATAACAATAAACTACAAGTATGTCTGGCTAAACTATTGCAAACAACAGAAACTCAATTACCAGAACGATTGAAAGAAGTGGGACAAGAGCTAGCTTTTTATTTTGCGACAAACCCGGAACTTTATCAGCAATTAGCTGAAGCTTTATCTAGTGAACAGCTTGAGCCAAATCAGTTCAAAACAAGGTCTTTAATTGAGTCATCAAAGCCAAATAATTTGGATTCGGTGCGCGAGATATTGTTGCAGAATGTGTCTGAAGTTTTGAAGACAAAATTGGGTTGAAATATTATATCATGTTCGGTAAATCACACATAATTGTAGAGACGCTCCGCCGGAACGTCTCTACGAGGATTAATGAAATTAAGGTTAATAACAACATTGCTCGCGGTTTCTCAAGTACGCTCACTCTAGGGTAGAATAGCCCGTTGCGCCACCCAAACCGCTCGACTGCATCGCAAGACCCTGTGTTATTCCAAATCGGAGGAAATGCTGAGGCACTCCATTCCACTGTTACTTCCCTATCTCAAATCTGGGATGTTCCAGTTCCTCAGTACTTCATACCATGTCCGGCTAATTAGTTATAATTCCCACATAATAGCAAAAACCGGGAAACCCTCTGTCCCCCTGCTAGAGTGCTAGAGTGCAAGAGTGCGGACAACCATGATAAGTCTTTAACCGGACACGATATCATACCTTGATTCAGCAACGCCGCGATTTTTTGGATGTATGCGGCGTTACCGATATCTGCAATAGCCTAGATGACTTTAGCCTGCCTATATCAATTTAATTTATAGGGCGATCGCTCTTGCCCAAGAGTCATATTACAGATAAGATGTTTTGTGTAGGTGTACTAGACTTAATTAAAGGTAACGAAAGTTAAATTAAATTGTCAAAGAGTGCAAATCGTCTTTTGAGAATAAAATTAGGGAAAAGATATCTGGGGGCAAAACTAACACCATCTGGCTGATATTGATATCCCGATCAAGGAATAGGGATTATTTACACCACATTGCTCACATTTACCATAATTAAGTTGTCTGAACAAAGCTTTGGCGATCGCATTACAACTCTACCAGATGTTTCCATACAATAAATTTCCCAAAAAGGCAACTAAATTACTTTGAAAGCCACAAATGAAAGAATTTCTTAAACAATGCTGTCACATTTTATCCGGTCAGACGTGCGATTCCTGAATAGGCAAATCAATTAAGATAAATTGTGGCAGGTTTTCTCTACCTACGCTATTGATATAAAAAGTTGTTACGAGAATAGCTACCCCCTATGGCATTTGCCTAGGGAAATTTATTCTCGTATATTTTGATAAACACGCTCAAGTTATTAAGTCGGTTGTGCAATCCCAAAAAGCCGAAAAAATAGACTTTAACAATGAATATCCGTGTCCCTGTCGTCGTCGGGGACGCTTAATTCCGATTACGTTGACAGATGCCTTTGGTTGCGATCGCTGTCAGCAAATCTTTGTAGTGCAAGATAATGGTATTGTCCTAGAGCAACTTTCGACCACCTATCCCTACAAGCGAGCTTGGCGCTGGACAGGTTCTAGTTGGCATGTTGTCCATCCTCGGTTTGGAGAAAGTTATCTGCCCATAGCGCTGAGTATCATTTTCGTGCTAGTCATTATATGGCTACCATTAGCACTAAAATTAGCAAATGGTTCCAGCATTATTGCTTGGGCAATGGTCGCGGTGCTTTTGGCTATCTTACCCGCACTGATGGTCTGGCTAACCTACAGACGTTAACTCAATGACAGTTGAAGTTTTTGACGATCGCGCCGAACCAATGAAAAGCGCCCTTCGCGCTTATCTAGCTTCCCTTAAATTAGGCATCACCAGGGGAGCAGATCGCAGTCGCGCAGTGTTAGCGATGGCACAGGCGCTCAACCGCTCCTTTGATGACATTCTAGAGGCAAATACTTTAGATTTAGAAGCGAGTCGGGAAATGGCGGTGCCAGACTTGATTTTGGACTGGCTGAAGCTAACTCCACAACGCCTGGAAACGACAGTGGAGATTTTGCAAAGGTTGGGGGAATTACCAGATCCGCTGCGACGGGTGAGAAGCGCCGACTATCAATTAGACGATTCCCAGACTTACTCGCAGTTGATGCCTTTGGGAGTGATTGCATTTATTTATGAGGCATTTCCTGATTTAGGAGCGATCGCAGCGGGTTTATGCATCAAAACCGGCAATAGTATCATTCTCAAAGGCGGAGCTGAAGCTAGTAATTCTAATGCGGCGATCGCTAACGCCTTGCAAAGTGCGATCGCCGAAGTTGGTTTACCAGCAGGCTGTTTAGAATTAGTCAGCGCAGAACATGGGGCTTCAATTCGGGATTTAGTCAGCCAAGACCAATACCTAAATTTAGTCATTCCCTACGGACGTTCTAGCTTAGTACAACAAGTAGTGCGACAGTCAACCGTCCCAGTGTTAAAATCAGGAATGGGCAACTGTTACCTTTACTGGTCGCTGAATGGCAGTTTAGAAATGGTGCGATCGGTCATTTTAGACAGCTATCAAAGCGAACCAGACCCAGTAAACGCCATAGAAAAAGTATTAATTCATCGCCAAGCTTTACCCTCATCTTTAGCAGTTTTGTGGAACAGCTTAAAAGAAAAAGGCTTTGAAATTAAAGCAGATGCCGAACTAGTAGAAGCCTTTCCCCAATTGCAGCGAGTTAAAGATAGCGAATGGGGAAGTGCTTATTTAACCAAGACAGTGGCATTTAAATTGGTGGATAGTTTAGAAGGAGCGATCGCCTGGATTAATCAATACAGCAGCGGTCATGCCGATTGCATTGTCACCGAATCTTATCAGGAAAGTCGGCAATTTGCTTTAGGAGTCAACAGCGCTTCTACCTACATCAACGCTTCCCCGCGCTTTTCTCGCAACCCCTCGCGGGGAGACTCGGTATTTTTAGGAATGTCTAATCAAAAAGGTCATCGACGCGGTTTGATTAGTTTAGAAACCTTGACGACTGTTAAACATATTGTGCAGGGAAATGGACGATTTTAAAAGTTAGGAGGCAGATTTTTAGGGAATTACACGCTGTCAGCCATTATGGGTAATCTTAGAAGCGGTCCCGGGGAGTCGCTGCTTCCTCCACAGATCCAGATTTCTTATATATTTCATCATCCTAAGAGATGCGCCAAGAGCGCCATCCGAATAGGCACACCATTCGATGCTTGCTCGAAATAGCAAGCATAAGGTGTGGCATCAACATCGGGTGCGATTTGACCCGTTCGAGGCAAAGCGTCCATCACAATCGCGTGTTTGGGAACACGAGTAAGCTTTGCTGCCGTGATCCGATACTCATCTGGAATCGGCTCCGGGCTGCTTTCCTTCCAACCATTATGGTAGATGACATCGGCTTCCAGCAGCCCTTCTTCCATTGACTCGACACGGTGATAATTGAGACCTAGCATCCTCAGTTCCGCTTCTTCGTCTTTTGAAAGCCACAATGAATCTGGACAATAAATAAGAATCCGCATATTAAAAAATCTGGCGATCGCCAGCAAGAGCGAGTGGCCAACACGTATTTGCATCCCCCCTACGATCAGCATTGTAATCCCGTTAATCTGCCCAAAGACCTTCGAGATGGTGTAGAGATCGATCAGCGCTTGAGTTGGATGTTCAGATCCCGGACCTTCACCATCACCACCATTGATGACTGGAACATCAGCGTATTGCGCGAAGGAGTTCGCAGACCCGACCTTGGGATGACGAATAACTACTAAATCGGCGTAGCTGCTTATCACGCGGGCGGTATCGGCTAGGGTTTCGCCCCATTTTGTGCCAGCCCGCGTTTCCTCCGGGTTACCGAAAGTCAAGACCGAACCGCCGAGGCGAAACATTGCCGATTCAAAGCTCAAGCGCGTTCGCGTACTCGGTTGAAAGAATATAGTTGCCATGATCTTGCCGTGAAGAAAATCGATGCAACGGCGATCGCGCACGATTTTCTCCATGTCGCTGGTTAGAGAAAATATGGATTTAATGTCTTTAGTCGTAAGGTCGCGGATTGAAAGAAGATGGTGTCCTTTCAAACTCGCTCTAATGGTATGCATAAATTTCTATTTAGTACACTTGCCCCTGTAACTTTTATCATGCCTTTCGTTTTGTCTCCATCTGCTAAGTGGATAAAACTTTATACCAATCAAGCAGATGGAAGTTCCATTACTACGAGAATCAAAAAATTATGAGAGACGGGTACAACGCACCCAACTTTATACTTTCTACTTTTATCCGAATTTTTCATCCGCCAGCTTATATATAGTTGCCTTCATTTCGTTAATAAAATCAAGTGCTTCGCCTACATCATTAGTTGGTTCCACATATTGACGTAAAGCTGTTTCTGCTTGCGACTGGTAAAACGGATAATATTCAGAAAACTTTTGCGACATTTCCTGCATACTTCTGGTATAAAATGGCTTATCTACCATGACAATACCCAAACACAAACGCAGCACTTTTTTTGATATCCACCGCACGTATTCCATTACATATTTAGGATTATTTCGGTCATCTTCATCTGGTTCTGTAATATCTTTCTGTATCTTTTCTAATGCTTGGCGATAGTTACCATTCAAAAGTTGTGCTAATTCAAATCCTGGCGGATATGATGAAAACTTGGCTGTAATATCTAGACCGGAAATCAACACACTATCGGTTTTGAAGATAAATCTCAATCGTTCTGCTTTTGGGTCATCAAATTCTTTTTCTTCCATACAACTTAGGTCAAGGCGCTCAAGTGTGGGATACTGTGGTTCAAATTCGTCTTTGATTTCTTTTTCCCATACTTCATCGTCATCAGTGATACCACGTCGTAGAATAACTACTGTATCCATATCTGAAATTCCTGGACGGTCTTCCCCACGTCCAACACTACCCAAAAGATAATAAGCACACAGGTCAACACCAAAGCGATTTTCTAGTTTTTTTTGCAAGTCGTTAAGCAATTTTTGATATTCTGGCTTAACTTTCGATAGTGAAGATTGGTTGAGAATTAATTTCATATACGTTATATGTATATGTCGATAATAAAAGAGACGCGTACTCCTTTGGAGAACCCGCAGGGTAATTTCACGTCTCTACTAATTGAAAATTGTATTAGTTAAAAGCAGGGTGCCCGCAATAGTATAAGAAAATCTAAGCAGTTTTCAGGCTTTTTGCGCCGTAACGCACCCTACTTTACTACTTTACTAATTTATTGTTGGAAGTATAGTAAACCTTATCTCCAGTATCCGGGACAAAATGACAACTAATAGATGAACGCCATAATGAAACCCAAATTGGCTCTTCAGTTTTGCGGTAGTAGTCACCCAAAATTGGTTTAATAGCCTCAGTAGCCTTTTTCAAATTGTAGTGAGGCATATTCAAGAAAATGTGGTGAGCTACATGAGTACCGATATCATGATGGATATGGTTAATAAAACCATAATCGCGGTCAACTGTGGAAATAGCACCTTTTAAAAAAGTCCAATTTTCACCACGATACCAGGGAATGTCGGCTTCGGTGTGGTGCAAAAATGTCACCAAATCGAGCCACATGATAAACACAAGATAGGGTACAGCATAGTATTTCAACAACCACATCCAACCCCATTGGTAAGTTCCTAAAGCTAGCAAACTCACCATGCAAATCAACCAGATACTGCTGGTGATGACATCCCATTTTTCTAAAGGTTTAAAAAGTGGGCTGTTGGGGTGAAAGTGAGAGCCTTCTTTATTAGGACTCCGTTTAAATAAATACACCGGATAAGCCAATAAAAACGCATAATATCGACCTATCTTTTGTACTATGTCCATCTCGTTGTAGTCCGATTCACTCACAGGATACCAGCTTTCATCATTTTCGAGACTGCCAGTATTTAAGTGGTGAGTTCTATGGCTAATTCGCCAACCATGATAAGGAACAAGTATCGGTGTGTGCGAAAGATGACCAATCAAATCATTTAGCCATTTCTTTTTAGAAAAAGATTGATGTCCGCAGTCATGTCCAACCACAAACAAAGCCCAAAACATTGTTCCTTGCATTACCCAGAAAATCGGAAAGAAATACCAAGAGTCTAGGTAATGAGCGACTGCATAAAGCAGACCAATAATCAAGATGTCTTGAAAAAAATAATATAGTGATTTGCCGACATTAGGCTGAAAACATTCAGCGGGTATTGCAGCTTTCAAATCACCAAGAGTGAAGGGCAGGTTGGCTGTATCCTCATTTGAGCTATGAGAATTATCTAACTTAATGGTATCTAATTGCACTTGATTTTGTTGTTGGAAATAAACCGGACAATTTTTGGACGCATGAAATTTAACCTCTGCAATGGACTGTTAGAGGCATCTTTCAATTTTTGTTTGCAGGATAAATCTATCTGGCAATGTCTCTAACGCTTTGCGTGTATGGATGATTGCCAGAATCTATTTCAGAGCATGAAGAATAAAGGATGAAAACCTAAACTTAGTTTCATGCTTTATCTTGATACTTCAGGCTTTTTATCGTCCTGCGTAATAGTCGTTAAAAGACTTATAGCCACTATCGGTTGTGTAAAGTTGACATTGGTCTGTAATTTGCTTCATTAAAGACCAAGAAAACCGACATTCATTATGTAGATACGTGCCCCAATTTTCTTGGATACTGCGATAAGCCATCCGCAAATTATAAGAAGGAATAGCAGTAGAAATGTGATGGGGGACGTGAACATTGATATCGTGGCAAAGGAATTCAACCCAACGTGGGTAATCGCAGTGAATTGAGCCAAATAACTGCGCTATTCCAGCATTCCACTTAGAAGCTTCCACAAAAGGAACATCTGAAGCGGTATGGTGAACAATAGTAAAAGTACTCATCCAGAAATGGTAGACCAGCCAGGGTATCAGCCAAAATTTGACAAAACCCCAAATACCGGTTGTAGCGATGAGAGTAGGAAAGGCGATCGCTGCAAAAAGAGCTACCACAGCCACAGAAAGTTTAACACTTGATTGGTCTTTTGTTTTGAAATTCCGCCAATCAAAGTGTACAACCGCCCAATGTCCTACTGAACCTACCCACCACAAGCGTTTAGTGATGAATAGCTCAAAAGCAGACTGTCGGGTTTTATCCCAACCTTCAAACACTTCTGTTCTGATGGGATGCCAAGCGTTGTCTTCGTCTAGTTTATTCGTATGAGCATGATGATAATTATGCTTAATCCGCCAACTGTGGAACGGGTAAATCAAAGGCATCATAAATAAATGCCCTACCACATCATTCACCCAACGACGTTTGGCAAATGAACGATGACCACAATCATGTCCGATCACAAAAAAACCCGTCAACGCGGTTCCAGTAAAAAGCCACGCTACGGGTAAGAGAAACCAAGGAGAAAATATCAGGCTTAAGTAGCCTAAGCCAACCATCAAGACACTGATTATTGCTTTTGTCCAAGCTTTGCGACGATCTTGCACAAAACATTCTCGTGGCAGGGTTTTGATAATATCTTTAAGCTTCAGTTCGGAATTATCAAAGTCACGAGCTTCTTGTTGGCTGCTGATTGTTGATGTAGTCATGAATACCTGATAGACAACAAACCTCACACTACCGATTTAGAGACGCGACTTTTCGCCTCTCTACACACTGATTGCAAAGTTTCGTAACATTACATTATCGATTCGGATTATAGCAACCTAACTGAGCATAGCGCACCAGTAAATAGCTTTTGTCCGCTTTTTCGGGATTTACGAATCAGATTGGTTAAAGTCTTTTATTATTAGTCATTAGTCAAGTGTCAAAAGTCAAGAGTTTGTTGACTATTAATCATTGACTAATGACCGACTTGCTACTTTCCTGGTGCTAGCTTTACATTCGTAGCCAGACCCAGCGCTTGCAGCAATTGAATTGTCATCCATGTCAAATCGATTTCCCACCATTCCAGCCCGTGACGAGCGGAGTATTGATAAGCGTGGTGGTTATTGTGCCAACCTTCGCCAAATACTAAAACAGCTACCCACCAGCAATTAGTTGAGCGATCGCCAGAATCGTGAGTGCGATAGCCGAATTTGTGCGTAGCGCTGTTTACCAACCAAGTGCAGTGATAAACCCAGACAATGCGAGCAAAAATTCCCCAAACGACAAACGACCAACCACCAAGCCACAAAAGCAGTCCACCCAAAGCAAATTGGATGACAATAAAATATTTTTGTAAAAGCTGATAAACTTGGTCGTCATTGAGGTCTTTAGTAAAGCGATGAGCTTCCGCATGAGCGGGAGATTGACAAACCAGCCAACCCATGTGACTCCACCAAAAGCCTTTGTTGGAATCATGTGGATCGTCGTTTTGGTCAGAGTGCAAATGGTGTATTCTGTGTGTACCGATCCACTCTAACGGTCCGCCTTGACAGGCGAGTGTGCCAAAAAATATGAGAATATATTCCAGCCACTTAGGAGTTTGAAAACTGCGGTGAGTGACAAGGCGGTGAAAACCGAGAGTAATGCCTAAACCGCCAGTCACCCAGTAAAGAAATACAGCCACACCGACTGCTTTCCAGCTAAAGTTGCTAGGCAATAAAGCAAACAAAGCTCCGATGTGCAGAGCAATCATAAAAAGGGTGTTCACCCAGTTAATTTTAGGTTTAGTTGAGGCAGCAATTGTCATGCAGTAATCACCTGAGTAAAAATTTGTGAACGTTAGCAACCGCGAGATCGAAAGATCCGCATGTGTATTTTTTTGGAAGAGGAACAAATGAACAGCTTTGATGTGCTGCAAGAAGCAGAACAGGCACTGTTAGAGATTTTTTCTGGAATTGACGCTCAGGTCAAGCATAATCTGAAACGAGTGCTGGATGCATTTCGCGATCGCCGTGTAGGGGCACACCATTTTGCTGGTGTAAGTGGTTATGGTCATGATGATTTAGGACGAGAAACTTTAGATAAAGTTTTTGCCGATGTAATGGGTGCTGAAGCGGCGGTGGTGCGGGTGCAGTTTGTATCCGGAACCCATGCGATCGCTTGTGCTTTATATGGTGTCCTCCGTCCGGGGGATGAAATGCTTTCTGTAGTCGGGGCACCCTATGATACTCTCGAAGAAGTCATTGGTTTACGCGGTGAAAATCAAGGTTCTCTTCTTGATTTTGGCATAAATTACCGAGAATTGAATCTAACCCCTGAAGGAACAATCGATTGGCAAGCTTTAAGTCGGGGGGTAGAAGATAATACTCGCTTAGTATTAATTCAGCGTTCTTGCGGCTATTCGTGGCGTCCAAGTTTATCAATTGCTGAGATTGAAAAAATTATCCACATAGTCAAACAGCAAAATCCGAACACCATTTGTTTTGTAGATAACTGCTACGGCGAATTTATTGAAACAAAAGAACCCACAGCCGTAGGTGCTGATTTGATGGCAGGGTCATTAATTAAAAATCCTGGTGGTACGATTGTCAACGCTGGCGGATACGTTGCGGGTCGCGCCGACTTAGTAGAAGCTGCCGCATGTCGCCTCACCGCACCGGGAATTGGTAGTTATGGTGGTGCGACATTCGACCAAAATCGCCTCCTCTTCCAAGGCTTATTTCTGGCTCCGCAGATGGTAGGAGAGGCGATGAAAGGAACTCATCTTACTGGTTATGTGTTTGATAAACTCGGTTATCCGGTGAATCCAGCACCTTTTGCGCCGCGTCGCGATGTGATTCAATCAATCAAACTCGGTTCGGCGAAAAAGCTGATTGCTTTCTGTAAAGCCATCCAACAGCATTCTCCCATCGGTTCGTACCTTGACCCCGTTCCGGATGAAATGCCGGGGTATGAGAGCCAGGTAGTGATGGCTGGAGGGACGTTTATTGAGGGTAGTACTTCGGAGTTTTCTGCTGATGGTCCTTTGCGAGAGCCGTATGTGGTTTATTGTCAAGGTGGGACTCATTGGACGCATGTGGCGATCGCGTTAGAAGCGGCAATAGAAGCTGTGGGGGCTGCTGAAGAGTAAGCTCACGCAAAGTAGCACTCGTAGCAAAGAGTTTCTTCCTTCGCGTCTTTGCGACGAGTGCGTGAGGTGTTTTTTATATGCTAAATATTAAGCCTTATTCCAAGGTCCCCAGATAGCAAAAGTGATTCCGGGGGTTTGAATATTCACGAACATTGTCTGACCATTTGGAGAGAAACAAGCACCACAGAACTCACTCGTATTAATCGCATTACGAGCAAACTGGTACAGTTCCCCACCAGGAGTAACACCGACAACGAACTGCTGGTCGCTGCCATCTTCACAAAGAAAGAGATCGCCAAAGGGAGCCACGACAATGTTATCAGGCATATCTAGTATGGTTTGATCGTTTGGCTCGACAAATAGTTCAATAGTGCCACCGTCTCTGGCATTTCTGCCAGGAATGTAACGCCAAACCTGACCCCTACTGTTAGCACCCCCACTTGTACAACAGAAGTAAAACTCTCCGTTGCCATACCATATTCCTTCACCGCGAGCAAATTGTGCGGCTCCTTTTTCAAAGCCTTCTTTACGCACAGTGTCTTCTTTAGGATCGTAATCTTCAATGCGAACCCATTCAACCTCCATTGGTTTACCTACAGGGAAATCAGTCTTGGTGTTGACTTGAGGCATACCTTTGATTACGAGAGCCTCAAGAATACCACCTGCCTCTAACTTGCCTGGTTTATTAGGAATGAAGCGATAAAAGAGGCTATCTCCCCGGTCTTCTGTCTCATAGACAATTCCTGTTCTGGGGTCTATGGCAACAGCTTCATGGTTGAACCGACCCATTTCTACCAAAGGTACAGGATTAACACTACGCCATGTAATGGATGCTGGAACTTCAAAGTTATAACCGTGTCGCTTGGAAACTCTGTTCGGATTGGGTACGAAGTTACCAGAATTTGCTGGCTGTTGTATCGTCTCAGGAGTATTTTCTGGAGTGGAGGTGTTTTCTTCACAACTAATCCATGATCCCCAAGGAGTTAGACCACCAGCGCAGTTACGGTAAGTTCCCGCTAGCGAACCGTAATCTCCAATGAGTTTACGGTTTGGTCCAACGATTAACGTCGTTGTGCCACCGTTACAAAGCTCGTCGTACTTTTGTCCAATGACTTCCGTTGAGGAATTTGGGCTAAGTTCATGGTTGCGAACTAAGATAACGGAGCGATTTGGTCCAGCGAAAGCTGCCATGCCATCATGACCACCAGGCACGGGATTACCATCAGCCATGATATCGCCTGTCCGCGAAAATGCTCGGTAATTAAATCCGTTTGGTAAATCTAACAAGTTATCAGGATCTGGCTTGAGCGGACCATAGCCTAAGCCTCTGAGTGATTTTCCTTGAGCAGCTTTAGCATAAACAGCTTTTAAAGTATCTCCAACAACAAGAGTTGCAGCAGTTGTGCCTGCTAAAGTAAAAAATTGTCTTCGTGAGAAAGCCATAGTTTCTTGATAATTCTTTTATTTCGGTCTAAAGATTAGTAGCTGTTGTGCAATATTTAGGCTGTGCTATAAATTTTTTTAAGAGGAATATCTGTAGCATTTTCATGCATAAGCTGACTTTTTAGCATGGTTAAACTATTTACTATTTCTCAATTTTTTTGCACAAAAAATATTTTGTTGGCATTACGCAACTGATTAACCCAATAAGAGAATATACTTAGAAAGTTAAGGTAAGGTAATGTCAATATTAACTATGTTTTAAAAAGCAATATTTCCAAATTTAATTTAAACTTTTATTTTTTTAAGTATAGTTTGATTATTGATTTAAAATACAGCGATTTTCATTTATTTGAATCACATGTTTCGTAGTAGGGACATCGCATTACTATGCCCTGAGCGCGTGGTCTATTTCGCTGAAAATATCTGTAATGCTAACTAAAATTTATATTTATAAAAATTTTATTTTCTTCAGATAAAAAATAGGAACACGATAATATCGTGTCCCAACAAATAACTGAAAAGCGTCTCTAATGTAATTTCCTCACCGCAAACAAGTATTATTCTGGCAATTTATACTGCCCGACAATACGCTTGGCAAACTCCGGAACATGTGCTTCTAATTTTTCTGGATGATTCCGCTTGACGTATAAATAATTACGAGTAAAGTGAGAATCAATCGAGAAACGCGCATATTCCAATCCTTTGGGACCGATTTTCTCAATCACGACACCCATCAGTTTTGCCGCCCACATCGGCAGGGTAACGCCTTTGTCGTAGGCGGGAATGCTTTGTTGTACGGCTTCAGTACGGTTTCCCTGCGACATCACCGGCTGGGTTTCTAGCTGGTCGTTCACTAAATCCAGCATTTCTTTACCTGTATCATTTCTGACTACAATCCACTGCCAGCCGAAGGGTGCGCCCATGTAACCGACTACCAAATCTGCTAGGGAATTGACGTAATCAAAGCAACTCATGCAGGAAGGGGCAAAAACATCTTTGAGTTTGTTAGTTTTCAAGCCAAAGAAGGGTACAGTTTCTGTTGAGCCATCTTCATGTTTGAAGTGAACTCGGAAGTCTTGCATGAATTCGTAATGTACCACTGTCTCAGGCGATCGGCTGGTGGTTTCCAGGAATTTTTGCAGTCCGGCACGGTTGACGTTATCTACACATGGCGTTCCTAAAACATACAACTTTTCTAACCCAAGTTGTTTTTCGACGGCTCGTAATGCTTGAATTTGGCAACCTACACCAATTACTAATAGCCGCTTCATCCCCGATTTTTCAATTTGCTCCAACACCGAAAGGTTTGGTGATAGCGTTGGTTTATTTACTCGTGCCGCTAGTATTTCCTCTGGGGTACGAGCGATGACGGGCATCGGTTGAAAGCGGTCTTCTTTGGTGTTTTGCACGCAGACAACGCCTTCAACAATGCCGCGATTGAGCATTTCAATGGCAATGCTGCTGACAATTCCCGTCCATTGCGCTCCTTCGATGGGCTGCTGTTTTCGCGCCGCCATCATGTCTTGATGAACACCAAAGTATAGTTCATCGGGGTTGTCGAGATTGCGCGAGCGATCGTGGGTTTCTTCTTCAAGTTCACCTATTTGCTGATTTATAAAAGCGCAGGCTTCCTTGACATAGTGAATGTAATATGTATCGCACAGTCCGCACTCGCTACAAAGTTCTTTAGCAGGACGACGGCTAGAGGGTTTGAGAGCCTTGGCTTTTTTGTGAGGAGAAACTGAGGTCATGTTAAGCGCAGTTTGTTAACTAAAAACCTAAGATAGCGGAAGGCTGCACTTTACACAAAATTTAAGAATAAAAAGCAAGATTTCATTGATTGTGACGAGGTTGTTACACTTTGATTAGTTTAGGCTTTGAGTATTCACAGCTACTGCGACAAGCTTATGGGATTCTCTAACCAGACTCACTCACCACAGGACGCTTTAGGACAGTTACGCAAGGCTAGTGCTAGTGTTAGCGCGGCACAGAAAATTGCTCATCGGGATTATCAACAGGCTCAAGCTGAACTAGATAAATGGACAAGACGATACAAACTTGCCCTAAAAGAAGGTAGCCAAGACTTAGTTAGTCAAGCAAAATTCCAGAAGGAACGTTATGAAGCAATAGTTAGCAGGCTTAAAACGCTTATAGATGAGCAAACACCACAACTAGATACCATTAAGCGTAACCTGGCTTGTTGGCAAAAACAGATTTCTGAGTCAGAGTATGAGGTTTCACAGCCAAATAAAATAAATGAGGAACTTGAATTTATTACGGTGGACTTTGAAGACATTGATCACGAATTGAAGTATCTGAAAGAACATACAAGTTGCCTGCCTATAGAAACTAAAGAAGACCAAGACCCAGGAAAGATTTTAAACGAGGCTATCCAACAAACACGGGAAGCTGTAAAGGAATCTGTTATCAACCAACAAAGTATTCAACAACAGTATAATCAAGCTCATAAAAAAGTTAGCGAATGGCACAATAAGGCTGAAATAGCTATGCAAAAAGATGATGAGAATCTAGCTTTAGATGCTCTCATCGCTAAGAAAGTTCAACGTCAACTTGTAACTGTAATCAAAACTCAGCTTTAACAACAGAAAACTAATGTTAGACTCCTGAAAAACAACTTGAGTGCTTTGGAAAATGTCAAACTCATGCTAGAGGTTGAAGCGGAATTAACAGAGTTGAAAAGTCAACTAATTAGCTCGGTAAAACCGAACGAAATTCATTTGCTACCTATAACAACCTTATCGGCAGAAGTAGTTGATACTGAATTGGAAGCACTACGACGGCAAGTGGATGAAATGTAGAAAAAGTAGGTTGTGCTGAGGTATTGAAACCCAACCCTTTTAATTTAGTTGAGGAAGATAGAAAGCATTCCCACCTTTGTTCCTTCCCCTGTTCCTCTGCGTCTGAAGCGTGAAACAAACATCAAACACCACTACCAACAGCTTCCTCTCTAAAACCCAAGCGCGATCGCATTCCTCTGCTTCCTCTGCGCCTCTGCGGTCTATTTTTATGAAAAATTCATATATTCCATCAAGATTTCATCGATTTCTCTGAACTCGCAAAAATTTACCAAGTCTATGCTCTAAGTAACTTAAATTACCTATAAATAAAACAAGTGACACAAACTTCCCGAACAGGAGCAGCATTTATAGCAGGAGGAAGTGTAGCAGGTACTGGTGTTTCCGCAACAGTGGGTGGGATGGGATTAGCGGGAGGATTTGGAGCAGTTGGAATTGGTACAGTTCCTGTAGTTGGTGCCGGCGCTGTTGCTGGTGCGGCTGCTTATGGTGTAATTAATGCGATCGCACAGGGAGATGCTGCGGCTTTCAGTGCAATGGGAATTGGTGCAATCGGCGGTGCTGGCGTTTCTAACGTTATTGGTGGTATGGGATTAGTAGCACCAAAAATAGGTTTGGCATTTGGTATTGGCACAGTACCGATGGCAGGAGTTGGTGCAGTGGTTGGACTTGCAGCCTATGGTATTGCCAAACTGTTAGACGAATCTGGAATTAGTGAAAGTCCCGCACAGCTTTTTGAGCGGATGGAAGAAAAAGTCTTGCAGATGCATGCCTATTCCGCAGCAGTTATCGAGTTAGATTTATTTTTGTCTGGCGAGGATCTCAACCAACAATTTGCAGGCTTAGAAGTCGAAGATGAGTTACAAGCGCTCAAGGCTGAAAGACATAATCCCACTATATTAAATTCCTCGCCATCCATAACCCCTGAAACCTCTGCTTTCAATACAGAAGAAGTAATATCCCTTAACACCCAAGCATCTGAAACATGGAAATGTGTACAAACACTTCATTCTCACTCAGCCGCAGTTAATGCGATCGCTATTAGTCCCGATGGTAATACCTTGATCAGTGGCAGCGATGACAGACAAGTTAATTTGTGGAACTTGAAAACAGGAAAATGGCTTTATATGTTCTCTGGACAAGCAGAGGCAGTTTTATCTGTTGCCATCAGCCCTGATGGACAGGAGATTGCTAGTGGCTGTGTTGATCGTAAAATCAGTAGTTGGCAGCTAAAAACAAAAAAATTTCTCCGTACATTCTCTTGTTTAAATTCTCCCTATAGTCACACTGGCTTTGTTTGCTCAGTTGCTTTTAGCCCTGATGGAAAAATTCTTGCTAGTGGTAGTAACGATAAAACTATTAGACTTTGGGGACGCTACACAGGAACACTCAAACGCACCTTAAATGGACATTTAGATGCAGTTTTATCTGTTGCTTTCAGCGCAGACGGGAAAATTCTTAGTAGTAGCAGTGCTGATAAAACTATTAGACTTTGGGATGTAAAAAGTTGGGAACAGCGGTGTATTCTTACCGGACATTTGGCAGCAATTAATACACTTGCTCTCAGTCCTAATAATCAAACTCTTATTAGTGGGAGTACAGACACCACCATTAAGCTGTGGAATCTCCACACTGAGGAACTACTCTACACTCTCACTGGGCATTCAACAGCGGTTTTATCTGTTGCTATCACCCCAGATGGACAAACTCTCGCTAGTAGCAGCAGGGACGGTATCATCAAACTTTGGAACCTACAAACTGGGGAAGTACTACAAACTCTTTCTGGGCGTAGTCCTGTTGCCTTCAGTCCTGATGGCAAAATATTAGTAAGTGGTGGTAACAATGGAAGCATCAAGATTTGGCATCAAAAACAAAACTTTAATGAATCCGTACTCAACCCAATACTATCTGGGGAATGGTGGGAAATCTTAGGCGTACATCCGGGCAATCATCGCAGTGATATAAAAGAAGCCTACCTTCAATTAGCAAGACAATATCATCCTGATGTCAACAATTCTGCAACTGCAAAAGCGTCAATGCAAGCAATTAATCAGGCATATAAAGAGTTTCTCGCGCAATTGAATGCTGATAGATAATCAACTCTAATAAACGAGTTAATTAAACCAGAACTAAGCTCTTAAATATTAGCTGAAAACGTCATCGCATCGGGAGCATCTCACTTTTGTAAAAATATCTTTATATTTTTAGCTTTGGCGAATGGAATTCGCGGCTATACAGACTAAACCCGCCTACGCGGGTTTCAAATTCTTCAAGTTTTTGTTATGCCGATTTCGTTTGTGTAGCCGCGATTTCTAATCACCGGGTATATTTGGTTTGCGTCTTTGCGGCTTTGCGTGAAACTTAATCAAACACCACTACCAACAGCTTCCTCTCTAAAACCCAAGCGCGATCGCTCTCTCAAAAATATCTCGTGCATTCGCTCAATATAAGGCAGCAACGAAGCTTTTTGTTCTGGATTCACACGGCTGATAATTTCATCGGCTAATACTTGACACCATTTTTCTGTCATTTCCCATTTAATTTGCACTCCCTCTACAACCATTTCACATAAAGGAAGTAATTCTTGTTCAAATGACGCCATACTCTTCTCTAAAAAACACAGCCATAAATAAGCCTGAAACATATTTAAGTCACGAAGACAAGAGTGCATTACACCAGAATCATTCAATTTTCCCCGACGAGTACGATGATTGGGCAATAATTCCACAAGTCGATTATAAACACTCTGAGCGATATCCCTAGCAGCCGGTAACATTTGCTCTACAATAATAAACTCAGGCGAATTCAATTCATATTTAGCACTTTGATTGCAGACTCGATGCCACGGCATAGCAACTTGCTCTTCGACAAAGTTTAAGTAAGAAGCAAGCAATACTTTCTCGGCAGGTGTAAGTTTTTTTAGAATTAAACTATTGCTAAAATTCAACTGCGTTGTCAAAAAGCCAAGGGCACGCCAATCCTTAGATACAATGTGTTGCTCTTGAAACACCATTAATATTGGTTCTAGAGCGTATGCTAGTTCTTCAATTGCTGGTATTGCCCATAAAATAGGGGAATTACCGCTACTCTCAGCCGAAATAGAAGCAGTATTTATTGACTGTTTTTGGTAAATTTCTAGTAGTTTTCTATACACCCGAAAGGAAAATTGAGTTATTCGCCTTGCTTCGTTCAAATTTAAAATGTTAGGAATATAAGAGTAGAAGGTTTTGGTTTGTATCCATGCCATGTTGCAGTTGATATCTAATACATTATCCTTTAACTTGGTCGCGGTTGCGGCTCGACCCTCTGGTGATGAGGCTTTCAGCAATGACTCAGAGGATGAGGCATTTTCTAAAGATATAGAAGATAAGTCAACTGTGTATCGCTGTGCCCAAAGATTAAGCAAGCGTTCAACCGTGGGAGTTTTCACAGCTTGAGAGCTTTTTAACATAAATTTTTCGTGATAAACTTGATAAATTAGTTTTCCGTAGATTATTCATATAGTTACGCCCTGCATAATATCAAGTGTAACTAATCAAAAATTTAATACATATTAATTAAATAATATTACTTATCAGTTAATCTAAATATTGCTATGTTTGAGCGATCGCTTTTACGAAAATATCATGAGCAAATGTACTTATAGCAACCACCAAAGTTGAGCGATCGCAAGTTGTTGGCAGTGCATTAGCTTTTTGCGAGAATATGATCTAAAATCGTAGTTTACACAAACTTTAAAAATCATCCGGAAGATTTTACAAATTCTTGCCGATCCGTACCCGTTGACTCCAGTAAATGCGTATATGATATTTACTTATGCGTCAGTAACAAGAGTTACAAAATAGCAGTTAGTTTACAACCTATTGTATTAATTTTGAACAAGTTAAGAAAAAGAACTACTCAATGGGCATACTGTAGTCGCCAAAGAGCATATCTGCATTTATGCGATTAGTAAATACAGCAAATTTCAAGTTGATGAAGTACACACCGATTATCTAAAAGCCAACTATAAAGCCTGTTTTTCTTTAGAATTATGGCTCCTGAATTCTCAATTCTGCTGTAAGCGCAATTTCAGTGCAGACAGTAGCAAACAAATGCTTGTTTTATTGCCGAAGCAACGAGTGTTGTTATGAGTTGTGAAGATTATAACTTTTCGCAAATTAGCCTGTAAATAACTGAGTAATTTGCTTTGTTATTCTGTATCGAATGCTATCCCTTTAAAAGTAACTTTAACTACAAAAAAACTCCTTAATCCTCTTCGCGCATCGATAATATTACTTAAGCTTAATCGGTGCAAGTTTTATTTTTGAAACAAAAATAACTTTATCTTGTTTTTAGCTTTTTTCATCTTGTATTTTGCATATTTTTGGGAATCATATAAACCCTGTATAGCTTTGCCTAACAACACTCTGGCTTTTTTCACCTGATCGTGATTTCACTGCCCTTAAACAGATATGTATGTTACAAGAATCAATTTTAAGGAAAAATGAGCGCGAAAATTTTAAAAATATATTGCATCTTCTGAAAATTCGTTATAAATTATTAACTAATAGGGGAATAATTTTATTTTTAGTGTAAAAAGCTAAATACAATTTAAGTAAAGACACTGTTTCAGCTTTAATTTTGTCTAAAGCGAAAGCAGTCGAGGAAGTATGGTTATGTTTCCAAGAGTAATTGTTGCGAATGCGAAACAGAAAAAGCCTTCACATAAAAGTATATTTAACTGCAATTTTATAAACAATTGTGTTATTAGTACTTACGTTTAAATATCAAATTATTAATTTAGTATAAACATAACTCATCAAAATAAACCGACATTTTAGATAAGCTGCTCAATAAGCAGCTTTCTCTGCTATTTTCGGATAAATTATTAGGTGATTATATTGCTATTGAAAAAAATGTCTTTGTTATGATCATAATAGCAAAAAGAATGCTCAGGGTACATCTACCACAAGACACAATATAACTACAAAATCTAAACGGAGATATTCTAGCGATGCAAATAAACGAATTAGTAACAATTAAAAGTGTAGATCAAGAAGCATGGGAAGCACTAGAAAAATCGATTATTTACTATCAGGGGCGTCCCGTGGGCACTGTAGCTGCCTTTGATGTTTCAGTAGAAGCGCTCAATTATGACCAGTGTTTTGTTCGGGATTTTGTTTCTTCTGCGTTAATTTTTCTGATTAAAGGCAGAGCGGAGATTGTGCGTAATTTTCTCGAAGAAACCTTAAAGTTACAACCCAAAGAAAGAGAATTAGATGCTTATAAGCCAGGTAGGGGTTTGATTCCGGCTAGCTTCAAAGTAGTATTAATTAATGGGGAAGAATGTTTAGAAGCGGATTTTGGCGAACACGCGATCGCTAGAGTTACACCTGTTGATTCTTGTCTGTGGTGGATGATTTTATTGCGTGCTTATGTCATGTCTACCAAAGATTTTTCTCTAGCTTATCAACCTGAATTCCAAAAAGGTATCAGGTTAATTATGGAACTATGCTTGGCAACTCGCTTTGATATGTACCCAACGCTGTTAGTTCCAGATGGGGCTTGTATGATTGACCGTCGTCTAGGTATCTATGGGCATCCTTTAGAAATTCAAACTCTATTTTATGCTGCATTGCGTGCAGCTCGCGAGTTACTAATTTGTAAAGGCAATCAAGATATTGTTGAAGCAATTGATAACCGCTTACCTCTATTATGCGCTCATATTCGTCAGCATTATTGGATAGATATCAATCGCCTAAATGCAATTTATCGCTTTAAGGGTGAAGAATATGGCAAGACAGCCGTTAATCTTTTCAATGTATATGCAGATTCTATTCCCTATTATGAATTAGACAAGTGGTTGCCTAAAAAAGGTGGTTATCTAGCAGGTAATGTTGGACCATCGCAGCTAGATACTCGCTTCTTTTCACTCGGAAACTTGATGGCGATCATTTCCGATCTTGCAAGCGTTGAGCAATCGCAAGCGATTATGAATCTCATTGAGAAACGATGGGACGATTTAGTGGGAGATATGCCGATGAAAATCTGTTTCCCCGCTTTGGAAAATGAAGAATACAGAACTGTAACTGGATGTGACCCGAAAAATATACCTTGGTCTTATCATAACGGTGGCAGCTGGCCCGTTTTGATGTGGATGTTGGTGGCAGCTGCGGTCAAAACCAACAAAACAAATCTGGCACAAATGGCGATTGAAATTGCTGAAGCACGTCTGAGTGAGGATGAATGGCCCGAATATTATGATGGCAAAAAAGGGCGATTGATGGGTAAACAAGCCAGGAAATATCAAACCTGGACAATTGCTGGATTTTTATTGGCGAAAGAACTGATGGCAAACCCTTCTTATTTACCATTAGTCAGTTTTGATGAATTACCCGCAGAAGTCGTTTCTAGAGCGTGTGAGTTTGAAATCAACAGTGTTGATACGTATACTTCTCGCGCTTAAAGAAGTTGATGCAACGAGCAAATTTTTAGTAGTTTTAAGTCCAGTTGATGGGCTGCTTAGGCAGCCTTTACACTGAAAGAATCATTCTTTAAAGCAAATTTGATACTATTTGTCTGTTCGTGTCAGAAGTTGGATGATAACTAATTATTACTGGTTGGTTAAGTTGGCTGATGGGGGCAGGTTTCATTTCACCCCGAAAGTCTAGAAACTGGACAAGAATTAAGTAGGCGATCGCTAAAATTATCGAAATTGCACCTGTAATAATTGCAACTATTTTTGAACGTTCCATCAGTATTTCCTATTAATAAAATTTGATGCAATCCAAGATATTAATTAAAACTCTTAACGACTCAACGCTTTGAGGAAGCGTTGCAAACTCTTGAATACACCGGGCTTTTTCGTGCGTGTACCGTCGGACGAGGTTTGCGAACCTTTTGCTAAAATGAGATCCAACTCGTCACCTGATGGTTTGTTGGGTAAATCGGCTATTTTTTCGTAATTACCGCTTTTTTGCAGCCAGACTTCCCACTGTCGAGGATAGCAGCGAAATACGCCTGTTTCATCATCTACAGGACGCAGGTAGTAAGATGATTCAATAGTATTAATGAAGCGTTCGCGGGTTTGTCTTGCTGTATAACCGATGCCCACAACCCCAGCTTCATCTAAGCGAGGATTTAAAATGATAAAAGGGCGATCGCCTATATATTCACATAGTTTTTCCAACTGTGGCACTTCTACGGAACTGGGGGCAACAAATAAGAAGATTTCGTCTTCTGGCTGAATTTTTGATTCCAGAGAAGCCGTTCTAGCGGTGCCAATATCTTCAATTTTAAATGGTACATCTGCCCAGTCGCGACGGGCAAGAGCCGCAGCACCCGCATCAGTAAAGAAAATTTTCAACCGAGAATCATATGCTTGAAAAGCTGGTATAAATTGCTCCGCGACTGACATATGTTTGAGTTCTGGGAAGACTAACTCAACTTGGAGACGAGTATAACCATCCGCTAGCGCTGCTTGGGTAGCGACTTGTGCTTGAGCGATCGCGTCTTCTAAGGTATTAGGAAGTTGAGGCATATTAAATAATTTTGGATGCGTGGATTTTGAACTGCTGATAAACGCTGATGAACGCTGATAACTAATTATTATCTCAATATCCAGGTTTCTCAGCGGTTGAAATTTTAGATGGGGTCAATCTCTCCAAAACTTGCTTGAATACCATTGCCACCCAATCCACATCAGCTTCAATAGTATCGCGTCCTAATGTCATGCGAATTGCTCCTAATGCAGCTTTCTCTGAATAACCCATCGCTAACAATATCGGGCTAGGACTAAGTTTACCACTATGACAAGCAGCACCTGCACTAATACCAATGCCAGCTAAATTCATCTGCCGTACTAAAGTTTTACCACTAAGTTTTTCTCCATCGGCTTGTTCGAGACAGAAACTAACGTGGTGAGGTAAACGGGAAACCATATCACCTGTAATAATTAAACCCGGAATATCAGCTAATTGAGAAAACAGGCGATCGCGTAATTTAATTAAACGCGGTGTTTCGCTGGCTATTTCTTGCGCTGCTAATTCTGCTGCCACACCAAAGCTGGCAATATTTGGCACTGCTTGTGTACCTGAACGTAGCCGCATTTCTTGCCCACCACCACTCACCAAAGGCGCTAACTCCACACCTGGACGCACATACAGCGCCCCTGCACCTTGGGAACCATATATTTTATGGCTAGACATGCTAAGTAAATCTACGGGAAAATGTTGGACATTTATTGGCAAACGTCCCGCAACTTGTATTGCATCTGTGTGGAATATGATGTTATGCGATCGCGCAATATTTCCTAACTCTACAATTGGCTGCACTGTACCAACTTCACTTTGAGCGTAAATTACGGAAATTAGTACCGTGTTAGGTTGCAACGCTGCTTCTAAATCTACAGGATTTATTGTACCTTTTGCATCCACCGGCAAGCGGGTTACTTCCCAACCCCACATTTCCAACAACCGCGCAGGTTCAGAAATTGCAGAATGCTCCACACTGGAAATTATTATATGTTGGGGAACAGCGTACAAACGGGCAATACCCATTATTGCCAAATTATCAGCTTCAGTGCCCCCAGAGGTAAAGATAATCGATTGCGGATCGGCAGCGTTAATTAATCCCGCAACCTGGATTCTCGCTTTTTCGACAACTGTTGCCGCTCGTTGTCCCCACTCGTGTAAGCTGGAAGGATTGCCCCACTGTTGAGTGAGGGTTGCTTGCATTGCGGCGATCGCTTCCGGACGAGTGGGAGTAGTCGCACTGTAATCTAAATAAATTTGCATATTATATTCCGGGAGAACACGCGCTGGCAATTTTTGACAAAATTTGGCTACTTATGCGTTGAAAAACTTTCTTGTTTGGGAATTATAAATTTGTTCACCTAATGACTTTTAGCAAACTAAGGTGCAAATTTTTTATACCCAAAGGCATTTTTATTTCATCTTTTTACTGATACTTACCGTCGCTGGTTGTCAACGAGTACATTTTCACAGTAAGCGTCTTCAACCGCTACCGCAAGATTTATTAGTCAAAGTTTACTTTAACCATTCTGAGTCTTCAGAATATAAAGAACCTTATCGACAGCAAACCCGCCTTGGGGATGATTTAGAAAAACAAATTGTCGATGCAATTTATCAAGCTAAATCGACAGTAGATGTAGCAGTGCAAGAATTGCGTCTACCCAAAGTTGCACAAGCGTTGGTTGATAGACAAAAAGCTGGGGTTAAGGTGAGATTAATCTTAGAAAACACCTATAGTCGTTCTTGGAGTAGTTTCACTGCGGCGGAAGTTGGTAAGCTAAAGAAGAGAGAAAAGGAAAGATATCACGAATTTAGGCAATTTGTAGACATTAACAAAGATAATCAACTTAGTTTAGAGGAAATCAACCAAAGAGATGCTTTAGCGATTTTACGTAATGCGAAAGTCCCTATCATTGATGATATAGAAGATGGTTCGGCTGGTAGCGATTTAATGCATCATAAATTTGTGATTGTGGATAATCGCATTGTGATTGTTACTTCCGCCAATTTTACTTTGAGTGACATTCATGGAGATTATTCTAATAATAGCAGTTTAGGTAATGCCAATAATTTATTGAATATTGACAGTCCAGAATTAGCCGCTTTATTTACTAAAGAGTTTAACATTATGTGGGGCGATGGACAAGCCGGAAAATCAGATAGTAAATTTGGCTTGAAAAAACCAATCCGTTCACCTGAACAAATAATCTTAGGCGAAACTAAAATTACTATGCAGTTTTCGCCAACTTCCCCTACTCAACCTTGGAGTAAAAGCAGTAATGGGTTAATAGGGAAAACATTAAATTCCGCAACCAAATCTGTAGATATGGCATTGTTTGTCTTTTCCGAACAGCGTCTTGTTAATATCTTAGAAACTCGCCATCAAGAAAGTGTGAAGATCCGCGCTTTGATTGAACCTCAATTTGCTTATCGTTCATATAGTGAGGCATTAGATATGATGGGTATTGCTTTCACTAACAAATGTAAATATGAACTGAATAATCATCCTTGGCAAAATCCCCTTACCACAGTTGGTGTACCCTTATTACCCAAAGGTGATTTATTGCATCATAAATTTGCTGTGATAGATGGACAAACAGTAATTACAGGTTCTCACAATTGGTCTGAAGCTGCAAATAATGGTAATGATGAAATAGTTTTAGTAATTGAAAATCCGGTAGTTGCTGCTCATTATATGCGAGAATTTCAACGGCTTTACAGCCATGTAAAACTAGGCTTACCACCAAAGAAGTTAGAGAAAGTTAAAACGCAAGAAAAAGAATGTTCGTAAATTTGAATTCGTAGTGAGCGCTAAACCGCTCATCAAAAGTTTTCATAACCTAAAAAGTTCCTAAAATATGATACTTAAAGATAAAATCATGATTCGTCACATGCAAGACGAACTGTGCGATTATCAGTTAATGGCAAAATGGCTGACTGATGATAGAATCTTAGAATTTTATGAAGGAAGAGATAATCCTTCTCCTATAGAAAGAATCATAGAAACATACAAACCTATGGTTATGGGAGACGATCCGGTTATCCCTTGCCTCGTTTATTATGAAAATATATCTATTGGTTATATACAATATTGCTTGTTAGATAACTTATCGGAAAACGACAGACAAACGTATTGTATGGATGAAACAAATAATGTTTATGGAATAGACTTGTTTATCGGGGAAACGAATTATTGGAATAAAGGAATTGGCACGAAAATATTATCAACGCTTGTCAACTATCTTTTTGAAGAATTACAAGCTGAGAAAATTGTCATCGATCCAAGCGTGAGGAATACTCGCGCTATCCGCTGCTACGAGAAATGTGGCTTTGAAAAAGTTAAAATCTTGCCCAAACATGAACTACATGAGGGAGAGTATCGAGATAGCTGGTTAATGGTCATAGACAGAAATAAATCATTACACTAAAAGAACTCCCTCACTATGCCGATCCAATTTTACTAATGACTCAACAACCTGCACGAATTTGTATACTAGGTGGAGGCTTTGGTGGTCTCCATACTGCTTTACGCTTAAGCCAGTTACCTTGGTCTACGCAAAAACCGGAAATTGTTCTAGTAGATCAAAGCGATCGCTTTTTATTTTCCCCCCTACTCTACGAACTTCTCACTGGGGAACTACAAACTTGGGAAATTGCCCCACCCTTTGAAGAACTTTTACAAAACACAGGTGTACGTTTTTGTCAATCACTGGTCTCGGAAATTGACATAGACCAGCAAAGAGTACACTTACAAAATAGCCAGGAAATCCCCTACGATCGCTTAGTTTTAGCGCTGGGTGGAGAAACACCTTTAGATTTAGTTCCTGGTGCCTCATCCCACGCTTACCCCTTCCGCAGCGTCGCAGATGCCTATAATTTAGAAGAACGTCTGCGAGTTTTAGAAGAATCAGCAGCAGACAAAATCCGCGTCGCAATTGTTGGTGCTGGTTACAGTGGTGTCGAGTTAGCTTGCAAACTTGCAGACAGATTAGGGGAAAGAGGACGTTTGCGCTTAGTTGAACTCAGCGATCAAATTTTGCGAACTTCCCCAGAGTTTAACCGCGAAGCTGCCACAAAAGCTTTAGATGCGCGGAGTGTGTTTATTGATTTAGAAACCAAAGTTGAATCAATTACTCAAGACAGCATTTCCCTAGATTACAAAAATCAGGTAGATACAATCCCCGTAGATTTAGTAATTTGGACAGTGGGAACGCGAGTTAGTCCTATAGTTAAAAATCTTCCCCTCAAGCAAAATCAGCGCGGTCAAATTACCACTACCCCAACTCTGCAAGTAATTGACCATCCAGAAATCTTTGCTTTAGGAGACTTAGCAGACTCTCATGATATCGAAGGTCAGCAAGTCCCCGCAACCGCACAAGCTGCTTTTCAACAAGCTGATTATACAGCCTGGAATATCTGGGCAACTTTAAGCGATCGCCCTTTACTTCCCTTCCGCTACCAGCAGTTAGGGGAAATGATGACACTGGGGATAGACAACGCTACCCTCACCGGTTTAGGAGTTAAACTAGATGGTTCTTTGGCAGCTGTTGCTCGTCGTCTAGCTTACCTCTATCGGATGCCAACTTTAGATCATCAGCTAAAAGTTGGTTTTAATTGGCTAGCACGTCCTATCATCGAAATACTTTCTAAATAGATTTTCATGTGATAAAATCTAACGCTCACACATATTGTAGAAACGTTCCGGCGGAACGTCTCTACGACGGTTGCTGCATGACATAATATGATTTCATCACACAACAAATTATGAAAATCTCTTTCTCTAGTCCCTAGTCCCCAGTCCTTAGCCCCTAGCTACCTTCAGAAAGCGTTACAAATATTGCTTCTTAATAGGGTGCGTTACGCAGTTGCTAACGCACCTTATTAATTTAAAATCTACTTTACCTAAGCACTCAGCACTTGGTACTATGGAACGACCTAAAGTTATTTTTTTAGATGCTGTTGGTACACTCTTTGGAGTTAAAGGCAGTGTCGGCGAAATTTATAGTCAGATAGCGCAGGAATTTGGTGTCCAAGTTCCCCCCGAAGCTTTAAATAAAGCATTTATCCAAAGCTTTAAAGCAGCCTCACCACCGATATTTCCAGGTGCAGAACAACAAGATATTCCTCAGTGCGAGTTTGATTGGTGGTTGCAAATCGCTTGTCATACATTTGAACGCGCAGGTGTTCTTCCCCAATTTTCTGATTTTTCAGCTTTTTTTAGCGAACTTTATATTCACTTTGGTACTGCTGAACCGTGGTTTGTTTATCCTGATGTTTTAGCATCATTAGTAAACTGGCGAGGGTTAGGAATTCAACTAGGGATAATTTCTAATTTCGATTCTCGTCTCTACTCGGTATTGCAAGATTTGCAATTAAGAGAGTTTTTCAGTTCGATTACAATTTCCACCCAAGTAGGTGCAGCTAAACCTGATCGCCAAATTTTTCTTACCGCTTTAGAAAAACATAATTGTCCACCTGAATTAGCATGGCACATCGGCGACAGCATTAAAGAAGATTATCACGGTGCCAAAGCAGTTGGACTCAGAGGTATTTGGATTAATCGGAATGGGAATTAGTGGTTAGTGGATAGTGGTTAGTTGATAGGGGTTAGTGGAGAACCAACAACCAACAACTAACAACTAACAACCAACAATTTGCAAAACTTGCACTTCCTCGCCCGGAGAAATTAAGGTTTTACCCAATGGTAGAATAGCTAAAGCGTTAGTTTGCGCTAAATTTATTAAGTTTCCCGAACTGTGACTACCACCAGCTACGTGAAAGTGGTAAAATCCATCAATTAAATGCAACTTACCCCAAAGGTAAGTTTCCCGCTTGCCATCCGATCGCAATTCTTCATGCGATCGCGCTTTCACAAAACTCATTCTATTGTAAGCAAGTCCTGACATCTTTCTCATTGCCGGTTGCACAAACCGCCAAAATGTCACCAAAACCGCAGCTGGATTTCCTGGTAAACCGAAATATAAACAGGAGTTCTGTGTTGGGAAGGTAGCTACAGTCAGCGGTTTACCTGGTTTCATTCCCACAGATCGAATGTGGATTTTTCCTTCTAAAGATTCGATAATTTGCTCAACGTAATCATAATCTCCCACCGAAACGCCACCAGAAGAGATAATTATATCGGCGTTAGCAATAGCGTGAGAAATTACTTGCTTTAATATCTCTGGATCATCCTTAACAATTCCTAACATTAACACTTCTGCCCCAGTTTGCCTGAGCAAAGAAGCGATCGCATAATTATTAGAATCGACAATTTGTCCTGGTTGCAGCGGTTTGTCAGGCGTTACCAATTCATTTCCAGTCGAAAAAATAGCAACACGCAGTTTGCGGTAAACACGTAATTGTGTACACTGGGTAGCAGCTAAAACGGCAATTTCCGGCGCATTTAATAGAATTCCTGCGGGTAGTAATTGTGCCCCCGCTTGATAGTAAGATCCTTTATGTCTGACAAATTCTTGCGGTTTGGGCGTAGTGAGGATGAAAACGCGATTATCTTCAAAGCGAGTTCGTTCCTGCATAACTACTGTATCCGCACCTGCTGGCATTACCGCACCTGTAAAAATCCGCGCCGCTTGCCTCGATTGAATTGTACACTGAGGCTGATACCCGGCGGGGATTTCTTCTACAACTTCCAAAACCGCTGGTGTTTCCTCGCTAGAATTCTGCACATCTTCGTAACGTACAGCGTAACCATCCATCGCGGAATTATCCCAATGGGGAAAATCTAAGTTACTTGTGACAGGTGTCGCGAGAATGCGATTATCTGCAAGTAAATCGACAACTTCTGTATCCTGCTGATTATCCAGCGGTTGCACCAAATTTAAAATAATTGCTTCTGCATCACTGACTGACAACATGGCGATCCTGACTTTTAACGTTAAGTCTGCTTGCTTTTTTTGTTTACAGTCGGTGTCTCATGCAATGAAGGCTTCTGTTTCGGTTCTCGATTCGGTGAGTTTTTGCCACAACAGACCAAGCGATCGCTTGTCACCTTCGCCACCCGATTTTAATTACTATACTGTACATGGTCTGCTTTGTCCATGATCCTTTTTGAGACTTAACCGTTATATCTGGTGAACGTTTGATTATTTGGGTTTTATTGATAGCGATCGCCTAGACTCCCGTCAGACTGTTTACCCACTAGCCACTGATTACTTGTTTTGTTATTGGATGCCGATATATTTATGTGTTTGCAAAGAAAGCCTATAGTGAGGTTTTTGTTGTAGCAATTGTAAAACTAGAGGTATGGTTTTTGCCGAATTGTTCCATTCAGGTTGTAAGTAAACAGGCAGGCTAGATTGAGCAGATAGATGTTCTTGGTAGAAGTCAATTTCTGTCCCAGTCTCTATCACTATCTTCACTTCATTTGTCCGGCTCCAAAACTGCTTTTGGACTGGGTATCTAGGGTTAATGTGTTCCTTGGGAGATAGGGTAATCCAAGCCGCAGGAGAGACTTCTTGCCAAAAAGCTCCAGAGGTTTCAATACTGACTTCCTTTCCTTCTGCTAACAGAGCTTGCACCAATTCAGGTAAATGTTTTTGAATGAATGGCTCTCCACCAGTGATTACGACTCTCGGAGATTTGAGATCGGCTAAAAGTTCGTGGATAGGACGTTCCCTTCGCGGTAATTTGGCACCACCATCAGCATAACCAGTGTCGCACCAAGGGCAGCCCACTGGACACCCAGACAAGCGAATAAAGTCTACTAAAGAACCAGTCCAGTATCCTTCACCTTGGACTGTACTCTGAAAAGTTTCGTGAATTGGTAACTTGATCTCTAACATTGCTACAGCCGATATAAAAACTACTATGTTAGCTTCGATCCGCCCATATTCGCGATTCGCAACCGACATATTTTTCAATATCAGTACGTTTAATTTTCTGTTTATTTATCGTTGCAAAAGTCTAGGCGATCGCTATCAATAAAACCCAAATAATCAAACGTTCACCATATAAACTCGTCTTTGCAAAATTACATATTTTTTTTAAGTTTCAATTTCCTTTTAATATCAAATGTTTTTTTACCTAAAGAATTACACTCTTTACTAATTAAGTATTGACGGCTATTTCGTCACCTTATACTCTGCAATTTACTAGAAAAATTAATATCAACTCTATGTGACATAGAGTTTTTTTAGACCGGGGGTTATTAGATGTTATCGATTCTTATCAATTTATAAATATAAATTACAGCGAGTTAATGCAATCAGTAATCCAGAGATTGCAACAGTAGAAAGTACATGAAAAAATCTTCCTTATCGGCCATCAAGGAGTTATGGAAACCACATCCATAAAGCTAGAAAATCTTGGACAGGCATTATACGCGGAAGGTAAAAATGGGTAAAGTCGAGTAAGAGATGTCTAAAAAGTTGTGAGAAAGTGATTTGAACTACGCAAATTGCTTGAGCATTAAACCAATCATAGCGACATGGGCGACGTGAAAGTCCTATGAGGTGAAAAACACCGAACTGAATTGAGAAGCTGTCTTCTCTCAAATATTCAATCATTGCCTTAATATTAAACTAGAAGAACACCCCCGCCAACTCCCAACCTCAATATAAATACTTATTTTGTATGACTATCGACCGAGTACCCCAAAAACATTATCCCAAAGTTGATATTGGGCGACGTGCGATGGCATTGGGAACTGATTTTCTTGGTGTCTGGTTACTCAGTTCGACATTCGGTAGCGGTGAAATTGGCATTCAAGTCGTACAAATATTAGTTTTTGTTATCGGTTGGCTGCTAACGCGAGTGGTGGTAGTGTACAACAATCAGGGGCAGAGTTTAGGACGTTGGGCTTTTGACATGAAACTGCTAGAAGTCCAAGATGGACAAGTAGTAGGCAGAATTCCAGATTTGCAGTCTCTTCTCAAAAGAGAAGCTATAATCTGTTTTGGTGCGCTTTTAATATCAATTGCCCTCGGCAACATTATTAGAAACCCGACTGCTATACTGCTAGTGATTCCCCTGGCTATAGATTGTGGGGCTGCGTTATCAGATACCCAGATGCGGCAGGCTTTGCACGATCGCTACGCTGGTACTATGATAGTTTCGTCGCGTCGAGGCTATTCGCTGGATATAAAAATCAAGCGAATAGTTGAAAAGACACGACGTAATGTGAGAAAATAGTAATTTGTGTTAATTCTCTTCAGGCTTTAGTGTTTGTAAGATTATGGCTAAAAGTAAAGGTGCTCGCATAATTGTGACACTAGAATGTACCGAGTGTCGGTCAAATCCAGATAAGCGTTCTGCTGGTGTTTCACGTTATACCAGCACTAAGAACCGTCGCAACACAACCAATCGGCTAGAACTGAGCAAGTTCTGCACCCACTGCAACAAACATACCGTTCACAAGGAAATCAAATAAAAGACCATGAGTTATTTCCGTCGTCGCCTGTCTCCGATTAAGCCTGGAGAGCCAATAGATTATAAAGATGTCGATTTGTTGCGTAAGTTTGTCACCGAAAGAGGTAAGATACTTCCACGTCGGATTACCGGACTGACTTCTCAGCAACAGCGACAATTAACACTAGCGATCAAACGCTCCCGGATTGTAGCATTGATGCCTTTCATCAATGCAGAAGGCTAGAAAGAGTTCTGAGTGATGAGTTATGAGTTTTTTATTAACTCCTAACTCCTAGCTCCTGACTCATAAGTATTAATTAAAAATATTCACTAATAAGATGCGAGAGTTGTGGAGAAGGGGACGCTAGTTGAATTTAGAGTTCAAGGCGATCGCCGTCTGGGTGTAGTAGAAAAACCAGACGGCAAAACCCGTTGGTTTGTGGTAGATGAACGTAGTCAGTCCCACAGCCTCGCGCCTAGACAAATCACCTATACTATTAGTGGGCAAACCTACAAGCCCACAGAAATTAAAAGCTTTCAAGAACAAGTTAAGGATTATTTAGATCCATCAAGCTTGGAGATCGCTTGGGAATTACTCGTTGAGGATGGAGAAACAGTCACTCCTAAGGAAATGGCGAATTTGCTATTTTCCTCACAAGATGCGATTTTGTGTTACGCCGCTCATTGCTTGTTATCAGACGATAAAATGTATTTCAAGCAAAAGGGAGAAGCTTACGAACCACGAAGCGCGGCTCAAGTAGCAGAACGCAAACACCAGCTAGAAGTAGAGGCTTTAAGAGCGAAGGGACAGCAGGAATTTTTAGAGCGTGTAGAAAAAGCGCTCAAAGGTGAATCGGTGGAGTGGCAACGACACGATCGCCATAGAATAGAAGCAGTGGAAAAATATGCGGCTCTACTTGCGGACATCGTGCGTGGGGGCGTAAATTATGACACATTGGGTCGTGCATATCCCCCCCCAGCCCCAGTATTGGAAACCATCACCATGCTAGGGCGTCCCGCCACCCCCCAAGGAGCCTTTCAACTGTTAATTGATTTAGGTTGGTGGAGTCCTCATGAGAACTTATTCCTACGTCGTTCGTCAATTCCGGTTCAGTTTCCTAGCAAGGTATTAGAAGTGGCGCAACAGCGTTTGGATTTTCCGCCGACTGATTTAGATAGCGATCGCCTAGATCTAACACATTTGAAAGTCTATACAGTTGATGATGAAAGCACCACCGAGATAGACGATGGTCTGAGTTGGGAAAGACTTTCAGATGGACGAGAACGCTGGTGGGTACATATCGCCGATCCCACACGCTGGTTAGAGCCAGAAGATGAATTAGACCTAGAAGCCAGAAAGCGCGGTAGTACAGTTTATTTACCGACGGGAATGATTCCGATGTTCCCAGAAGTATTAGCAACCGGACCCATGAGCCTAATTCAGGGTAAGGTGTGTTGCGCTCTCAGCTTCGGGATAATTTTAAATGAAGCTGGGGCAGTGGAAGATTATAGCATTCATGCCAGTTTAATTAAGCCCACGTATCGGCTGACATACGAAGATGTCGATGAAATGCTTGAGTTGGGCGTAGAAGCTGAACCAGAAATCGAAGCGATCGCCAAGGGAGCAACTAGACGCAAACAATGGCGCTATGCTCAAGGAGCAATCAGCATCAACATGCCGGAGGCGATGATTAAAGTCAAAAATGACGAAATCAGCATCGACATATTAGATGACTCCAAATCGCGCCAACTCGTAGCGGAAATGATGATTCTTGCCGGTGAAGTTGCAGCTCACTACGGTAAAACTAATAACATTCCCCTACCTTTTCGCGGTCAGCCACAGCCAGAATTGCCCCCCGACGAAGAATTGCTACTGCTACCAGCCGGATTCGTCCGTGCGTGCGCTATGCGTCGCTGTATGCCCAAAAGTGAAATGAGCATCAACCCGCTGCGTCATGCCGGTTTGGGATTAGATACTTATACGCAAGCGACTTCTCCCATCCGTCGCTACAGCGACTTACTCACCCACTTTCAACTTAAGGCACACTTGCGCGGTGAAGTTCTGCCCTTCACAGCAGATCAACTCAAAGAAGTGATGATGACAGTCACTGCCATCACCCAAGAATTAACGATGGTGGAAAGGCAAACTAATAGATATTGGGCTTTAGAATATTTGCGCCGTCATCCACAGCAAGTTTGGCAAGTTACCGTTTTGATGTGGCTCAGAGAAGACAGCAATTTAGCATTAATTCTCCTAGAAGATTTAGGCTTGCAATTGCCCATGTCTTTTAAGCGATCGGTAAATTTAGGCGAACAAATATCGGTGAAAGTAAGCCACGCTGATCCCCAAAAAGACCTAATTCAGTTTCAGGAAATAATCTATCAAGAAGCACAGTCAGCAGCGAATTAACAGCAGCCCTAAAAATTAAAATATAAGTTAGCCCGTAGTAAGCGTTTTAACGCTTATTTGGGCACTAAAGTGCCCACTACAGTCATAAAGGTAATAGGTAAATTTTACTTGTTGGCAATTAAAAACTTATGAATAAAGTGCTAATTTTTGACACCACCATGCGTGATGGAGAACTTGCTCCTGGTGTCAAAATGAACTTGCAACAAAAAATCAACATTTCCCAGAATTCCCTGATTGCCTTAAATTGTGGCGTAAGGCAAATTGAATGTGCAATTAATGGTTTGGGTGCGAGAAAGGGAAATGCAGATTTAAAAGAAGTTGTGATGGGGATTTTACAACAGGGTAATTATAAAGTTGATATTGACACTACATTAATGAGTAAAGCGTCAGAGTTAGTTGCTGAATTCTCTGGATTGAAAAGGCAAATAAAGAGGTTATTGTATAAGATGCCCTCACCTTAGAAGCGCAGTTGGGCTATACGAACGAAGCTAGACGAGCGCAGGCTTTATTGTTAATATTCCATAAAGGGAGCGATAGAATCTCAAAAAGTAAGTATTAATACACTTGTAGATTAATTAATACGTAATACATATTGGAGTTAATTGTGGTTAAAAAAACACAAAATAACTCTGCAAATAAAAAAGGAATTCTGAATATGAGAAATACAGGAGCCGCTTACCTTCTTTGGTTCACTGTTATTTTTGGATTTGCTGGAATCCACCGCTTCTATACTGGTAAGTATTTTAGTGGAGTTGTATGGTTGTTTACATTTGGGTTATTTGGGATTGGTCAGCTTATAGATTTGGCTCTCATACCAGGAATGGTTGAGGATAAAAATCTAAAATATAAAATGCTTTATGGTAGCCCTAATCAGAATAATATCTCAAATACTCAACAAGTTGTCATTAACGTAGCTGACCACATTGCTCCAAAAGTTAGCGAGAACAAGTCAATCACCGCCAAGTCTGATATTCAGATAATTTTACAATTAGCTAAAGACAACGGTGGGGATATATCTGTTACAGATTGCGTGATAGCTACTGGAAAACCTATTCCAGAAATTAAGAAGACTCTTGAAAGCTTATGTGCCGAAGGTTTGCTAGAAATAGGCAATCATCAGAGTACTGGTGCAATAACTTATAAAATTGTTTAGAGATTTTTTTGATTTATCTGGACGTGCAAATCCTACTAGCAGTTATTTAGCATCAATTTTGTTCTGTCTTGTTAATACTGATTTTGCCCTGAAATTGGCTTAATTCAATAGCAGGGCTATTTAATTTAAATGTGTAGCAATGAAGAGCAATCGCCTGCTTTCTTGTCATCTAATTATTCGTTATTAAGATGTTATTTATATGTCTCAACCAGATACTTAAAACCTTCGTTAAATATTAAATTCATTCTATTTATCACACAAGAGGGTTAGCTATAATTGTTAGCTAGCGCCCTCTTGAAACAAGGTCAATCCGGGAAAAGAAACTAGCGCCTGGAATTTGACATTTCCGCCCTTTAATCAGTATTGGCACTTTATGGAAGGGAGAGTAGCCACAAAGGACGTAACTTTAATTGGGTAATGAAGAGATGCTGGTTTTATTTTCCAAATGCACTTATTTACCTTTTCCTTCTTACCTAATAGCGAGAGCGTTGTCTGCGATGTTGCTTGTGCCTTGCAATTGCCTTACGCTTTTCTTTCTCTAACGGCGTCTCAAAGTGGCGCTTCTTTCGCATATCTTGGAAAATTCCTGCTTTAGAAACTTCCCGCTTAAATCTTCGCAAAGCTGATTCAATTCCTTCATTTTCCCCTAAGACTACTTGCGTCATCTTTATTCCTCCTCTATGTGAATCAATAGTTGAGAGTTATAGCACAATACGGTTCGGAATCGCGAAAGTTATCTGTTAAGGCAAGCAGGGGGTGCAGGGGGTGCAGGGGGTGCAGGGGGAGAGAAAAAAGGCTTATCCGAACCGTATTGAGTTATAGCACAAATAAAAGATTCCAGCAGAGTCAAGCATTTGCCTTTACCTGCTGGATACTCTAAAGTTTTAAATTTTCAGGCAAATAACTTAATAGCGGCGATTACCACCACGGGCATTATCTGCCCAGCTTCCACTAGAAGAACTTCTTTCTTCGCGGGGTTTAGCCTTATTTACTTTGAGTAGGAGATGAAAGTGCGATCGCTATTTCCGATATAAATTCTCCTGATTTTGGCGATGCTCTAACTATTCGTCAAGGCGAAATTCCTGTATTTTGGGCTTGTGGGGTGACAACGCAAACGGCTATTTTACAAGCGAAGCCAGAAATAGCAATTACTCATGCTCCAGGACATATGTTTATTACAGATATGAAAGATGAATCTTTTTGAATAATTGTTAATGAGAGTGTAGTTAGTGGTTAGTAGATAGTGGATATTTTTAAATAAATATCAATTAACAAGTAATAATTAACACTTTATTAATGACCTTTTTTGAATTAAAAACTCAAAATTCACGCATTAAGATTCATAAATAAAAATTTTGAATTACTTAATTATGGGTACTTGCGTTCCCCCAAAATCTTTGAGAGGCGTGGTCTTTAATTAGTGGTGCTTCCTTGCGAACACTAATTATCTTTTTTTTAATTTTTAATTTTGAATTGGAGCGTTGGCGCAGCCTCTCTCCCTGGGAGAAGCGACTTGACTATACCTTATTCTCAAGAAATCAATGAAATAGGGATGGGAAATCTCCCCAGACAAATTATCAAGGAAAATATTCGTTATGGAGAAAGAATTGCTTGCGTAACAAGTTGTAATTATCTTATTGTTTGTGGGGTTTATAATTGGGGTGCTACTGCTTTATTAGCCGCTATTTCTTTACTCAGACCAGAATGGAAATCCGCAATTATTCAAGGGTTAAATCCAGAAATTGAGTTTCAAATTCTGGAAACAATTGTCAATGCAGGTTTAGCAGTAGATGGAATTACAGGTGTACAAAGTTTAACTGTTGATAATTTATTTTGGGATTTTCATGCTCAAGTGTTGCAAATGATGATTCAAATAATATGAAAATAACCGCAGCACAGAGAAAATAAATTTTTCCCAAATAGAAATGTTTAATTTTAAAATTTGCTAATAAAATCAATTTTTTAAGTTATCAAATTCTGCTAAAATTGCTTCAGCTTGTTGGCAAAGCACTTCATGAATTTGACCGTTACTTGCTAGCAAACCACCCCACTGATTAATATCACCTGTGTTGTACTGCAACGGTGTACCGTCGAAGTGAGTGTACTTTCCACCAGCTTCTGTGAGAATCAATTCGGGTGCAGCTATATCCCAATCTTTGGGTGCAGATTTACCAGAAAGGGAAATATAAACATCTGCATTTTGTTCAACAATTGTAGCAATTTTGCAACCGACACTACCGACAGCTTTTTGATTAGCAAAAGGCAGTTTTTGCAGCAGATAATCTAATCTTTCATTTCGGTGACTGCGACTTCCAACTACAGTTAAATCTTGGATGTTTTGGCGTGATGAAACCTGTATTTTTTGACTTTGGCGTTGCCGTGTTTCTACAAATGCACCACCACCTTTTATTGCATAATACAATTTTTCCGCTTCCGGCACAGCTACCACCGCTAATATTGGGCGTTTTTCCTTCACCAAAGCGATGTGAACCGCATACTCACCAGTTTTTTGGATAAAATCGCGCGTACCATCTAAAGGATCAATTATCCATACTAATTCTTGACTCAGCGCTGCTTGCGCTTTATAAGTTTCCTCGCTAATATAACCAAAATCTTCATTACCCAAACTCGCTTGTAGCTTCTCTAAAATGTATTGACTCACAGCTACATCTGCAACAGTTACAGGCTCATTTTGCTTATATTGCACTTCTAAATCGAAGTTTTTTGCAGTCTCGTGGTAATAAGATTGTAGTATATCTGCTGCCCCCCAACCAACAGAACAAGCGATCGCTAATATTTCTTGTATGTCTTTCATTTAGTTTTCCTGTTAAATAGAGACTAGGGATTGGGGATTAGGGACTGGGGACTAGAGAAAAGAAATTAAAAATACACGATCCTTAAGTTAATTGCAGTCATAATTTTGAATTCATCCAGCGACGTGTACCAAAAAATTGACATGAATAAGCAGCGATATTAGCCGCCTGTGCAAGTGCATCGGGAAAACTTTCTCGTAAAATATAATTACAGAAAGCACCGTGAAAAATATCTCCGGCTCCTAGTGTATCAACAGGTTGAATTTTTGGTACAACGATGGTTCCAGTTTTCCCTTCCCAGAGGTATTCTATTGGTTTTTCCCCGTGGGTAATAGCAATGTGGGGAATATTAATTTTATTAAGATATGCAAAAACTTCTTGACTAGTGTGACAGCCAGGGGGGAAAAAATTAGCCGAACAAATCGCGTAATCTACAAAAGGTAAAACTTCCTCAAAACCAGGTTTCCAGCTACCACCGTCAATCACAACTGGGATATTTTGAGATTTCGCAATTTGCGCGATCGCACCAACTTTCATTTGATGTCCATCCATCAACACAATATCGACATTTTGTAAAATATCTGGCGGAATAGATTCGCACTTTGCTTGAGCTTTCACAGCATTGATCGAAACCACAGCGCGATCGCCTGTAGATTGAGTGACAATAATTGAAGAGACAGGGGGTGGTTCGGTAGCGTTGTTGTCAAGGTCAGCGATCGCTACTTTATAATTATCTAAATCGCCTCTTATCAACTGCGTCATCGGGTGAGAACCAAGCATTCCCAACACTCTAGCTTGATTACCTAAATGACTGAAAGTAACAGCCGCATTGGTTGCGGGTCCCCCCGCTGCTACAGTATAGTCAGCAGCAACAATTTTCTGATTATTCTTCGGGGCAGACTCGGCAAGGTAAATTAAATCCAAGGTTACTAAACCGACAAATAAACCATAATTAGTCATTGGTCATTAGTTAATGTTAGTAGTTAATGGTGTTCTGAGTTCGTAGTTAAGCGCTCAGTGAAATCGAAAACTTAAGTTGATGGAAATTCCAGCTAGAATACATCTATTGCCAGCTAAAGGCTCACCTTATGTTGCTGTAATCCGACGCAAGCCATCAAAAATTTTTCATATAATTCGTTGGAATACACAAAACGATAACCTAGAATACGGTTCTTGGTTTAGAGGTCAATTATATCCAAAAAGATGTGATATCTCTTTTGATGGACAATGGATGGTTTATTTAGCTATGGGTTCCAAAGGTAACACTTGGAATGGGGTTTGTCAGTTACCTTGGTTAAAAACCTATTTGGAAGGAGAGAACTGTGGAACTTGGTTTGGAGGTGGTTATTGGAAAAGTGAAAAAGAACTATTATTAAATGGTAGGTGGGCAGAACCCAATAAAAGTATTCCTTTTAAACTAGGCTATTTAAATACTCAGTTTGGAGGGGAAGATTTAGGTGTATTATATCCTCGTTTAGAGCGGGATGGCTGGACCAGAAGCGGAGATAATTACGGCGAGGATAGAAAAGTTGAGAATTCTAAAAACTATATCGTTGAATGCCTTCGCGATGATGGTTGGTATTATCAACCAACTCAAAAACATCCGACATTAAGAATGTATTATCAAGGATATTTTGGTAATCAACGTGGATACAGTTTTAAGTTTACTATAGATGAGTATCCTGAACTGCTTGATTCTGATGTTGACTGGGTAACTTGGGATTTTTTGGGTAATTTAGTCTTTGCTAAATACGGGATGCTTGATAAATACGAGCTTAATGACTTCAACAAAGGCAAGCCGAGTTTTTGCAAAGATTTGGAACCTCTATTACCTTATGGCAAAAATATAGCATTTTAAAATCCTCAGTACTTTTTGACAACCAAAGAAATCAATAATGCAAACCGATCCTAAACCAAGAACACTTTACATCGTCGGCACACCAATTGGCAATCTGGAAGATATGACTTTCCGGGCGGTGCGAATTTTGCAAACGGTGGATATAATTGCAGCGGAAGACACGCGTCACACCGGGAAACTGCTACAACATTTTCAAGTTAAAACACCACAGGTAAGTTACCACGAGCATAATCGTCAGAGTCGCATCCCAGAATTATTAGAGCATTTAGGTAACGGCAAAGCGATCGCTCTAGTCACAGATGCAGGTATCCCCCTAATTTCCGATCCGGGATATGAATTGGTGAAAGCTTGTATTGACGCGCTTGTATCAGTAGTACCAATTCCTGGGGCTAGTGCTGCAATTACAGCTTTGAGTGCAGCAGGGTTGCCTACAGATAGATTTGTCTTTGAAGGCTTTTTGCCTGCCAAAGCTCAACAACGCCGAGAACATTTAGAATTTTTACAGACAGAATCTCGCACTTTGATTTTCTACGAATCGCCGCACCGATTGCAAGAGACTTTACAAAATTTAGCAGAAATTTTCGGAAATAATCGCCAAATTGTCTTGGCGCGAGAGTTAACTAAATTACATGAAGAGTTTTTGCGCTTTACAATTGCCGAAGCGATCGCCCATTACCAAAATCGCGAACCCCAAGGCGAGTATACCTTAGTAGTGGCAGGAACTCCACCCGACCAACCGCAACTGAGCGAAGCCGAACTAAAGGCAGAGTTAATTGCGATCATGAGGCAGGGAATATCGCGATCGCAAGCTAGCCGTCAGTTAGCAAAAGTTACATCCTTACCCCGTCGCTATCTTTATCAACTCGCTCTTGCAATCCAAACATTTAACGAAGAGACTGATATCATAAAAGAAGACATAATCGGTGGAGAAGAATAACCAATTTAGGATTAAAGTAGATTTTCTTCAACTCCGATAAGGACTGAGATGTAACTGAGTAGTAATTTTACTACCAGTAAGTGCATAAAACCCACTTGGGCACAATAAATTGTGTCTAATCATCATTATGAAAAAGCAGTTTCAATAAAATTGAGGCTACTATTACAATGGAAATTATTCATAATGAGGAACAAGTCAGAATGACCCAAGTGGTTTTAGGAGACAACGAAGGCATAGATTCGGCTCTACGTCGCTTTAAACGCCAGGTTTCCAAAGCTGGAATATTAGCCGATGTCAAGTATCATCGCCACTTTGAAACACCCATAGAAAAACGCAAACGTAAAGCAGTAGCAGCTAGACGCAAACGCCGTTTTAAATAAACCTATTTAGTGCTGCGGTTACTTGATGACATGACGTTAAACAAGCCACAGCGCATTCAAATCATTTTTAAACAAACTTTCGCGATCACACCCCAAGAAGGGGTGTGAGTGCGTTGAACCAAGCGATGTACAAGAAGTATCATTAATTGTAACTATGGTTAGATAAAGCAATACCGTTTCTATGTAAAGATGCGTCTAAGATCGCCCACGCAGGTGGAGAGAAGTTTGCTCGGAGGTTTCCTCCGAGCAAAGCTTTGGAGCTTTGTTCGTATAGCCTTGCCAGTGCGTTGGGAAGGACACCTGCACTCTAAGGGTTTCCCACCCCACATGCGTGACTGTCGCTTCTAGCTAGCCGCGCAGAGCCTGTTCACCTAGGGTGCGCTTGGCGCAGGGCAATAAAGCTCAACATCATAGAGAATTGGTATAAGCCATAATTATATAGATTGCAAAATTAGCGTCGTACAAAGGTTTCCTTCGTTCAAATAACTAGCGTTTTAGCAACCAAAACTAACACACATCAAGGTTTTTGTTGCATGACGCTCAACCTACTATTAATGACTCAAGATTCCGAATTGCTGATAGTATAGCTATTACAGCGATTCATCGCCTTTTCTACTCCTTGCTTTAGGCTGAGTTCTACACACTCAACCACGAATTGGAGTACCTCAGACATCAATTTAGTTTCGTTGGCAGAAAATCGCCCCAGCACATGGGATACAGTATTAGAATCATCGCTACTAGCAGCATTTTTTGGTTTACCAATGCCGATTCGCAAACGGGGAAAGTTTTGAGTGCTAAAATGAGCGATCGCACTTTTCATTCCATTATGTCCCCCAGCGGAACCAGATAAGCGCAGGCGAGTTTTTCCTAAAGGTAAATCCATATCATCATAAATCACCAGCACTGACTCAGGCGGCAATTTGTACCAACTTATCACCGCTTGCATTGACTGTCCGGAGAGATTCATATAAGTAAGTGGCTTCAGCAAGCGGATTTTGGCTTTATTTGGTGCAATTCCTTCGCCGTATTCACCCTGAAACTTACGATTTTCCGCCAAAGGAATCTTCCAAGAACGAGATAGCGCATCCACAGCTGCAAAGCCGATATTGTGGCGTGTTTTATCGTACTTAGGTTCTGGATTCCCCAAACCAACAATTAGCTGGGGAATTACCATCGTCACAGCTTCTGTCATTTTGCCTTTAGCTTTGTTGTGAAGAAGTGGCAGTATCCTTCTCTAATGAAGACGCTTCAATCTGCTTCGGTTGAAGTTCAGCAGTAGTTTTCACAGCTTCTTCTAATTTTTCAGCTTCCTGCTTAAACTCATTTTGAAACTCCGACGAAGCTTCTTGAAAGCCACGAATAGCTTTACCCATACTACGTCCAATTTCTGGCAGCTTCTTCGGACCAAAGATTAATAGCGCTACTACCATAATTAGACCCATTTCTGGCAGACCAATACCAAATATATTCATGATTTTTTATCCTCTAAATTCAAAAACCGAGCCATAACCCTACATATGTAGTTTAGTAAATAGTTAGTCGATAGTGGTTAGTTATTAGTTAACTGATATCTTGCACCTACCAAGCGAAGGGTAGAACTATACGGGCAAAGCCTGCCGACCCAGGCTCTAAAACCCTTGATTTACCCTAGCCCACGCAGGTGGGCTTTGTTCGTATAGCGACACCCTTATAGGGTGTTGATACTTTGGTGCAAGTTGTTAGTTAATGGGAATTTAAAGAGGGGAAAAGGGGAAAAATATTAGCAATGCCCATTACCCAATAACCACCAACACCCAACAACTAACAGCTTACAAAAAAACCCGGACAAACCGGGTATGCGATCGCTTGCAATCGCTTGCTTTGTCATGTGGCATTAATTAGGTGCCTAAACTCCGCCAGTCTACATTTACATCCTGAATTAGTAGTGAGGAGTTGTAAACTTGGAGAATAATCAGCAAAAACACCAAAAATAACAGCATAAAAATACCCATCACAGGAGTGGTACCCCAACCAGGGGCTACTTTACCATACTCAGAGTTCAATGGTCTGAGGATATCTCCCAACCTAGTCCGTTGTGCCATAGTTCACCTTAAGATTAGAGATGCAAAAGCTTTTTTTAATCTTCTGTAATATTCTATAAGAATAGCACTCATAATTTATTTTTTGATTATGGAACCCGCAACAGTTCTTATCATTTCTGTATGTGCAGGAGTGATCGCCATCACCGTAGCATCGATTTATACTTCTTTTGGTCCTCCAAGCAAGCAATTAAGCGATCCTTTTGAAGATCACGAAGATTAGAATCATTCGTAGTCAGCGCGAAGAGCGCTAACTACGACGAAGACATCAAAGCTGAGGAATAACTTTAAAGCTAGAGATTTTCCAAGGCTTCACGCTATGAGATGAGGATTCAGAGGTGGACGAATAGTGTTCCAACAAATCCACTGAATCCCCCAAATTTAACCCTAAATCGCTTGTCATAGCCAACTCAGCGGTTTCTCCGTGGCATTCATAACACCGGAGAATCCACTTTTGTTGGTCATCTTCGGCTTGTTTAAATGCCATTAAAATTAAATTCTCCGCTGAGAAATTCAAGAAACTGGCGCTTTGGGTAGCGCTGAGTTTTGAGTTTGCAGCTCTAACTGGGTTTAAGATAACTTGCAGCGGGGTGTTCAATTCATACCCGCGTCTTACCGTATGAGCAGATTCCCAGCTACCACCGTGGGGATACAAGGCATACGTAAATTCGTGAAAGCCTCGGTCGGCTTCTGGGTCGGGCCATTTGGGACTGCGTAATAGTGTCAAGCGTAATTGTTGCGGTTGACTGTCGTAACCGTATTTACAATCGTTCAGCAAACTAACACCGTAAATGCACTCATCTTGTTTTTCAGTCAAATCAGCCCAACGTAAAGCCGGGACTTCCCATTTTGCTTGTTCCGCTGGGGTTTCGCGTTTGGTTGGACGTCGAATTGCACCGCAAGGAATTTCATAGGTAGCAAAATCAGCTTCTACATTTAAGGGAAAAGCTGCTTTCACTAAAACTTGACTTTCTTGCCAATTAACAGTGGTGACAATTTTGAGCATGGGTGAACCAGCTTGTAAGATATAATCTTGACAAAATTCCGATTGTCCTAATTGACGCACCACCCGCAAGCGATTTTGTACTACACCTTGTTCTAACCATTGAATAGATTTAAGCTGCGTCGGTGGTAAAGGATGCTGGGCATAATTTGGATCAATATTCCAAGCATCCCAGTACTGTCCGCTATCTTGAAAAGCTTGCAATTGATTACCTGCACCACTCAAAACTTCTCTTTGATAAACTTTGTCAAAAACACTTGATAAATCTCCCGTCTGGGGGTCAACGATAACCCGGATGAATTCATTTTCAAGAATCCAGTCATCCCAGAGAGGGGGAGAGGAGGAGAGGGGGAGGGGGGGAGAGGGGGAAAGCCAAAAAAGGTGATAGCCAACGGGTGGAATATCGCTTGCGAGAAATAGCAGCGTTGATGCTTCAGTTAGTTGCGAGTCAAGCTGTTTTCCTTCATCGTTGTATATCTGCCATTCTTGGTTAGCTGCTGCGGTTGGTAAAGAAACCGTAACTACCTCAGAACGCTGCCAATTGAGAGAATTAAAAACTATAACAGGTAAACTCTCAGGTTGTGGTGGTTCTGGTAGAGTAATGTGAGATGCGATCGCACTCAATGAATTTTGCAATATCTTTGATCCAACCTTTTCCACTTCCTGCCAAGTGGGAAGTGCATCCGTGTAAACTTCTGTAATCGAAGAACCGGGCAAAATATCGTGAAACTGGTTAAATAACACCTTTTTCCATGCTGCTTCTATCTCCGCTTTCGGATAGGTAGCTTCACAGATGATTGTCGCCAAAGCCGCAAACAATTCAGCTTCATACAACAACTTTTCACAACGACGATTCCAACGTTTTTGATCCGCGTGGGTGGTATAACATCCGCGATGGAATTCTAAATAAAGTTCGTCATTCCAGGTGGGGAAGGGGGGAGTGGGGGAGTGGGAGAGGGGGGGAGTGGGAGAGGGGGGGAAAGATGTTTCCCATGTTCCTATGTCTCCTTGTCTCCTTGTCTCCTTGTCTCCTTGTCCCCCTGTCTGCTTAATCTGCTGTAAATATTTCTCTGCTGTGGTGAATTCTAACTGCGGGAAGAAAGACGATTTTTGCCAGCGTTGGGCGGTTTCTAACATATCACGAGTGGGACCGCCGCCGTGATCGCCGACACCGGGAAGCCAAAGACAATCTTGTAAATTAGTTTGACTTTGCCATTCACAAGCATATGATGCCATTTTTACCGGATCGATGCCTTCACCGATGAGTGCAGACATAAGACTGAATACTTCACTGCCATCAGGCGATCGCCACCAAAAAGCGCCATAATCAAACTTAGTCGTATCATTCCAACGCAACTTCTGAGTGACAAAAAACTCAATTCCAGCCAAAGCGAAAAACTGCGGTAAAGTTGCACAGAAACCAAAAGTATCCGGAACCCATACTATAGTCGAAAGCTTGCCGAATTTTTCTAAAACATAGCGCTGACCATATAATAGTTGACGAGCGATCGCTTCACCACCAATCAAATTAAGTTCCGGTTCAACCCAAAAACCGCCTAAAACTTCCCAACGTCCCGCTGCTACAGCCTTTTGAATCGCTGCAAACAAATCCGGACGATGTTCTTCCACCCAAGCATAAAGTGCCGGAGTCGAATGACAGAAAATTAACTCCGGAAAATCCTCTTGCAACTTCAAAACCGACTCAAAAGTACTTTGTGCAGCTTGCCAAGTTTCACTCACCCGCCATAACCATGCTAAATCAAGGTGAGCATGACCCAAGAGATAGATTTTAGAATTTAGATTTTCGATTTTGAATTCAATCAAGTTTTGACGCATCGCCAAAAGTCTTCTTTCAACCTCTCCCTCCTCTTCCTCTGCGTCCTCTGCTTCTCTGCGGTTCGTTATCTCCCCCACCACCCCTGCCAAAACATCCAACTTATCCGGTGCAAACCTTTCCAAATAACACCGCAACACAGCCAACTCATCAGCCACAAAACCCGGATCTGGACGATTATCATCCATCGATTCATAGACAAAAAGCGATCGCACCAACGCACCTTCAGAATGTCCCGGACTTGTCAACCGTACAGCAATAATAAACTCCTCCCCTGGCGTTACCCCACGACTAAGTAACACCCTCGGTGAACAATCAAACAAATCACCTTCAACCACCAACTCACCATTAACATAAACCTGGGCAGAATCCGCCCACCAAGTCAGTGCCAAACGCAAACATAAACCAGTTAAAGGAAAAGCATGTAAATTTTGGGGAACTATTAATTTTTGCGCCAACCATAGCACTTTTCGCCCCCCAGCCCAAGCAATATGTTTTTTCTCATTCAATTCTACAGGTGTCCAAACAGACAATTCTGATAACGTAATATCCGCATTAGCTAAATCAGCTTCGTTATATAGCCAGGTAGACTGAACATTTACTTGACAACAAGAGCGTAATAGCTCAATTGCTTCCACAATCAATTTAGTATGAGATGGGAGTACAGGAGGGATCATATTTCGCTAAGATGATGGCACTTACTATAATTAACAGCTTGTCGTTTTTATTGTTAGACAGCAGTCAAAACCAATAACGACCCGCTCAATAAAAGTTCATCACTATGCCTTCTGCTTCCTCCACTCGTTATCAAAGCAGACTTTTTAACTTTGTCCATCGGCAATCGCGGCGTTTAGGCGATCGCTTGGATAGCACTTTTCGCCATCTGCAAGTCGCTACAAGTTGGTCATTACAAGCACTGCTTTATCCAGTAGTTATACTGGTGCAAAAAGCAGTCGAATCAGCCGGGAAACAACTGCACGCCCAAAAGCCGCAAAGCAGGCTAGAGTTGAAAGCAAATAATATCGATTCTCAACCGGAGACTCCCCCAGCCGCTGATACGCCGACTCAGCGAGTGTTACAAGCCCTAGAGGACAAGGAGACAGGGAGACAGGGAGACAAGGAGAATGTAAGTAAAAACTTCTTGGCGTTTTGGTGGTTCAAATTTTTTCCAAATCAAGCCAGTGCATCTAGTCTGACTTCATCTTCAACAGTTACAGACATTCCCAAGCGTCATCTGACCAGAGTGCAGGGAATAGCTACCAACTTGGAAAATCGCAATTTGGTACTCGTCACCGCCGATAATGAAATTCTTGACATTTTGACGCGCCAGCAACAAGAAAAATTACAAGATAGGATTATTGGCGAAGTTGCAGATTATTGGCATTCTTGGCAGTTAGCTACAGTAAAAAAAGAAACAGAAGTCTTACCAGAAATCGAGCGCTTGTTGACAAAGTTAACAGGTAATGCTGATCAAAGACATGCGCTACCTGAAGGAACGCAAACACAAGCTTTAGTTAATACTGAGGAACTGCTAGCATTTCTCGACGCATCTGTAGCGAAGTTAGAATCAAAGGCTTTAACACCTCTGTCTAGCGCTACGCTAACTGTGCAACAAGGCAGCCTGGAAATTATTAAAGTTGCCCAAACTCAGTTAAACATATTTCTTTACGGCAAAGAATTAACAGTTCCTGGTGAAGATATTCAAAGCGATCACTTGAGAATTCAGGCAATAATTGAAGCTGCCGTAAATTACTTTTTTGGACAACGCAGGGGTAAAAAACTCGACGCATCCCCACCAGCAAACAATGTTTCTCCAGCTTTACCTGTTAGCCGTCAATCGCCAAACCAAGATTTAGTAGCAGATCCTTGGCTGAGTTGGGTTGATTTATTTGACGACTTTGAACCAATTCAGGAAGAAGTTGTAGAAACAACAAATCCGGCTTTACCTGCCAATCAATCACCAAAGTATCTAGAAAACGGGCTAAATCGTTACCAAAATATCCCTGACATACGACCTTCAAAATTAGTAAAACGGCAAAAACCAACTACTGACTTAACCCGAACTGAAAAAGCATCAGGAAAAGTCACCACTAAAAAATCAACTGAATCAAAGATTTCCCCAGTTGCAAGTAACAAAGGCGAGATTTCTCAAAAGCAGCCTTTCCAAACAACTGAAATTGAGGCGAAACCAGATTGGATAGAAACCAAAGCAACATCAGTAGGGTATGAGAAGCACCCTTTAGAGCGAATTTTAGCATGGCTTGATGCAGCGTTGCTTTGGTTAGAAGAAAAGTTTGTCAGGCTTTTTCAATCGTTGCAGCAGTTTTGGGTAGGGAAGTAATTTGGAGTCCGAAACCTCCCGGAATTCAAATTACCGGCTTATAGCCTAAGTCTATTTCAATGCATATTTTGCAGCATTTTCTAGACGCATCCTCACCCACCCAGAACTGAAGTTCCGGGCTAATAGCTAAAGTCTACTAAAGTAGACTGAATATGTTAATCGTCTGAATCTGAAGAGGACTTCAGATATCAGCCTGGGATTTTAATCCCAGGTTGACTGTATTCAACTACAAAATTCGGCGCGAAATTGATTGACAACGCGATCTAAACCTACGGAATGGGCAGCTTTGAAAAGTAAACGATCGCCTTCTGTGACAAACTCTTTCAATCGAGCAACCAAATCGGCATGAGTCGCAAAGCATTCGGATGGAATACCTTTCGCGCTTAGGGCGTATTCTTGTGCATCTTGTCCGTCAACCAACACCAACAAACCGTCTAAATTCAACTTTCGCACCATTTCTCCCACCGAAGAGTGTAATTGCTGCGATCGCTCTCCTAATTCTTTCATCGCACCCAACACGGCAATTTTGCGCTTTCCGGGTGTATCTGCCAATAATTGCAGTGCTGCCATCATAGCTTCTGGTGCAGCATTGTATGTTTCATCTAGTATTACCACATCATTGGGTAAAGCAAAACGTTGCGATCGCCCAGACGGCATATCAACCACAACACCAGATTTCAAGCACGACCAATCAATATTTACGGCTCGCGCCACTGCCAAAGCCGCCATAAAATTAGTCGCATTATGACGACCGGGCAACGGTAAAGGCAGTTGCATTTCCCCGACTTTCACAGTCTGGTTATCAATTAAAAGCCCGTGGATATCGCCTCCAGACAAGCCATAAGTCAAAGTCTCGCCTTGCCAAACTTTCGCCGCCGTTGCCATTAATAACGGATTATCGTGGTTGAGAATTGCCACGCCAGATGACGGCATTTCAGCTAATAACTCACATTTTGCCTCAGCGATCGCTTCGGTGGAACCAAGTAACTCAATATGCGCCGTTCCCACATTGGTAATTACAGCGATCGTCGGATGTGCAATTTCTGTCAGTTCAGCAATTTGTCCCTTACCCCGCATCGCCATTTCAATCACGGCGTAATCATGTTCTGAACTTAGTTCTAGAAGAGTTTTTGGGACACCGATTTCATTATTGTAATTTCCATAAGTTTTGTGAACTCGTCCCTTAGTCCCCAAAACAGCAGCGATGAGTTCCTTCGTGGTAGTTTTGCCTACAGAACCCGTTACCCCAATTACAGGAATCTGAAAGCGATCGCGCCACCAAGAAGCAATTTGTTGATATGCTTTCAGGGTATCTTTTACCTGCAAGACAGGAAATCCAGGATTTTCGTACTCAAAATCAACGATAGCAGCTATTGCATTTTTGGCGATCGCCATTGGCACAAACTCGTGCCCATCAAACTTTTCGCCTCGTAAAGCCACAAATACTTCACCCGGTTGCAAAAAACGGGTATCAGTTTGAATAGCGCTACCCAATTGTTTTAAGCAGGCGCAAGATAAGTTTACAGGCTGGGCAGAAAGAACTTCAACTAGTTGCGTTAAGGTAGCAGAACAGGGCATAGTACTAAAAATTTTGTATTCCAAAGGATACGTTTATTAACTTCTGGAGAGAAATACTTCTTCCGGAAGTGGCGTGAGGACAAAAGCTTCTAAATCCTATAATTCTTTGGTAAAAAATATAAAGTACCGAGGTAAACATTTTTAAACTATCAACACTTACAGCAGAATTCAGGAGTCAGGAGTCAAAAGTCAGGAGTCAAAAGTCAGAATTCAGGAGTCAGGAGTCAAAAGTCAGGAGTCAAACAGCCTTCATATCTGGTTTTCAAGTCTGGTTTTCAAGTCTAGTAGTCTGCCAAGGCAACGCGTGCGGGGTTTATGGTAAGAAAATCAAGTTCTTTCCCCCCTGCTTCCCCTGCTTCCCCTGCCTAAGAAAGCCTGCCTTCACCCGTCATTTTTGGGTTGGTCGAGTACTAGGTTGTGTACCTCACTTATTTGCAAACTGCTGTAGGTTAAATTGTTTGTCCCCCACTCCTCCACTTCACGCCAAAAATAATGCCAAAGGAGCGATCGCTTCTTTGGCACAGTTAGTTTATAAGCTATAATTGATTTTCTATATTTATCCCCGGTTTTTTATCATCATCACCTGCATAACTTGTATGGCGATGTCTCTTGATATACCTAAAGCTTGATATAAATCATTTAAAAAAGTATTTTCTTCTTCAGTAACGATACCATCGGCTAATACTAAATCCGCCGTTACCGCAAAAGCCGCTTCCCGTAAGTCGGGGGGCAGAGATTCTTTAGCTGTATCAAATAAAGTATTGATACCATCCCGCTGGACAATTCCCAGGAGTTTGTCAAACAACCTGTTCATTACATCATTAGGATAACTTCTGAAAAGCTTCATCCGAGACAGAGTAGCCGTGATACCTCTTGTTTCTTCCTCAGAAAGATAACCATCGGATGCGATCGCCGCTAAGGTAACAGCAGCAAATGCTTCTGCTGGACTGAATGCTTCTTGGGCTTGACTTTGTGCGCCAAACATTTTCTCGAATAAACCCATTGTAGTTTGCTCCTTGATTTAGGTCTTAGTAGTAATCCCGCTACCTGTTGCTTACGTAGTAACTAAGTAACTTAGATAACTATCTTTGACCTTAGTGCTCTTAGTGTTCCCAAGAATTCTCAGTAGTGAACACCTGCACATAAAAGATGTGGGAAACAAGTCTACAACTAAGATTGGGGTTAACGTTGACCTGATTTTTCAATCGTCTCGATGACTGCTAACCCTATACCAGAAGCTGCGATTAGCAGTACAGCTGATACTAAGTAAGCGTTGACAAGCATTTGGAGGGCGTCGTTAAAAAAAATGTAAGTGTTCATTGCTTTATTTTACGAACTCTATCTTGCTAATACTATTTCTCTCTTCACATCCTGATTGATGTTTTTCGTTGAGAAACAACTAACATTTGCATCTTAACAAAACTTTAGCTCATTGATGACGGCTTTAGGACTTTTTATTTTTGAAGATTGTATGAACTTATAGCATGATTTGGTAAAATTCAATACTGAAAATATTTTAGTAAAAATTAGACCACCTTATACCGACGTAGAAATAATTTTCTTAATTAGTAAACTCAATAATATCAGGCAATAAAAACAGAAAATATGGACTTATTACAGTTAGAAATATCTACAAGTCGTTTATTATTACAAACTATCTCAATGAAATATAAAGAAGATATTTTTATGGAATTTAATTATAAAATTACTACTTATATGTATACTAGTCCGCCTATAAGTATCACGGAAACGGAAAAATTTATTAACGAGTCATTATCCGAAATAAAAAAAGGTGAAAATATTGTACTTGTTATTTTAAAGAAAGATTCATTAAAATTTTTAGGTTGTACGGGAATCCACGATATAAATAGTAACGAGCCAGAACTTGGTATTTGGTTAAAAAAATCAGCACATGGCAATGGTTATGGGCTAGAGACTATCATTGCACTCAAAACATGGGCTGAGGAAAACTTAGATTTTCATAATCTTGTCTATTGTGCTGATAAGGCAAATATTCCCAGCCGTAAAATTCCGGAAAAGCTTGGTGGCAAAGTTATTAGAGAATATAATAAGACAAATTTAAGTGGAAGAGTTTTAAATATTTTAGAGTATGTACTTCCTAAGGCTGGGGACTAGGGATTAGGGACTGGGGAATAGAAAAAGAATTATTACCCCTTTCTTTCTTCCGGATGTTTGACAGAAAGTTAGGGAACCACTTGTGTGAATTTCCCCAACTATAAAAACTATCTCGGACTAATAACTAAAACAGGCGAGTCTGGTTCGCGATAATAGCGCGTCATGTCGTCAAACTTTCGTAATTCGGCACGACTTACCAAAAATTCTGGTGAATTTCCCAACCACTGCTGATTTAACTGAGAAAGCATTGTACTTAAGCTTGTGCGGTCTAAATCCGGCGAAATATCGCCAAAATAACCTAATGTAATGTGTGCTGTAAAGTGATAATGCTGTTCAATGCCTAAAGCAACTAGCTGGGGATTTTGATAAATTGTCCTACGAAAGTTAATAATTTGCTCGTAGCAGCTTTCATCCTGGGGTACTAAACAAACGCCTATAGCTCTTGGCATTACAATTAGTCCTAACATCTGCCAGCGAATCAGATTATTCCGGTTTGTGATGGATTGTTGATATTGCTGGAAGATTTCGGCAATGCAAGAGCGTAACTCTTGTTCAAATTGGGGATTTTTTTCGCAGGCATCGCGGTAAGCATTATCCCAAATTAAGTCTGCCAAAGTTAGATGAAAGCTGCTAGAAGGTAGAGGAACAATCAAATTAGGGTTTTTTAGCAGCTGCAACAGTTCCTGTTGGTAAGTTTGTAATTTGGCATAGAAAGCAGAGTTTTCCGATTCTTCTTCCCCCGGTGGGGTAATTATCGTATACCCAGGAAAGGGTACAGCTTTTCTTCCTCCGTTAATATCCGGCTGAAACTTGAAAGATTCCTGTATATGCTGGATTTGGGATCTGTAAGCTTCTGGCAGCGTCATTCTTGCTACCCGATTTAAGTAAGTTTGATAGTTGTCGTCCAATCTTTAATGCCTCCCGCCCTTACGTTTATTGATTTTAGGGAAATTTCTCATGATTTAAAAAGTATTTAGATTTTCTTGCACTGAAGAAGCCATGATATTTTAACTTGAGGTTGTTTTATGCCAGTTTACGTTTATTGGGGTGAGGATGATTTTTCCATAGAAAAAGCAATCGCTCTTTTACGCGATCGCATCCTCGATCCCAATTGGATCAGCTTTAATTACACTACAATTTCCCCAGATCAGCCGGATGCGGCGATAATAGCACTTAATCAAGTTATGACACCGATTTTTGGCACTGGTGGACGCTTGGTATGGCTGATGAATACTACTCTCAGTCAGAATTGCCCAGACAATGTATTAACAGAATTACAGAGAACGCTGCCAGTAATTCCGGAAGACTCATTTTTATTGCTTACAAGTCGTAATAAACCAGATGAACGCCTCAAATCGACAAAATTACTGAAACAATATGCTAAAGAATTCCGCGAATTTCCGCTGATACCGACTTGGAAGACGGACTTGCTATTGCAATCAGTCAATCAAGCTGCTGAAATCGTCGGTGTGAAACTCAGTCCCAAATGTGCAGAACTTTTAGCAGAGTCTGTAGGTAATAATACACGCTTGTTATACAATGAACTGGAGAAGTTACGGCTTTATACTGAAGGCAGCAATCAGCCTTTAGAGGTTGACATTGTTGCTCGGCTAGTCAGAAACACTACACACAACAGCTTTCAATTAGCGGATGCAATCATTATGGGGGACACAGCCAAAGCTTTAGCAACCTTAGCCGATCTGACGAATGCTTCTGAACCTGGTTTGCGGATAGTAGCTACACTAATTAGCCGATTTCGCACATGGTTATGGGTAAAAATTATGATTGAAAGTGGAGAGCGGAATCAACAAGCGATCGCTCAAGCTGCTGAGATAGGCAATCCCAAGCGCATTTACTTTTTACAGCAAGAAATAAAGTCTGTTTGTTTGCCGCAACTTATTTCTACTTTACCTCTACTATTAGAGTTAGAAGTTAGCATCAAGCAAGGAGCTTCAGAGATATCAACACTCCAAACTAAAGTTATCGAACTTTGCCAATTATACCGATAAAGCTGACAAAAAACATAAAGCTTTTATGGATTATCTCTTTCCTTGGAACTTCTAACTTCTAAAATAAATCAAAGTTATTAAGATATCCCTACTGTATTTCTGTGTCAGCTCGCATATGAAGATAATTTCCTATTTATTTTTCCGACGTAGCCTGCAACGAACGCTTGACAAATCCTTTTTGTTTAGTGCTATAGCCTTGGTGAGTCTTGCTTCTAGCGCTTTTGCTTTCAGTTCCCAAGTTGATGCTCAAAGTCCAACTGAAATTAGAAATTATGCCAAATCAGTCTTAGCAATGGAGCCAGAGCGACGCCAAGCATTTGACGAAATTAAAAAACTTATTGGCGATAGACAAATTCCTCAGATTGTTTGTAGCAACTCCAACAGCCTCAGCGGTTTGCCAAACAAGGCACGAGATATTGCAGTAAATTATTGTAATCGATCTCAAAAAATAGTTGAACAAAATGGTCTTAGCATTGATGATTTTAACAAGATTACTAGAGACCTACAAAGTAATGAAGACTTAAAACGTAAAATTTACAATACGCTACTCGATTTGCAAAACAATCGTTAGTGGTGGTAGATAAATGTTTCGGAATACTTAAAATTTATGTGATTATAAATTAGCTCCCCTGAATTTATTCAGGGGCAATAAATATTTCTTGCTTAATAGTAAATAATGATTAAGGACTGTTTTAATTAACTACTTGTTCCCCCCTGAAGGCAATTGATGATTCTCAGGCGATCGCACTCATAGCCCTACTAATGATAACTATGTTTGTATGAAAAATTACTTTACTATAATTACAACTAATAATCAGTTTTATAGAAAAGATTGTATATAAATACATCAGTATTAAATTGAATCTTTGTTGCATTAGGGAGATCCAAAAAATAAAATATCAACAGGCATAACCTAGATTGAACTACCGCAACCAACCATTTCAATACACGGCTGGATATTTTATTACTTGTAAGTGCCTTACCCACAATTGCAGTAAAACCCCTCATGCAAGTGCAGAGGAGTTAAGTGTGGAGTTATCTTTTCGGCATTGCAAATATATCAATCTTAATTGAGGAGTGAAACTGTTAATAAAATAGTACATAATTACATTTCACTAATCAATTCTGATTGTTGATTTTTCTTAGTTCTCGGTGTCAACTAAAGCATAAAGTAACCGCGTAACTAGCTTGCGAGACTTGAACCAAATTCTTCACTTTAGCCTCCTTTAGTCAATATTACCTTGGCGCTTGGCGTGAATGTTCTTCATGTGCTTCTTGACGGTATTGAGGCTAATATAAAGCTGGAGAGCAATTTCTTTGTAGCTGTAGTTGGAGCGATAAAGAAGCCAAATTTCTGCTTCTCGTGGGGTTAAGTCGTATTTTTTGACTTCAGCGATCGCTACATTTTTTAATGTCTCATATTTATTTTCGATTGTCACTAATAAGCAAGGACGTTGTGACGGATCTACATCTAGCCATCTTACCCGCAAGCGAAAAATATTTAACTTATTTACCACAAACTCATCAGAGAAAATGATGTGTTGGTTGGGAAATAAACTCCGATCAATTAACCATTTGCAATGATCCCAAATTGCTGGTGGTACAAAGTTAGCCTGAGAAATCCCTTGACTTATTTGAGAACAAATGATTCTTGCGGATGCATTAGCATGAACAATTTCTCCTATTTCGGTCAAGATTAAGATGCCATCTTGTAAGCCTTCAATTACTTTTTGTAAAAAATCTAGTTGTTTTATTTTAGAATTAGCATTATTTGAGTATTGCGATTCAACGGTTGTTGTTGCTAATGTGTTTGTTATGCTTATCATATTAAATGCTTCAATCAAAATACTATTTATTTAGTAGTTTGATTTGCGTAAACATATGCAGCCTGAGTTATCTGCATGACCCTAGCTATACTGAAACAAATGAGAAAGAGGGGGAAAGGGTAAAGGGTAAGAGTGTTCCAATAAATGATCCAAAGCCTGTCATTGCGAGCGCAACGAAGTGAAGCGTTCGCGGAGCGAACATTCCGCTTCTCTACGAGACGCTACCGCGAACGCTCCATTCGCAATGACAATTGGGCATTTTTTTACTTGGAGTACTCTAAAGGGAAAAAATGAACCCCATATTTAAAAATATAGTATTTAAAATCAGTAAGACTGGAAATTTAATCTTTAATTCTTAGGTGCGTCCAACAAGACTGGCAACTACTGTTGCTAACTCAGCCGGTTCAACAGGTTTAGGTAAATGTAGCTGATAACCGGATTGTATGGCTCGCATTCTATCCTCTGCTCTAGCATATGCTGTCAGGGCTGCTGCGGGAATATTTCCACCTTTCTCTGGGGGTTGCGATCGCACTTTGCGAATCAAGGAGTAACCGTCTTCTTCTGGCATTCCGATATCGCTAATTAAAACATCTGGTTTCCAGTGTGCTATAATCTCTAGCGCTTCTTGGGCTGATGCAACCGCCTGAACTTCGGCAGCGCACTGTTCAAGTACGGTGGTGATAAAGTCACGAATATCAACTTCGTCATCTACCACTAGCACGCGGATACCCATTAAGGAGGGGGAAGGGAAGGAGGGGGAGAGGGGGGGAGGGAAAGAGGGGAGTTGTTCTGTTTGTCTGTTTGTCCGAGTTTGGCGTTGAGTAGTGGCAGCTTAAGTGTGAATTTCGCGCCTTTGCCTTCACCAGCACTTTCTACATAAACAGTACCACCATGTAATTCTACTAAATGACGCACTATTGATAATCCTAATCCTAATCCGCCGTGGGATCTGGTGCTGGAACTATCTGCTTGACGAAAGCGATCAAAGACGTAAGGCATAAATTCCGGTTTTATACCAATCCCTGTGTCGCTTACCGTAATTTCCACATGAGAATTAATTCGCTGTAAACCGACTTCCACGCGCCCCCCTTGGGGTGTAAACTTAATTGCGTTGGATAGTAGATTCCAAACAATTTGCTGCAATCGTCCAGAATCACCGAGAATTAATTCAATATTTCGGTTAATTGAAGTTTCGATCTGGATTTGTTTTGCATCAGCCGCTAGACGTACAGAATCGAGTGCTGATTCTATAATCGGCACTAAATCACAACTGCGGACATTGAGACGCAACTTGCCTCGAATCATCCGCGAAATATCTAGTAAGTCTTCAATCAACTGTGTTTGTGCCCTAGCGTTGCGCTCGATTGTCTCTAAAGCTTTAGCAGTTTGAGTTTCGGTAAGCTTGCGCGAAGAACGTAGCATCTGTGCCCAACCGAGGATAGCGTTGAGAGGCGATCGCAATTCATGCGATAATATTGCTAAAAATTCATCCTTCATCCGGTTTGCTTCAGTCAACTGCTCTGTTTGCTGCTGCAAAGAAGTAATCAAGCTTGCTCTTTCCATTGCGATCGCTATCTGGTCACAAACCGCTTGCATCATCCCAATTTCATTTTGGGTAAAGCTATTTTTACTACGACTGGCAAAGGAAAGTGTACCTAAAACTCGTCCCCGCGCTATCAACGGATAACCATAATACGCGGTAATCCCAACAGCGCGAATCAGTTCTGTTTTCACATCCGTTGATTGCTGCACATTCTCTAAAGCAATTGCACGGTGTTCCATTGCAACTGTACCGGACACCCCTTGCCCAAACTTCAGCCACTCAATGTCTTTAGCAAGTTCTTCGGAAATACCACTGTAGGAACTTAGCCGCAAGACTGGCTTGTTTTCTTCAACCAAATAATTAAAATAAGCATCTAAACGAATTTGCTCGGCAAGTTTTTGGAATAAGCCATCGAGCAGTGTTACTGGTTGCTGACTCGATAGTAAATCGCTTGCGGTGCCAAATAAAAGCTGAAGCCTTTTATAGCCTAATGAAAGTGCATTTTCTACCCGCTTGAGCTTGGTGATATCTTGAAACATGAAGATACACGTAGCTCCAAGACCGTGCATTGCTGGCAGAGTATCTGCATATATTAGCAGCGATCGCACACCTCCAGGCGTGTGCCAATTTATTTCCACTCCATCGAGACGTTCACCACGAGCAACTCTTACTGCTGGTATTTGTTCGGTGGGGATAGGATTTCCTGCCGTATCGGTGATGTCATAAGTTGTGTTATAATCCTCTACTGATTGAGCTAGGGGAAATTTGCCTCCAGCTAATTCGTCAGCCGCTCGATTGGCGAAAGTTATTCTTGCCGTTCCTGGTTCGATAAACAGCAATGGTGTCGGCATTAAGTTAAGAGCATCTTCTAACCATTTTTGCTGATTTTGTAGAACTTCTTCTGCTTGCTTGCGGACGGTAATGTCGTCAGTGACGCCAAGAATCTGGTATATTTCACCTTTCTCATCTAAGATTGGCACATATTTGATTAATGTAGTGCAAATGCCATAATCAGGTAAATTTATTCTGGCTTCTACAGTTTGTAAAGTGCGCGTTTGTTGTGCTTTTTTTAAAGTTGGTAAATAAGCGTTTGTAATTTCTGGTGGAAAGATTTCCTCGTCAGTGCGTCCTTTGATTTCCTCTAGTGACTTATTAGTGCGTTGCAAACCCGCAGTGTTGACAAATTGCAATCGCAGTTCGGCATCATATATACCAAACACATCGGGGATATTATCAATAGCCAAGCGAAATTTTTCTTCGCTGCGACGTAATGCGGCTTCTGCAAGAGTGCGATCGCTTAAGTCTAAAATAAAAGCTACTGACTGTTCGCGTTTTTCTCCCCGCAGGGTGTAACCAACTAGAACCGGGACGCGACTGCCATCCTGACGAATGTATTCTTTTTCATAAGGAGTACAAGCACCAGTTAATTTGGCTTCGGCGATCGCAATTTCATCCAAATGCAGATATTCTGGTGGTGTGATCTCAATCCAGTCTATTTTCCCGGCTACTAAATCCTCTTGCGTGTAGCCGATAATCCGCAAAAATTCGTCATTTGCCTTGAGGATACCCCCGTAAATGTCGCCAAAGAGAATGCCGATGACGTTAGCATCTACGAAACCCATCAATTTTTGTTCGTTTTCTTTCAGCGCATTTAAAGCGCGATCACGTTCTAAGCTAAGGTGTTCAATTAATGCTGCACTTTGCCAAATCAAAACGACGAAACTGACAATAACGATGATGGCAAACATTGACACTGCAAACGCCCCATCATACTGTTTTTGACGTAGACCCTCTACGATGAACCAGCCTAGCACAGAAGGAAGTGCGATCGCGGCAAACAATAAACGCCTCGCAAGCAAACCACCGTCAGTATCACTTATTACTACCTGCATCAACCCTTGCTCTGGACAAGTCCAAAGAATGCCCACACAGACTACTATGAAAGTCAGTGCCGTCAGTAACGTCATAGATGTTGTGTAAGGAGCAACACCGTAAAGCACTTTTACTTTGTACGCATAGCCGATGACAGCTTGTAAGGAAATCAAAGCAGCTATCAGGGTAAGAATTTGGGCATACCAAAAGCTACGGCGGGTTTTTTGATGAATAATCAGCTCTATAGCTCTACCAACCAGCACAAAATTCAGTGCCGTATTTAACCCCATTCGCCCAGGATAAAATGTGGTTACAGAAGGTGACGAGTTACGCAAGAGCAGTTGATCAATACCAAAATTCCAGCCGAACAGATATTCAACCAGCGTGAGCAAACCAATTAAGATTACTGCTACTGAACACACCCTTGAAAGCCATAAGGTTCGGGGAGATGGGAAGTGGGAAAGTGGGGGAGTGGGGGATGGGGGGAAAGAAGAATTATTCTCCTTGTCTTCAAGCAGTCCCCTTGTCTTCAAAGAGTCCTCCTTGTCCCCCTTGTCCCCTTGTCCCCTTATCCCCCTATCTCCTTCTTGCGACAGCCACAGCGAAACCCCAGACAGCACAAAGCACAATGCTGTATTCGCTTTCATTGTTGAGGTACTGTTCCAAAAGCCATGCGTAACAATTTCGATGTTGAGCCACGACCCAAGCAGCACTAAGCCACCAACACAAATAGCGATCGCACTGGCAATTTTTCCAATAAGTTTGGCTGAAAATGTCAGGAGTATATCATGCAGATGCAAGCGGTTGCCTTTTAACATTGAGGTTTGTTTAACTGCATCTATCTAAAGCGGCACAGTTGGTATTTCTTCCGTTATAAAATCTTGTACCCACTGTTTTTCATGCTACTTATTCAAATTATTTTTACATCTACCTTTGTGCAGATTTTATGATTTTGGGCATTGGGCAACCCCCTTCAGAGAATTCACGCATTCATGCATTCAAAATTAAGAATCTTTTATTGAAATATAGTTTTTCGGCGTTGCTGAATTCGGATATGAATTTGTTTCACGCAGAGGAGCCACTGCGTTGCGGAGCCAGTGCCGTGCGGGGGTGGAGGAGTTTGAGGCATCTGGCGTTGGGGTTCCCCCCGTTGTAGCAAGTGGCGTCCGCAGAGTCGCAGAGAGTAAGGCTTTAAGATGCTTGATTTTTAAGTTTCATACTTCAATTCAGCAACGCCAGTTTTTTTAATACCGCAGCATAGCCAATGAGATATTCCAGAACAATCCATTCTTCCTCTTGTTTAAAAATCTTTCTTCGCCAGTCCCCCAACAGGAGAGCCAGTCACCTGCAAAGGAGGGAGCGCGCTCCCACAGAGGGTTTGCGTCAATAGCGAAGTAACGGTCTTGGTTTCCCGGCAGATGAATGCAACTGAGGTGTCTCCCGAAGTGGAGCATAGCCGCGTTGGAAACCAGTAGAATTGTGCTGGACTCACCAGTCTCCAGTCCCTGCTTCTTGGGGAACTACTTTTTCCCACTCATCGTCTACTCAGAGAACGTATTTAATTTTACTAATGTCGCTGCTCAATCAGCAATCGAACAGCTATCGCGATTATCGGATTGGGGTCAATAATCTATTTTCCTCGATCCGCTGGTACGGTGTAGCTGCCAGATGTGTCCGCTTAAGTACCTTGGGAGAGGCATCCTCAAAGTTTGCATTCAAAATTTCTTATTTAAAGGTTTTTTCTGATTTTTCTCTATATATACAGCAATTCTGGCTTGCTCATCATAATAACGCAGACATAACACTCTTTCATGCCTCTGATTTTGCTGTTAACTTTGAAAAAAGTTTGCAGGTAATTAATTGGATATGAGCAATATTGTTTATATTTACAATCACCCTTTATAACATCTAGATCAAATCACAAACCACACATTTTTGCAACCAAAGCCCTATATACTAGACTTTAATCAAATTTGGGCTTTTGTAAATTGAAATACTAAAAATGATAAGTTTTTCGATGACATACTAGCGTATCTACGGTTTTTCAGGTTTAGTAAAAACTATATCCAACGTAATCAAAAACCTCAAAATTTATGTGGTGTGAAAATCAACAGAGGAGTGAAAGAATGGATTTACGTAACTACGCATTGCAAATCCTCAAAGAAACTAGTCGAACTTTTTACATTCCAATTAGTATTTTACCACCAGGATTGCAAGAAGCAGTTTCATCTGCATACTTGTGTATGCGTGCGATTGATGAAATTGAGGATCATCCAGAACTAGATAATGCCACTAAGGCAAGATTACTGCAATCAATTAGTTTGACATTACAAGCAGGTGTTGATGGCTTCGCCGTTGATGCTTTTTCTGTGGGATTTAGGAGCCAGGAAGATTCTTTAGCAGAAGTAACTCTGGGGATACGAGAATGGGCACTATTAGCACCTGAGGGCATCGCACCTCGGATTTGGGATGCGACTGCGGCGATGGCGGATCGCATGGCATACTGGGCAGGAAAAAACTGGAAAATTCATACAGAGTCTGATTTAGATCGTTATACCTTTGGAGTTGCAGGTGCAGTAGGCTTGTTACTCTCCGATATATGGGCATGGTATGATGGTACTGATACAAACCGTACCCATGCGATCGCTTTTGGTCGCGGCTTACAGGCAGTTAACATTCTCCGCAACCATAATGAAGATTTGACCCGTGGGGTAAACTTCTTTCCAGATGGTTGGAATGCATACGATATTCAAACTTATGCTCAACGTAATCTAATTTTAGCAGATGCTTACACCAAAGCCCTTCCTGCTGGTCCGGCATTAGATTTTTGTCAAATTCCACTCACATTGGCTCATGGCACCCTTAACGCCCTTGCTAATGGCAAAGATAAACTTAGCCGTAGTGATGTTTTAGCACTGATTGAGCAGGTGACGAATCTGAGCAAGTGATCTCTGAATAAGGTAAAATTATAAGGGTAAAAGTCTAAGAAAAAATGTTTTTTAGCTTTTACCTTTTATTTTTTTCTTCTCTCTCATCTCCTGAGATTTTCATTGTTTTATTTAATTTTTATTTAATGCGACTTGTGGTTTATTCATATACTCAAATAGCTTGGGTTCGGGGAAATCAAATTGTTGGTGCATCTGCGAATAATGAAATTGCATCATACTATCTAACCTCTGCATGATACTCGGATTTGCCCCTGTGAAACTTTCTAATAGTTAACACGCACGTTGAGCTAATACAAGTACTTTTTCGTCGGTTGTATCTGTGCCTTTGTTCATTTGTTCTTGCAGCAAACCAAACAAGTTTTGCCAATCGTTTTCTACTTGCTGAATAACCTCATCACCAAGTAATTGTTTTCGTTGGTCTAAATATTGACCTTGTTCTAGTGTGTAATGTTTCTTGAAGAGATTTTCTGCCATTGTACTCACAGTTTTTCACTCATTTATTTCCTTTTCACGCATCGACATTTTTACTGTAGAACCTGACGTTACGTGAGGTGCAAGTCAAAATTTTTGAGATATTGTTTAGTTGTTATAATCGAGGGCGTGCTTATTTTGATAAAAGCGTACTGCACTAGATAAAATAGCCACAAAGGCGATCGCCCTTTTGCCGAACAACTTGCTGGGAACTGTTTCTGGTTAAACAAGCGTCATAGGCGAAAGTAAAAGTTATAGTTATGAATTAGGAGTTATGAGTTTTTCTTCCCCCACCTCCCCCACTTTCGTACAGACTTTCTACAGCCGAACATCTTTACCCCACTTCTGCCTCTGCTCTTCCCATTTCGGGGTAAGTAGTTGAAAATAGGTTGAATGTGTTTCAAATGATTCAACTTTATGCCTAGAACACCGAGCGAATTTGCAGTACACCTGATGATGGATGGTGGACACCGGGAAGAAATACGCTTTCCCACAATTCAAGATTTTCAGAAGTGGTACAGTGGCGAACTTATGCCAAAAGCTGCTTCTAATGACTTTATCAGCGTACCCATCAAAAATATTTCCGGTCAGGGAGAGTATATGGTAGTACGTCCCTCTCGGATTTTAGCAATCCGGGTAGAACCTGTTTTTAGTTCTAGTGTTGAAAGATTCAACTAAATCATGAGAAAAACCCTTGCTTTGCTTTCCTTGAGTTTGGGAGCTGCTTTTATTATCCCACTCTGGTCAGCTGTTGCTCAAATTCCTAGTTTACCACCGCTGCCGTTACCAAACAATCCTGAAGCTCCGCCAGTGGTAATACCAGTACCAACAGTTCCGCAGGTACAGCTGCCGCTAAAACCGATGGAATTAGCAGCTGATTGTACTTCCCAGTCTGCTTGCTTGGGTTGGGATGAGCAAATTTGGAGTCGAGGGGGTAAACCAGGCGATCGCGACGCACTCTTAGCATCGATTGACAACAGTCTGAGTTATCTGCAAAAAGATAAGGCGATCGCCGTGTATCAGAATTATCCAATTAAGGAAATTACTCTTGATCGCGTCCGTCGGAGTTTGCTGCGCTTCCGTCAATTAATTGTTAACTCCAACTCTCCAGCTCAACTGCAAGCTGCTGTCCAGCGGGAGTTTGCCTTTTATAAATCGGTAGGTAACGACGGCAAGGGTACTGTTAAATTTACTGCATATTACGAGCCTGTTTATACTGCAAGCCGGGTTCGCACAAATGTATATAAATATCCCCTTTATCGACTACCCCCAGACTTTGAGAAATGGAGTAAACCGCATCCGAAACGGATACAGCTAGAAGGAAAAGATGGTTTGCTTGGAGATAAAAGTCGGTTGCGCGGTTTGGAAATATTGTGGTTCCGCGATCGCTGGGAAGCATACATGGTGCAAATCCAAGGTTCTGCTCAAATTAAGTTAACCAACGGAACTGCAACCAGTATCGGCTATGCAGGTGGTACAGATTACCCTTGGACAAGTATAGGGCGAGAATTAGCAAAAGACGGCAAAGTAACTTTGAAACAACTGACCCTCCCACGGATGACTGAGTATTTTCAGCAACATCCGCAAGAGTTAAATAATTATCTACCCCGCTGGGAAAGGTTTGTTTTCTTCAAAGAAACCAACGGTGAAGCAGCTACCGGCAGTATTAATGTACCGGTGACAGCAGAGCGTTCTATTGCTACAGATAAGTCTCTCATGCCTCCTGGCGCATTAGCGCTAGTTAATACGTCACTTCCCTATCCCACCGCGTCAGGACGGCTAAATTATCGTACAGTCAGCCGCTTTGTGCTCGATCAGGATACAGGAAGCGCCATAAAAGGACCAGGACGGGTAGATTATTTTATGGGAACTGGCAAATTAGCAGGCGATCGCGCTGGGGTTACAGGTGGTAATGGATCGCTTTATTATTTACTCTTGAAGGAATAGGGAGTAGGGACTAGGGAATTTTTCTTTTCCCATTCCCGATTCCCCATTCCCTAGTCCCTAGTACGGTGGATAACCAAAATCATCTTCATCCGCATAAACATAAGAACTAGAAACCCCTGCCATTTCCATCTTCGGTGCTTCTAGTTTTACAGCTTCCTTACCAAAATCTTTGTATTCTTCAAAGTTTTTGGAAATAATCGCCGATTCCGGAGAGTCGGAAGCAATCAGATATTGTGTTAACGTCGTCACTGTCGGACGTTTATAATCTACTGTTGAAGCCACCATAACTGTATTGGGTTCAATTCCTCTTTCTTCACACTCAATTATTGGGCAAAAAATCCCGTGAGCGTGGAATAGTGGACCTTTTGATGTTATAGGTTGCTTGCGATATGCAGCATAAGCTTTTTCTAGTTCAGCGGCGAAACCACCGACGATTTTGCCTTGTTGATATTCGCAGTAAGTTTTGCTAAAACTTGCTCCGGCTGCGCCATTTAAAGTTAATTGTAGCGGTGATTCATGTAAAAACTTTTGCTTTTCTCCTACCAAAAAAATTAGGTAGCGAGTAAAGGTTTTAAACTTAAGTTTGTCTGCTAAAAAAGCATCATAATTTTCTTTTAGTGTTCCCAATTTTAAACCACTTTCTCTGTCTTTTACAGACAATGGACCCTTACGCACTATAACTAGGCGTGGGGTGGTGGAGATAAATACAGATTCGACTCCAGAGGTAAATTCATGTTCTACCTGCTGCCAATTTTCATCAGCTTGAAAGCCAACAGCATGGGCATTATCTAACTTAATTGCTAATCCGTGGGGCTGCATCCCATCTGTGCCATAGCGAGGATTAATCATCTGACACCACGGGATGACTTGAGAAGGGGGTGCGTTAAATTTATCGTCCTCAAAGTCGAATTTTGCAGATGCTTTCATCGTTTTCGGCTATTAAAGTGTTTTGCTAAATAAGTTTATCAGTGCAGGCAAGAGATAAGGCGTTAATCTTAAAGGCGGTTTTACTAGATTAAGATGAAATCATTCGATATTGCAATACATAATACTAAGTATTTAGACTCACGCCGCCCCAGACACTCCATTACGGAAGATGATGATTGAGGATAGTTCAATCACTGTAGTCTGTTTACTTGAAAATTGGTGTAATGTTGTGCATTTGCGATCGCCTCAAGCTACATGTCTATTGGTTGTCGTTGATTCATTAATAGTAGTATGCCATTGAAGTTTAGCTAAAAATGCCTTTGCTGCCAAATCGACTATTTTAATGATTAGGTGTTACGGGTTGATAGTTTTTTGGGAATACTCTTAAAAGAGTGACAAAGAGCGAAATGGCGCTAACGCATTCAACTCTGCAAAACTGGTCATGAAAAACTGCATTTCTATTCATCACCCTATAATAGATTATACGCACTAAAATATGTATTAATACTTAGTTATTTCCCAGGAGGGAGCAAGATGGGATTCACTGAAGATATTGCCAAGCTGTCCGAACAAGTGCGTAAGCGATCTGACCAAGTTCTTGGCGAAGAATCTACTAAGATGGCTTTGATTGTTCCTTTTTTAAGCGCTCTTGGCTACGATGTTTATGACCCAAGCGAAGTAATGCCTGAATACGTGGCAGATTTTGCTATTAAAAAAGCAGGACAGTTTGAAAAAGTAGATTATGCCTTAGCCATTAATAGTACTATAGTTATGCTCGTAGAAGCAAAAGCCCGTGGTCAAAAGGCTGAAGCACATGATGGGCAAATTAGCCGCTATTTTAATGGACTTCTGACAACAAAAATAGCTATCGTCACTAATGGTATTGATTACCGTTTTTTTACTGACTTACGTGACAGAAATGTCATGGATAAGGAGCCTTTTTTTATATTTAACATCCTTGAATATGAACTAAAAGATATTGAGAATCTTAAATTCTTTCACCGTGATAATTTTGATGCGGCAGCTATTACCAATCATGCTGAAGAGATGGTTTATGTAAAAGGTATGACTCAGCTTTTAGGTAATCTTTTACGTTCTCCTTCAGAAGAATTTGTTCGCTTTTTAGTGGCTGAACTTGGGACGGTTGCCCCAAGTTATGAAATTCAAGGTCGAATTACTGGTAAGGTGATTGAGAAATTCAAGCCGATTGTCAAAAAATCGATTCAGGGAAGTTTAGTAGAGTTAATGACTCGCTCACTCAGCCAAGAAATAGTTCAGCCAGTCGAGGTTGAAGTAGAACAAGAGATTGAGGAAGAGGAAAAAGAGCAAGAATCTCAAGAATCAAAAATAGTCACAACCGCTGAAGAAATCGAAGCCTTTGAAAAAATTAAAGCGATTACACAAACATCAAAAACCTATAAATTTGAAGTTAAGTATAAAGATACTGCTTCCTACTTTGGCATAAATCTTGGCAAAACAACTTGGTGGTTTTTGCGACTGTATTTGTCTTCACAGAAAAAAAGTTTTATTACTCGTCTAAATGTAGATGAAGTAAAGTCTCTAGCGCCAGAATTTGAAGTACACGAAGTAACAGCTTCAATAGGGGATGCAGCATCAAAAGTAATCATTACCTCTGTGAGTGATATCGATAAGCTTGCATCATTGATTCTCAGGTGCTATGAAGCAGAAGCGACTAAGCACCAAGCATTCATACCAGATGCAATCAGAATGGAAAAATCAGCTTAACTCAGGGCATCCATTCTAAAAGGACACCTACCCGACTATCTTTTTGAAGTCGGGAATTTTGCTTTTGAATATCTGTAGATAAACGCAAATTGGAAGTAATAGCATATCCAAGCGAAAGCTGTGTTAAACCAACTTCTTCATCGCTACCGGGAGAAACCCAACTCTGAGTTAAAGAAATATCTGCCGCACCACCGCGAGATAAAACTAACAGCAGCTTTGCGCCTAAATTCACTCCATCGGTTGTATAGCGATTTGTTTGCAAATGTCGATAACCAACGACGGGAGCGATATTGACGTAGCTACCCAAAGGACGCAAATAATAATGTAAGTCAGCACCATAAGCCTGACGCTTACCATTAAATGCCGTTTGATATTCGCCACTCACAGTCAAACCAGTACGCCCAATAAAAATATCTTCCACACCTAAAACCACCCCAAATGCTTGTCCCGTGGAAGGAAATTCCGAAGAACCCAGTCGCAAACGAGTCCGAAAACTAGGATCATTTTTAATTTCTTGCAAAATATTCGGTACATTACGTCGCCACCGTTGTAAAACTGGACTATTCTTTATAATTTCTGGACTTAAATCCAAATCCTCGGCGGATGATGGCTTTACCTCTGGTTGAGATTGACACCAACCAGGAGTAGCTACCAAAAATAAGCAAATATTTAGTAAAAAGCCGAAAGTTGAGAGCTTTTCTTTCATTGTTTAATGTAGAAAGCGCTAGGGCGTGTTTTCAAACTGCTGACACCCTCGAAGGGTGCGGCTATACGAACAAAGTCCGCCTGCGCGGACTACGGAATAATAAGGTTGGAAGCCTGGGTCGGCAGGCTTTGTTCGTATAGCCTTAGGCTTTAGCCTAAAGGCTTTTCGCATTTGAAAACACGCCCTAAAGCGCTTACTACGATTTACCATAAAAAAAATGGTTCTGTTAAGTACAGAACCACTAAAGCTTTCGCAAATCTGTTATAACCTAGCGAACTGCGCCATGAGTAGCAGCTGTATCAATTGGTTTCATTAAGTACAGCCGTACAAATTGCCAGCCATTGGAGACGTATAACGGTAGCTTTTGGAAGAATTGGAGGAATTTGGGAGTGCTGGACTTAACGATCGCACCCAATTTCTCATTATTCTTCAGACAAATATCCAATCGCTGATAAAACTCTGGTTTATCGACATCTAGCATTATCGGGAAGACTCTACCTGCGTTTTCGTTTGTCTTCTCAATCACTTGAATGTCATATTCTCGCGCATCCAAACCAATCGACGCATAAAAGTCTTTACGTTGGATGTCATTGAGATACATCGTGCCAAAGACTGACAACAGAAAGAAACGACACCATAGCCGCGCTTTCCAATCATTCAATATTTGCGGCTGCGATCGCATGATTGCATCAAAGAAATCGCTGTGGCGGTTTTCATCCTGACACCAGTTTTCAAACCAGCGGAAAATCGGATAAACGCGATCTTCTGGATGTGCGTCTAAGTGGCGGAAAATCGTGATATATCGCCAATAACCAATCTTTTCTGAAAGATAAGTTGCGTAGAAGATAAATTTCGGTTTAAAGAAGGTGTATTTACGGCTCTTGGTTAAAAAGCCCAAATCCAGCGACATATTAAAGTCTGACAGCGCTTTGTTCAAAAAGCCAGCATGACGCGCTTCATCGCGTGACATCAGATTGAAGCACTCTGCCAAAACAGGGCTTTTATCCTTTAAACGGCGTCCGAGTTCTTTATACAGCAAAAATCCTGAAAACTCCGCCGTACAAGAACGTTCGAGAAATTCAACGAACAAACGGCGAGTGTCCCCGTCAATATGATCCCAGGATTGTTCAAACTCCGCATCCCGAACAAAGTGATGGCGGTTGTAGTCAGCGCGAAACTCGTCGAGAATCGCTCTCAACTCGTCTTCGTTGACTGAGATATCCATCTGCGCCATTTCATCAAAGTCAGTGGTATAAAACCGGGGTGTCAGCAGGGTTTCTTTTGCGGGGACTTTAATCCCTGGACGCATTTCTTCAAAGCCTGGTTTTTTTAGGGAGTCTACCATGTCTTGATTATGTGAAGTGTCTTTTTCTTTTGAGCGACTGAGAAAGCTTTGGGTAATGCTCTCACAAGGCGCGATAGAAGGCAATATCTATTTGTATAAACATCAGTCTACCAAGGCGGGGGGTAGTGAAAGCTACTGTCAACGTTAAGAGTTGCAACAAATTAAGACTTGCAACAGAATATATCTTTTTTCGGAATTGGCGATCGCTAATCGGTAATTATTCCTTAGATCATCTACCAAGCGCCAAAATCACCCTATCGGGTGAATCGATTGCAGGAAGTATAGTACCACGCGCCCAACGTAAATAGAATTAGAGCGAATCCAAGGGATTAAAACCAAGATGAACGTCGAAAGCAACAATAAAAAAGACCGTATTTTTATCTCCTACATGTTGAATGTAGTCGGGTTTTTCGGCTTCTTGAGCGGACTGCACCGTATATATAATGGCAAGACCGGAACGGGTTTGCTGTGGTTGTGTACCTTTGGTGTATTTGGTGTTGGACAATTCATTGATCTGTTCCTCATCTCTAATATGGTTGAAGAACACGATCAGAAGCTTAGGTTAAAAGCGGGTTTGTCTCCCTTGGGTGTGCCGTTGACTCAAGCTGCTGTTGCTTCCCAAGTTTATCAACCCAGTGGCGATCAACTCATGGTTAAGCTCTTGGAAGCCGCAGAAAGTCGCGGTGGTACGCTAACTGTAACGCAAGGGTAAGAATAGATAACGACCCCGTTACCGGAGCCGTCACCTATCACTTTCACGAAATTTAAGAATTTTGTTAATGGTTAGTGGTTAGTGGATAGTGGTTATGCTTTTTTCAACTAACAACCAACAACTATCAACTATCAACTAACAACCAACAACTAACTAATTCCTACCTAACCACTTTTGACCATTTAAGCGCTGTAGCATACCATATACCATTAAGTCAAGTGTCATTTTGCGCTCATCTATTAAGAATGACTCAAGAGTGCTAGGTTTTTTGCCTTCGTTGCAAGAAAATCCTTTTTTCCCTTGAATATCTTCATCTAGGAAATATAAGTTAAACTGGCGCAGACCGTTTTGCAATTTGCCCATGACTTGCCAGCATTCTTCAGATGTATCAAAGCCAGCAATAGAAAGCTTCTGTTTGGCAAAACTCAGCTCTACATCTTGCACACCTTGTTGAGCGATCGCTTTTTGCAAGGCTGGCAAATAGTATTGCTCCACGAATTCTACAAAAGGCTTATCTTCAAGAGCTGGGGGTTTCTCTTTTTTTGCTGCTTTAGCTGCTGCGGGTTTCTCTTCTGCTCCTTCCTTAGCTGCTGGCTTTTCTCCCCTAGGTGCAGCAGGCTTTTTAGCTTTAGTCGCATTTGGGTTAGTTTCTGGATTTGCGGCTTTGGGATCTGGTGCATTAGCCGTGGGGATGTCTGTTGCTTCCGGGGAGTCAGTGCTGGGAGCGTGTTCTTCAGCAACACTGGGAGCCTGTTTGTCAACAGTGCTGGGAGCCACCTCTCCCGCTTGATTGTGATTGGTTTCTTCTGCCATTGCTCAGGTCAATCCTTTATCTAGCTAATAGAGCGATCGGATAGCTCACCTTGAGGTATCAGTCATTTTCATTTTGACATACGATACTGTCTATGCAGCCAGGAGTCAGGAGTTAGGAGTCAAGAGTTAGAAGTCAAAAGTCAGAATCGAGAATGCCGATTGTGTGCGAAGCCGCGAATTTATAAACGACTTTTTTATACTTCTACTAAAATATTTACTTGAGTGGTCTACAAGTAGCTTACAGTAGAAAACCTTACCTACTTTAATTCTGACTCTTAACTCCTGACTCCAGACTCCTGAATTCTTACTTCTAGTTTCAACCACCAGCCACAGCGGGAACAATACTTACTTCATCACCATCTTTGAGGGGTGTATCTGTCCCTTCTAAAAAGCGGATGTCTTCGCTATTAACATACAAATTCAAAAATCGGCGTGGTTGTCCAGCTTCATCGCACAACCGCGACTTGATACCAGGACAGCTTTGCTCTAATGAGTCAAACAGTTGAGCAATGTTGCTGCCGCTACATTCTAGAGTAGCTTGGTTGTTAGTGAATTTCTGAAGAGGAGTAGGAACTAAAACTTTTACAGTCATAGTGAATTGATAGTTGATAGTTGTTAGCTGTTAGTTGACAGTTGTTAGTTGTTAGCTGTTAGTTGGAAAAATAATAACCACTATCCACTAACCGCGCTCTACGTACAGACGCGATTAATCGCGTCTCTACTAACCACTAACTAAACGAGGACTTGTTGCCATTCTAGGCGGTCGAGTGTACGAGAACGCTCTAGTGCGCGTTCAAAGCTATCGAGTTTGGCGTCAATTGTCAAAGGTTCGCCAACGTAGCCTTGTACAGCTTCTTGAGTTTTCAAACCATTGCCGGTAATGTATACCACGGTAGTTTCATCTGGATCTATCTTGCCAGCTTCTACCAATTTTTTCAGTACAGCAACGGTTGTACCTCCAGCGGTTTCGGTGAAGATGCCTTCGGTTTCCGCCAACAGCTTCATGCCTTCAATGATTTCTGCATCATTGACTGACTCAATGTTACCATTTGTTTTCTTAGCTATCTCCACAGCGTAAATGCCATCTGCTGGGTTGCCGATCGCAATCGATTTAGCTATTGTATTCGGTTTCACTGGCTTAATAAAGTCGCGTCCTTCACGGAATGCTTCGGCAATTGGTGAACAACCTTCGGCTTGTGCGCCACTAAAACGCACGTTTTTACCTTCCACCAAACCGACTTCGACAAATTCGTTAAAACCTTTGTAAATTTTTGTAAATAATGAACCAGAAGCGAGGGGAGCAACGATGTGGTCGGGTAATTCCCAACCTAGTTGTTCAGCAACTTCATAAGCTAGCGTCTTGGAACCTTCTGAGTAGTAGGGACGCAAATTAATATTGACAAAACCCCAACCTTGTGTATTGGCTACTTCACAACAAAGGCGATTAACTTGATCGTAGTTGCCTTTAACAGCCATCAGCGTAGGACTGTAGATCAAACTACCGAGGATTTTACCAGCTTCTAAATCGGCGGGGATGAATACGCAACAATCTAAACCGGCGTGAGCGGCGATCGCTGCGGTAGAATTTGCTAAATTGCCGGTGCTAGCACAAGAAACTGTTGTGAAACCTAATTCTCGCGCACGAGAAAGAGCAACTGACACCACCCGATCTTTGAAGCTGAGGGTGGGCATGTTGACGGCATCATTCTTTATATATAGTTTATTTAAACCTAGGCGACGCGCCAAGCGGTGGGAACGCACCAAGGGAGTCATACCAGTTCCCACATCTATAACATTATCAGTGGCGACCGGGAGAAACGGACGGTAGCGCCAAATCGAATTTGGTCCAGCTTGAATAGTTTCACGGGTGACAGTCTGACGCAAGGCGTTGTAATTATATTTGACTTCTAATGGACCAAAGCACAACTCACAAACATGGCTGGCTTTGAGTTCATATTCTGCACCACATTCCTTACACTTAAGGGCTTCCAAGATGGGTGTGCTGGTTTGGTTTGAGTGTGCGATCGCCTGAGTCATAAAACAACTTCCCTGTGTCTCCGTCAACTTTGATTGATGCTACCACGAGCCAAAATACTAGTCAAACATACCCGACAAAATTTGTCGGGATTGATTTTGCTATATCGATAGTTAAGTACTTGAGTAGTCAATTTTAGATTTTGGATTGAATCCGAAATCCTATCAGCCACCGCTAACTGGGGGAATTAACACGACTTCATCGCCATCTTGCAGGATGGTATCTGCTTCGACAAATTGCAGATTCACACCAAAGCGGGTGATTTCTCGCCATTGAGCAAGTTCAGGGTGTTCGCTAATTAGGCGATCGCATAACCCTGCGACAGTAGTACCATCAGGTAATTCCAGCACTAGTTCTGGAACTTTATAAGCTTCTTGATATACAGCGAACAACTTGACGGTAACGGTGTTTGCATTGGGCATAAAATAACAGTGCTAAGAGTAACACCAAGCCGTAGTAAATTACAGCAGATCATGGTTGCTTCTGATTTTAATACTACTCGAGCTACAGGTAAAAATACTTTTAAAATAAAAGGCGATCGCTGATAACAATTCTCTGTAATGATGCACTTAATCGTCCTCAGGCTAAAAGTCTGGGAACATCGATTTTTGCAATAAGTCTATTTACTACCAAATTACGGCACAGTAGTAAACTTGACAGTAAAGTTATAGTTACCGGCTCGCAGAGAACGACCTCTATCTATAGAGAAATCAATCGTTAAAGGAGTAGTTCCCGCAGGCAAAGGCAGGGGAGCATCACCAGTTTTAGTAGAGCCACCAGAGGGAGTTGTTACAGTAGCTACAGCAGATATTGGCGTAAATTGTGGTCCTGCAACTTGAATTGGGACAGATACAGTTATATTTGTAGATTGGGTGCAGGTAACATCAATTTTAGTGGGAGAACCACCAGCAGAAGCAAAAGTAACTAATTTTTTTGGTAGAGTGCCACCTTCAGTTACTAACTGACCAGGAGTAGCTTGAGAGAAAGTACATAAAGGTTCTGAAGCGGTTGCGCTTTTGAATAGAGTTAAATTAACGGTGATTATTATAAGTGGAATAAATAGCGATCGGCAAATCATTTTGCTTTTACTTTCCTGTTGAAATATCTTGCTATCAAAATTTGCTTAGTTTTCTACTATTAAGGAGACGCGGTGAGAGTTACTGTAAAGCTATATTTACCAGCAGAAATTTTTTGACTTCCGTTATTTGCTTCCATATTGACTATAATTTTTCCCTCTTGAGTATCTGCTGGTATATTACCGATAGAAGCGTTAGAACTACTAACGTTTAGATTAGGAAGGTTGGTGCTAGTTGCTGTTGCGGTTAGCTGTGTATCTAAAAATTTTGTTGTACCAGCTTCAATAATATTTTGTTTAGGCTTAGAAATAGTGAGAGTAGCAGCATTATTGCAATCTATTAACACGCTTGCTGGTGTTCCACCATTTGCACTCTGGAGAATAGTACCACCAGAATTAACAATCAACTCTCCTGGTACAACGCGATAAAAAGTACAGTTATCTGTAACTGTACCATTAGCACCAGCATCTTGAGCATTAGCACTAGTGGCAAAGGTAACAGTAGTTGCGAGCATGAAAGCTGAACTAATTAGCAAGTGACGAATCATGCTTGAATATCCATGTATATGCGGATAAGATATCGACCGTTATAGGTTAACTTCAATTTCCAAGCTTTGTGTTGAGTGAATTAACGGATTTTTATTCCCAGGCTGTCTACGGGAATCATCTAAATATTCTCTTTTTTGGGGACTGACGCAACTAACACATCCTAAACCTTCGTAGTAAGCGTTGAAACGCTTTTTTAGGAAATAAAGTGCCCACTACAAGCCTCAATTTTTTATTTTAATATCGAATTTTAAGTATAAATACGTAAAACTCATCATTTGTAATTTTGTAATTCACAATAAAGGTTAGATTATTTTTAAGTTATTAAATAAAAAGCTACTTCAATTCATTAACTAATTCCAAATCGCTCTACAAACTCTTTAGAACAAACATAGTGTAACTACTGAGGCACTGATTTATCTCTCCAGTTGATAATTATTAGCTAATGGCTATTTTTATTTTGATTTATGTTTAATAAATCAATTTGTTTCTATTTGAAAATTTTATTTTAGCCATTATTTGCAAACATCAACAATAGACCTATTGCAAAAATCGGTAAATGTCCTCAGGCTGTAAGCCGCTGGATCTATAGCAATTTTTGGTTTGGTGAGGTATACGCTATGACCTCACCCCGATAAAGCTTCGCTTTATCTCCCCTCTCCTTAACAAGGAGAGGGGTTAGGGGTGAGGTTTTCAGTTGCACTTGACGAAGGAAAGAAAACCGCTATAAAAACAAAGCTCACCTACGCGGGCTTAACATCCCAAAAAAGACTTTTGCAATAAGTTTAATGTTAGATAAAACTTTTCTTAACTAAATCAATTTAAACAATTATGATACTGCAATCAAACGACTCTTTAGTAAAATCTGTTTTGCAAGAAGAAAGAGAAATTATATTTATTGATCCCAATGTAGAAGATTACCAGAGTCTAATAGGTGGTATCAATCCAGATACAAAAGTCGTGATTCTAGACAGGATGAAAGACGGGGTATCACAAATTACTGAGTCTTTGCAGGGTGGTAAATATAAGGCTGTTCATATAGTTTCCCACGGCAGTGAGGGAAGTTTGCAGTTGGGGTCAAAGCAACTAAATTCGGCTAATTTCGATTCTTATAAAAGTCAGTTGCAGCAGTGGGCAAATTCCCTCACAGAAGATGCTGACATCTTGCTTTATGGTTGCGATGTGGCTACGGGGGAAACTGGTGTAGGTTTTGTGCAGCAGTTGAGTCAGTTAACTGGTGCGGATGTGGCAGCATCGGATGATTTGACGGGGAGCGCTGCGCTTGGTGGGGATTGGGATTTAGAGGTGAAGACGGGGAAGATTGAGGCTAATTTGCCGTTTCAAACATCGGTGTTAGAAAGTTACAACGGTATCCTCCTCGGTAGTACCAGTATTGTAATTAGCCAAATTTACGGCGGTGGTGGTAACAATGGAGCGACTTACAAAAATGATTTTATTGAACTATTCAATCGTGGAACGACTGCTGTAAATGTCTCAGGGTGGTCGGTGCAATACGCCTCTGCGACTGGTACAAGCTGGACAGGAACGAATCTTTCTGGTGTTATTGCTGCGGGTAGTTACTATCTCATTCAAGAAGCGAGTGGTGGGTCAAACGGAGCCGATTTGCCTGCGCCGGATGTAACAACAGGCGCGATTAAGATGAGTGCTACAGCAGGTAAAGTAAGGCTTGTTAATAATCAAAGTCAAGTAATTGATTTAGTAGGCTATGGCTCTACTGCTGATAGTTCTGAAACAAATCCCGTGTCAGTTCCAACTAACAACAAAAATGCTCTAGTACGCAAACGAGGAAATCAAGACACAGATAATAACTCAACTGACTTTACGCTAGCAGCAGCAAACCCACGTAATAGCGCGACAGCATCGCCTATGCCTAAACTCAGTTCGCCAGCATCAAGCTTAACTTACGCCGAAAATGCTGGCTTTGTAATACTCGATAATACAATCACAGTCACCGATTCTGATTCCACAAATTTTAACGGTGGCAAGTTGGTTGTAGATTTCAGCAGTGGGGCAAATACTGATGATATTTTGTTAATTCGCAATAATCCCACAGCAGGCTTTTTCGCTGGTGTGGATATTCCTGGTCTTAACTTGATTAAGATAGGGGCTACAGCTGCTACAGCTACAACAATAGGCGCTTTTACTGGAGGTTTAAATGGTAATTTTTTAGAAGTAACCTTTAATACCAGTGCTACTCCTACGGCGGTGCAGACGCTAATAAGTAATATCGCTTATAATAATATCTCAGATAATCCATTAGCAGGCGATCGCAAAGTCCGCTTCCAGTTGACAGATGACACGGGTTTAACTAGCGCTCCAGTAACCAAAACCATTAGTCTGACAGCAGTCAACGATGCTCCTGTTATCGCCATTCCCGGCGCATCATTCGACCTATATAATGGCACTGGCACACCCAATTCTCAAGGATTTATATATCAGACTCTTCCCTATCTTCCTACAGGTACTATACAAAATGGGAATCAATTAAATACTAGTACCACCATAACTGACTATGTGGGATATGCTGCCAAAGCTGAGTTAATGCCCATTCTTGACCGCAACACGGGATATAGCATTAAATTTAGCGCCCAGATTACCTCTGAAAACCACTCTAATTCGGGTGCTGATAAAAATGGCGATGGAAAGGCTGATAGAGCTGGTTTTAGCGTTACGGTTATCGGCAATGACAAAAAAGGTCTTGAACTAGGTTTCTGGACTAATGAAATCTGGGCGCAAAATGATGGCATTGCTGAACCTCCAGGGGGCAACCTTTTCACCCACGGGGAGGGAACAACAAATTTTACCACCACTACTCAAAAGTCTTACGAACTCAAGATACTCGGTAATAACTACAGCCTTTTTGCTGATAACAACCAAAATGCAATCCTCAGTGGCAACCTACGAGACTATACCAGCTCTACTACACCTGCTTTTCTTCCCTCTAATCCGTACAATACACCTAACTTCCTGTTCTTTGGTGATAACACCCCTACTTCCAGTGCTGATTTCAAACTAGGTGCTATATCAATCACCACAGGTTCCACTCCCGGTTCTATATCCGTTAATGAAGACACGGGTATAAACGTTAAAGGTGTCAGCATTAATGATGTTGACTCTGGAAGTGTCACCGCTACCCTGAAAGTTAACAGTGGAAAATTAACGGTAAGTACTGGTATTTCTGGCGGTGTTACCTCTGTAAATAACAATGGTACTGGAGAAGTAATTCTTAGTGGTACTCTCAGCCAAATTAATAATACCTTGGCTGCTACTAACGGACTAACCTATAAAGGCAATCAAGACTTCTTCGGTAACGATACTCTCTCGGTTAGTGCTACTGATGGTATAACTCCAGGCAGCCCAAAAACAGTTTCAATCATCGTTAACCCTGTAAACGATGCCCCCGTAGTAGAAGCAAGCAAAACCATTACGCTGAATGAGGATGCCAGCAATACAGCACTAAACATTACCGCACCCACGGATGTTGATGGCGACACTCTTACCATTACTGTTACTGGACTGCCTGATGCTATCAAGGGTAAGGTTTACCTAGCAGATGGCGTAACACAAGTTAACAATAATCAAATACTCACCGCTGCTCAACTAACAGGATTGGTATTCAGTCCCGTTGCCGATGCTAACGGCATTGCAGGTAGCTTTAGCTACAGCGTAAGTGATGGTACAGTTAATAGCAGCCAAACCATCACGTTAAATATCAACCCTGTAAACGATCGCCCAACCTTCACTATTGCTAATAACCAAAGCGTCAAAACAGGTCTGACACAAACGATCGCTCTTTGGGCAAGCGGCTTTAATTCTGGTGCTGCCAATGAAACACAAAGTGTCGCAGGGTACATAGTTAAGGTTGTCAACAACGTTAACGCTGATATTTTTGATGTTGCACCAACAATTAACTTAGCAGGTGATTTAACTTACACAGCCAAGAGTGGAATTACTGCTAGCAAAACAGCGACAATTGAAGTCCAAGTCCAGGATAACGGTGGTACTGCTAATGGTGGTGTCGATACCTCAGGACCTCAAACTTTCACAATCACCGTCAATCCCACAGCTACTAACTCGATAAATGGTACGCCAAATCCTGATACTTTAATGGGAACAGACCAAAGCGATCGCATTTCCGGTTTAGATAGTGACGACATCATTTATGGTGGATTGGGTAGCGATCGCATTTTTGGCGGCAATGGTAATGATATTTTATATGGCGATTTAGGCATCAAATCCGACAATTCGGACATCCAACCAGCTTATGGTCTAACTTTTAGCATGAATGATACTATCGCTGGTGGTGCGGGCAACGATAAAATTTAAGGCAATCTTGGCAATGATAAGCTTTATGGTGATGAGGGAGATGACGTCATCTGGGGTGGCGATGGTGATGATGAAATCTGGGGCGGATATGGCAATGATATCCTTAATGGTGGTGCTGGTAAAGATGCCTTTGTCTTAGTTAGAGGTCAGGGTGCAGATATTATCATGGATTTTACAAGTCAAGATGTGCTTGGTTGTGCTGGTGCTTTGAGATATAGTTCGTTGTTATTTGAACAGAAAAATGGCGACACTTTAATTACTGATAAAGCCACAAGCGAACTATTAGCGACTCTCAAAGGCTTTACCGATACTCCTAACATTGGAGGTCTGTTTTAAAACAGTGTTTGGCGTTTCGGCCTTGCTGATTTCATGTATGAAAATGATTGTGCGTGATGTCAAAACCCTTGTAGAGACGCGATATATCGCGTCTCTACATCCGGATTCATACTGGGATTCAACTCAGGAGTAAAGGATGAACTCATCTATGAAATCACCTCAATCAACTCCTGTCGATGGCTAGTTAACTCGAAGGTGATAGAACCTACATAGTCAGGCAGGACAATTCTATTAAGAACGACGAGTTCTGGAATCATTACTCGCAGTTTCTGTGTTAAAGCCTCTATTGTCTCAGCTTCTGTTACTAACCCTGGTACGTCTTCACTGGTTGCAACCCAGACTAAAGCTTCTGAATCCCAAAATGCCTCTACCTTGCAGATAAATTGTGTCATTGTCAAGCGTTCTGTCAAATTTATTTATCTTTCTCTTTATTTAGTAACGCACTTTGATTTATTCTTACCAAGCTCTGCCTGCTAACATACTTTCATTTTAGCAGGCAGAGCCTACTGGAAGGCATTCCCATGCAGAGCATGGGAACGATAAAAACGAGAAAATAGCGCTGAAGCGCTCACTACTTACTTATTTATTTATCTTTATTTTGATTTGGCAATGCAGTTTGATTTCCACTCGTAATTACGGCTCTAAATTCTTGATTTTCTAACTGTTGAATATTGACTTCTTGAAAACCGAGCGAAGAATTATCTAATTTTAATGTCATACCACTAACCGATTTATCATTAATCAATAAATCGTAAGTGCCTTGTTGTAGTCTTTCTAAATAATAAACTCCAGCGGTGTTGGTAACGGAAAATAACCGCACTTTAGAGTCTTTAGAAACTGCTTCTACCCTCGCACCATTAATTGGTTTACCTTCAGCATCGGTAATAACTCCGGAAAAGGTATAAGCACGAGTTAATGGTAATAATACTGGTGTGTAGGAACCTGCGATAACATCGACAGCATAAGCGTCAGTAGTAGCTTGCCAATCTTCGGGGAAACCGGCTGGATCTAAATCTAAACGATAAGTGCCTGGATTTAAGCGTACCAAAATGCGATCGCTTTGAATATCTGGTTGCAATGATTTGACAACTCTATTGTTAATGAGCAGCAATGTATCGGGATTTTCTGTATATAATTTTTCACTACTATCGAATTTGCCGTTATTATTGTTATCAAAGAACGGCTGAATCAATAAACCACCTTGGGTACGGAAATAATCAGAACGTCTATCCCCTGGTGTAATACCGCGTTGCAAACCTGCGCTAGAAACTAAGTCTATATTAAAGCTGGCTTGGTCAGAGGTTACGGATACGCCTTGATAACGCGCCCGCAACAAAATTCCTGGTAAAATTGTAGTTGATAATGAAGCGACAGGTCCGTTACCCTGAGAACCAATACCATAACCTAACTGCGCTTCCCAACGATAATTACCATCGCTAGCGCGTTGTGCAGAACGATAGCGCCAACCTAAGGTAAGTAAGTTATTACTTAAATTTTGACTGCGGGTTTCATAACTTACTAGCAGCGAGTTTCCTAAGTTCAAAAAGCTGCTGTTTCTAGAGAAATTATAGGTAAATTCCGACAAAGTGCCGATTTCGTTACCGCGTTGATTTAATTCTAATCTGCCGAGACGTTGCAGCAAAGTCCAGCGCAGGCGATTTTCTGTATCTAGGCTAATACGAGCAAAAGTAAAAGCGTTTCTGCCGCTAAAGTTCAATTGTACACCACCGCCTGTAGCGTCGCGGCTATCGGTGGTGGCAAATAAACTTAAACCAGGAAAAACGCGCCAATCTAAGTTAAAACGATTAGAAAAGCGATCGCTTGTAAATGATGCACTCAAACTACGAGTAGGATTAAAACGGATATCTGCGTTCACATCCCATTTACTACCGCTGAGTGCGGAAACTGCGATTTCTAAAGGCAAATTTGACGGACGATAAAATATTTCTGCCAAACCTCTGGCGGAATCGTCGTATACTCCACCTACACCGACTGTGAGATTTTCTGATAAACCCCATCTTTGGGCGATTCCACCGCGAAAATCAGAAAAGTTGCCCAACAGACTGTTATTTAATTCTCGTCGCAACCCACCAGAAAAAACTAAGGCAGAAGAACCTGCGGGTAACTGTCCTGGTACAATTGAGTAGGTAGCTTCGCGAATTTCTGGTTGAGCGGTGAGTCGTCCTTCTGGGTAAAGCAAGACGCGGTAACTACTGCCATAATATTGATTCTCGCTTCTGACGTTTTCAAAGCGGTAAATTCCGGAAGAATCTACCAAGACTTCGCCAACTACGCGATCGCCAAATGCTTCTGCTAACCTGACTAATGTACCCGGTTGAGCCGTACCTGTAATTGTCCTGCCAATTTGTGAAGCTTGCAACCGCAAACGCGGATCGACAAATCCACCACCAAACAGTTGCGGTGGAGTAAATCCTTGTCGTTGAATATATGTAAAGCCCCAATAATCGCTTGCACCCTGACTGCGCCAAAAAGTTGGCTGGGAACCGAAGATATAATCAGATCGATCATTTGGTCGATAAAATTGTGCTTCTGCTAATCTCCAACTTGATGCGTCTTGGAAATTTGGTTGATCTGTACGCACAAACCAACTACCACCAAACAAACTACCAACCGCGAGAAAATCACCTCTGTAACTGGCTGATGTGCCTTCCGAACCGCTTGCATTAACTTTTTGTTCAATTGCGCCAAAACTGAAATTACCAGGTGCAATTCGTGGTATACCTTGTAATATAATCGGCGGTTCTGCTTGCCCAATTCTCGAACTTGATTGATTGAGCCAAGGTACATCTAGCTCAATTACGTAATCGTTGATGTTGAATTGTGCTTTGATGCCAAATAAAGTATCTAAATCTTGAATGGAAAATACTAAACCTAATTCTGGATCGTTGCGAAGTTTTTTTGGGTCGATGCGAGTTATAATACCAGGCGATCGCACTTCTAATTGACCATCTGGTAAATTTTTTAAGTCTAATTTCAACGCTTGAATCACATCATCAAACGGTAACAGCCAATTTTCAAAGTTAATTGCTTGCGTTCCGTCTTCTTGACCCCGGATAATCACACTAGGGTTGACGTTGCGTTTGCCCACACTCAAACCAACCGGAAATGTGCTGAAGTCCTTTGTCTTTTTTTCCAATTCAGATTTAACTTCCGGTGTCAGTATTTCCGACTTTGGCTGCTGAATTTTTTCTGCTAAATCAGTAGCAACGTTATCTGGAAGACCTAACCCCCCAACCCCCTTCCCTATGAGGGAAGGGGGAGAATTAAAGCCTCTCTCCTTGTAGGAGAGAGGTTTGGAGAGAGGTCTCCCAGATTTCACCGCTTCCCGATATTCAATAAGTCTCTCCCGCAGATCCGCACGACTAGTTTCATTAATCGGTAAGCTTTTTAACCTTTCTTCCAAAGACAGTGAATCGTAGTTCGTCTGATCTGAAGTTGCATTCATCGGTTTGACCCCCCGTTGGCTTGTGTCAACACTCCCCTCTCCTTTATAAAAAGAGGGGTTAGGGGGTGAGGTATTATCTATTTCTTCGCCTATAACAGTTTTTTCTGAGGGATTAGGGGTCAGGTTCTTAGCTTTAGCTGGAGTAGCGCAAAAAAGGCAAACCGCAAACGCACAAAGGTAAAATAGGGGATTTTTCACGCTGACTTTTACCTTTTATTTCTGGTTGGCGATGTAGTAGAATTTCCTCCTGGGACAGTTAAATCCAGCTTGAATGGTAGTTTACTTTTGTCGTTATCTTCACCCCAGACCAACTCACCACTGAGTTGATATGTGCCAGGAGAAAGAGCTAATTCATCTTTCTTAGATTGATTTAAAATTAAATTGCGATCGCCATCAGGCACAATACCTGTATCTAGTGCTTCTCCTGTTTTGACAACCGTTCCACCTTGTTTGAGCGTCCACTTAATATATGGGTAAGCAGATGCTTTACCAGTGTTGCGGACTAATATTTGTATCTTCTTGGCTTCTGCATTCCATCTAGCGCTATCTACCGTCAAATTAGGACGGACATCTCCCTTACGGACAAAGAAAGCACTACCAACACGAGTGATGATGATAGTTTTATTACCATTGGCATCGGTGACACTATTCTGCTTCAAAGGTTCGGTGAAAATCATTGTGCGATATTCACCAGCCGGCAAACTGGGAGCCAAACGAGCGTTGAGACGTACTCTTCTAGTTGTTCCTGGTGGGACAACAAGTTCACGCGGCGAAAATTGCAGATATGGTCTTAAATCAGAAGGGCTAGAAGGTAAAGTTTCAAATCCCTTATCTCGATTGTATGTAAAAGATTCAGCGTAGACGCGGGCACGAAAGGTTTCGTTACTAGTATTTGTGATATTAATAATGCCTTGAGCCTGTCCGCGATTAGTTTTTACTTCAATTTTCATCGGCGAGAGACTGACTTGTGCTTGACTTGCACCTGCCCAAAGTAAAGCCGCAGATAATGCCCAAGTACTAAAACGCAAAGCACCACGAACAGGTGCGGAAATAACTTCCACCTTTTGAGTTGAAAACAACATTTTAATTTTATTCTCCTAGCATTTAAAGCTTATAAAAGCCTGCTTGTTTAATTGTTAATATGGGGCTTTTAATCTTCCATAACCCGCCAGAGACTTAAAGTCTCTGGCTCATATTATGTCCGCTTGATTACTTATTAAACCCGGAGAACCCCACCCCGCCAAAGCTGTGCTTTGTCTCCCCTCCCCGCCTGCGGGGAGGGGTTGGGGGTGGGGTCCTTTTATTATGGGTAATTTGGCGAACATGATATCATAGCGAAAATCCGTTTCAACGGACTGAATTTAATTTTTAGTCGGTTTAAACCGACTTTTGCTATTAGCCCGGAAATTAATTTCCGGGCGGGTATGGTCAAGAATGAAATAGCCTTGGTTCAGAAATTTGAATGTGGATTATAGCAGGTTTATTTTCTTGCACGCAAATTTGTATTATTTGGTAGATGATACTCAATCATCAAAAATTGGCAATTAATAATAGAGTAGTTATGAATTAAGGCTTAGGGATATCAAGTCTTAATTTACAACTTCTCAATTACTAATTAGTCGTTAACAGTGATTCTGTTTTAGCAGTATTCTTAGTAAGTGATAACCGTAGAATCTACAGTATTTCCCTGAGCTGATATTAAGTTCAGTTGAATACTCGTTATTTTCACCGAACCCCTCCCGCGTTTGAGTTATTTGCTAAATTACCCGCAATATAAACACCTCACCCCTAACCCCTCTCGTTAGTAAGGAGAGGGGAAATAAAGCACAGCTTTATTGGGGTGAGGTTTTATCGGAATAATGGTAAATTAACTAGACAAGATATGATTATTATGGGGTGCAACTTGTGCCCTAAAAATGAAAAGGACGGGTGAGACACCCATCCTACAAAAATATAAATTTGATATGGCAAATATCGCCTATGACAAAATACCTCTCTTCGCTGACGAGGAGAGGTAAGACTCAGGGTAGTTTGAGGCTTTTTTGTAGGTTGGGTTGATAACAAAACCCAACCTACGAAACTTTATTATCGATCAACATCAGCGCCGGAAGTAGCACCGGGAGTAGCGGTGACTACAACGGTGTAGTTGTAAGAACCAGAAGCTAGTGTAGCATTAGCAGTGCTTGGAGTTGCTTCCATAATTACAGCAGCATCTCCATTCTCACTATTGTCTGTTGCCAAAGTAATTGGAGTTTCCCCAGAATTAACGGAGTTACTTTTAACAGTAGTAATTTTTGCTGTATTATATCAAATCCGGTTGATTGCACATAGTATAATCGTCTAAGTGGATTAGATTACGAAGTATATGCCAAGACGCATTTCCATAGAACCTCATCTAAGTATTGACGAACTAGAAAATTGTTATCGCC